>Ga0070658_10005667_pt1 | contig 10124 bp, 17 predicted proteins | sample KBSC13metaG_FD_64664 | JGI IMG/M metagenome (GOLD analysis project Ga0070658, IMG submission 64664) | Corn rhizosphere microbial communities from Kellogg Biological Station, Michigan, USA - KBS C1-3 metaG | ecosystem: Host-associated > Plants > Roots > Rhizosphere > Soil ... | reverse complement strand
CGTCGCCAAACTGAACACGATGGCTGAGTTCGGCTGCGTCCTGTTCGAGCAGCGGGAGGACGGGTGAGCGCGACGGGCTGTCTGGTTGCTGTTGACGACTTCAGCCAGCGGCATGACTACTCGCAGCCTCCACACAACACCCCCGAGACCCCGCGCCGAGCCACCGACAAGGAGCCCTGCCAGTCGATGTCATCGGACGGCAAGCTCGGCTGGTGCGAGCATGTGGCGGCTTACGAAGTGGTGGTCTACCAGATCGGAACCCATGACTGGGTGGTGCTGGACGCATGCTTTCCCTGCGCAGACTCCATCAAGCGCCGTCATGCCAAGCTCGGCCCTCGAGGAACAGCCGCCGTGCACAGTATCCGCTCGGTTCGGAGGGCCGCGTGAGCGAGTGCTTCTGCCAATGCCACGGCTACGGCTCCACCCATAATCCTGGTTGTGACATTCCGGGTGGCTGCGGACACCTCCACCGAGAGGGAAGATGAGCGCATGAACGATCAGCAGCCTGATACGGCGGCGTTGTGGGCGGCGGTGGACCGGCTCACCCAGCCGTCCACTAGGCGGCTGTTCCGGGCGGCCGACCCGGAAGCAGCGGAAGCTCTCGCCGCTGACCTGCAGAGGCAGGAACAGGCACGCCTCGCGGCTGCCAGCCGGCCGAAGGTGTTGAACCCGGTCATCGTCGCAGGCGTCTCCCGGAACCAACTGGCGAGCTTCACTGCCGCCACTAGGACGCACGCGACCGTCCCGTCCCTGTGGGACCAGGCTGTGGATGCGCTCACCGCGTCCAGCAGCGACCAAGCTGAAGGCTCCAGCGGATCCGTGCACCGCACCCCGGTGGACGTGACCCTGATGGAGCAGATGGCCTACGTCCGGGAGGCGATGGCGGTCAACCTCGGCCAGCGGCACCTGAAGCCCCGCGACACCGTACCGGGTCAGATGCGCCAGTTGGCTGCGCACGTCGCCAGTAACGAGCCGGAGCATGTTGCCTGGTGGACGTTCCGGTTCGAACAGTGGGCCAGGGTGCTCGCCGTCTACCTGCAAGCAGTACAGCAGCAGCCGAAACCCCGCCGCATCCGAGGCGTCGCCTGCCCCGAATGCCAAGTCCGCTCCGTCGTCATCGAAGACGCCACCGGGCAGCCCGTCAGGGTGCCACCGATCGTCATCGACTTCCATGAGGGCTACATCCGGGCCGCTGAGTGCACCGGCTGCGGGGCTACGTTGGCATGGCGCGGGGAGCAGATGTGGGACCTCGCAGACCGGCTGCGGCAGCAGGAGCCCGCCTAACAGTTCCAGCGTGTCACTTGCGAAACGCTAACTTCACGGGCATGATCAAGGCGCTACATCTTTGCGCGCCCAAAATCAGGCGCGTTGAGCCGCTCCAGCCTCTTGGTGGGCGGCTTTCGTCGTCTCTAGGGCGACTCGCGAGCTACATCTCGTAGCTGGCAACCACCTCCCTCCCTACCTGAAAGGCTCCAGCATGTCCAAGTTCCAGTTCTACTTCACCAACAACGAGTCCACCGAGGTTGATGCCGAGTCGGTCCGGTTCACCGAGGAGGGCTACGTAGAGGCGCTCAACGACCAGGGCGCCGCGCTGTTGGTCGTTCCCCGCGAGCGGCTGAACTACCTCAAAAAGGTTTCCTAACCCCCGTTCGTCGTCTCTAGGGGGCGGCAAGTGCCCGGTTGGCGAGTCGACCTCGAAGTGCAGCCAGATTCGACGTTGCACGTCTGGCCGGACCTCGAACAGCACCTCGAGCACGACCTCACTGGTGGCGCCTGCATCTGCGGCCCGGCGCTGAAGGAACAAGCCAACGGCGTGGTGCTGGTTACGCACCACTCGCTAGACGGCCGGGAACTCCACGAACCGGACCGGCGCTAGTGCCCGACGTGCAACCTACGAGAGCCGAACTGATCAGCCGCCTAGAGCGGTCACGGGCCCAATCCGTACGGCTGCACGACGAAGCTCTGGAAGCCCTCCGAGCCCTAGACGACTGGGACGACGAACATGGCTCAACCTGACCGCCGCGTCGTGCTGGTCACCCGAGCGCAGATCGCTGCGGCGAGGCTGATCGTCCGCCGCGCAGAAGCCACCGGCCGTCCCGTCCAGGATGGTGTCCGCAGGATCGCCGAAGCGGTATCGAGGCGACCGCTGGATGGCTGATCTCGAGATCAGGGCATTCGGTCACCGCTTCCTGCTGGTGTTCGAACGTATGCGGCGCAACGAGCCAGCACGGCAGCAGCCCGAAGTCCGCGACCATCTAGCGGGCAGCTTCGACGTGGCGAACAGCGTATGGGTGGACGACAAGACCGTGGAGATGCGCTTCGGCTTCGGCCCGCGCCATCCCATCCCGGAGGACTGACATGGCTGACAGCATCGTCGGGGAGATGCGCTACCTCGGCTTCGACACCAACGGTAGGGAGGCCGAACTCTTCGCAGGGGAGGAGTTCGAAACACACCTGCCGTCACAGAACCAGATGGTAGTCCACTCGCCGGCCGGAGAGGTCGTGGTCAACGTGGGCGACCGTCTCAGCCGGGACGGCGCCGGCCGGCTGCTCGTGGCAGCAGGGCGCTGACCGATGGTCGATACCCGTCCCGGCACCCAGCTACCGCCCGCGCTGATCGAGTACTGGGTCCACGGTCCCGGCGCTGCGAAGATCGGCTGGGGCTCCGGTGGTCCGGACTTCGAGGCATGCAAGATCGAGATCAACAAGGCGATCGTCAAGGGTGGCAAGCCACCACTGTCCGACCGGGTCATCTCCGGCCTGTGCTCCGACCTCCACGTCATCGCCACGGGTCACCGCCCGGGCCACGCACCGGGCGAATCAGCCGGCCACGGCTAGCCGATGTGCCCAACAACCCTCGCCGCGCCAACGGCCACCGACGCGATCAAGTCCGCCGCCGAGTCCTCAAGGAAGAGTCCGACTGCTGGCTCTGCAACCAGCCAGTAGACAAGACCCTCCCGCCCTACCTGCCCGGCAGCCCAGAAGTGGACGAGGTCATCCCTGTCAGCCTCGGCGGCTCACCCATTCAACGCTCCAACTGCCGCCTCACCCACCGGCTGTGCAACATTCGCCGCGGCAACGGCACCAAGACACCCAAGCCGATCATCCAGCCAGTCACCACAGCCCGACACTGGTAGACCCGAAGCCCCGCAACCTGTGGACGGTCAGGCGAAACACCGGCCGACGAACCGGACACCCTGGGGGAGGCCCCCCGACCCCCACCAGACAGCCACCGCCACGTCATAGGGCTGATCTATCTACCGCGTTTTTCCACACCCCACTGCTCGGAGGCTGCGATGACGCGGAAGCTCCGGGCGGTGTCGGCCGACGATGCCCAGGAGCCGGCCCCTCCGAAGAGGATGTCGGTGGCGCAGGCAGCCGCGACCGGTACTCACCGGGATTTGCTGGTGGCGATGCGGGAGCGGATCGCGCAGACGGTGAGTGACCCAGATTGCCCTCCGCGTGACCTGGCGGCCCTGACTCGCCGGCTGCAGGACATCGCTAAGGAGATCGAGTCGATCGACCTGCGGGCGAAGGAAGAGGGCGCTGATGCCGCCGATGTCGCAGGCGACGAAGAGTGGAACTCGGAAGCTCTCTGATGTAGTGAAGCACCTGTCGGTCCCGGCTGGGATTGTTTCGACGGGTTGGCCGGCGGTTCGGAAGACGTGCAACGAGAAGCTGGGTGTCTCGTTCGATGATTGGCAGGACGGCGCTGGTCGGCTGATCCTGGCGAAGCGGGCCGACGGTTGCCTGGCGTGCATGATCGACGGGGTAGGCATGTCGCTGCCTCGCCAGGTGGGTAAGACGTACCTGGTCGGCGCGATGGTGTTCGCGTTGTGCGTGAACACGCCTGGGCTGCTGGTGATCTGGTCCGCGCACCATTCGCGGACGCACGAAGAGACGTTCTTGGCGATGCAGGGCTTCGCCCAGCGCACCAAGGTCGCGCCGTACGTGCGCCAGGTGTTCACCGGTTCCGGCGATGAGGAGGTCCGGTTCCATAACGGCTCGCGCATCTTGTTCGGGGCGCGGGAGCGCGGGTTTGGCCGGGGTATCCCTGGCGTTGACATTTTGATCTTCGATGAGGCGCAGATTCTGTCGGATCGAGCGTTGGCGAACATCCTGCCGACGATGAACACCTCGAAGTTCGGTCTGGCCCTGTACATCGGGACGCCTCCGAAGCCGGAGGACATGTCCGAGTCGTTCCAGCGGATGCGGGACTCGGCGCTGGCGGGGACGCTCACGGACGGTGCCTGGATCGAGCTGGGTGCGGACAGGGGTGCTGACCCGGATGATCGGGCGCAGTATCGCAAGGCGAACCCGTCCTACCCGAAGCGGACGCCGCTGCAGTCGCTACTGCGGATGAAGCGGAAGCTGACCGAGGCGGATTTCCTGCGTGAGGCGCTCGGTATCTGGGACGAGGTCGAAGAGGCGCAGCGGGTCATCCCGTCCGACATCTGGAGCGCCCTCGCGGCAGCATCGGGCGACACGCCAGCGCAGGACATGCCGCCAAACGCGCTCGCGGTGGACATGTCGCATGACCGGGTCATCTCGATCAACGGATGCTGGCTGTCTCCGGCGGGCACGGCGCATGTCGAGATTCTCGCGTTGGACGGCATGGCCAGGGACACGCGAGCGGCCGAGGAGTGGCTCGTTGAGCGGGCCGGTCGGCGGATACCGGTGGTGATCGACGAGAAGAGCCCAGCCGCGTCGATGATCCCAGCGCTGAAGCGTCGCAAGGTGCGAGTCATCGTCACCTACGCCAACGACATGGCGAAGGCGTGCGGCGGGATCTATGACGACATCATCGCCGGCCTACTCACCCACGCGGATCAGCAGCAGCTGAACGACGCCCTCGCCGGGGCCAAGAAGCGGCCGATCGGGGACGCGGGCGGCTGGGGATGGGACCGCCGCGACGAGACGGTCAACATCGCCCCCCTGGTCGCAGCAACCCTGGCCCGTTTCGGGGCAGTCGTAACCGCCAAACCCAAGAAGCCGGCTGGGCTAGATGAGCGAAGGGCGGTTGTCCTCTAGTGGACGAGACGATCACCCTCCCCGGCGTTGCTGAGGACGACAACCGGACCCTGAATCGGCTGTTGAAGCAGTTGGAGGACACGCGGGTCCGGAATCTGCTGCGCGCCTCCTACTACGACGGGAAGCGGGCGATCCGCGAGGTTGGGACGATCATCCCGCCGCAGTACTACCGGCTGGGGATCGTGCTCGGCTGGTCCGCGAAAGCAGTGGACATCCTGGCCCGCCGGTGCAACCTGGACCGGTTCGTGTGGCCCGACGGCGACCTCGACTCGCTCGGGTACCGGGAGGTCTGGGAGCAGAACCACCTCGGCTCCGAGGTGTCGTCGGCGATCATCTCCTCGCTGATCCACGGCCCGGCGTTCCTGATCACCACCCGCGGCGACACCAGCGCGGGTGAGCCGGCCGCGCTGATTCACGTGAAGGACGCGATGTCCGCCACCGGTGACTGGAACGCCCGGTCGCGGAAGCTGGCGAACCTGCTGTCCGTCACCGGACGCGACGACGAAGGGCACATCAACGCCCTAGCCCTGTACTTCAACGGGCGGACCATCACAGCTGAGCGGACGTCCGCGAACACGTGGACCGCTGAACAGGTCGAGCATCCGTGGGGTGTGCCGGCGGAGGCACTCGTCTACAAGCCGCGAGTCGGCCGGCCGTTCGGATACTCCCGCATCTCCCGCGCCGTCATGTCCCTGCACGACCAGGCGCTGCGCACGGTCATCCGGATGGAAGGCCACGCCGACGTCTACTCCTGGCCGGAATTCTGGCTGCTCGGCGCGGACGAGTCGATGTTCAAGAACGCCGACGGGACGCAGAAAGCGGCGTGGCAGATCATGCTGGGCCGGATCAAGGCGATCCCGGACGCTGAGGACGCTGAGCAGCCACGCGCGGACGTGAAGCAGTTCGCCGCCTCATCGCCGCAGCCGCACATCGACCAGTTGAAGCAGCAGGCGCAACTGTTCTCCGGCGAAACGTCGATCCCGCTGACGTCGCTCGGGGTGTCGGACATGTCCAACCCCACTTCGTCGGATTCCTACATCGCGTCCCGGGAAGACCTGATCGCCGAGGCGGAAGGCGCCACCGATGACTGGGCGCCCCCTTTGCGGCGCACCATGGTCAGGGCGCTGGCTATCGCGGGTGGCCTGGATTCGGTGCCGGCGGCGTGGGGGAGCATCGACCCGAAGTGGCGGTCGCCGGTGTACCTGTCGCGCGCGGCGCAGGCAGACGCCGGCGGCAAGCAGATCGCTGCGGTGCCGTGGCTCGCCGACACCGAAGTCGGGCTTGAACTGCTGGGACTCGACGAGCAGCAGATCGCCCGAGCGATGGCCGAGAAACGTCGGCAGCGAGGCTCCGCGGTGCTCGAGCAGCTCGCCGCGATGAACAAGACGCCAAGTGTCAGCGCCAACTGACACCACCGCTGCCGCTAGCGGGCTGACCCTTGCCTCCGCGACCTCGAGCCTGGCGACACTGGCCAACGAGACGCTGCAAGGGCTGTGGCGGCAGGTCACCGATGCGCTGCAGGTCAAAGCCGTCCTGCTGGACGCCCTGCCAGCCCTAATCGACCAATACGGATCAGCCGCGGCGACCCTCGCAGCCGACTGGTACGACGACTACCGGGCAACCGCCGACATCAGTGGCCGGTTCCTCGCCATCCCCGCCGAAGTCGGCGACCGAGGTGCGGACGAGCTGGTCGGCTGGGGCATATCGCCGCTGTTCAGCGCTGAACCCGACGTCGAAGCTGCCAAGACCCGCATCGAGGGCGGCCTGCAGCGCCGAATAGCCAACGTCGCCCGCGACACCGTCATCGACTCCGCGATCGCCGACCCGGCCGCCGAAGGCTGGCAGCGGGTCGGGGTCGGAAGCTGCGCGTTCTGCCAGATGCTGATCGCTCGCGGCTCCGTGTACAGCGAGAAGACGGCCGATTTCGGCAGCCACGATCACTGCCACTGCAGCGCAGTCCCGGCGTTCGGCGGCCAGCCGCGTCCGGTGAAGCCATACCAGCCGACCAGTCGGCGGATCACGGACGCAGACCGCGCACGCGTGCGGAAGTACCTCCGCACCCACTGAACTTCCCAGCCGCGAGGGCTGGGGATCAACACGAAGGAGCAGCCGCGATGGCTGACGAAACCACCTCCACGGAGACCGCCGAGACGGCGGAGACGACCGATGCCCAGACCGAGCGGCGCTCCAGCGCGGAGCAGGATCAACTCGGAGAGGCCGGCAAGAAGGCCCTGGAGGCCGAGCGCCGCAATGCCCGCAACGCAGCCAAGGAGCGCGACGCTCTCGCTGCGAAGCTGAAGGAAATCGAGGACCGGGACAAGTCCGAGGCGGAGAAGTTCGCCGACCGGATCGCGGTCGCCGAATCGACCGTCGCGCAACTGCCGATGATGGTCGCCGACAACCTCCGCACCCACCTCGTCGCCCTGCACAACATCCCCGCCAACGACGCGGAACTGTTCCTCACCGCCAGCGACCCTGAACTGCTGCTCAAGCAGGTCACCCGGCTCCTGGAACGCGGCGAAGAGCAGGCGAACCAGCGCAAGAAGAACGGACTTCACGTGCCCCGCGAGGGCACATCAACGAACCCCGCCGAGAACGACGAGCTCGCCACCGCGCGTGCCCTGTTCGGTGGCGGCGGGTAACCCCACCGAGAAGGAGACGGCGCCATGACGGTGCTTGCAACCACCGGGATCACCCTCCCGAAGAACATCGCCGCCGGCATGTGGTCGAAGGCCCAGTCGGGCTCTGTCGTCGCTGCCCTGTCTGGTGCAGAGCCGATGCAGTTCGGCGAGGTCGACATCATGACCTTCGACGCGCCGCCGCGGGCTGAGTACGTCGCTGAGGGCGGCGATAAGTCGTCCAGCGGCGGCACCTTCGGCTCGAAGACGGTCGTGCCGCACAAGGCGCAGGTCACCATGCGGTTCAACCAGGAAGTCAAGTGGGCCGACGACGACTACCAGCTCGGCGTTCTCCGCACCCTCGCCGCCGCCGGCGGTGTCGCCCTGGCCCGCGCCCTCGACCTGGGTGTCATCCACCGCATCAACCCCCTGACCGGCCTCGCAGCGGCGTCGATCACCGGCAAGCTGAACGACACCACCAACCGGGTCGAGGTGGCAGGCGCGGCTGACCTCGAGGTCGAAGCCGCTGCAGGCCTCGTCATCGGCGACGGGTTCACCCCGAACGGCGTCGCGTTCGACCCCGGCTACGCCTGGACGATCTCCATCGCCCGTTACGAGGACGGCCGGAAGAAGTTCCCCGAGCTCGGCTACGACGTCAACATCTCCAATTTCGGTGGCCTGAGGGCCTCGGTGTCGAACACGGTCTCCGGTGTGCCGGAGGCGACCGACACGAAGCTGCGGGGCATCGTCGGCGACTGGACCACCGTCCGGTGGGGTGTGCAGCGTCGGGTGCCGATCGAGATGATCGAGTTCGGCGACCCGGACGGTCAGGGTGACCTGAAGCGGAAGAATCAGATCGCTCTTCGGCTTGAGGTCGTATACGGCTGGGCGTTCATGGACCTGAACGCGTTCGCCGCGATCGAGGACGCAGTCTGATGCCCCGCTACCGCCACCCGCTGACCAAGGTTGTCGTCAACGTCGCTGAGGGCAAGGCCATGCCCGGCTACAAGCTCATCGGTGACGAGGTAGAGGAATCGGCCGGCACCGGCTACCAGGCGTTGAAGGTCGCCGACCTGCGCGCCGAGATCGAGCGTCGCAACGAAGGCCGCGACCCCGAGGAGCAGTTGTCGGCTGACGGGAAGAAGGCGGACCTGGTCGCCGCGCTCGAAGCCGACGACCAGGCCAGCACGGGGGGCGCCCATGCTGCCCCCGCCGACGCCGCCGACGCCGCCGACGCCGAGTAACAACAGTCAGGGGTTGACCAGTGCCCGCCGTTGAACTAGTCCCGCCGGACCTGGAGCCGTTCGCCGACATCGAAGAGGCGAAAGCCGAGGCGATGATCGACGACGCGATAGCGATGGCGGCACTGGTCGCCCCCTGCATCCTCGACGACGACTTCGCCTACCCCGCTGCGGCGAAAGCGCTGCTGCGCGCTGCGGTGCTGCGCTGGAACGACGCCGGCACCGGTGCCATCCAGTCGGAGTCCAAGACCGCTGGCCCGTTCGGGCATAGCCAAACGATCGACACCCGGCAGCAGCGGCGGAACCTGTTCTGGCCGTCGGAGATCGAAAGCCTGCAGAAGATGTGCCAAGGCAGCGCCTCCGGAGCGTTCAGCATCGACACCCTGCCCGCCTGCACGCCGGTACACGCCGACATCTGCTCACTGAACTTCGGCGCCACCTACTGCTCCTGCGGCGCCGTGCTTACCGGCTCCTGGCCGCTGTACGAGGTGTGACCCGTGTGGTTCCCGCACGGCGTGACGATCACCCTGCACCACCGCAGCAAGACCGGCGTCGACGGCGATAACAACGACATCTACGGCTGGACCGACTACACCATCCATAGCTGCGCGTACTGGCCTGCGGGGTCCACCGAACTGACCGGCGGGCGCGACACCGTCTCGACCGCGCCCAGCGTCGCGGTGCCCCTCGAATCCATGAGCCAAGCCACGCCAGGGCCGGTGGACACCATCACCGACACCGACGAGATCACCGTCCGCGGCAAGCGCTACGAGATAGACGGCGAGCCCGAAGACTACGGGACCGACCCGTTCGACGGCTGGGAACCGCCGCTCCACATCCGACTCGGAAGGGTGACCGGCTGATGACCAGCGAATTCACCCCCGATTACGAGGGCATCGGCGAGATGCTCCGGTCGGAATGGATGCAGGCCGAGATGATCCGCCGCGCCGAGAAAGGCAAGGCGTACGCGGAGGCTATCGCTCCGTTCGACCCGACCGATCGCGATGGTGACCACTACAAGGACCATTTCTCGGTACGGCCAGGCAATCGACAGGACCGCGCCAGCGCCGAGCTGGTGAACGACCACGTCGCAGCGGTCCAGATCGAGTGGGGCACCTCGGACACCCCCGCTCACCGCACGCTCGGCAAGGCGCTCGACGCGATGGGCAAAGGCTGATGTACGCCGACATCGAGCCGCTCCTGACTGGCTGGTTCACCACCCAGTTCGCGGACG
>Ga0070658_10005666_pt1 | contig 10125 bp, 10 predicted proteins | sample KBSC13metaG_FD_64664 | JGI IMG/M metagenome (GOLD analysis project Ga0070658, IMG submission 64664) | Corn rhizosphere microbial communities from Kellogg Biological Station, Michigan, USA - KBS C1-3 metaG | ecosystem: Host-associated > Plants > Roots > Rhizosphere > Soil ... | reverse complement strand
TTACGATTACTCCGGCGGGCAGTCCTCCCGTCGTGCTCTATCAGCCCGCATGGATTTCGCTACCGGCCAAGCAGCAATTTCAAAGGAGAGTGATGCAAATCCATGGCAGTTGACAAGGCGCTTGCATCGGCCGGCCCGCTCACGAATGGCAGGGCTGGCGGAAAGCTCCCCGCCGGGAAGGGCGCGGCGCGGTCTCCCGCTCGCAGCTTTTCCGCCGCCGTTCGGAAGCAGGCGACATACCAGGAGTAGCCCGCCCAGAATGTAGCGTAGTCTTCGGCTCATGCCTATAAAGGACGGAATCTCGGGTCCGAAGCTTACTCGTCCGCCCGAATGCAGCCTTGCGGGTGAGCTCCGGCCAATTGCTTTACTTTATTTTTACAGACGTTTACATTCTCCCGCCTTGCGGATAGTGCCGCCCAATTGGCATTTTATTTGCAGGAATTCTAACATGTCCGGTTGCAGGGAAGTACCCGGACGACTGAAGCGCGATTTCTATCGCGCTTTGAAAGGAGGCCGAGATGCGCCGATTCTGGACGGCGGCCGTGGCAGGTGTGGTCCTTCTTTCGGCAGCAAGCGTTGCCGGAGCACAGCAGGCAGATCTCATCTATGAGCCTTACGGGACGTGGAACGGTTATCGAGTCTACCTGTCGCCTGCCCGCCACACGGACTCGGGCGGCCGTGGCGAGTGCGGCTCCCTGGGAGAGAACGATCTTGCTTATTACGTCGCCTGGGATGCGACGAATGGGAACTATTACAATGACGTCTACGATCCGGCTTCGGTCAACCGCAACCTTCTGGCCCGGGGCTACAAGGTGAGGATCGGGCGGGGCACGCTCCAGAGCGCGATCGACAATTCCAACGCCTGGGGGGCGGATCTCCATATCCCGATTCACAGCAACGCCGACGTTTCCGGGCAGTGTTCCCGCACGGACGCCAGTCGTTTCGGAACCGTGGTGATCTACTGGAGTACCTCGACGAACGGGAAAAATCTCGCCACTCAATTGCGGAGCACCGTCGGGCCCTCCAGCCCCGGAACCAGCGACAAGATCTGCTACAACCCGGGTGACCCCTGCACGACGATCACCCTGGGCGAGTTGCGCTATACCAATGCGGTGGCGGCGTACATGGAGACCGAATTCCACACCTGGACGACGGGCTACAACTGGGTTTATAACAGCCCGGTGTGGGCGTGGCGGATCGGCTGGGGTGTCGATGCTCACCTGAATTATCCTTAAAACCGAGTGGAGGAGAAACATCATGGAAAGAAATCATCCCATCCGGTTCGTAACCCTGGTATTGTTTGCCCTGATGATCTCGATGTCTCCTGGTTTTGCCCAGCCGGACAAGGCGCAGAGCTCGCCTTTGGCGAGGTATCCGGGCTTCGGGTACAATCCGAAAGCGGACGAGGATCAGTTCGAGAGAGAGGAAGCCGCCCGCGAGGACAGGATCGCGCGCTGCATGGAACGCGAGGGTTTCACCTACTGGCCGATGAGATCGGTGGCCCTGGAAGGCTTGGAGTCCACGCGTAAGGCGATGGAGGTCTTGCGGGACAATCCCAACGATAGGTACATGCTGCTCCTGTCGGAGGAGGGCCGGCTGCGTTACAACCGTGCCCTTTACGGGATTGATAATCCCGATGCCCTGGAGGCGGACCGGCTTCGTGACCCGAGAGACCCCAGGGCGACCGGCTGCGCCGCCGAAGCGCTACGGTTGATTCCTGGCGTCTTCGCTGCCAAGAGCGCCCTGACGGAGGAGCTCCACGCCATGCGGCAGGCAGTGCTTGCGGATCAGCGCGTGAAGGCGGGGGAGGCGCAATGGTCTGCTTGCATGCAGAAACAGGGCTACTCGCTGGAGTCTCCTCGCGCCTTGCGGCAACAGATGGATCTGCAGGTCGCGGCGGCCTTGGGGAAGCCGGAGAGCCTGAAGGCTCTGGGCATGGAGCATCGCAAGGCTCTGGAGACCAGCACGGGTTGCATCAAACAGTCGAGCTTGGACAAAGTCGTTGCGTCGACCCGGGTCGACTATGAGAGGGCTTTCGTGAAGAAACACCGCAAGTTCCTCGACGATTTCCTCAGGACGCTGGAGCAGGAGCCTCTCGACGAAAGGTGAGACGATGGACGGATTTCTTGCTCTTTTCCGGCGAGCCGGCGGCTGGTTTGCCGCCGGCGCCAGCCTTGCCCTGATCGCTTGTGGAGCGCCGGCGACCCCCGCCGCGGAGACTCCGCGTCCGGAGTCTCCGGCCGCGTCCGCTCCGGCGCCTCCCACGCCCCCGGCCCAGGGGAGGGCCTCCGCGCCACCGCCTGTGCCGGTGCCCCGGGACACCGGCGTGGCCAACGGTGCGCAGGTCCGAGCGCCCGTCGCGTCGCTGGCCTCGATGGCGGAGCACGCTCTGCCGGTAGCCGTCTATGGCGCCGAGGACCCCTCGCGCTGTGGGCTGAAGACGCCGGCGAGAGCGAATCCGCCCGGGTCGGTCCAAATTTTTTTCGGATGCACGCCGAGAAGTGGACAGGTTGTGGGGGCGGTGCCGGCGCGGGTGGTGCCTGTCTCCAGTGGAAGGGCGGAACGGTCGGCGATCGAGGCTCTGCTGGCGGGCCCCACCGCGCTGGAGCGCCAGGAAGGATATGTCTCCAACTTCGGTGAGGCCTCGCGGGGGATACCCTTCGAGGTGGAGATTCGAGGCGATGGCCTGGCGGTCGTCAACTTCGACCAAGCCATCCGCAGCCAGGCCAAGGCCTTCATCTCCAATCTCGACGCCCGCCAAGTGGTGGCGACGTTGGGTCAGTTTTCCGGCGTCCGCCGTGTGCTCATTCTTGTGGAAGGTGAGCCGCTGTGTAGAACCCTGGGCGAGTGCTGAGTCCGGTCGACGGCTTCTAGGGCCGGCCCGTTCCACGAGCCTTGGATCTGCGGAACGAGGTGCCTCGCGCCAGGCCAAGCCTGGGAAGGGAGGAAGGCAAATGCAGCGGCCATCGTCGTTGTCACTGGTCTCGTGCGTCCAGGCGACCCGATCGTCGCAACACTGCCACTCCTTCCACACGAGGCTCTCAAGCCCGTCTAGGGAGGCCTTGTTCCGCGGTGACTAGTCACCTACCCGAGAACGAGGCGCCAGGCGATTCGTGAGGGGCTGGCACCTCGCGGGAGAGAGGCGGAGACCGGCATCAAGGCCCGCCCGGGGGCATCCAAGGCTCGCCTGGACGGCGAGGGGAGGATACGGGGTAAAAGCGTTCCGGACCCACCTCGAAACGGCTCTCGCCCACCTGGATGTGGAGCTCGCCCACCAAGGCGAATGAACTTGTAAACTGGGCGAGGCGTTCGCCCACCAAGGCGAGCTCCTCGCCCACCTGGGCGAACGGACTTGTAACCAAGGCGAGGTCCTCGCCTACCTGGGCGAATTCCCCGCCCACCAAGGCGAACTGCCCGCCCACCTGGGCGAGGTGTTCGCCTACCAAGGCGAGGTCTTCGCCCGGATGGGCGAGCTCCTCGCCTTGATGGGCGAAAGGACTCCTCACCGAGGTGAGCTTCGCCTTGGGCTGGGTGTGCTGGCGAAACGGCTGGCAACCTCGTTCCGAGAGGCCGGTCAGAAGGCCTTTATCTCCGCGACGGCCGATCGAATAGACTCCGCGAAATGGGTGGCGCTTGGGCGGACGATCCGGGAGGACGGTGCGCGATCCCCTGAACGCGGTCGCCACCCCTCGAAAGGAACATCGCAATGTCGAAGGTTGTCGCAATCATGTCCATGTCGCTCGACGGCTACGTCGCCGACCTCAACGATGGCGTGTCAGAGGTTTTCGACTGGTACTTCAACTCGGGGGACGTCGAAATCCACACCGGAGGGGCGGATCCCATGACGTTCAAGGTGTCCAGGTCGAGCGCCGAGCACCTTCGCGGTCTCACGTCCGGACTGGGTGCCGTGCTCACCGGCCGGCGCACTTTCGACGTCGCCCAGGGCTGGGGCGGAAATCACGCCTGGGGACCCGCCTTCGTACTGACCCACCAGATCCCCGAAGGATGGCCGCGACCCAACTCGACGGTCCACTTCGTGACCGACGGCATCGAAAGCGCCGTGAACCAGGCCAAAGCCGCCGCCGCCGGGAAGTCCGTCGGGGTCCACGGCGCTGACACCATCCAGCAGTGCCTGAATGCCGGCCTTCTCGACGAAATCCACGTCGACGTCGCGGCGGTTCTTCTCGGCTCCGGAGTTCGACTCTTCGACCACCTCGCCGGCACGCCAGCCGTCCTTGGCGACCCGACGGTGATCCCGGGCGTCGGCGTTACACACCTGCGCTACCCGGTGCGCAAGGCGTAGCCCTCGCTGGACGTGATGCCCGAGGCGATGGCGGTCCGGACCGCGGCCATCAGCGCGTCGTCTGTGGGGTGGTCGGCCGGCGCGACCGGCGGATGGAAACGGACGCGGATGGTGCCGGGGCGCGGGACGAGGCAGCCTTTGGGGAGGATCTCCCAGGAGCCGGAGAGGGAGATCGGGAGGATCGGCAGGTCGAGCTGGCGGGCCATGGCGAAGCCCCCCTTCTTGAAAGGGCCGAGGCGGCCGTCGGGGGTGCGCGTGCCTTCCGGGAAGAACAGCACCGAGATGCCTCCGGCGAGGCGCGGCTTGGCCTCCTCGAGGCTGGCGATGGCGCGCTGGGAGTTGCCGCGGTCGACATAGATGTGGCCGATGGCGGCGCAGGCCCAGCCGAGGAACGGGACCTTGCGCAGCTCCTGCTTGATGACCCAACGGAACTGGCGGTGCAAGTAGCCGTACAGGGCGAGGACGTCGCAGTCGCCCTGGTGATTGGTCATGATGACGTAGGACTGGCCGCGCCGGGCATTCTCGCGGCCCTCGACCCGGACCCGCACGAAGCCCACCCACGCGAGGCATTTGGCCCAGACGGTGCCGCAGTGGAACGCGGCGTTCTGGCTGACGGAGGCGATCGCAATGGCGATGCAACCCCAGAGCGTGGTGGTCACGATCAGGAACGGATAGAAGACGAGGACGGTCCACGGCAGGACCAGCCAGCGCACCGGATCCTGCCATACACCCACACGATGACGGTCGAGCTCCATGGCCGCTCTCTCCAGGGTTGGTTCGCGGGTGGGTACGGTAATGCAGGAGCGCGGAATTTACCAAGCCCCGCACGATACGCTCCGTTTCCGGCCTCACCGGCCTTCGTGTATCGTTCGGGGGGTGATCTCCTCTCTGCTCTCCCGCGTCAGCGCGGCTGTCCTCCTGCTCGGCGGCGGCGCCCTCCTCTTCGCGTCCGACGTCGTGCTCCCGGCGCTCGTCCAGGGCTTCCCGCCGGTGGCGGCGTGGCTCGGGCAGCTCCTCGGCGCCGCGTGGCTCGGCGTCGCGGCGTTGAACTGGCTTCAGCGCGGCGCGGTGTTGGGCGGGATCTATGGGCGGCCTGTCGTGTTCGCGAATCTCGGGTTGTACTTCGTGAGTGCGCTGAGCCTGCTTCGAGCGCTGCTCGGAGGAGGCGCGCCGCGGGCACTGTGGCTGGTGTTCGCCCTGGCCGCGGCACTGGCCATGACGTACGGCGCGCTCCTGCTGCGCGGCCCGCTCGATCCTCCCTCCAGGGGTGCCAGACACCCCGAGCCGGGCTTGCCGCCCGGTTAGGGGAAACTTCCGGATCTCAGGGAACTGACATGCGACTGGCCGATTTCATCCTCCAGGACATGGAAGCGATCCTCAGGCAATGGGAGGCGTTTGCCGCCTGCCAACTGCCGGCCGCGGCCCGCATGGAGCCCTTGGCTCTGCGCGACCACGCGCGACAGATTCTCGAGGCCGTGGCAGCGGACCTGTCGACCCCTCAGACCCGGGAAGTCAGCATCGAAAAATCGCTGGGGCGAAGCCCCGCGCTGCTCGGTGCCCCGGAGACGGCGGCACAAACACATGCCGTTCTGCGGGCGCGAAGCGGCTTCAACATCAACCAACTGGCCGCCGAGTACCGCGCCCTGCGCTCCAGTGTGCTTCGCCTGTGGATGGACGCGTCCGGGCCGGAAGCCACTCACATGGAAGACATCATCCGTTTCAACGAGGCCATCGACCAGGCACTGGCCGAATCGATCGGCTTTTTCAGCTCGCAAGTCGACCAGGCGCGCGACCTGTTGCTCGGGATGCTCGGACACGACATGCGCAGCCCGCTACAAACCATTCAGATGACGGCCTCGTACCTGGCGGCGCTGAACGCGGGAGTGAACGTAACGGAAGCTGCGTCCCGCCTGATCCTCAGCGGTACTCGCATGAAGGCGCTGCTGGACGACCTGGTTGATTTCAATCGAACCCGGCTGGGTTTGGGCATCAATATCTCTCCGGTCCCCGTGGACCTCGCGAGTCTCTTCGCCGAGGAGTTGGAGCAGTTGCGTGTGGCGCATCCAGGCCGCCAGTTGGTGCTGGAGGTGGCAGGCGACGCTCAGGGCCTCTGGGACGGCCTGCGCTTGCAGCAGCTGCTCGGCAATCTGGTCATGAATGCGATCAAGTACGGTACGCCGGATGCGCCGGTCCGTGTGCTGGTGACCGGGGAGGAGGCCGGCCTTCGCTTCGAGGTCCGGAATGAGGGCCCCGCGATCGAGCCCTCGACCCTGGACCAGATTTTTGAGCCGCTCAAGCGCGGTCGGGAGCATGAGAACAGAAACAGTGCCGACGGCAGTCTCGGGCTGGGGCTGTACATCGCGCGCGAAATCGCCAAGGCCCATGGCGGCGACATCGAAGCGCGGTCCGATCCGGAGGAAACCGTGTTCACCGTGCTCCTGCCTCGCCACCATGATTGAACGCTGCACATCCGTCGAGCATTCGGGCCGGCAGGGGAGGTCCGTTTCTGGCTCGGGTGAGGGACGCCGCGCCGCTCCTCACCTCCAGCCCGGCAGAAGGGGAGAGGGCACTCGCCTGGGGGAGCCCAGGCGCAAGAGGTGGAGGCCGATCCCGGCGGCGCCGACCATCAGGCAGGGCGTCCGGCCCTGGCTGACCAGGCCGGACGGACAGTCGGACCAGGTCGCGAGCCGCGGCGCCAGCCGTGCGAAGGCTTGCTCCGCCCGCTCCCGGTAGATCTCCTCGCCGAGCGCTTCCCCCAGGACCAGCAGGATTTCCGAAAGGCCCGCGATGCCGTGGCAGAGGGTCGCGTCGTGGCCGGGCTGCTCGAGCTTTTCCGCGAGGGCGGTCAGGGTGGTCTCGGCGGCGGCCCGGGCGAATCCGGCATGCGCTTCGGCCCCTTCGGTGTCGAGACGGCTGGCGAGCGCCCGGGCGAGGGCGATCCCCGGAGCGCCATGGCACCAGCTCAGCCGGAACCTTCCCTGGAGCGTGGCCCCCTCTCCTTCGTAGGGATAGCGGGTGTCGACCCAGTTCTTCTCCTCGGGGTTGTAGCGGGCGTCCTCGAAGGCGAAGGCTCCCCGCGCGGTGCGCAGGAAGCGCGTCTCCCCGGTCAACTCGTAGAGCCGGAGCAGGCTGGCGGCGATCCCGGAGACGCCGTGGGAGAAGCCGGTCATCGGCGGCAGCTCGGCGAATCCTCCGGTGGCCGTCCAGGAGCAGATGCCGGCGGACCAGGTAGCGGTCTCGCACAGCTCCTCCCCGAGTTGAACCGCGAGACTACGGCATTCCTCCGTCCGGAAGCCGCCGGCGATGTCGAGCAGGGTGAGGATTGCGCCCGCGTTGCCGCCGATGACGTCGTAGGGATGGGACTTGCGCCACCCCTCCACGGCCTCGTCAAAGAGCCGGGCGCATTCCTCCTCGAGGGGCAGCCCGGGGGCGACCGCCGCCATCCGCAGGGCCACGTGGAGCAGGCCGAGCGTGCCGGCATAGAGGGAGAGGGAGTAGGCGGGGGAAGGGTGCTCCCGGCTGTAGCGGATGGAGCGCCTGAGGCCGCCCCAGGCCGTGTCGAGCGCCTCCGGCATCCCGGTCTCGCCGTGGAGCTCCGCCAGGAACCAGGCGATGCCGGAGCTTCCGCTGTACAGCTCGGGGCTGAGGGCCGCGTTGCGTTCGGAGTAGGGAGCGGTCAGGGCGTCCTCGATGTCGCGGTGGCCGATCCAGTTGCACTCCTGGCGGGCCTCGTCCCAATAGGCGGCGGCGTGGAGGGAGTGGCCCAGGGCGGAGGCCGCGCCGTGCCAGTCGTGGATTCGTCCCGCGGATAGCGGGGCCAGGATGCCGGGGCAACGGTCAGGAGAGAGCATAGATGTCCTCGGATTGAGCGCGGAGGTAGGGACGGGCGGGGTCCAGGCCCGAGCCCCGGAAGAGGGCGGCGATGGCTTGCAGGCGGTCCCCGGCCGAGCGCCGGCCCGCGAGATGGCCGGCCCACAGGCCCTGGGCCGCGATCCGGCAGCGCGATTGCCCGAAGCTCGAGCCGTCGAGGGGGTCCTCGGCCAGGCCGAGCCCGGGAGCCAGCCGCTTGGTGAACATCGGGACGGCGTCCCGGATCTCGTGGGCGAGCTCCCGATGAATCCGCCGCAGGGGGCGGACGGAGCGCGCGAAGTCTTCCTTGGCGATGTAGAGGACGCCGGAGTCCGCGTTCTGGTAGAGCGCCGAGTGGCCGACGACCTTGGAGCGGAAGGGGATCTCCCGCTCGTTGAAGAGGGTGGTGAGGAGCCGGAGGTAGCGCAGCGCGCCGGCGGGGGTGAGGTTCCAGTAGAGACGGACGGTGCCGGTTTCCACGTCGTCGCCGGAGTTGGCCTTGGCGTCGCCCAGGGCCAGGTAGTAGCCGAGGACCAGGTGACGGATCTCCTTGGGCACCCGGACCCAGCAGGGAGCGCCGGGCCTGAGGGGCTCTTCGGCCGTCTGGAGCCCGGAGGGTGGGACCCAGCAGGTGATGTCCTTGGCGACGCCGATCAGTCCGTCCGGGGAGAAGCCCGTGATCCGCCAGCCGGGCTGCCAGGTCCCGGTCCCGGCGTTCGCGTCGGAGAGGCTCTCGAGGAAGGCGTGGTCCGCCCCTCCGGAGACGACCGAGCGTCCGATTCCGTCGGCGGGCCGGCGGTATAGCCGTTGGTAGAGCTCGCTCTCGACGAAGGCGAGGAGCCGGGTCCTGCCGGCCTCCAGGCCGACCGGCCGGCCGGTCTCGGAGAGCGGGACGAGGCCCGGCGCCTGGGTGTCCCGGACCTCGCCGCGGAAGCGGTAGCGGCTTTCGGAGAGGATCTCGACCTCGGAGGCGACGCGTTGCAGGTCTTCGTGCGATTCCATGGCGCTCATTCCCCCGCTCCAGCCTCGCCCAGCCCGTAGAGTTGATCCATTGCGGCGTCCGGATCGTTGAGGAGGTTGACTCCGATCTGCGACATCAGGACCGCCGGGGCGGGGAGGATCTGGTATTTGCCGGCGATCTCGGCCGCGGTCTGCAGCATCCGCGCTCCGGAATAGAGGATCGCGCTCTCCAGGATCTCCGCGGCGGCGGCGTGGCCGAGCCCGCGGCGTTTCCGGTAGCCGTCCCACAGCGTCCGCACCCCCTTCTGGAGGACCGGCAGGGGGAAGCCCGCGTGCTCGGCCATCTCCTCGGGCGGGCGGTCGTGCGGCATGCTGAGGACCCACCAGAACACGAAGTCCTGGAGGGCTCCCGCCAGGTCCCAGGCCGGATCGCCGAGCTGGACGAGCTCCCAGTCGATGAGGAAGAGCTCGCCGGCCCGGGGGCCTTCCGGCCGTCCGACGAGGAAGTTGTCCAACTTGACGTCGCCGTGGACGACGGCCGCGGGCCGCCAGCGGCGGCGGAGCTCGTTCAGGCGCTCGACGGCCACGGTCTCGGCCTGCAGCAGCCGGATGAGGTCGTAGCACGCGGCGCTCATCCGGGAGAGCTTCTCGGGGTTCGGCCGGTCGAGGTTCAGCGCCCAGGGCAACTCGCCGGTGAGGAAGCCGGGGATCTCTTCTTCGGAGAGCCTGGCGAAGCCGTCGTGCAGGAGGGCGAGGAGCTCGCCGATGCGGCCGGTGATCTCGATGGGGAAGCGGTCGGCCGTCTGCTCGCGGTAGTAGCGCCAGAGGGGGAGGGTCCCGTCGAGGAACTCGACGGCGAAGACCTCTTTTTCGGGATCGTGGAAGGCGAGGCCCGGCAGGGCTCGCCGCACCTCCGCGAGCGCGGGGGTGGCCTGGCAGAACGAGTAGAACCGGGCCTCGTTCGCGAGGGTGGCCCGCGCCGCCGGTTCGCCGCCGGTCGGCTGCTTGACCAG
>Ga0070658_10005661_pt1 | contig 10129 bp, 4 predicted proteins | sample KBSC13metaG_FD_64664 | JGI IMG/M metagenome (GOLD analysis project Ga0070658, IMG submission 64664) | Corn rhizosphere microbial communities from Kellogg Biological Station, Michigan, USA - KBS C1-3 metaG | ecosystem: Host-associated > Plants > Roots > Rhizosphere > Soil ... | reverse complement strand
GGCTTCTGGTCGGTGCTGCGCCAGGTGTGGCCAGCGACGCGGGACCAACGCTGCTGGTTCCACAAGATCGGCAACCTTCTCCACAAGTTGCCGGAGCGCCTGCAGCCGCAGGCCAAGGGCTGCTGTACGAGGCGCGCTACGCCTCGAAGAAGTCCGACGCCGAGAAGGCGCTGGCTCGGTTGCGCGGCGAGTACGCGGGAAGTACCCGAAAACCACCGAGTGCCTGGCTGAGGACAGGAAGCACTCCTCGCCTTCTTCGATTTTGCAGCCGATCACGCTCGTCTGCACTGGCGTTCGACTTGTCGACGGCAAGCGCATGGAGCGAGAGGCAGAGGACACCAACAACGATGCAACGAAGAGGTCCGGAAGGCCGCCGCTTGATCAGGCCCGATCCACAACTCGATATCTCAGGATTAGGCATCCTCGGCTTAACCGCGAAGATCGCAGCCTCGCAACGATCTCCCCCGCCACGGCGCCCGCCCTGGCCAACCTGGGAACGGCCTTCTTGAACCTGCACCTGAACCTGGGCGCCCGCTACACCAGCATGACGGCCAACAGCGCTGGCGACAAGATGACCATCTCGGGCGGCAGCTTGGCGGTCGGCATCATGACGGGCGGCGCGATCGCGCCGAACCTGATCCTGTTCGGGACATTCTACGACAACGTCATGTCGGATCCGGACAGCTCGTACGGCGGCGTCAGCGCAGGTCAGGCCAGCGGGACCGACGCGTCGGTGTACGGCCTGGGCATCGGCCTGGCCTACTACCTGATGCCCATCAACGTGTAATTCGCGGGCGCGATCGCGGCGACCTGGATGAAGCTGGACGACAGCTACTACGCCGACACCTACCTCGAGACGAACACCGGCCTGGGCTTCCAGGGCCTGATCGGCAAGGAGTGGTGGGTGTGGCCAGGCTGGGGCCCTGGGCGTGGCGGCTCAGTTGACGGTCTCGTCGATGAAGAGCTCGGACTTCTCGGACGCGCGCTGGAACGGCGCCTCGTTCTCGATCCTGTTCGGCGCAACGTACAACTGAGGACCCGGCCTCGGGCCTCGGGCCTCGGGGGGATGATTGGCGGCGAAGGGTGAGGCGCGTGTTACGCGGTCGCGCCGTCCCCTCTTGCCTTGGGGCGGGGCGACCCCAAGTACAGTCCAGCGGGTTGATGCCTGCTGATTCCGATGATTTGCCGCTACCCGGTCGGGCTGGGCCTTGCCCCGCGCCCGCGTCAGTTCTGTCCTGAGCTTCGCCGGCGAGCGGGGTCGATCCCGCGCAGCTTTGCCTGGGTAGTGCTGGCGCTGTCGGTCGCCGGCGGGTGCGCCCACAGGCCGCCGGGCACCGAGCCGATCGTCGAGAAGCTGGACATCGCGGGCAACCGCGCGCTGTCGGACGGCGCGATCGAGGACAAGATCCTGACCACCAAGACCGGCTGGTGGCCGTTCGCCAAGAAGTACCGCTTCGACCCGGTGATCTGGTCGACCGATCTGCAGCGCATCAAGCGCCTGTACCAGACGCGCGGCTATTACCAGGCCGAGGTGGTCCGTGATCAGGCCACCCCCGTGCCACCCGACGGCGTCGCGCTGAAGCTGCAGGTGCAAGAAGGCCAGCCCACGCGCATCAGCCGCCTGGACGTCCAGGGCCTGGAGGCCTTGCCCGACGCGCGCCGCTCGGCCTTGCTCGCGGAGCTGCCCCTGGCCAGCGGGCAAGTCTTCCTGGAGAGGGACTGGGAGACGGCGAAGGGCCTGCTGGTCACCCGCCTGCGAAACGACGGCTACGCGCAGGTGGTGGTCGATGGGGTGGCGCTGGTCGACGTGCACACCCAGCAGGCGGCGCTGAAGCTGGCCGTGCGCCTGGGCCCCCAGTACCGCTTCGGCGACATCCAGATCGACACCGGCGGCGACACAGCCATCGCCCCCGCCTGGATCTGGGACCAGGTGCGGCTGGCCATCCCCGACGGAGACTTCTTCTCGGACGAGGCGCTGGGCGAAGCGCAGCATCGCGTGCAGAACATGGGGGTGTTCGCGGCCGTGAAGGTCACGGCGGGGACGCCCGATCCCGACAGCCAGCGCATCCCCGTCCGCGTCGAGACGCGCGAGGCCCCGCTGCGCACGCTGAAGCTGGGCGGGGGCGTGCGCATCGACCAGATCCGGAACGAGGCGCGCCTGGTGTCGGAGTGGTCGAACCGCAACTTCCGGGGCGGAATGCGCAAGCTGACCATCCACGGCGAGGCGGGCTGGGCATTCATCCCCAACACCTACGCGGTGGCGACGAACGCCCAGTCCGGGGACACCCAGCTTCGCAACGGTCCCATCGCCCGCCTGCAGCTCGACTTCGAGCAGCCGAACTTCCTGCGCCGCCCGTCGCTGCGGGAACGGAGCTCGATCGCGCTGAACCGCACGCTGGAGCAGACGTACGACGACCTGGGCGGGCGGCTGGTGAACGGCGTGATCTGGCAGCCGCGCGCCTCGCTGTCGATCTTCCCTTCGCACCACCTGGAGGGCGACCAGCTGAACGGCCCCCCGGGCGCCGGCGCGCTGACGGCGCCGCTGACGCTGGGCTGTCACACCAGCGACCAGAGCTGCTTCGTGTGGCTGTCGTACCTCGAGGAGGTGATCACCTGGGATCGCCGGGATGACGCCCTCGAGCCCCGGCAGGGCTTCTACGCCAGCCTGTCCTTGCAGCAGGGCGGCGGTCCGCTGCTGGGGAACTTCAACTACTACCGCGTCCTGCCCGAGGTGCGTGGATACCTGTCCTTCGGCGACGACAACGAGCTGACGTTCGCGGCCCGCCTGAAGATCGGCGAGCTGCTCCCCACCTCGGGCAGCGCCCAGGACAGCGCCGTCGTGACCAGGTTCTACGGCGGCGGTTCGCAGTCGATGCGCGGGTTCAACGATCGCCGGCTCTCCCCCCTGCTGGTCTCTCAGTTGCCGCCGTCCGTGGGGAACACGAATCCGACCCCTGTGACCTTACCCATCGGGGGCAACGGGCTGATCGACGGCAGCTTCGAGGTCCGTTATGCGCTGACGACGAACCTGATCCTGGCCGCCTTCTACGACGTCGGTCAGGTGACCCTGGACCGCCTGCAGCCGCGGGACTTCCAGCACCTGCTGATGGCGGTCGGCTTCGGCCTGCGGTACCGGACGCCCGTGGGCCCCGTGCGCATCGACTTCGCGCGCCGCCTGCAGGTCGGAACGCCGCCGCCCCTGTACGAGGTGACCGGCACCGGCCAGCTGCAGGTGGACAAGTACACGGTGGACGACAGCTGCTTCGGTCTGGGCGGCTCGGGCGGGGGCCCGCCGGGAGAAGTCCATGTGCCCGACAACCTGTGCGTGCTGCACATCTCGATCGGGGAGGCGTTTTGAGGCGGGCCCTGCGCGTCGCCGCCACCGTCGTCCTGGCGCTGGTGGGCGTGGGCGCGCTGCTGGTGGGGGGGACGCTGACGCTGCTGCGCACGCGCTGGGGCGGCGACTTCGTTCGCCGCCAGGCGGTGCCGCGCGTGAACGCCGCCATCGCCGGCTCGCTGGAGCTGGGCCGCTTCGGTTACCACGGAGACCGCCTGGAGCTAGGGGACGTGGTGCTGCGCGATCCCGACGGTCGCGAGGTGATCCGCGCGCGCGCGATCGACGTGAGCTTCGCGCCCCTGGCGCTGTTCGGGGGGCACGTGAACGTCAGGCGGGCGCTGGTCGACGGTCCGGCGCTGCTGCTGCGCCAGGATGCCGGGGGCACGAACCTGGGCCGGGCGCTGGCGCCGCGACACCCGCCTCAGGCCACCGCGAGCAGCGGCGGCAAGAGCTCCGGCCGCGCCCTGGTCGTCGACCTGCACGAGCTGCGCGTGACCGACGGCGTCCTGGAGGTGACGCAAACGCAGCCCGACGCCGACGCTCGCGTGTTCCGGGCGCGCGCGCTGTCACTGCAGGCGCATGGCCGATACCAGACGGGGTCCGACGCCCACGCCACAGCTTTCACGGGCGACCTGGACCTCGGCGGCGCGTTCGAGGTGCCCCTGCGCGCGCCGCTGTCGCTGCGCGTGTCGGCGGGCGGACAAGGCGCGCGCGTCGACGCCACCATCGCCGCCTCGCTCGGTGAGACCGCGCTGGGCGCCACCGCCCACGTCGAGGACGACACCCACCTGGCCGTGCGCTGGACGCGACTGCATGTCACGCCCGACGTCGTCCGCGCGTTCGCGCCGGCGGTGCGTCTGGCAGTGCCGCTGGACGTGACGGGAAAGGTGGCGCGCGCCCGATCCGACGTGTCCTTCGCCATCGACGCCGCCGGCGCCGCCTGGCACCTGGACGCGCGCGGCGCCGTCGACACCGCGCGAAGACGGGTGCGACAGCTCTCCGTCGTCGCGCGCGACGTCGATCTCGGCGCCACCATCCAGGGCCTGCCGCGCTCTCGCTTCTCGGTGAAGCTGGCAGCGAACGGCGGCGGGACCGGCCTGGGCGACCTCGACGGCAAGCTGGACCTGCAGGTGCCCGAGGGGACGCTGGATGGCGTCGTGGTGGCGCCGTCGTCGGTCCGGCTGACCGCCACGCACGGCCACTTCACCATCGAGGCGCTGCGACTCTCGCTGCCGGGGCTGGCGGCGCGGGCCAGCGGCCAGGCCTCCCCCGAGCGGCTGGCGCTCTCCTTGTCCGTGAAGTTCACCGATCTGGGGAGCCTGACGCGCACCGCGGCCGCCTTCGTGCCCGGGGTGCCGCTCGCGGCGGGCCGCGGCTCACTGGAGGCGTCGCTGTTCGGCACGCCGGCGGCGCCGGGCGTCTCGCTGGCCGCCAGCTTCCCCGTGCTGGCGGTGTCACAGAACCGCGTCGAGGGCCTGCGCCTGACGGCGCGCGTGCCGAACGTGCGGCTTCCCACCATCGGCGACGTGCGCGTCCAGGTGGCGGCGGCGCGGCTGGGAGAGCATCGGCTGCGGCAGGTGGTCGCGCAGTTGCACTCGACCCCGCCCCGGCTGTCCGGTGATCTGCGCGTCGCCCGCGGCGAGCCGGTCGCGTTCGTCGTGGAGGGGGGCTGGACGCCCGATCACCAGGCGGTCGAGCTGCGCCACCTGCAGCTTCGTTATCCCCAGGCGTCGTGGCGGCTGACCCGACCGGCCCGCTTCGTCGTCGCGGGCGACCACCTGGCCGTGTCCAGCTTCGAGCTCGCCGCCAATGAGCAGCGCCTGGGCATCGAGCTGGACAAACGCGGCCAGCGGCTGCGCGCGGCGCTGCGTCTGCAGCAGTTCGATCTGGCGCGCTTACCGCCGCTGCTGCTTCCGCCCGGCCAGGAGGTGGCCGGACACCTGGACGCCGACGTGCGCCTGGACGGCACGACCACGTCCCCCGACGTGCGCGCCGCGGTGACCCTGCGCGACGGGCGCGTGGGTCGCTATCGGGACCTGTCCCTGTCGTTGCAGGGCCGCTATCACGAACGCCGCGCGCAGGGCACGCTGGACGCCGCCGGCCTGGGGACCTCGTTGCACGCCAAGATCGACGCGCCCACCGCGTGGCCGCTGACCAGCGTGCGCGCGCCCCTGGCGCTGGACCTGACGGTCCCGGACACCGACATCGGACCGTTGCTGGCGGCGCTGCGCGTCCGCACGCCACGGTCCGTGGCTGGGCGGGCGCGACTGGAGCTGCACCTCGACGGTACGGGGGTGGCCCCGTCGCTGCGCCTGGACGCGACGGCGCGCGAGGTGGCGGTCGATCGACAGCCGCTCGGCGACATGGCGCTGCACGTGGCCGGCGATCCGCGCACACCGCTGACCCTGGCGGTGGCGTTCGGAGCGGACGCGCGCGCGCCGTTCCCGGCCCCGCCGCGCGGGGTCGCCGCCTCGCCAGCGCCCGTGTCGTCCGGCGGCCTGGCGACCGGAACGCTTTCGCTGCGCACCGGTCTGTCGCTGGCCGCCCTGGCCACGCATCCGCCCACCACGCGCGAGCTGGCGCGAGCGCGGCTGGAGGCGAGCGGCGAGCTGAAGAACATCTCCTTGCCCATCCTGTCGCGGCTGGCCCGCACGGCGGATCCCTGGACGGGCACGGCGTCGCTGCGGCTGTCGGCTTCAGGCACCACGCTGGCGCCCGAGGGCGCCCTGAACGCGCGCGTGTTCGGCGCCACCGGCCCGCGCTTCCCCCCCACCGACGCCCGCCTGGACGCGATGCTGGGCCCGCGCGACACGCGGCTGGCGGTGCGGGTGGCCCGCGCCGGCCACCCGCTGGCGTCGGCGAGCCTGATCTGGAAGTTGCCCGCGTCCCGGCTGCGCGACCGGGCCGCGCTGGGACGCGCGCCGTTCGACCTGTCGGCGGCCGTCGGCCCGTTGCGCGTCCACCGCAGCAGCCTGCCGGGCAGCACCGACCAGGCCGCCTCGGACGAGCTCACGGCCACGCTGCAGGCAGGACTGTCGGCGCACGGCACGCTGGAACGCCCCGAGCTGGTCGTGACCGCCAGCGTCCGCGACGGCCACCTGGGAAAACAACCGGTGGGCAACGCCGACGCCACGCTGGCCTACAGCGCGCGCCGGATCACCGCCGACGCGCGCCTGCGCTCGGCCAGCGTCGGCGAGCTGCACCTGGAGGGTCACGCCAGGGCTGACCTGGGCTATCCGCAGGTGAGCCACCTGGACGCCGGGGCGATCCCGTTCGACGCCCGGCTGTCGGGCCAGAGCTTCGATCTCGCCTGGATGTCGGCCCTCAGCCGCTCGGTGCGCAGCGTGGGGGGCCAGCTGTCCGCCGCCATCACGGTGCATGGAACGCCGCGCGCGCCGCACGCGGCGGGGCAGATGGAGTGGACCCACGGCGCGCTGACGCTGACGGGCCTGGGCGCCTACCGCGACCTGCACCTGAAGGCGCACGGGGACGAGAACGGGCTGACCATCGACGAGCTGCGGCTGGCCAGTGGCGACGGCGACGGCCGACTGACCGCGCGCGCCACGCGCACGGGCGCGACGGGCGCCTTCGCCGTCGAGGCGTCGGCCTCCCTGCACCGGTTCCCCATCTATGGTCAGGGCCAGGCGCTGGCCACGGTGTCGGTCGACGGTCACGCGACGGGGACGGTGTCGGCGCGTCACGTCCAGGCGGTGGCGAAGGTCTCCGAGGCGCACGTCGAGCTGAACGACGTGAAGCAGAAGAAGCTGCAGTCGCTGCAGCGGCCGGGCGACATCGTGCTGGTCGACGGCTCCCGCGCCGCGGACCTGGCCGAGGCCAAGCGCCTGGCCGCGCTGAACGGCGTCCTGCTGTCGGGCGAAGCCGTCGACCGCACGCCCGTGCCCGCGACCCCGGCCGCGCCGTTCGGCCTCCGTCTGACCGTCGACGCGCCCCGCAACCTGTGGGTGCACGGCAAGGACGCCTCCCTGGAGCTGGGGCTGGGGACCGACTTCCGGGTGGAGGCGGCGGGCAAGCCCGCCATCTACGGTCAGGTGCAGGTTCGCCGCGGTCGCATCGACGTGTTCGGCCGCCGCTTCGATCTGCAGGCCGGCTCGGTGGTGCACTTCGTGGGTCCGCCGGATCAGCCGCGTCTCGACGTCACGGCCAAGTACTTCAACGAGGCCGAGAACATCTCGGTGCTGCTGACCGCGAAGGGGCCGCTCGACAAGCTGGCCATCGCCGTGACGTCTCCCGACCGGCCCGATCTCACGGAGGGGCAGCTGTACACCCTGATCGTGACGGGGAAGCTGCAGTTCGGCGGCAGCGGCAACAGCGCCGGGTCGGCGTCGGCGTCGGGCGAAGCTGCGTCCCTGGTGGGCGGCGTGGTGGCGTCGCAGCTGCAGAAGACGCTGGCGGGCAAGCTGCCCCTCGACGTGCTGACGCTGCAGGCGGGCGACGAGGGCCTGACCGGGTCGCGCCTGGAGGCGGGGACGTACCTGACCTCGAAGCTGTACGCCGGTTATGTGGGCCGCGTGGGCGCGAACCCCGCCCTGCTGCAGAACCGCAACGCCGTGCACGTCGAGTATCAGCTGTCGCGGCGCTGGAGCTTCGACGCCGAGTACGGCGACGTCGGCACGGGCACCGCCGATCTCCTGTGGACGAAGAACTACTGAAGCCCACGTCCGGGCTGGGCCGTCAGCGCGCGGCCAGCGCCCGCCGCGACCACCACGCGACCGCCACTGCGGCGATGGCCGCGGCCAGGCCCAGGCCCGCTCGCCGCATCGAGGCGCGCCGCGCCCGCGCGCGCCGCTCGGTGACGGGGCGCTCGGGCAGCCGCGACACCAGGCCGGCCCCTGTCGCCAGGTCCAGCACCTGCGCCATGTGAAGGGCTTGCCGTCCCGTGGTCTGCTCGATCTGACTGCTGCAGCTGAAGCCGTCGGCGATCAGGATCTCCTCGGCGGGCGCGCGGCGGACCTCGGGCAGCAACACGCGCTCGCCGCAGGCGACGCTGACGTCGTAGTGATCGTTGGCCGTCTCGTAGCCGAACGCCCCCGCCATGCCGCAGCAGCCTGTCTCCGGTTCCCGCAGCTCGACCCCCAGGCGGTCCAGCACCGCGCGCTCGGCGAACAGCTTGCCCTTCTCCTTGTCGCTGCGCACGTCGATCGATTTCTGGTGACAGTGCCCCTGGACCAGGGCCTTCCGCCCCAGCTTCGGCAGCGCCAGATCGGCGGCGTGATGTTGCACGAAGGCGCTGAACGTGGTGACCAGATCCCCCAGGCGCTTCGCGTCCTGCTGGTTGGGCATCAGGTTGCCGAGCTCGTCCTTGAAGGCGGAGTAGCAGCTCGGCTCGAGCACGACGACGGGCAGGCTGGCCTGCAGGTGGGGCCGGAGCTTGCCCAGGAGATCGACCCAGTGGCGCTTGGCGGCGTCCAGGAAGCCGTAGTCGTAGAGAGGCCGCCCGCAGCAGACGTCGTCGGCCGGCACCACCACGCGGTAGCCGGCCCGTTCCAGCACGCGGGTCGCCGCGATGGCCACGTCGGGGCGGAAGTAGTTGTTGAACGTGTCGGGGAACAGCAGCACCTGCTTCTCGCCGTCCGCGCGCGGACCGCGCTGCCGTTCGTGGGCACGAAACCAGCTCTGGAACGACTGCGGCGCGAACGCGGGCAGCATCCGATTCTGGTGCGCTCCCGCCATCAGCTTCGCCAGGGCGGACAGCCCGGGCGTTTGGGTCGCCAGGTTGGCCAGGCCGGGCGCCAGCGACGCCAGCCGGGCCCAGCGGTGAATGAACCCGAACGCGTAGGCGTGGCGGGGCCGCAGCCGCCCCTCGTAATAGTGGCTGAGGAACTCGGCCTTGTACGTCGCCATGTCGACGTTCACGGGGCAGTCGCCCTTGCATCCCTTGCAGGACAGGCAGAGATCCAGGGCGTCCTTCACGGCCTCGCTCTTCCAGCCGTCGGTGATCAGCTCACCGTTCATCATCTCGAACAGCAGGCGCGCGCGGCCGCGGGTGGAATGCTGCTCCTCCCGGGTGACCATGTACGAGGGGCACATCGTCCCCCCGCCCTCGCGCCGGCACGCGGCCACCCCCACGCAGCGGAGCGCTGCGCGCGCGAAGTCGTTCCGGTCGTCGACGAACGCGAAGTGGGTCCGGGGCTGCGGGGGGTTGTAATCGCGGCCCAGACGCATGTTCTCCGTCGCGGTGTAGGGCGGACCGTCCAGGTTGATCACCTTGCCCGGGTTCATGCGGTTCGCCGGATCCCACAGCCGCTTGAAGTCGGTGAAGGCCTGCGCCAGCTCCTCGCCAAAGACCTGGGGCAGGAATTGTCCCCGCGCCTGACCATCGCCGTGCTCGCCCGAGGGAACCCCGCCGTGCTTCGTGACCAGCGCGACCGCGCGGTCCAGAAAGCGGCGGTAGTGATCGATCCCGGCCTGCGTATAAAGATCGAAGCCGACCCGGCAGTGCACGCAGCCCTGGCCGATGTGGCCGTAAAGCGACGGGTTGTATCCGAACTGGTGGAACAGCTCGCGCAGCTCGCCCAGGTACACGGGCACCGCCTCGACCGGAACGGCGGAGTCCTCCCACCCGGGCCAGCGGTCGGGCTGCCCCGGCACCCAGGCGGTGCTGCCCAGCGCGCCCTCGCGCACTGCCCAGACCATGCTCTCCTGCTCGGCGTCGTCGTACAGCTTGTGGTCCACGGGCCGGTGCGCGGGCAGGCCCTGCAGGTGCTCGATCAGCCGGCGCGCCTGCGCGTCCGCGTCCGCCTTCGACTCGCCGCCCAGCTCGACCAGCAGGAA
>Ga0070658_10005660_pt1 | contig 10130 bp, 7 predicted proteins | sample KBSC13metaG_FD_64664 | JGI IMG/M metagenome (GOLD analysis project Ga0070658, IMG submission 64664) | Corn rhizosphere microbial communities from Kellogg Biological Station, Michigan, USA - KBS C1-3 metaG | ecosystem: Host-associated > Plants > Roots > Rhizosphere > Soil ... | reverse complement strand
TCTGCCGCGCCGGGCCTCTGCGTTTACGCTCCGAAGCGGAAAAACACCGTGAAGCATACGTACAACTGCGAGTAACAATGTGGCATCAACATTGCTCATGTCAGAGGGACAAAGTCCACAGCCACCCCCAAAAATGGACGCCAAGCATCCCATCATCTTCCTCCTCGAGGACTGCCCGAACACGGCGGTGATCGTGGAGCGCGCGGTGATGAACGAAATGCCGGACGTGCGATTGCTCTGGGCGCGCAATATGGTCGAGGCCACCGCCCGCGCCGAGGGACTGCGGATTGACCTTTTCCTGGTGGACATCGGCCTGCCGGATGGAAACGGCCTCGATTTTCTCTGGAAAATGGCCACCGATCATCCCGCTTCCCGCGCCATCGTGATGACCGCCTCGCCGCTCCCTGTGCACCGGCTGCACACCATGGCCCTGGGCGCCCTCCATTTCATCGAAAAACCCTTCCAACTCGACACCCTCGTCGGCCAACTCCGCGCCGCGCTCGACAAGGCCGCGGAAGGCGAGGAGAGGAGTGATTTCCGCGCCACCCTGGAAAATGTGACGCCCGCCGACATTCTCCAGCTCAAGTGCCTCACCGGTTCGACCACCATCGTGGAATTCGTTTCCGATCAGCAGGTCGGCCGAATTCGATTCGAGGACGGCCAGATCGCGGATGCGTCCGTGGGTGCTGTGCGCGGAGTGGATGCCCTCTACGAGATCCTGGGATGGAAGCGCGGCCAGGTCACCGAGCACCCGTGCGTCGGGTTCTTCGAGCGCACCATCCATCGACCGTGGCAGAATCTTCTCATGGATGCCGCTCATCGCCTCGATGAGCGCCTCGCCATCGCCACCGCCTGAAACCGCGGCGGCATGCCGCGCCGCCGTCTGCTGTCGCAATTGACAGGCACAGCGCTTCCGCCCCAGCCTTTTCGCATGTTTCTTCCCCGTCCCATGAGGACGCGACTGCTTGTGGCATTGCAGGCATGCGTCCTTTTATTCGGCCCGTCGCTCATGGCCGCGTCGCCGCGTCCGAACATTCTTCTCATCCTTGCCGACGACCTCGGCTGGGGCGACGTGGATTGCAATAACCCGGCTTCGAAAATCATCACGCCGCAAGTGGACAAGCTGGCCGCGCAGGGCCTGCGCTTTACGGATGCTCACTCCAGTAGCGGCGTCTGTGTTCCGTCGCGATTCTCCCTGATCACCGGGCAGCACGCGTTTCGCATGCAGGGCAGGGGCCACCCGGAGCCGGAGTTCAAGAAGTACGGCGGCAATCAGGCGACCGTGCCGCTCATTCCGGAAGGGACACCCACACTGCCCGGCATGCTGGCCGATGCAGGATACGCCACGGCGATGGTCGGCAAGTGGCACCTCGGTTTTGACGACCTCTTGCGCAAGCCCGCGGAACGTTTGCGCGGCGGCCCTGTCGATCGCGGGTTCCAGCGTTATTTCGGCATCCCGTCGTCGCTCGATACCGGACCGTATGTGTTCATCGAGGGAGACCACCTCGTCACGCAGGCCACGGAGGAAATGGCCGCGCACGGCACGCCCGGCTGGCCGCGCGATTTCATGGGTGAATTCTGGCGGGCGGATCACGCGGCGCCCGGGTATCGCCACGCCGATGTCCTGCCCATGTGCACGAGCCGCGCGGAGGAGGATCTGCGCGCGCTCGCCGCGGGTTCGAAGGAGCGCCCTTTCTTCCTCTTCTACGCGATGCCCGCCCCACATTCCCCGCTCCTGCCGGCGGCTCCTTTCCGGGGCCGCACCCAGCTCGGCATTTTCGGCATGTATGGCGACTACGTCGTGCAGATGGACGACGACATCGGGCGCCTGTTGCGCATCCTGGAGGAGACGGGCGTGGCCGCGAATACGCTCGTCATAGTCACGAGCGACAATGGTCCGCTATGGTATCCCGAGAACGTCAGGGCCACGGGCCATTCCACATCCGGACCGTGGCGTGGAATGAAAGGGGACGCGTGGGAAGGTGGGCACCGGGTTCCCTTCATTGCCCGCTGGCCCGGCCATGTCCCCGCCAACGCGGTGAGCGATGCGCTCGTTTCGCTGACGGACCTGCGCGCGACGATCGCCGCGCTGCTGGAATTGAGCCCGGCGAACGGCGACGGCGTGGACTTTTCGCCGGCCCTGCTCGGTCGCCCCTGGCAACGTCCGGAGACGAGCCCGCTGGTCGCACGCTCCTCCCTCGGCGCGACCGCATTGCGCCAGGGGAGTTGGAAGTACATCGATCGCCTTGGGTCCGGCGGTTTCAGCGATCCGAGGTCCGCTCAATCCGCGCCCGGTGAGCCGTCCGTGCAACTCTACAATCTGGCCAGCGACCCCGGAGAAACAGACAACCTCGCGGCCCGCGACCCAGAACGCGTCGCCCGCTTGGAGAAATTCATCCACCAATAAGCGTCAGGCCCGCCAGGCGCCCCAGCGCATTGGTCAAGGCCTCCAGCCCAATCGGCTTCGACAGCACAAAATCCACGTTCGCCGGCACGGCCCCATCGTCGCCCGCCCCAGTGAGCAGAACGACGACCTGCGCCGGCGCCCTGATCTTGATCAGCCTGGCCAGCGCCAGGCCATCCAGACCGGGCATCCCGAGATCCGTCATCACGATGTCGAAAGTTCCTCCCTGAAAGGCGTCCAATGCGCATTGACCGTCGATGGCTGTCTCCACCGTGTGGCCTGCCCGGCGCAGGAGTTTCACCACGATCTCGCGTACAAATGGTTCGTCGTCGGCGAGCAGGATTTTCATGGGGGCTCCTTGGGAAGAACGAAGGTTTCCCCTATATTTCGGCGCGCGAACGCCTGTTGACCGTATGTTTTCACCGTTGCCATTTTTGGGCTCGCGCGGCTCATTACGCCGAAGGTTGGCGCTACGCGCTTGAGACCCAGGGTAGCCTCGAAAGCTCGGCAACCCCGGGCTGAACGTGTCCCGTGATCCTTCCTGAAGGGCGGACAAACAACATGATTGTGGCGCCTTAATTACCTTAAATGAGGCGATGGAACGGAAACGTAGAGCCGCGGCGCTCTCGTTCTTCTCCGCAGTGCCAACCTTGAGAGCATCGCTTCTTTCGTAGATTTTTCATCGCCCTCCCCAGTCGTGCTGCCACTCAGTTACAGTCCGGGCAATCTCGATCGCTTTGCCGTTTTCGAAGATCGTTTTGACCACGGATTTCACGGATAGATTGGATTCAAAGGACGACGGTCGAAACCCACGCGCTCTGTGCCATTTGTTATCCGTGCCATCCGCGCAATCCGTGGTCCTTCCGGCACGACGGGTTGGACGCGAAATCGTAGTCAAAAGCCCTTTTGAGCCTTTTGTGCCTTTTTGCGGCCAATCTTCTTTGGTTGCGGCTTCGCCGCGCCGGGCCTCTGCGCTAATCTGTCCTTTTTAGCTGTGGCTTCACCGCGCTATACCCGAAAACTGCGATTCCTGTTTCCGCCTTCAGGCTTACTGCTTCACCGGCCGGGGATCGGTCTTGCCGTAGGTCTGCCAGGTTTCCGCGAATTTCTTATCCGGAAGCCAGTTCGCGATTGAGCGGTCGCCCTGAAACTCAGAGTACGGAGCGATGGCCAGTTCCTGCTGGCCGCCTCGATCCCGATCATAGTTCGCGCCGAGCCATCCCTTTTCGATCACGACGGGCTTGAGGGTGCCGTCTTCGTTGAGGCGGATCCGCATCGCCGCTTCGGCAAATGCCGCGATGAAATCCCACGTCGCATTTTGATTCTTGTCCACCGGACCGTGCGCCACATTCGCTTCCAGCATGAGGGCCACCGGAGCATTCCGGTCCTTGCGCAGATTCTTGATCGTTTCCTCCTGGCCGCTCTTGAAAAATGGATCGATCAGGCCGTGCATCGCGAGTCCGGGAGCTTTCTCCACGCCGGGAAACTGCAGATGAAACGCTCCGCCCGAGTGGTAGGAAATCCAGGCGATGACCCGATCCGGACGCTGGGACGGAAAGATGCATGCGAAGCCCGTGCCATTGGAATGGCCAAACGAAATAAAAGGCAGGCTGCCCAGTTCCGGATGCTTCAGCATCTGTCCCAGGCGCGCGATGTGTTCGTCAATGAGGCTCACGGGATAGAAGCCCCGCTGCACCGGGTTGCCCTTCACACTCACCAGCGCGATGCCGTTGCGATCGGCAAAGTCGCGCAACCGCGGATGATCGATCGAGCCGATCCCGTGGCGCGTGAGGAGGAACATGGCCTTCAGCTTCTTTGCGTCCTTCGGGATGTAAGCCTGAAAGGTGACCTGTTCCGTGCGTCCGTCCCTGGCCTTGCTGTCCATGGTGGCAAAGAATTTTTGCCACTGCTCGGCGCTGATCAGCGCCCACGTCTTGTCCGGCCCGATCGGCGGGAAGATGTAGTCCATGCTCATCCGCGTGGTGAACTCGGCCCGGTCCTCGGTAACAGGATTGGGTTCCAGTTTCTCCGCGAGCGGATGATCGAAGAAGGCCAGGTCCGTGATGTTAATCGCCTTTCCGAGGTAGCCGTCCTTGTCGAGTTCGACATAGTCGTAGGCCTTGGCCTGATCCGGGGTGAACGGGTGTCCGGGAATGACAGTGAGCGTGAATTGCCCGTTCTGGTCGGTCTGCGCGACCGCTCCATTCGATCGCAACCCCACGCGCACATCGGCGAGAGGGTGATCATTGGCGTCGACGATTTGTCCCTTGAGCGTCTGCGGGTTGGTAACGGGCGCGGGGTTTTCGGCACAGAGCGCGGCGAGGGGAATGAGCAGGAGTGTGAAGAGGAGTTGTTTCATGCGGGGCGCTGGGTGGTGGAGGTCTGGGTAGCGCGGGTCTCCGAACCCGCTGGTTTCGACATCCTGTCGAAACGAACTTTTTCTGTCACGAACGCTCGAGATCAACCAAGGAAAGCTCGTCGCCGCAGAATGCGGCGACCAGCGGGTTCGGAGACCCGCGCTACCCAGACTTTCCCGTCGCGGCCACGCTTGCCATGCTCCCCCTCAATTCGTAAAAACTCCGCTCCCCTCTATGTCCTCCCGCCCCCTCCTTTCCACCCTCGCCGCCCTCACCCTTTCCAGCGCCGCCTTCGCGGCCGATATCACCTTCACCGATGCCGCATCGGCCGGCGTGGATTTCCAGATCCAGGGTGAGTACAGCGGCGATCACAGCGGCGCGCAGGTCATCGCCCTCGGCGACGGGAAATTTCATCTCGTCGGCTGGAGCAAGGGCTTGCCCGGCGATGTTCCGGATGCCGAGAAAAAGCAGGAGATCGACAGCGTGCTCCAGGATGGCGCCGTACGTTTCAAGAACGACGACTGGGATGCCACGCTCAAGGACGGGGAAATCAAAGGCACGAACAAAGACGGGGCCACTTACACGCTGAAGAAGATCGAGCGCAAATCGCCCACCCTCGGCGCGAAGCCGGCCCCGGGAGCGATCGTCCTTTTCGATGGCACCAATGCGGATGCCTGGAAAAACGGCAAGGTCGACAAGGATGGCAATCTTCAGTGCGGTGTGCTCAGCAAGCAGGAGTTCGGCGATTGCACGCTGCACATCGAATTCTTCCTGCCCTTCAAGCCCTTCGCCCGCGGCCAGGGTCGCGGCAACAGCGGCGTCTACATGCAGGACCGTTACGAGGTGCAGGTGCTGGATTCCTTCGGCCTCAAGGGCGAGAACAACGAGTGCGGCGGCATCTACACCAAACACAAGCCCAAGGTGAACATGTGCTATCCGCCGCTGAGCTGGCAGACCTACGACATCGATTTCGAGGCCGCGAAGTGGGACGCCGATGGGAAGAAGCTCAAGAACGCCGTCTTCACCGTGAAACACAACGGCGTGCTCATCCACGATCACGTGGAGGTGGACAGCGCCACCACCGCGGCCGGCCGCAAAGACGGCCCCGGACCCGGCCCGATCCAGCTCCAGAACCACGGCAATCCCGTCGTCTTCCGGAACATCTGGCTGGTGGAAAAGAAGTAAGCCCTAAAACGGCAATGAAGTAGAAACACAGAGACGCAGAGGCGCTCTTGATCCCGGTCAATTCGTAACTGCCTCTGCTCTGCGTCTCTGCGCCTCTGCGTTTAAATCCTATTCCCGTTTCTAGGGTAAGCAGGCCTCAGATCAGCTCTTCGATCGGGCGGCCCACATCCACGAGCGTGTAGGGCCGTCCTGTGGAGTCCGTGATCGTCGTGCTGCGGGCATCGATTCCCAGATGCCGGTAGAGCATCGCAAACACATCCTGGTAATGCACCGGCCGTGAGGTCACTTCCGCGGCGAGACGATCCGTGCTGCCGATCACCTGGCCGGTTTTCAGTCCGCCGCCCGCCATGATGCCCATAGCCACTTGCGGCCAGTGCTCGCGCCCGGCCTTTGGATTGATCTTCGGCGACCGCCCGAATTCTCCCCACACGATAATCAGCACGTCGTCGAGCATCCCGCGCTCGTCCAGATCCGTCACCAGCGTATCCAGCGCGTGATCCAGCAAGGGGCCGAGATAGCGAATGCGCGTAAAGTTGTCCTCGTGCGTATCGAAATCGCCGAGCGAGAGGCTCACGCAGCGCACCCCGGCTTCGATCAGGCGCCGGGCCAGAAGGAATTTCTGCGCCGCCTTCGGGCTCTCCATCGTTTCGCGCATGTCCGGCATGGCGATCTGCGGCGTGTAGCGGTCGAGCACCTTTGAATCTTCCTTCTCGAGATCGAGCGCCTCGGCGAATTTCCCCGAGGTCAGGATGCCCAGCGAGAGCTGCTCGAACTTGTCGAGCGCATCCATGGAGCCGCTGTTATCGACATCGCGCCGGAGTGTATCCAGGTCACGGAGCAAATTCACCCGCTCTTCCAGCCTGCCCACGGTCAGTCCCTGCGTGAGCGCGAGCCCTTCGCTACGGCCGTAGCTGCGCTGCTCGAGCTCGGCCTTCATGCCGACCGACAGCGCCAGCGGAAACATTTGCGAGATATCGGGGCGATACGCCGAATGCGTGGGCCCGAGGAATCCCGGCCGCGCGCTATTGCGGACAAAGGGCCGTCCCTGCATCAGATCCACGAACCCGGGTGCGGTGTCGTGCGAGCCCTCGAAAAGCTTGTTCAGCACACAGCCCATGGCCGGGCGCCCGCCCACGCTCATCAATTCCTTTTCCAGGAAGCCCGACTGGCACTGAAACGCATTGTGATTCCCATCCGCGCCGACGAGCGACCGCAGGAACACATACTTGTCCGCATGCGCCGCGAGCCGCGGGAGCAACTCGGTGAGATGAAAGCCCGGGATGCTCGTCCGCATCGAACGAAACTCCCCGCGGATTTCCACCGGGGCATCCGGCTTCGGATCGATCAAATCCATCTGCGGCGGCCCGCCATCCAGGTGGATATTGATGATCGCCTTATTCGACGAGCGCACTCCCGAGGCGGCCTCCAGCCGGAGCACGTCCGCGAAGGTCAGCCCGCCAATGCCCAATACGCCAGCCTTGAGGAAACTCCGGCGACTCATGCCGGAGCAGTTGGGGGAACGCGATTTCACAAGGGGGGCTGATACGTTTACTGGCTCGTGGTTACTCAGGATATGAGGCCGCGAACGAGCATTTCCTTTGAGGTTTTCTGCCAGGCCCATGCCCCTCGGGCGTGATTCAAACCTGGATCGATTGAGACAAGGACGACGGTCGGACTCACGCGCTCCTGCGCCATTCTTCATCCGTGTCATCCGTGCCATCCGTGGTCCCGTCCGGTGCGACAGGCTGGACGCGCAATCGAAGTCAAAAGCCCTTTTGAGCCTTTTGCGCCTTTTTGCGGCCATTCCTCTTAGGTCACGGCTCGTCGCATCGGCCCTCCCCCTGAATCCGCTTCCCATCGCGCGCACGCCCCGCTTAATTGCCGCTCCCCAAGCGCTTTCCGACGAAAACGCCATTCACCCCACCTCCGCAAAAACCCATGCTCCACCCCTTCATCCGCCGCATGATCTCCCTGCTGCCGGCGCTCCTCCTGGCCGCCACGACCGCCACCGCCAGCGCACAAGACGCCACTGCCGCCACCGCCCCGCACATCGACTCCGGCGACAACGCCTGGATGCTCGCCTCCTCCGCCCTGGTGCTCATGATGACCGGCCCCGGCCTCGCGCTCTTTTATGGCGGGCTCGTGCGGAACAAGAACGTGCTCGCCACCATGATGCACAGCTTCTTCCTCATGTCCGTGGTCAGCATGCTCTGGTTCGTCTTCGGCTACAGCGTGGCCTTCGGCGATGGCGGCCCGTTCATCGGCAACCCGCTGCAATTCCTCTTTCTCCGCGGCGTCGGCGCCGCGCCGCTGGCCCACTACGCGCCCACGATCCCGCAGGAGACCTTCATGATCTACCAGATGATGTTTGCCATCATCACCCCCGCGCTCATCACCGGCGCCTTCGCCGAGCGCATCAAATTCAGCGCCTTCCTCGCGCTCATCATCGGCTGGGTGACCATCGTCTATTTCCCGCTCGCGCACATGCTCTGGGGCCAGGGCGGGTTCTTCAACTGGGCGCTCGGCGGCCGCATCCCCGTCCTCGATTTCGCGGGCGGCACCGTCGTCCATATCAGCTCCGGCGCCGCCGCGCTCGTCTGCGCCCTCGTCCTCGGGCCGCGCCGCGGATTCCCCCGCGAACCCATGCTGCCGCACAACGTCGTCCTCAGCCTCATCGGCGTCGGCCTGCTCTGGGTCGGCTGGTTCGGGTTCAACGCCGGCAGCGCCCTTTCCGCCGGCCCGCTCGCCTCCAGCGCCTTTGCCGCCACGCACTTTGCCGGCGCCGCCGGCGGGATCGCCTGGGCCGCCGTGGAGTGGATCGGCAAACGCAAGGTCAGCGTCCTCGGCGCCGCTTCAGGCATGGTCGCCGGCCTGGCCACCATCACGCCCGCCTCCGGTTTCGTCACCATCCCATCGGCGGTCCTCATCGGTCTCTGCGGCGGCACCGCCTGCTACTTCGCCGTCACCAAGCTCAAGGCCGCCTGTGGGTACGACGACTCGCTCGACGTCTTCGGCGTCCATTGCTGCGGCAGCATCGTCGGCATGCTCCTCCTCGGCTTCCTCGCCAGCGACCAGGCAAACCCCGCCATCGCCACCACCTTCCACAAGGACGGCGCCGTCGTCTCCCTCACCGGCGGATGGGCGCAATTCGGCAACCAGGCCATCGGCGTCGTCGTCACCTTCGTCCTCAGCACCATCGCCACCTACATCCTGCTGAAAATCATCAGCGCCACCATCGGCTTGCGCGTCGAAGCCGAGGAAGAACACACCGGCCTCGACATCAGCCAGCACGGCGAAAGCGCCTACAACGAATAGCCGCCAGGCAAGGGGCGGGAGAGCGTACTCTTACATCGAACCCCCAGCTTTAGCACGCCCCTTGGAAATCAGAGTGCGCGGGTGGATCGGCTTCTCTGAAACCGCCCGTCCGGCCCGGACCGATGGCAAATGATGGGCGGCGAAGCCGCGATTCTTTTCCCATCGCGTTGCGGAGAACGCGATCCACCGGCGCGTTTTCTGAACTCGAAGATAAACCGCCGTTCCCTCCTGTTCAAAAATTCCGTCCTTCCAGAAGCGGCCATTCCCTCTGGCCCACCGCTAATCCGTCTGCCAATGTCTCCCGCAGCCCGACCAACCTCGCTCGGTGTCCCCCATGCTTCCCATCCGCACCCTCCAGAAAGTCCTCATCACAGCCTTCTGTGCCCTGAGCCTCCTTTTCCTCCTGTGTCCCCAGGCCACCGCCCAAAACCTCGTCACCAACGGCGGATTCGAGAGCGCCCTGAAAGATTGGACCAACGCCAACCCCTCCGTCTTCGAAGTCACCAAAGGCGACGTCATCAAAGGCAACGCCGCCGAAGGCGAAAACTACATCGCCATCCAGTCCCCCGACGCCAAGGAAAAAACCATGCGCCGCGTCGTCACCGGCCTGACCGCCGGCCAGGAGTACACCCTCGCCGTCCAGACCCGCAAAAACACCATCACCGACCTCCGCATCGTCCTCCGCAACACCACCAGCAAAAGCTACGTCGGCATGATCAAGCCCCTCCCGTCCGACGACTGGAAGCTCACCAAGTACACCTTCAAATCCCCCGGCCCCGAAATCGGCCTGGAAATCAGCGCCCGCTCCCCCGGCGGTTGCGACCTCGATGACATCCAAATCGTCCCCGGAAAGGGCGACTCCCTCGCGA
>Ga0070658_10005653_pt1 | contig 10136 bp, 10 predicted proteins | sample KBSC13metaG_FD_64664 | JGI IMG/M metagenome (GOLD analysis project Ga0070658, IMG submission 64664) | Corn rhizosphere microbial communities from Kellogg Biological Station, Michigan, USA - KBS C1-3 metaG | ecosystem: Host-associated > Plants > Roots > Rhizosphere > Soil ... | reverse complement strand
TGCCCACGGCGAGGTCGTCGGCGCCGTTGGAGATGTCGTTGTTCTGGGGACGGTCCTTGTCCGAGCGGCCGTAGCCCTCGTTGTCCATGGTCCACGTGTCGAAGCCGCGCGCCGCGAAGTACTCCATCGCGGACGAATCCGGGCGGCCGGGGACGTGGAGGTCGAAGGTCGGCTGGGACGCCATGGACGAGCCGTGCACGAAGAAGATCGTGCCGCGCTTCTGCACGCCCGCGGGCGGCTTCTTGTTCCACAGGAAGAGCTTCACGTCGCCCTTCTTCGTCCAATGCTCCGTGCCTCCGGTCCAGCTCGTGGTCGAGCGCTCTGCCATGCTTTCCTGCCCTTTCTCCGATGCGGAACGACGTTCGCGTTAAAGCCCTCCAGTGTAAGCTAAGCGCCGATCAATCTTCGCAATACCCGTGACACAACCCATCCCGCACGGCGTCGTCGAGGGTGCCGATTCCATCACCGGAATCGTGCTGCGCGCGATGTCGCGCACGCCGGACGAGCGCCTGCGCGCGGTGATGGAAAGCCTGGTGCGGCACCTGCACGATTTCGTGCGCGAGGTGCGGCCGACCGAAGAGGAATTCGAACGGGGGATCGACTTCCTGGTGCGCGTGGGCCAGGTTTCGGGGCCGGAAAAGAACGAGGGGATTCTTCTCTCGGACCTGCTCGGGGTCTCCACGCTCGTGAGCCTGCTCAACAACAGCGCCGGACGCGGCGAGACCGATGCCGCCCTGCTGGGCCCCTTCTGGCGCGGCAACGCCCCGCCTTGCGCCAATGGCGACTCGATCGCGCGCGATACCGGCGGCGGCGAGCCCCTCGAGGTGCGGTGCGAGGTCGTGGACCTGGACGGCCGGGCGCTCGACGGCGTCGATGTCGAGGTGTGGCAGGCGTCTCCCGTAGGCCTCTACGAGAACCAGGATCCCCGGCAGCCCGGGCACAACCTGCGGGGACGTTTCATCACCGATGCGAAGGGGCGCTTCCACTTCCGCAGCGTGAAGCCCGCGGGATACCCGGTCCCGGTCGATGGGCCCTGCGGCGAGCTGCTGCGCGCGCAGGAGCGCCATCCCTATCGGCCGGCGCACCTCCACTTCATGCTCTCGCGTGCGGGCTATCGCACGCTCATCACCCAGGTGTTCGACAACGCGGACAACAGCATCGCGAGCGACGTGGTCTTCGGCGTGACACCCGCGCTCTCCGGCCGCTTCGAACGCGCGGGCGACGGCACGTGGCGCCTTGCCTATCGCTTCGTCATGCAGCCCGGCGAACGCCGCATTCCCAGGCCCCCGATTCCATGACTTCAGACTTCAAGCCTGTCGATCGCCTCGACGGACGCGCCGTGCTCATCGCGGGTGCGCTGGGCGCCGTGGGACAGGCCACGGCGCGCCGCTTCGCGCGGCTCGGTGCCCGCGTGGTCGCCCTCCACCGCAAGCCTCGGGATGAAGCCCAAGCGTTCCTGCGCACGCTCGACGGCAACGAGCACTTCGACGTCGAGGCCTCGATCACCGATTCGGATTCCCTCGCGGCCGCGGCGGGCGTCGTGGGCGCGCGCCTGGGCAAGCTGGATGTCCTCGTCAACACCGCGGGGTTCACGAAGCCCGTGGCGGCGGCGGATCTCGAGGCGCTCACCGATGAGCTCATCGACTCGATCTTCCAGGCCAACTGGCGCGGCGTCTTCGCCACCATCCGCGCGTTCCATCCGCTGCTCAAGGCGAGCGGTGACGGGCTGATCGTGAACGTGTCGTCGATCGCGGCCTTCACCGGCACCGGCAGCAATCTCGCCTACGCGGCCTCGAAGGCCGGACTCGACGTCATGGGCAAGGCGCTCGCGCGCGCGCTCGCGCCGGAAGTGCGCGTGCTGACCGTCTCGCCCGGCGTCGTGGACTCGGGCTTCGTGCCGGGTCGCGGCGCGGATTTCAATGCGAAGGCGGGGGCCGCGACGCCGCTCAAGCGCGTCGGTACGCCCGATGACGTCGCCGCCGCCATCGAGGCGTGCGCGACGAGCCTTCGCTTCGCCACCGGCCAGGTGCTCGTCGTCGACGGCGGGCGCGCGCTCTAGGAAAAGACATGATCAATCCCAGGACCTTCATCACGTGCGCCGTCACGGGCAACCTCACGAAGCCCGAGCAGACGCCGCACCTGCCGATCACCACGCAGCACATCACGGACGAGTGCCTGGCGGCCGCCGACGAGGGCGCCGCGGCCGTGCACATCCACGTGCGCGATCCCCGGACCGGACGCCCGTCGATGAGCGTCGATCTCTACCGCGAGGTCGTGGAGCGGCTGCGCACGAAGAACCCGCAGCTCATCATCAACCTGACCACCGGCCCGGGTGGGCGCTACGTGCCGAGCGAGGCCGATCCCAAGGTTTACGCGCCGGGTACCACGCTGCTGCCGCCGCTCGAGCGGGTGAAGCACGTGGTGGAGCTCAAGCCCGACGTGTGCTCGCTCGACCTGAACACCATGAACTCCGGCCCGGACGTCGTCATCAACACACCGGGCAACGTGCGCAAGATGGCGAAGGCGATCAACGACGCCGGCGTGCTGCCCGAGCTCGAGGTGTTCGACAGCGGCGACATGAACCTCGCGCGCGACCTCATCGCCGACGGCACGCTCAAGTCGCCGCCGCTCTACACCATCGTGATGGGCGTGAAGTACGGGTTCGCCAGCACGCCCGAGACGCTCATGTACGCGCGCGGACTGCTCGTGCCCGGCGCGCGCTGGAGCGCCTTCGGCATCGGCCGCGCGGAGTTCCCGATGCTCGCGCAGACTTGGCTCCTCGGCGGACACGTGCGCGTGGGCCTCGAGGACAACATCTATCTCTCGAAAGGCGTGCTCGCGAAGTCGAACGCGGAGCTCGTCGCGAAGGCTCGCCGCATGCTCGAGGACCTGGGCGCGTCGGTCGCCACGCCCGCGGAGGCGCGCGAAATCCTCGGCCTCGCCAGGGCTTAGCGTGGCGCGGGTGCTCAACATCGCGGCGAAGGCGCCATCCGCCGATGCGATCCGCGTGGACCTCGTGGATTTCGGCGCGAACCGCCCGAGCGAGGGCGACGTGACGGTGGAGATCCATGCCGCGGGCATCAACCCGAGCGATGCGAAGGCGATGCTGGGCCTCATGCCGAGCGCGGTCTTCCCGCGCACGCCCGGGCGCGATTACGCGGGCGTCGTGGTCGACGGCCCGAAGGATCTGGTCGGGCTCGAGGTGTACGGTTCCGGCGGCGACGTGGGCATCTCGCGCAACGGCAGCCACGGCGAGCGCCTGGTGCTTCCGGCTGCGGCGATCCGTCGCAAGCCGAAGAACCTCACGATGGCCGAGGCCGGCACGGTGGGCGTGCCTTTCGTGACGGCGTACGAGGGCTTGCGGCGCGCGGGGCTCCGCGTCACCCCGGCGAAGGCCGGGGCGCCATCGGATCCCGGCCTTCGCCGGGACGAGGCGGTCGCCGTCTTCGCCGCCAGCGGCAAGGTGGGCCAGGCCGTGGTGCAGCTTGCCGCGCGTGCCGGCGCCAAGGTCTTCGCCATCGATCGCCGCGCCGATGCGACGCGCGGCTTCGCCTGCGGCCCCGTGCGCTACATCGATGCGAGCGCGGAGAAGCCTTCGGAGGTGATTCGCGCCGACACGGGCGGGAGGGGCGCCTCCATCGTCTTCAACACCGTGGGCAGCCCTTATTTCACCGAGGCGAACGCGAGCATGGCCAAGCGGGGCACGCAGGTGTTCATCGCGACGCTCGATCGCGCGGTGCCATTCGACATCTTCGCCTTCTATCGCGGCATGCACACCTACGTGGGCATCGACACCCTCGCGTTGGGAGCGGCCGACTGCGCGCCCATCTTCGAGGTGCTCACGCCCGGCTTCGAGGACGGCACGCTCGAGCCCTTCACGGCGCAGGCGGGCGGCTTCGCGCTCGCGGATGGCACGCAGGCCTACCAGCGCGTCCTCGCGGGAAGTCCCGATCGCCTTTACTTCGCACCCCATAAATAGAAGGAGGAGGAGAAAATGAAAGTCCTTGCCCGACTCGCCGGCGCGGCGCTGGCGCTCCTGGCCGCGGCCGCGACCGCGCAACCGAGCTTTCCGGACCACCCGATCCGTGCCGTCGTCCCGTTCACCGCGGGCAGTGGCACGGACATCGTCGCGCGCACCGTCGGCGACCACATGGCGAAGACGCTGGGCCAGCCCCTGGTGATCGAGAACCGCACGGGCGCCGGCGGCACCGTCGGCGCAGCCGTCGTCGCGCGCAGCGCGCCCGACGGCTACACGTTGCTCGTGCACTCGGCGGGCCACGTCGCGAATCCCGCGATCTACGCGAACCTGCCCTACGACACGCTGAAGGATTTCGCGGGTGTCACGCCGCTCGCGAGCCTGCCCAACGTGCTGGTCGTCGCGCCTTCGAAGGGCTACAAGAGCGCGAAGGATCTCGTCACGCGCGCGCAGCAGCACCCCGGCGAGCTCTTCTACGGCAGCGCCGGCAATGGCAGCGCGACCCACATGAACGCCGAGATCTTCCGCCAGTCCGCGAAATTCGAGGCGCAGCACGTGCCGTACAAGGGGACGCCCGAAGCGATGACGGAGGTCATGACCGGCCGCATCGACTTCTTCTTCGCGCCCTTGTCGTCGGCGTTGCCGCTCATCAAGGAAGGGCGCCTGCAGGCGCTCGCGGTCGGCACCGCGAAGCGCTCGCCGTTGCTGCCCGACGTGCCCACGACGGCCGAGGCGGGCTATCCCGGCTCCGAGTACGTGTTCTGGGTCGCGTTGCTCGCCCCTGCGGCGACGCCGAAGCCCGTCATCGACAAGCTGAACGCGGCGGCGCTGAAGGCGCTGGAGGATCCGGCGATCCACGAGAAGCTGCGCGTCCTCGGCGCGGAGCCCATGCCGATGTCGCCTGCCGCCTTCGATGCGTTCCTGCGCGAGGAGACCGCGCGCATGGCGCAGGTGGTGAAGGCTGCCGGCATCAAGCCGCAGTGAGGCGCGCATGAGACGAATCCTCGCCGCCCTCGCCATGACCGTTGCCGCCGCGGGTGCCTGGGGCTCGCAAGCCGTGAACGTGATCCTTTTCCCCGGCGGCGCGAACTGGACGCTCTGGGTCGCGCAGGAGAAGGGTTTCTTCGAAAAGCAGGGCCTCGACGTGAAGCTCACTCCGACGCCCAACTCGGTGTACCTCATGCAGAACCTGGGCGCCGGCAAGTTCGACATCGCGTTCGCCGCCATCGACAACGTCATCGGGTACCAGGAAGGCCAGGGCGAGGCGCCGCTGCCCAGGCCGCCGGAGTTCTTCGCCTTCGTCGGCCAGCAGCACGGCGGCGTGCGCCTTTACGCGCGGCCTGAGTTCGAGCGGATCCAGGACCTGAAGGGCAAGGCCCTCGCCGTGGACGCGGCGACCACCGGCTACGCCTTCGTGTTGCGCAAGCTCCTGCAGAAGGGCGGATTGAACGAGGGCGATTACACCTTCGAGCGGCTCGGTGGCACCGGCCAGCGCGCGCAGGCGCTCGTGGAAGGCAAGACCGCGGCCACGATCGTCACCTCGCCGCTCGACATCACGCCGGCGTCGAAGGGCATGCGGCGGCTCGGCAATGTCGTGGACGACATCGGCCCGTACCAGGGCACGTGCGGCATCACGCGGCGCTCGTGGGCGCGCGAGCACGAGACCGAGCTCGCCGGATTCATCCGCGCGTATCTAGCGGCGATGCAATGGCTCGTGGATCCCGCGCATCGCACGGAGGCCGTCGCGATCTACCGCAAGCAGCTTCCGCAGGCGAGCGAGGAGTCCGCGCAGAAGGCGTGGCAAGCGCTCACGGGCGGCCGTGAAGGGTTGCAGCGCGATGGCCATCTCGATCGCGCGGGCATCGAGACGGTGCTCAAGCTGCGCGCGGAGTACGCGGAGCCGCGCAAGGCCCTCGGCCCCCCCGACAAGTATTACGACGAGTCGTACCTGGAAAAGGCGCTGCACTGAACAACGACACGAGGAGACGGAAGATGCGTGGCATGGCATGGGCGGCGGCGTTCGCCGTCGCGACGGCGTGGGCGCAACATCCCGCCGAGCAGAGCGACATGGAGCTTCTCGGCTACAACGACCTGCAGGGGCGCAGCGCCTACCAGCCGCTGGTGCACAAGCAGGGCGATCGCTTCATCGCTTATATCGGGCACCACGGCGGGAAGTCGATGAACCCGATCACCGGCAAGGAAGAGTCCAACGGGACGTCGATCCTCGACGTGACCGACCCCAAGGCGCCGAAGATGCTCGCGCACATCCCGGGCGAGCCGGGCCAGGGAGAGTCGGGCGGCGCGCAGATGGTGCGCGTGTGCGACGGCGCGACGCTGCCGAAAGCCGATCGATCGAAGACTTATCTCCTGCGTCCGTACGGGAACGCGGCGCACGAGGTCTGGGACGTGAGCGATCCGGCGAATCCGTCGCTGCTCACGACCGTGGTGAAGGGCATCAAGGGCACGCACAAGAGCTGGTGGGAGTGCGATACCGGCATCGCTTATCTCGTCTCCGGGCTCGAAGGCTGGCGCGTGCGCCGCATGACGCAGGTGTACGACCTCTCCGATCCCGCGCATCCCCGGTTCATTCGCAACTTCAGCGTCGCCGGACAGCAGCCCGGCGCGACGGGCGACGCGCCCGAGGAGCTGCACGGCATGATCTCCACGGGGCCCGGGAAGAACCGCGTCTACTTCGGCTACGGCACGAACAAGCGCGGGATGCTGCAGATCGTCGATCGCAAGAAGCTGCTCGAGGGGCCGGCCGACGTGACGGACGCCAACCTGGACTACCCCGAGGTCGGGCGCATGTACCTTCCCGACACGAATGGCGCGCACACGACTTTTCCCGTGCTGGGCGTGCCGGTCGCGGAGTTCGCGAAGGACAAGAAGGGCTCGAAGCGCGACTTCGCGGTGATCGTCGACGAGTCGCTGGTGAACGAGTGCGCCGAGGCGCGGCAGATGGTGTGGATCGCCGACATCACCTCGGAGAAGCATCCGTTCAACGTCGCGAGCTGGACCGTGCCCGAGGCGAGCGGCAACTTCTGCTCCCGTGGCGGACGCTTCGGCTCGCACTCGTCCAACGAGAACATGACGCCCATCTACTACGGGCGCGTGGTCTTCATCGCGTTCTTCAACGCGGGCGTGCGCGCGCTGGACATTCGCGATCCGTACCATCCGAAGGAGATCGGCTACTACATCCCGGCGACCACGGACAAGACGGACAAGCGCTGCGTGGGCAAGGGCGCCGACGAGAAATGCAAGGTCGCGATCCAGACCAACAACGTCGACGTCGACGACCGCGGCTACGTCTATATCGCCGACCGCGCGAACACGGGGCTGCACATCCTCCAGCTCACCGGGGATGCCAGGAAAGCGGCGAAACTGGGGTCAGACCAATGATTCCAGCCGTCGATCACGATTGAGCGACGGCTGGTCCTGGATCAGACCAACGTTTCCGAAAGCTGGAATCATTGGTCTGAGCCCGGTTTGTCTTCAGTCGTCCCCGCCACCGAACGCGAGGTTGTCGCCGCGGCGACGGCCGTAGTTGGCCGCGTTGCCCGGCTCCTGCGTCATGCTCGCCGTGGTGTCGCTCGCCATGTCACTCGCCATGTCGCCCGCGGTATCGGCAGCGCGCTGGATGCGCGGGGCGGCTTCCTGGCCGCGCCGGTACCAGCCCTGCACGATCTGCCCGGCGGTATCACGCCCACCCAGACCGAAGGCGAGGCCGATCGCCAGCGCCGCGGCCCCGACGACCGCCATGAAGAGCGAGTTGACCAGCGTCTGCGCGATGCCGAGCTGGTTCACCGCCACGACGATCGCGAACGCCCACACCGTGACCTTGGCGATCTTCGCCAGGATGTCGGGGTTGCGGAAGCCCGCTTCCGAGGTCGAGCCCCGCACGACGCTCGCGAGGCCGTTGGCCGCGAGGCCGCCGATCACGAGCACGACCAGCGCCACGACCACGTTGGGCAGCCAGAGGAGCAGCTGGCGCAGCACGTCGGAGACGGCCGGAAGCCCCAGCGCATCGAAGGCGACGACCAGCGTGATGAGCCGGATGAACCATTTCACCACTTCCGCCACGAATCCCGACGCGTCGGTCTCGAGGCCCATGCGCTGCACGAAGTCGGAAAAGCCGGAGCGCCGCGCGAGGTTGTTGAAGTGGATGGCGCGCAGGATGTGGCCCACGGCACGCGCGATGAGCGTGGCCAGGAACCAGCCGACGATCAGGATGATGGCGAAGCCGATGATCTTCGGGATGGCGGCGAAGAACAGCGCCATGGCGCCGGTGAGCGACGCCATCATGGCATCGCCCCAGTCGTGCACGGTGGTTGCTACGGGCATGGGAACTCCTCGGGATGTGGAAGGTTTTTCGCGAACAACGGCAAAGTCGCGCTGTCCGCTATCGTTGAGCGCGGATACAGCGTCCCAACGGATGCGCCATACTGTGCGAGCAAGAAGCGAGCCGGACGAAACCATGAAGAGCCAAACGGACCTCCCGGGCGAGCTGCGGCGATCGGTGCTCGAGCTGCACCGCACGCTGCGCGACGCCCAGCGCATCCGCTACGAGCGCGAGCACGGCCGCATCGAGACGAGCGGCCAGTTCCTCGGCATCATCCTCAACCATCCCGACTTCGAATGGTTGCGCGAGCTCTCGGCGTTGATCGCCCAGCTCGACGAGTGGCTCGAGGGCGGCGAGGAGGCGAGCGACGAGGAGTTCGAGGAGCTCCTTGCGACCCTGCGCTCCATGATCCAGGTGGGCAGCTCGAACACGCGCTTCAACAAGCCTTACTGGGCGCTCGTCGAGGGGGTGCCCGAGGTGCTGGTCGAGCACGTTAAGCTCTGGCGGTTGATCGGGCCGCAGAAGGCCGACGGCGGGGAGTCCCGGCCGGGCGTGAGCTGAAAGATTTGAGCGCACCCGCGCCGACACGCCGCCCGGGCTCGCGCGGCGCGAAACCTTCAACGGTGGCACCCCGGCTCGAATCCTCGTGGATCGCCGGCCCGCCCGGGGGTCCCCTCATCGTTTTCCTGCACGAAGGGCTGGGGTGCGTCGCGATGTGGCGCGACTTTCCTTCCCGCGTTTGCGAGCGTGTCGGTGCACGGGGGCTGGTTTATTCGCGGCCCGGATATGGGGGCTCGCGCGAACGTGCCGAGGGAAAGCGAGGCGTCGATTACCTCCATCGCCAGGCCTGCGACGTGCTGCCGGCGCTCCTCGACGCGCTCGGCGTCGCGGAGCGCGCCTGGCTCTTCGGCCACAGCGATGGCGGCAGCATCGCGCTCCTGTTCGCGGCGAAGTTTCCGCATCGAGCGGCGGGCGTGATCGCGCTGGCGCCGCATATCTTCGTGGAGGACATGACGGTCGCGGGCGTGGAGCGAGCCCTCCAGGCTTACGGCGACGACACGCGTGCGCGACTGGCGCGCTATCACGCCGATCCCGACGCCGTCTTCCACGCGTGGGCCGACACCTGGCTCGACCCGCGCTTCCGCGGCTGGAACATCGAGCGCGAGATCGAGGACATCCGCTGCCCCGTCCTCGCGATCCAGGGACGGCATGACGAATACGCCACGATGGAGCAGGTGCACGGCATCGCGCGGCATGTGCGCCACACGCGCGTGGTGGAGCTCGCCGCGTGCGGTCATTCGCCGCAGCGCGACCAGCCCGATGCCGTGATCGAGGCGGTGCGCTCCTTCATGGATCGCGCATGACCGGGGCCGTTTCGCTCTCCCGCGCATTCCACTTCTTCCTCGCCACCCGGCTCCTCGGCACCCTCGCCAACCAGATGCTGCTGCTCGCGCTCGGCTGGCAGATGTACGACCTCACGGAGCGCCCGCTCGACCTCGGGCTCGTCGGGCTCTTCCAGTTCATGCCGAGCATCTTCCTCACGATTCCGGCGGGCCAGCTGGTGGACGCGATCGATCGCCGCTTCGTGCTCGCGATGAGCCTCGCGTTGCAATCGATCGTGGCGCTGGTGCTGGCGTGGGGAAGCCATGGCGGATGGGTGAGCCGCGAGCTGATCCTCGGGCTCGGCGTGCTGCTCGGCGCCGCGCGTGCGTTGCAGGCGCCGGCGCTGCAGGCGCTGGTGCCGACTCTCGTGCCGCCGGAGCAGCTTTCGCGCGCCGTCTCGATGAGCAGCGCGGCGATGAAGTTCGCCGTGATCGCGGG
>Ga0070658_10005650_pt1 | contig 10142 bp, 9 predicted proteins | sample KBSC13metaG_FD_64664 | JGI IMG/M metagenome (GOLD analysis project Ga0070658, IMG submission 64664) | Corn rhizosphere microbial communities from Kellogg Biological Station, Michigan, USA - KBS C1-3 metaG | ecosystem: Host-associated > Plants > Roots > Rhizosphere > Soil ... | reverse complement strand
TGCTGCAGCATCTCGGGTGACCTCACGCGGGCGCTGGTCCAGGTCGCGCAAGGCGAGTCGCTGCCAGATGCGATCGTGCTCGAGGCGAGCGGCATCGCCGATCCGCGCAGCCTTGCGCAGGTCGCGCTCGCCAATCCCGCCGTGCGCCTCGATGGCGTTGTCACCCTCGTCGACGCCGAGACGGTGGAGGCGCATGCCGACGACCCCGATCATGGACCCCTCTTCCGCTCGCAGGTCGAAGCCGCGGACCTCATCGTTCTGAACAAGCGCGACCTGGTCGACGGCGAGCGCTTCGAAGCGGCGCGGGCATGGATCGCGGCGCGCGCGCCTCGGCGGCCCATCGTCGCGGCGGAACAGGCGGACGTGCCGACCGAAGTGTTCCTCGGCCTGGACGGCCCCCATTCCCTCGAGGCCGCATCACGCGTCCCGGTTCATGCGGGCCTCTTCCGCACTCGCACCATCGAGAGCGACACAGTGATGGAGGAGTCGGAGCTTCTCTCGCTTCTCGATGCGGGCGGCGCGGAGGTCCTGAGGGCCAAGGGCTTCGTGTGGCTGTCGAGCGCGCCGGACCGCCGCACGCTCCTCCAGCGCGTGGGCGCCCGTCACACGTTCATTCCCGCCGAGCCATGGGGCGGCCAAAGGCCCCGCTCCCAGGTCGTGGTGATAACGAAGGCGCCGCGATAAGCGGCGGTTCCCGGCGCCGTTCCTCGCGGCGGCGGTGTGCTGTAGAGTCGCTGTATGGCCGTCCCTTCCGCCCCCCGGAAGCAGTCGGTGCGGGTCGGTGACTCGCGCTTCGACCTGATCCTCGAGCTCGCCTCCACCACGCAGACCCTGGTGCCGGCGGGCTCCACGCGCGTCGGCGTGAGCGACCTCGAGCGGGTGTTCGGTGGCGCCGAGGTGCAGATGGCGGTCGTCGCTGCGCCCGACCTGCGTTATCTCTACGTGAATGCGGCTTATCGTGCGATCCGGCCCGACGTGCCCATGCTCGGCCGCACTTATCGCGAAGTCTTTCCGGAGGCCGCCGCGGCAGGCGCGGAGCAGCGCCTCAAATCGGTGATCGAGACGTCCGAAGCATGGATCGTCGAGGACTATCCGACGCGGTTGCCGGGCCGTGAGGCCCCGGCATGGTGGCAGGGCGAATGCGTGCCGATCTCCGTGGGTGGCCAGGGCTATCCGGACGCCGCGCTGATCCTCATCTGGGAAGTGACGCGGCGGCACCTCCCCGAGGCCGGCCCACCCACGCGCAGCGAAGCAAGCCTGCGCATCGAGAGTGCCAAGGTGAAGCTCACCGCGCGCATGTCGGCGTATGGCCTCGACCTGGCGCAGGGCTGGTACATCTCGGAAGAGATCCGCGAGACGGACGAAGGCACGATGTGGATCCTGCGCCCCATCCACCTGCAGCGCCTCGCGCCGGAATCGCTGGTCGAGCGCGTCAAGTTCCCGCGCTTCGTGGGCTCCCCCTAGGCGAAGGCCCGAAGGCGCGCCTCGGCCTGCGCCGAGATGCGCCGCACGATGTCCGCTGCCGGCTCGACGCGGTCGATGAGGTCCACGCCCTCGCCCGCCCATACGACAGCCGTATCCACGTTGCCCGCGGTTGCCGCCGCGAAGTACGGGCCGCGCTCGCGCTCGGCCTCGGCGTGCAAATCCGATTCCCGGCCGGTCCAGCGAGCGGCGAACGCGTTGCGGACCGCGCGGCCGTCGATGCGGTCGGGCCAGGAGTAGCCGCGGACGATGTCGAACACGCTGGTGCGCGCGGTCTCCTCCGCATTCGCCTGCACGAGGCGTTGCTTGATGTTCGAGTGGCCGAGCGCTTCCTCGCTCGCGTAAAAGCGGGTCCCGAGAGATGCACCCTGCGCGCCCAGCATGAGAGCCGCCGCGACACCACGCCCATCCGCGATGCCGCCCGCCGCGAGCACGGGCGTGTCGCCCGCCGCGTCCACGACGGCCGGCACGAAGGGCAGCGTTCCGCGACGTCCGCCGTGGCCCCCGGCCTCCGTGCCCTCCGCGACGATGACGTCCGCGCGCGCTTCGAGTGCGAGCCTCAGGCTCGCCACATCCTGCACCTGGCAGAAGAGCTTCGCGCCGGCATCGCGAACGCGCTGCGCGTGCGGGCGCGGATCGCCGAACGAGAGGAACACCGCCGTGGGCCGGGCAGTCAGGGCCAGGTCGAGCGTGTCCGGCGTCATCGACCAGGTGATGAAGCCGATGCCCCACGGCCGCTTCGCTTCCCGCCCCACGATGTCCAGCTCGTTGCGGACCCAGTCGGCCACGCCGTACCCCCCACCGACGAAACCGAAGCCTCCGGCGTTCGATACGGCAGCCGCAAGCCGCCCGCCCGAGACCCCGCCCATGGGGGCGAGGACGATCGGATGATCGAGCCCGAAGGTACGGGTAAAAGCGGTCCGGATCATGGCATTCCCTGTAAGGAAAAACAGGAGGACAACGGAGCGAGCGACAACGACATGCGCAGCCTGAGCTTCGCGGCGGACCCGATCCTCACGATCGAATGAAGCTCAGGGCTCGAGTGCCGCCTTCAATTGGGCCTTGGTGAACTCGATCGCCGGACGGTGTCCCGGATTCAGGACGCCCGCTATGCGGAGGCGAGCTTGCGCACCGGCGACGAAAGCCGCGCCTTCGCGAAGGCCACGAAATCGCTCACCACGCGCGCGTGGATGCGCTCCTTCGCGGTCACGACGCTCAGCTGGCGCATGAGCCGCGGCACCAGCGGGATGCGCACGAGCACGCCGTGGCGCGCCTCGAGATCGACCGCCGCGCCGGACATGATCGAGAACCCCAGGCCCGTGACGACGAGGCCCTTCAGCGCCTCGGGGCTGCTCGCTTCCATCACGAGGTCGAGCGATTCGAGCGAGAGGCCGGACTTGCGCAGGTAGTTGTCGATGACTTCGCGCGTGCCGGAGCCGGACTCGCGGCCGATATACGCATGCTCCGCGAGCAGCGCAGGCGAGATCGCGCTGTGGTGCGCCAATGAATGGCCCGGCGCGCAGACGACGAAGAGTTCGTCGTCGCAAACGGCCTGCGTCACGAGCGATGCCAGGTGTGAATCGCCCTCGATGAATCCCACGTCGAGGCTGCGCTCGGCGACCTTCTCCTGCACGTGCTCCGAGTTCGCGACGAGGAGCCGTGGCACCACGCCCGCATGCCGCGTCTTGAATTCGCCCACGATGCGCGGCAGGAGGAATTCCGCGAGCGTCGTGCTGGCGCCGATCAGGAGCGGACCCGCCTGCTGGCCCGTCATCTCGCTCATGCGCGCTTCCATCTCCGCGTAGAGGTCGAGGATGCGCTCGGCGTACTGAAGCGCGGTGGCGCCGGCGGGCGTGAGCGTGATGCGGCCCTGCGTGCGATCGAAGAGGCGCGTGTTGAAGTGCTCCTCGAGCTGCTTCACCTGGAACGTGACCGAGGGCTGCGTCATGAAGAGCGCATCGGCGGCCTTGGTGAAGGAGAGGTGCTTCGCTACCGCGTGAAATGCGCGAAGCCGGCGATCGGCCATCGAGGAGCCTCTTCGAATCCGGGAGTGATGCGTCCGAGCATACCGGATTCCCCCGGCCCGCCCGGTTCGGCGCTTGCTGCACCGCGCCAAAGCTTCATGCCAGAATGGCCGCGATGCGCGTCGTCATCGCCCAGGTGCAGCACGAGACCAATACGTTCTCGCCGGTCCCCACGCCGTGGGAGGCCTTCGGCAAGGACGGGCCGCGCATCGGCCGCGAGGCGCTCGAAGCGGTCGAGGGCACGCGGGTTCCGATGGCCGCGTTTCTCGATCTCGCACGCAAGGAGCGCGCGGAGATCGTGACGCCCGTGGCGGCCTGGGCGAACCCCAGCGGACCCGTGGACGGCGAGGCTTACGACAGCATCTGCGGGCTCATATGCGATGCCGTGCGCGCGGGATGCGACGCGGTATTCCTCGACCTGCACGGCGCGATGGTTGTCGAGGACCGCACCGACGATGGCGAGGGTACGCTGCTCGAGCGCATCCGCGCGATCGCGCCGCAGACGCCCATAGCGGTCTCCCTGGACCTGCACGCCAACGTGACCGATCGCATGGTGCGCGACTCTACCGTCATCGCGGGCTACAAGACGTATCCGCACGTCGACGGCTACGAGTCGGGTGAGCTCGCCGGCAGCATGCTCTGGCGGCATCTGCGCGGCGAGATCCGGCCCGTGATGGCCTGGGGCAATCGTCCGCTCCTCGCGCATACGCTCAAGCAGAACACCGAAGAAGGCCCGATGCGCGATTTCGTGGAAGCGGCGCGCGCGGCCGAGCGCTCGGGGATGCTGGCCGCGACGGCGTTCGGAGGTTTCCAGCTTGCGGACATCGCCGAGGCGGGCATCAGTGCGGTCGTTGTGGCGGACCGCGATCGCGCGGCGGCCCAGGCGGCGTGCGATGCCATCCTCGATGCGGCCTGGAAGCGCAAGGAGGATTTCGTCTATCGCGGACGCCCCCTCGAAGAGGCACTCGCCGAGGCCAAGCGCCTGGGTGACTCGAGTGGCGGGCCCGTGCTGCTGCTCGATCACGCGGATAACTGCATGTCGGGCGCCACGCAGGACTCGATGCACGTACTCGAGGCCGCGCTTCGGCTCGGACTCAACGGGATCGCGGTGGGCCCGGTGCGCGATGCGGAGGCTGTGGCAAGGATGGTCGAAGCGGGCATCGGCAATCGCGTGACGCTCCCCGTCGGCGGCAAGGCCGACATGCCGGCGATCGGCCGCAAGGGCGAGTCCATGCAGCTCAGCGGCGTCGTGCGCAACATCACGGATGGCGAGTACACCGTGACCGGACCGCAATTCACCGGCACGCGCTGCTACATGGGCAGGACCGCGGTGCTCGATACGGCACAGGCGCAGATCGTGGTGACCGAGCGCAACCAGGAGCCGTGGGATCGCGGCGTCTTTGAAAGCGTCGGCATCCGGCCCGAGAAGCAGCGCTATCTCCTCCTCAAATCGCGCATGTACTTCCGCCCGGTTTTCCTGCCGATCGCCAAGGGATCGGTGCTGTGCGATGGCGTGGGTGTCGCGTCGTCTGACTGGAAGCAGTTCTCGTATCGGAAGATTCGGCGGCCGATCTACCCTTTGGACGAATGAGCTATGGCCACGCATGACCTGGTGATTCGCAACGCCACCGTCATCGACGGTTCGGGCGCGCCCCGCTACACCGCCGATATCGCGTTCAAGGGAGCGGTAATCGTGGCAATCGGCCGCGACCTGCCGCGCGGCGACGAGGAGATCGATGCGAGCGGCCTCATCGCGGCGCCCGGCTTCATCGACGCGCATACGCACGATGACCGGCTCATGCTTTCGTCGCCGGACATGGCGCCCAAGGTGAGCCAGGGCGTGACGACCGTCGTCGCGGGCAACTGCGGCATCTCGCTCGCACCCACGCCGAACGGCATGCCGCAGCCCGTGCCGCCCCCGATCGACCTGCTGGATTCCGGGGGCTCCTGGTTCCGGTACCCGACGTTCGCGAGCTATGTCGAGGCGCTCGAGGCGAGCCCCGCCGCGACGAACTGCGCGCTGCTGGTAGGGCACAGCTCGCTGCGGGTGCAGGCCGTCTCCGACCTGAACCGTGTCGCAACGCCCTCCGAGCAGGCGCAGATGCGCCGTCTTGCGGACGAAGCATTGGCCGCGGGTGCGATCGGTATCTCGACCGGCCTGTGGTACGAGCCCGCGCAAGCCGCCACCACCGAAGAGGTGATCGAGGTCTGCCGCCCGCTCACCTCCCGCGGTGCGCTCTACTGCACCCACATGCGCGACGAGGCCGACGACGTCACCCGGTCGCTCGAGGAGACCTTCCGCATCGGCCGCGAGCTCGGAGTCCGCGTGGTCATCTCCCATCACAAGGTCGCTGGCGTGCGCAACCACGGGCGCTCGAAGGAGACGCTCGCGATCATCGACCGCTGCATGAAGGAGCAACCCGTCGGGCTCGACTGCTACCCGTACCACGCCTCGTCGACGATCCTGTCGTACGACCGCACGCTGGGCGCTTCGAAGACGCTCGTGAGCTGGTCGCGGCCGCACCCGGAGTTCGCGGGGATGGATGTGGAGACTGTCGCCGCGCGCATGGGAAAACCGGTGCGCGAGGCGGTGGAGGCGCTGCTTCCCGCGGGCGCGATCTACTTCGCGATGGACGAAGCCGACGTGCAGCGCATCCTCGCCTTCCCCGACACGATGATCGGCTCCGATGGACTGCCCCACGACGCCGCCCCGCATCCCCGTCTATGGGGGACCTTTCCACGGGTGCTCGGGCACTACGCGCGCGACGTGGGATTGTTCTCGCTCGAAACGGCCGTGCACAAGATGACGGGGCTTACCGCGAAGACTTTCGGGCTGAAGGACCGCGGGCTCATCAGGAACGGGATGGCAGCAGATATCACGCTCTTCGATGCGAACACCGTGGGTGATGCGGCCACCTTCGCAAAGCCCATCCAGCCGGCCCCCGGAATCGATACCGTCATCGTGAACGGCGAGGTGGCGTGGCGCCACGGGCGTTCGACCGGCGCCCGGCCCGGCCGCGTGCTGGCGCCCGTCTAGCGCTCAAGGAGTGACGTTAGTGATCGAAGGCCTCATGGGTGCCGCCTTTGGTGCTCTCACGATCGTCGTGGCGCGAATCATTCGCGGGGAGCGCTGGGTGTATTCGATCGGCTTGCTCAGCCTGCCGAGCTTGTACGCCCTCTTCGCGCTGCGAGCGGGAGAGCCGGCCTTGGCCCTGAAGGAAATGCTCTATGGCATCCCGTTCCTTGCCGCCGGCGTCGTCTTCACCTTCGCGAGCGTGCGCCATTCCGCGGTCATGGTCGGCGCACTCTGGATCGCCCATGGCGTGTTCGACTTGACGCAGGACCGGTTTCTCCCGAATCCCGGGGTGCCAACGTGGTATCCCGTGTGGTGCGGCGCGGTCGACGTCGTCATCGGCGCCTACCTGATTTGGCTTTCGCCCCGCGTTCACGAGGGGAATATTCGCGTGGCCTAGAAAAAAAGGCCCGCGATGGGGCCCTTTTTTTCATTGTGAGCGACGCATCATCGCGCGACCGCGGGCCTCGTTTCATAGTGGCGCAAGTGATGCACGCGATGGATGTGCCCGGCACCCAGCCAGCCCCCGATGCCGGATGCAATGAGGCCGAGGAGTGTGCTGAGGAACGCGATCCACATCGCGGCAGCCGTGTAGCGCTTCGCCGCCTCGGCGTCGGGCGTACCGCTCGCGCCCGCGGGACGCGTGGCCGGCTGCGAAGACGGGGCAGCGGCCGCAGGCGGCGCCTGCTGGGCATCGCTCGAGGGCGCCGCCCGTTGCATCACATGCGCCTGCGACGCGCCCGCCAGCGCAGCGCCCTGCAGCGTTTGCGCCATTCCCATCGCGAGCAGCAGGCCGCTAGCGGTGACGGAAAGGCCCCAGACAGTCACGCCGTGCAGGGCTCCCATCGTCTGGTCCGACCGGCCATCGAACCAGCTCGCGAACATGCCGCCCAGCAGGAGCGATACCACCCAGGTGAGGATCATCCAGCATGCGGCGCCCATGCCGATACCCTTCGCTGCGGCCTCGGCGTTGCCCGGATCGAACGCAGAGAACCCCATGGCCAGCCCAGCCACGTAAAGCATGGAAGCGATTCCGGTAGCGACGAGCCAGCCGCCGATGATGGCGCCCCATCGCATCACCGGGAGGGTATCGATGTCCGAACGGATGACCGTCCTGGTTTCCGATGGCGTCATTTCTTCCTCCTTTAGTTGCAGCCGCGAAGAAGCGAAATCAGGATCAGCACGGGAATCGGCACGCCAAGGAGCCAGAGGAACACATAGCCGATCCCGCCGCGTTGGTTTTCCAGGCGTTCCTTGAACCGGTTGATGCGGTTTCTCATCGGGTTTCTCCGCAGGGGATTGTTTGCCCTAGACCCGATATCGAAGGTATGGTTCAGTTTCGCCGGGCGCGCGACAACATGGCATGCAACAGGACGTTGCACCCGGCCGCAAGATGCTCGGCCTTCGCATCCTCCAGCTCGTTGTGGCTGATGCCTTCGCGGCACGGGACGAAGATCATCGCGGTGGGTGCCACGCGGGCCACGTACACCGCGTCGTGTCCAGCGCCGCTCACGATCTCCATCGCGGGGTAACCCGAGGCCCGCGCGGCGGCACGTACCGCGCCCACGCAATCGGCATCGAACCGGCACGGCGGAAAGTAGACGACTTCCTCGACCGAGATCGTCACACCGCACTCGCCTTCGACGCGAGCGGACGCGGCGCGAAGCTTCTTCTCCATCACGGCCAGCCCGTCGTCGTCCGGATGACGGAAATCGACGGAGAACTTCACTTCCCCGGGGACGACGTTGCGCGAGTTCGGCGAGACCTGCATGAAGCCGACCGTTCCCCGGCCATGCGGGGCCTCCTCGAGCGCGACCCGGTTCACCTCGCCGACGAGCCGCGACGCCGCCAGCAATGCATCCTTGCGCAGGTTCATCGGCGTCGGCCCTGCATGGGCGTTCATCCCCGTGACGATCACGTCGAACCAGCGCTGTCCCAAGGCGCCGATCACCACGCCGATCGTGTTGCGCGTCTCCTCGAGGATCGGGCCCTGCTCGATGTGCGCCTCGAAGTACGCCCCGATCGGCGTGCCGAGCGGCGCCCTTCCCGCGTAGCCGATGCGCGCGAGCTCATCACCCACGGACTTGCCATCGATATCCGTGCGCGACAGCGCATGCTGCAGCGAGAATGCGTTGGCGAAGACCCCCGAGCCCATCATCACCGGCGTGAAGCGCGAGCCCTCCTCGTTCGTCCATACCGCGACCTCGACCGGCGCTTCGGTCTCGATGCCGTGATCGTTGAGCGTACGCACCACTTCGAGGCCAGCGAGCACGCCATAAGCGCCGTCGAACTTGCCGCCCGAGGGCTGGCTGTCGATGTGGCTCCCCGCGACGACCGGCGGCCGCGAGCGATCGCGACCCGCGCGGCGCCCGAAGATGTTGCCGATCGTGTCCACGCGCACCTCGAGCCCCGCAGCCTCGAACCATTCGACCACGCGATCGCGTCCCTCGCGGTCGAGGTCGGTCAGCGTGATGCGACGCACGCCCCCCAGCGGCGTGGCGCCAATGCTCGCCAGGTCCATGAGCGACTGCCACAGGCGCGCGGCATCGATCTGCAGGTGGGTCTCGACATCGACGGTCACGGCACTCTCCTCAGCGGTCTTCGGGTTCCTGTCGCTCATCGGGCCGCGCCGCGAGCAGGTGCGTGACCCGGGCGGGTGACATCAGCAGCGACTCTACCGTTTCCTGCCCCAGGCTGTCGCTCCTGGTGACGCGCTCGTGCTGGCGGCGGGTTCGGGCCAGTGCATCGACGGCGTGAGGTCGAGCACGGCGCTCGAGCGCAAGGACGCGGCCTGCGGGCTACATCGCGGGACGCCGTCTCCAGCTGCCCGTGGCGCCTTCGAACGCATGCGCGAGCTGCAGCACGCCGAAGTCGTCCCGATAGCGTCCCACGATCTGGAGGCCGACGGGAAGCCCGTCGTCGGTGAAGCCCGCGGGGACCGAGATCGCGGGATGCGAGGTCGCCGTGATGAGGTAGTTGGACTTCATCCACTCCATGTAATTGCCGAGCTTCGCGCCGTTGATCTCGGTGACGTACGGCTGCTCGACCGGAAACGGCGGAACCTGGACCGTGGGCAGCACCAGGAACTCGTGGCGCTCGAGGAAGGTGCGCATGGCGTCGAAGACGCGTGACCTCAGCACGTTCGCGTTCGCGATGCGTGCGGCGTCGAGCCCGAGCCCCTGCTCGATGTTCCAGACCACCGTGTCCTTCATCAGGGACCGCTTCGTCTCCAGCAGCTCGCCGTACGCCTCGACGAAGCCGAGCGCGCGTTGCACCTGGAAGGCTTCGTCCGCCTCGGTGAGATCGGGCGCGTCGTCCTCGACGATGCAGCCGAGCGACTGGAGGACCGCGCGCGCCGGGGCCAGGGCCCGTGCGACGCGTGCATCGAGCGGAAAGGCGCCGCCGAGATCGGGGCTCCACGCCACGCGCACTTTCCTGAACTCGCGCCCGAGCGGCCGCGCGAAGACGCTGCCCGGCTCGGCGTGCGTCGTCGGTGAGCGCGCGTCCGGTCCCGCCATCGCCGAGAGCAGCAGCGCGGTGTCCTCGACGGTGCGCGCGATCGG
>Ga0070658_10005647_pt1 | contig 10144 bp, 8 predicted proteins | sample KBSC13metaG_FD_64664 | JGI IMG/M metagenome (GOLD analysis project Ga0070658, IMG submission 64664) | Corn rhizosphere microbial communities from Kellogg Biological Station, Michigan, USA - KBS C1-3 metaG | ecosystem: Host-associated > Plants > Roots > Rhizosphere > Soil ... | reverse complement strand
TATGCCATTCGCGGGGAGTGCCTGCTCGACAGCGACGTCGACGGTGCCGCGGACGCCTACAATAAGGCGCTTGATATCAACCCGAAAAATGCTCAGGCGTGGGCCGGACTTGGCAAACTCGCGACAGACGCGGGCGACGAGAAGAAGGCCAAGAAGTACCTGGATAGCGCGCTGAAAGCGAATCCCTCACTGCCGATCGTCTACATTCGGCTCGGCAACTACGAGTTTAAGTTCAAGTCAAATTCGGAAGCGATCAAGTACTTCACGAAGGCGATAGAATTGGATCCAAAGATGACCGTGGCCTACTACGATCGGGCCACCGTTTACATGACGGACCACAGCAACGACGAAGCCGTGGCAGACTTCACCAAAGCTCTTGAACTCAGGCCCAATGACAAAGCCGCCCTCAACAATCGGGGCATTGTCTACAAGCGGCTGGAGAAGTACGACCTGGCGATCGCCGACCTCACCCGCGCGACTGAGATCGACCCGACTTATTCGTCGGCTTTCTACAATCTCGCCTCAGCCTACAAGCAGTCGGGTGACAACAAGGAAGCGCTGGCAAGCGTAAACCGCGATCGAGAGCTTGCGCCGGACGATGAAGATGCCAGAGTTCTCTGGTCGAGTCTGCTCGAATTGCTGAATATCGACATCCAAAGCTTAGGCGAACGCGCCATCGCCCTTTACAACAAGGAGGACTATCAGGCGGCGATCGAGGCATACACGCAACTCCTCGAATACGATGCGATTTCGGAAGCCGGCCACTATAACCGCGGCCTTAGTTACGGTGCGCTTGACGATTATGACAAGGCGCTCGCGGACTATTCCTTCGTCACTCGCTACTATCCTAAGAATGCGAGAGCGCACTTTGAGATGGGCGCAACGTCGTGGGCAAAGGATGACGACGACGGAGCTATAACCGAGTTGGAGAAGTCGATTGAGCTCGAACCGTCCTTCGCAACGGCTTATCGATTCTTGGGAAACTGTTACAGCGATAAAAAGCAGTACGCGAAGGCCTGGGTGCTGTTTGATAAGGCGATCGCCCTTGACCCCAACGATTCGGACAACTACTACTTTCGAGGTAATTCGTACCGCGTCACTCAGCAGTGGGAGTTTGCACTGGCCGACTACAACAAGGTGCTGGAGCTAGAGCCGGATCATGCCGGCGCGATATGGCGGCGGTCTTTCATCTACTACCAGATGGGCGATTACGATAAAGCAGTAACCGAAGAGGCGCGCGCCCGCGCCCTCAACCCTTCGCTGCAGCCGCTGCACTTTTCGAAGATCGTCGCCGACGCGAACAAAGAGGCCTGGGCAATTCGGATTCACCCCTCGGAACCAACGCCTCCGTAGGTAATTGAGGGTCTTCCAACATGTGGGCTAAAGTGACCGGCTCCGGGCGTCGCAAATAGATTGCTCCGTGGAATTGCGATTGGGTGGTCGCAAACTTACATGCCCAATCGTGGTCGGGTAAACTCCGGTTATCATGGCTAATATTGCGTACGAGTTGGCGATCCGTTTCGGCACCGTGGTCTGGCTGCATTCTCAGTCGAAGAAACACCACCCCGATTCGCCGGAGGGATTGATGGCGACGGAGCGAAACACGCCGCTCGCGGACCTCAACCTCCCAGACGGTCGGCCAATCTATTGGTTGCATGCCGTGTCGATGGGCGAAGTCGGCGTCGCCAAGGTCCTCGTCGCGGAACTCAAGACCCAGGCGCCCGACAGCCTCATCGTCCTCTCGACATCGACCGCCACCGGGATCGAAGCCGCCAAGAAGATTGACGGCGTCGACGCCGTCGTTGCCGCCCGCTTCGACATCCGCGACCTCGTCTCGACCATGTTCGCTTCGATCAAGCCCACGGCGATCGTGCTGGTCGAAGGTGACCTGTGGCGAAACATGCTGGCGATAGCGCGCAGGCGAGGCGTGCCCGTGTTCATTGCAAACGCGAAGATGAAGGTACGGTCGGAACGGTTCTACCAGCAGTTCCCGCTGTACGCTCGCAGTCTTTTTTCACGTATTGAGCGAGTTTATGCGCAGACGGAGTTGTACCGGGAGCGGTACGAACGGTCCGGCCTGCCGACGGACCGATGTGTGGTGGCGGGGAACGTCAAGCTGGATGTGAGCGCCCCGGCGGTGTCGACAGACGAGTTGGCGTCGATCGCAAAGATGGCGGGCATCAGCCGAGATCGCGCCGTTGGTCCGGCCTCTTCAGAACGGACAACGAGAGGAGCGGCCCCGATTGTCACTTTCGGCAGCCTGCACCCGGGCGAGGAGATAGTGGCATTGCGCGGGATGCAGCGGGTTTGGCGTAAGCATCCGAACGCCCACGCAATCATCGCACCGCGGCATATCGAGAAGACCGCGCTCTTTGCCGACAGTATCCGCCACGAATTCGGGATCGAGCCCATCGTGTACAGCCGACGGGAGGCTACCCCCGGTGCCTTGCCTAAATCACTCGATGGCCAGGGCTCGCCACGCCCGTCCCCTTCCCGCGTCACCATTGTCGACAAGATGGGCATGTTGATGAAGCTCTATGCGCTGGCGGATGTCGGCGTGGTCGGCGGAACGTTCGTGTCGGGCATCGGCGGGCACAATGTGACGGAGCCGGCGTTTTATGGCAAGCCGGTACTCTATGGGCCGCACGTTTACACGCAGCTCGGACTGCATGACCTGATTACGGCCTACGACGCAGGGCAACAGGTGTCGGCTGAGGCGTTCCCAGAAGCGCTGTGGGCCATGGTCGACGACGTCGACGCGGCTTGGCGGATGGGCGCGAATGGACTGCAGATGGTCGAAGCCTCGCGCGGGGTGGCGAAGCGGATCGTCGAGGACATCCTCGTACGAACACACGCTCTCTGATAAAATCTCGCAATATTTGTCAACGTCTAGATTCAACGAAACGAAATCGGATCTAGTGAGGTAGAATCTATAGTATAGTCAACCAACCGAACCTAATGGAGGTAACGGATGCAGGTCAGCTACAACAAGCTCAAGACCTTTGAGGAGTGCGCCCTCAAGTATCGACTTACCTATATCGAGAAGCAGCCTCGTCCACCAATCGCCTGGCTCGCGTTCCAGCGAAAGATCCACGCGGCCCTGGCGAAGTACCACATGCTCGCCAGACTCGACGGCACCGTCGATGTCGACGAAGTCCTGCGCGCCTACGATGAAATCTGGGACGTCGCCAATCACCCGGAAGTCCGAGACGGCATCGACTACCATGAGGGCGAGGACATCCTTCGCATGTACGCGGATCTGGAGAGCCGGCGCAACCGGGTTCCGGCCTATCTGGAAAAGAAACTCAGCGTCCCCTTCGGCCCCTACACACTCACCGGCAAGATAGACCGCGTCGACTTTGCCGTCGATTCTTACTCCATTATCGACTACAAGCTCGACCGCAAACTCCCGCCCGCCAACCCCGCCGCCGTTAGCAATCAGCTCAACTTCTACCACCTCCTCCTCTACGAGTCCCTCGGCCTCTTCGCCGACGACGTCCGCCTGATGTACCTGCGCCACGGAGTCGAAAAGATAGCCCCCAAGGATAAGGTTACGATGGCGAAGACGGTCAATTGGATCGATAAAACGGCCGGGTCAATTCGGAGTGAGAGGAAATGGTCGCCGTGCGAGGGCGACGCCTGCAAGACCTGTGCATTCGTCAAGATGTGCCCGGCCAAGACCGGCCGCAAGAGGGAATCGAAGATCGTTTGGGAGCAGGCAACGCTTCCGTGGTAAATATACCAGGATTCATATTTGTGACGTATGACAGACTACAATACGCCGATTCGCGGATACGTAGGTAAGCGGGTAATCCATATAATACTACCAGCAATCGCGCGAATGGGAGTCACCCGCTATGTTGTCCGTCGAGGAAGAAGCTAGTCAGTTAGTCACGGCTATCCAGGAACTTACCGCAACGTCCCGGTCGCTAATAAACACTTCTAAAAAGATCATCATGGCTACCGAAAAGGCGATCGAACGCTCACGGCATATCCGGGAACCGCTCCGACTGGAACGCGAACGGGTCACGGACGGTAAGCCGATGTGACATCCGGATTGCAAAAAAATCTGGCGATATCGACATAGGTCGATATCGCCAAGTTGGATTGGTTATTGTCGAAACGAAAGTGTATTTTATACGTTTGTTAACTGTCGGGAGCCAAAAATCCGGTTGAGCAATCCCGACGGCTTTCGGCCGCGAACGAGGGTATATCCGCTGTCATAGGCACGCTCCAGTTCAACGATGCTCCGCTTGAACCGGAACCATTCGCCGTACATCGGCGCATTTTTCAGGTAGCCCACCGAGCCTGCGATGGACTCGGTGAGTTCATAGAACTCCTCTTCGCTGGCGTAAGGCACGTACCAAACGGCAAACTGCCGGCAGGCGTCATGGTACAGAACAGGGGTAACGACTCGCGTGGTGAACCCGCAACACACACATCGAAACAGGTTAAGCTCGTCGGCGAGGATCTGGTTGCGCAGTTCCGGCTCGAGACGAACATTGACGGAGCGGAATACGTGGACATGCCCTGGTGCTTCACAATCCGGACAATTAAACAACTCTGTACCCAATCCCATCGATTCCTCCATGCAACACGTCTGTTGCAACCGAGCGCGACTTTGCGAGATTCACGGCCCGAGAGAATTACGGAATCAGCCAACGATCCTGACTCAGGAATTACCTCAATCAAACAATGGTCACTCTAAGAAAAATCACAACATAGCATACAAGCATAAAGATTGCAATTACTGCATGACGACCATTGTTCAGTTGAAATTAATCGGCTGCATAAACCCTGCCAAAATTGCTTGGAATCGAAAAAGAATCGGGTGATTTTTTGGGAATACTGAAAGGTTCTTTCGTCGGCTCCCTGTTAGGTACCGCAGTCGGCGATTCTCTCGGCCTGACGTACGAAGGTTTGACGCCCGACCGCCAGTCGAAACTGTTCCGCGATATCGACCGCCAGCGCTTCCTCTTCAGCCACGGCATGGTTTCCGACGACACCGATCACGCCTGCTTCGTCGCACAGGCGCTGATCGAATCACGCGCAGATCCCAACCTCTTCGAGCGCCGTCTGGCTCGTCATCTTCGATGGTGGCTCGCCGGCATACCCGCCGGTATCGGTCTCGCGACGCTCAGGTCAACCATGAAGCTTTGCGTGGGAGTTCCGCCCAATCGGAGCGGAGTCTGGTCGGCCGGAAACGGCCCCGCCATGCGTAGCGCCATCATCGGCCTCTACGCCGGCGATGCCCCTAACGCCCTCTGCGAGTTGTTACACCGGTCCACACGCATCACCCACACCGATCCCAAGGCTGAAATCGGCGCTCTGGCGGTGGCAGTCGCCGCTCAGGTAGCGGCAAAAGCCGATACCGTCGACGCCGATGCGTTTCGACGAGCGTTCGCATTGGCTCTGGATGCCTCGCCTCTTCGCGGCGGCGACGCCGCCTCTCTCTTCTCGGGCCTGTTCGACCAGGCGGCGGCGAGTGCGGCTCGTAGCCAGTCGACACTCGCCTTCGCCAAATCCCTCGGTCTCGACCACGGCGTCAGCGGTTACGTCAACCACACCGTGCCCGCGGTTCTGCAAACTTGGCTGCGTCATCCGAACGACTTCCGCGCCGGACTCCTCGACATCATCCGGGCCGGTGGCGATACAGACACAACCGCAGCCATCCTCGGCGCATTGATCGGGGCACGGGTAGGAGTCGAGGGCATACCTAAGGATTGGCTCGAAGGCATTTGGGAGTGGCCCAGGTCGACATCGTGGATGCGACGGCTCGCGGCCGAGTTGGCGTCGACGTCAGGGGCGACGATCTCCTACCCCACCTGGCAAGTCCCGATAAGAAACCTCATCTTCACAACGGCGGTTCTTGGACACGCATTCCGTCGAGCGCTGCCGCCTTATTGAGCAGGATTCTGTCATCGTCTTGACGAAGCTTTAGCGGTAAAGTCGTACTGCCACGGCTAGCAATTCTAATTCACGGTGGAACTCATGAGCATCAAAGTCCTCTTCATCGGCGGCACCGGCATCATCAGCTCCGGCTGCGCTCCTCTCGCAGTCGAGCGCGGGGTCGACCTCTATTTCCTCAATCGCGGCAACAGCACACGGGAGACACCCAAGGGGGTCACGGCGCTACGCGGCGACATTCGCGACCCCCAATCCGTCAAGGCCGCGATCGGCGACCTCCAGTTCGACTCCGTAGTCGACTGGGTGGCGTTTGGCACGGACCACATCAAGACCGACATTGAGCTGTTCCGCGGCCGCACCAAGCAGTTCATCTTCATCAGCTCGGCATCGGCCTATCAAACGCCCCCATCGGCGCTCCCTGTCACCGAGGGGACCACGCTGTCCAATCCCTTCTGGGAGTACTCGCGCAACAAGATCGCTTGCGAGGAGATGCTCATCGACGCCTACCGCAAAGACGGTTTCCCGGCGACCATCGTACGTCCGTCGCACACCTACGACATCCGCCTCCTCCCCTTCCATGGCGGCTGGACCGTCATCGACCGGATGCGCAAGGGCAAGAAGGTGGTGGTGCATGGCGATGGATCGTCGCTCTGGACAATGACCCACCACAAAGACTTCGCCAAGGGCTTCGTCCCACTGCTCGCCAACCCGCAGGCGATCGGTCACGCCGTCCACATCACTAGCGACGAATGGTTGACCTGGGACCAGATCCACCGCATCTTCGCCGACGCTGCCGGATGCGAGGCCAAACTCGTGCATGTGCCCTCGGAAACCATCGCCGCCTTCGACCGCGGCTGGGGTGACAGCCTGCTCGGCGACAAGACCCACAGCATGATCTTCGACAACACCAAGATCAAAACCCTCGTCCCCGGCTTCGCATGCACAATCCCGCTGGCCCAAGGTGCGCGTGAGACGGTGGACTGGTACGACGCCGATCCATCACGGCAGACCATCGACGACAAGGTCAACGCCCAGTTCGACATGCTGATTGAGATGCAGGAGAAGGTTCGGCCGTCCTAGCGGAACCCTGAACAACGACTTTCGCGCATGTAATGAACGCCGCAGAAATACCGGGTAATGAAAAACTTGCCCACTGCCATAATTAGGGCTGGAGGCGGCACGCGAAAGGAGCGAGTTCCATGCTAGGAACGTCTAGCGCCCAGAACGCGGTGTTGGCACAGCAGTCCCCGGCGAGCGGTGAGGATCAGCAAGCCGTTAAGCTTACAAAGCGGGAAATTGAAGTGTTGACGCACGTAATTCAGGGCAAGTCGAGTCGAGAAGTGGCGGAGGTTCTGTTCGTAAGCAAGCGCACAGTGGACTTCCATTTGGCAAATGTTTATGACAAACTGCACGTGAGCAATCGCGTTCAGGCATTCCGTCGGGCGACGCGACTCGGGCTGATCCCTTATGAAGCTCAAATGGCTGATTAACTGGAACTCAGATGTGCGTGGCATCTCGAACTAGAATCGCAAGCCGCGGCAAGGCAGGAGAGCGGGGGGCAGTGTCCTCCGCTCTTTTGATTCGTGTCAACAATTTGTCTTCCCATGAGTTGACTTTCGGAGGGTGACTACAACATAATGAGTCGGTATTAATTTCGACCCGTCGTCTACTGGCGAAACCGTGGAGATAACCACAAGGGAGCCGGCGGGGTGGCAGCAGCCGTTCGCCTGGGCGAGGACATCGGATAATTGCGTCCGGGGTCCTTTTTTATTTTCGATGGAGACCACCATGTCACAAACCGAAGCACCCAAAAGTCTGTTGCAAAGCTATCTCGCCGGCGCGAACGGCAATCAGATCAACACCGGCGCAGCCGCCATCTATGCCACTCTCGACCATGTCGCCGGGAGTTCGCCGACCATCGCGAAGGCGATTGTCAAGGAGTTCAAGGACCAGCGTAGCCATCTCAAACTGATCGCCAGTGAGAACTACTGCTCTCTGGCGACCCAGCTCGCGCATGGCAACTGGCTGACCGACAAATACGCCGAGGGTTACCCCGGCCACCGCTTCTACGCGGGCTGCGAGAATGTCGACACGATCGAGACGGAGGCGGCGAACCTCGCGAAGCAGCTCTTCGGCGCGGACCATGCCTATGTCCAGCCGCACTCAGGCGCCGACGCCAACCTGGTCGCCTTCCTGTCGATCCTCGCCGCTAAGGTCCAGGTTCCGCTGCAGGAGAAGATGGACATTGCGGATCCATCGAAGGCGACCCGCGAGGATTGGAACAAGATCCGCGAGGCTTTCCACAATCAGCGCCTACTCGGCCTCGACTACTACAGCGGCGGTCACCTGACCCACGGCTATCGACATAACGTCTCCGCACAGCTCTTTGAAACCTACTCCTACTCAGTGCAGCCCGACACCCGCCTTCTCGACCTCGACAAGATCGCCGAGCAGGCCCGAGAACTCAAGCCGCTCGTGCTCCTCGCCGGCTACAGCGCCTACCCACGCAAGATCAACTTCGCCAAGATGCGCGAAATCGCCGATGAGATCGGCGCGGTCTTCATGGTCGACATGGCCCACTTCGCCGGTCTGGTCGCGGGTAAGGTCTTCACCGGCGATTACGACCCGGTCGCGCATGCTCACATCGTCACCACTACCACTCACAAGACCCTGCGCGGACCGCGCGGCGGCATGGTGCTGTGCAAATCCGAACTCTCGGAAGCGGTCGACAAAGGCTGCCCTGCCGTCCTCGGCGGTCCCCTGCCGCATGCCATCGCCGCGAAGGCAGTCGCCTTCCGCGAGGCGCTCAAGCCCGAGTTCCGCACGTACGCGGCAAAGATCGTCGAGAACGCATCGGCCCTGGCCGAGGCCGCGCAGGCCGAGGGCATGAAAGTCGTCACCGGCGGTACCGACAATCACCTGCTCCTCATCGACGTCAACGAGTCCTTTGGCCTCACCGGTCGACAGGCCGAGTCCGCGCTTCGCGAGTGCGGCGTGACCCTCAACCGAAACTCCCTCCCCTTCGACGCCAACGGTCCCTGGTACACCAGCGGCCTGCGCCTCGGCACCCCGGCGACCACATCACTTGGGATGGGCGCCGGCGAGATGAAGGAGATCGCGGCGATCATCAAGACAATCCTCGCCGGCACTAAGGCGAGCATCGTAGCGAAAGGCGCCCAGAAGGGCGAAGTGTCGAAGGCGAAGTACGCCGTCGACCAGGCAGCGGCCGACGAGGCCCAGAGCCGCGTCGCCGCGCTGCTCCAGCCGTTCCCGCTCTACCCCGAGCTCGACCTTGGCATGATGAACAGCTTCGCCGACGGGCTGTAGGAAGAAGGAACCAAGCCGCGCACCGGCGTTCTTCGCGCCCGGAGGGCGCTTGGCGCCTCGCCTGTCAGCCAGGGGTTTTATACCCGTGGTTCCGGTGAAGTCTGACTATCTCGGGTACTTTCGACGCCTCTCGGCAAGTTTGTCGAGGGGCGTTTTACACATGGTACCAAACTTTGGAATTTCGTTGAAACATTGGCACCAAAATAACATCTATGATGCTGGCTGTTCTGATTGATCAGTCTGTTTCAGGAGAACTACCATGCTTAAGCGCACCGTGGCCGCTCTATTTCTTTCATACACGTTGACTGCCTTGCCGGCGCAAGCCTCCGTTACCTGGCCTAAAGGTCAATTGCTTCCGACCCTGTCGACGCCGGCGTCGACGCAGGACCTCATTTCGATTCCGCCGGCCGGCAGTGATCATCCTGCCGCCGACGGCGTACTGTTCAGCTCGCTGAAGGGCATCGTCAACCGGACGAAGCCGCGGATCTGGACGGCCGAAGGCAGCGGCAAGGACAAGACCCAGTGGATCGGCGACATGGGCTTGGGCTATGTCGAGCCTGATCCGTGGACGCTCATCACCAAGTACCGCCGCGAGATCAAGGGTCTGGTCGTCTACGACCCCAAGCAGCCGGATACCGAAAACCTGGCATCAACGATCGCCGGAGAGCGAAAGGCACTCGTCGTCGCGCCCGGTCGATTGGCGAAGCTGACCTCCGCGCCGTACAACCTGAAGGTCCTGGTCGACCTGCGCGGCAAGTTTCCGAACAAGCTTGCGGTCTATCAGTACCTCTACGATCACGAGTGGCACGGGGTGACGCACCGCATGATTGTCGGCCTGCCGCCGAGCACCCATACCGCAATACGCGAGTACGCGGTGGCCGTTAAGTCGGCCGTGGTCTGGCTCGACCCG
>Ga0070658_10005646_pt1 | contig 10146 bp, 11 predicted proteins | sample KBSC13metaG_FD_64664 | JGI IMG/M metagenome (GOLD analysis project Ga0070658, IMG submission 64664) | Corn rhizosphere microbial communities from Kellogg Biological Station, Michigan, USA - KBS C1-3 metaG | ecosystem: Host-associated > Plants > Roots > Rhizosphere > Soil ... | reverse complement strand
GCCGTGGCGCAGAAGGACGAGCCGAAAATCTCGAAATAGCGGAACCCCACCTCGCGGCCTTCGGAGATGCCGACAAAGGGACTGCCTTCCCAGCCGCCGCGGGTGTTGGTGGTGTAACCAATGCGGAATTGCTGCTGCTGGGCGAGCGGGGTCTGCACTTCCATCTTCGGTGCGCCGTTATAGGCGGGACCTGTTGGCTGCGCTGCCAACGGCCGCGCAGCGAGCAGGCCGCCGGCCGCGGCTGACAGGCCAAAAAACCGTCTGCGATCCATCGTTTGTTTCCCCCAAAGTGACCGCACAGGACCTGCTGCGGCTGCGCACTCTAAACAAGGGACCGCCCCACCACCATCGCGGCATTTTTGCCCAAATATTGCGATGCAACATCAGTATTTGCAGCTTATAACCGGCCACCTACCGGAGGACTTACGGCATGATCAATCCAGGGCGCTTTGCGGGCCGCACCGCCATCATCACCGGCGGCGCGTCCGGCCTTGGACTGGAAACGGCCAAGCGCATTACCGCCGAAGGCGGCAAGGTCAGTCTGTGGGACCTCAATGCCGAAGCCCTGGCCGCGGCCAAGAAAGAAACCGGCGCCGTCCACACACTCGCGATTGATGTGAGCCAGGCCGCGGCCGTGGAGGCCGGCGTCACCGAAAGCGCCAAGGCGCTTGGCAAGGTGGATATCCTGGTCAACAGCGCCGGCATCACCGGCGCCACCCAGCCGGTGATCGGTTATCCCATCGATAGCTGGCTGAAGGTGATGGACGTCAACGTCAACGGCCTGTTCTATTGCTGCCGCGCCGCCGCGGCGCTGATGGTGGACGCCGGCTATGGCCGCATCGTCAACATTTCTTCGGTGGCCGGCAAGGAAGGCAATCCCAATGCCAGCTCCTATTCCACCGCCAAGGCCGCGGTGCTGGGCTTCACCAAGTCACTGGGCAAGGAACTGGCCACCAAGGGCGTGATCGTCAATGCAGTGACGCCGGCCACCTTCGAGAGCCCCATTCTCGATAACGTGCCCCAAAGCCATATCGACTATATGCGCTCGCGCATTCCGATGGGCCGCCTGGGTACGGCGCAGGAAGTCGCCGCCGCGGTCTGCTGGCTAGCCAGTGAGGATTGCACCTTCACCACCGCCAGTACGCTGGATACGTCTGGCGGTCGCACGACTTATTAGGCGTCAGCGGCGCCTGTCAGCGGCGTTCTGGCGCCCAGGCCGCATCAATCGGCTTTCTGGGATCGGCGGTGATGTGCAACACCGCGCAATGGTGATAGGTGAACTGGCCCGGATTGTTCACCGGATGCGCTTCCATGAACTGGATCACCTGCAGGGTGCAGCTCTTGCAGTTGATGTTCGGGACGGTGACGTCGGTCTCGAATGGATCGGTGGTCTTGGCATTGTGCTGAAACAGCCCGTCCGCCAGCACCGGGGGCGCCACCGGGTTCATCACCTCACCCGACACCGACATCACCGCGCCCTTGTCATTGGTCATGGTCTGAGCCTTGGGATCGATCGGCAGTTCGGTCGGAGAGTTGACGGCCAGCGCAATGCGGTAATGGCCCGGATGATAGACCGTCTCCTGCACCTTGACGTGCAGCAGAGAGCCACCCTTCATATCTGTAACCGCATAAGTCGGTTTGCCGAAGTCGGCATTGGTGCCGCCGCAGGGGCCCGCCTTCTGCGGATCACCCAGTTGGTTCTCTTCAATCCAGGAAGCCGGCGCCAGCAGCCGGAAATGCGCGTCCGCCGCGACGGGAAGAACCGCCATGCCAAGCGCCAAAGCAACGATATGCCGTTTCATGCTGCCACCCCTGGTTCCTGAAACCGGCCTATTGCTAGGCAGAAGCACGCGAAAGGTCAAACCTGCGCACCGGCTACCGGCTCACGGATGTGGCGATAGAGCCGGGCCGGGACTCGAACGGTATCTTGGCGGCCTTTTCCTGGGTCAGGTCTTTTCCATCAAAGCGATAGACCAGGATGTCCCGCTCGGTGGCGCATTGTTGCAGGATCAGCTTCCCGTCCTGGCTCCAAGTCGCGCCTTGCGCCCAGTGGCAGCTATCGGCCTGTGCCACAGGCGTCAGTGTGCCGGGTCCGACCGCGAACACTTTGATATATCCCAGCACGCTCCCGTAGTTGGGATCAGACTTCACATTCGCAGTACCATTGGCCAACACCACCGCGATGTGCTTGCCATCGGGCGACAGGGAAACATGCTCCGGCGTTTTTCCGACCGCCAGCGACAGCGCCAGACGATGCGCTTTCAGATCCACCATGGTGACCGTGCCGGTATGGTCTTCGCCGGTCAACGCGCCGCCCACATTGGTGTTGATCAGCCAGTTGCCATCCGGCGTCACCGCCGCGCCATAAGGTGATTTGCCGGTCGCCACATCTTGACCGGTGAGGGTCACTTTTGTGCCGTCTACCGCCAGCTCCATGATCTTGTTGGTGCCCTGCACCACCGCATAGGCACGGCGGCCATCGACAGCGAACACGACATCGGTGGGCTGCGCTCCGGCGCCCAGATGAACACGGCCGACATGGGTCAGCGTCTTGGCGGCGAGGCGGAAGACATGGATGGCACCATCCATCTTGGCGGCCACCAGCACCAGATTCTCGGCCTTGTTCATGGCCACGCCGCTGGCGCCGGGACCGGCGGCGACAGTCTGGAGAAAGCGGGGCTTTGCCGGCGTGCTGAGATCGATCACCGAAACCTTGTCGTCGTCGGCCGGATGCATCGGATCGGCCGCGTTGAATTTCTGCGCGGCCGTCACGATGGCGAAGCTTTCATTATGCGCCACCACCACCGCTTCGGGCGGACCGATCATGGAAGCCGGCCCGTTGACGCTGCCGATCACCTTCGGCGGATAGGCGGCCAGATCGATGACGCTGACGCTGTCGGGCGTCTGGCCGGTATCTTCACCCTTCTGGAGCTGCTTGCCGTCATTGGCGGAAATGGCAAGGCGCGCTTGGGCGCAGGGGACCAGAGCTAACGGCCCCAAAGACAAGAGAACGACCAAAAGGATGCTGCTGCGCCCTGCCATCGCCGGTCCCCGACTTTATTGTTGGAACCAGTGTGTCGCCGCATCGCCCAAGCCGCAAGCCGTCCAGAGGCGGCTTTCAACCATCTGAATTCGCTGAAAAATTGGAGCGGGCGAGGCTGGGACGCTCGAAAGTGTGCTTCCGGTTTACCTCAGACTCCTCAATTTTTATTTTCTGATGAGAAGTGCCCGCCGGCGGTGCCGGCGGGCACGGGTAATCAGCGCTGCACCGCCAACCGAGCATAAACCTCGGTCAGACGAAGCAGGCTCGAGTAACACGCCTTCGACTTGCCCATGGTCTGTGGATTGTGGTCCGCAATCTCCTGGTAGACGCTTGCCGCAGCCTCGATGAGTTCACCTTCATCCAGCGCCGTCGGCAATTTGAAACGCCAGCGAGGACCGGTGCCGTGGAAGAAAGCTGATAGCGCCCCAAGGATGGGGAAATGATCCCGTCCGGCACCTCTACAATCTTTCCTCCATCGCGCTCGATAGCGCGGATGCGGGTCCCCCTAAATTTGGAATGCGACTTCCACTTCTCGTACAGGGTCCACGCCTCGCCGGCCACCGCCAGAAAAAACTCGTAGGCAGCCGCGGCGTCGGGATCTTCATCTTTGGCTTCCGCCAGTTCTACCTGCACGCTCGGCGTCGACTGCAATCCTGTCCTATTTGATGGCGACAAGTAGATAGTGAATTTGATCGCGCGCGAAACATATTACGGTGGCAGTAGTATCAATTTCAGCGGCGTCGGCGGCGGTACTGCGCTATTTGAATGGCCCGGAGATAGAGCTCTTTTTGAGACCTACGATCCGGCCGATTACGGAACACCCTTTTCGTTTGTGTTTGCTGCGATGGGGGTACCAGAGCCGGAGACCTGGGCTCTGTTCATTTTGGGCTTCGGCCTAATAGGGGCGGCCATGCGACGCCGGCGGCTTGCGGCTGCCAAGTCTGGTCAATACGGGCTTCTTAGCCAGGCGGACAACATCAATGACTAGGATTTTTGGCGTGGCAGCGCTCACCCTGTCGGCGTCGCGCTTCGGCTTGGTGTCATAGGAGACCGGGGCGATCTTCCTGGCCGGTAGAGCCAGGTCCACCTCAGGGTCAAACAGCTTCAGAGCTGCCTCAACATGGTCCAGGTCAATCGCAGACTGCCGTAGCTGTGCCTGTAGTGATTCAATCTGGGATGCGACCTGGATGCGCTTCTCTTTGAGCGCAGAAACGACGTGTGTGTCTGTCATAGCGTCTGGTCCGGCACTCGAAACAACCGGAGAATCCATTTTGCGGGGCGAAACGGGAGCACGCCCATCCTGGCGGCAACCCTTGGTAAAGAGTCACAAGGGTAAACGTCACCGCGCCAGCGAGAGCGCCGGCTGGAAACAGGCTCATACGCTCCAATGGTGGGGAAACGAACGACGCTATCAGGATTGCGGCCAGGGTCACGGCAACAAACCCGTAATAGAGCACGAGGCGAGTACGGCGGGACATTCCGCTCAAATTACCCCGGGACCCCCGAAGCACAAGAAGGGGTCTTTGGAAGCTTGCCACCTAATGCCGCATTTTTCTGAAATTCAAGATTGGCTGGCAATGCCAGGCTTTCAATAGCGGCCAACGCCATTTCCCGACGCCTGACGCGGGGGGCCTGGATGGCTTGAGGCAGATCCTTGGCGGCCTTGAATCGTTTCAGAAAACTTCTCAGAGCGCGCATCCTAGCGACAAGCCTTAGAGCTTTCGGGCAATAAATGAGTGTCGTGTGGTCAGCAGGCTTTCCGACTCGAACCCAGCGGCTAACGCCCGTTGACCCAATGGGTGTTCGAGGAGTGCTGGATCCTCGCCATAGAGGGCGTTTTCAATGATCTCCAGTCCCGGCAATTCGGCACACGCAGCCAGATACTCTCCGGCGGGCCGCATGTTAAAGTTCGCAGGATCTAGCATGTATCGGGCAATCGCCCCGATGCTGTGGCCTCGCTCTCCTTCGATGCCATGCAACCGCGCATAATCCGCAAGTGAAGGTGGATCGAAAAGCAAGTGAACCCACGGATGGTCGTTGAAGCAGCCCATATGGTGCCCAAAAGGCGATTCCCACAGGGGCGCGGCAGAAGAATAAATCACACCGCCTGGACGAACCAGCCGCGCCATCTCCGTAAAGCCTGCAGCAACGTCCGGAACGTGCTCCATGGTTGCGACAGCAAACACCAAATCAAAGTAATCCGAAGGCAAAGTTGTCTTCTCAATGCTTTGTCTGTGATAGATAACTTTGGGATGGGAGTAGTTGGCCCCTACTTGTTCAATAACGTCCAGCCCATGCACCTCGCGCGCACCACGTCGAACAAATCGCTCGCAATCTTCGCCGGTGTTGGCGCCTACAATTAAAACTCGCTTCCCTCTTATGCCACCGTGCAATTCTGCTTCGCTGACCGCCACCTCGTGATAGCCCATTGCGGCACGCTGGCGCGCGCGCCTAGCCCTGACCCGTTGCCGCACGAAGTCAGGCACAGAGGCCCTGGCAATGGCCGCAAGATGGTTAAAGATTGTCACCGCTGAATCTCGCCAACGTCTACTTGAATTTTGCTAACCATGCACGGCTCAAGCTTTGGGAAGGAAATCCCTATACCAGCGCCTGGATACCAGTGATCTTTAGGTTCTTCCCTGAAGAAAAGAAAATGGCGGTTTGTTTTTCGTGAGAAGCGCGCGAGCTTGTCCGTTGCGTGCGCGTTGTCTCCAAGAACAATGGCCCGAGACGATAATTTGGGCGCTATAACCTGATATTCGTCGGCCTCATATTCGGCTGAATGGTCACTATCGTTGATGAAAAGATCCACACTCTCATGGAATGCCTTAAGTGATTCAATAGAATCGCCGACCAGGATCTGGCCCACCGCTGCATATGGTCCACCCAATAGGTAACCGGCTTCCGGCCTCAAGTCTGTCCCATAGTAGTGCCCTGGAAAACCCTCTGCCGCATTTCGCAAGAGAGCCGCGCAAAGGATAAGAGCACCATGACCGCGGTCGACACCGGTCTCTATTAGTACTTTTGGCTTGATAGCCCGAGCTAAAGCGTACCAACCAAGTCGACGGCCAAACGGGGATCGCACATTAGCGGAGGTCTTTGCGCCGGCCCAAGTTTGTATGCGGTCATCAAACCAATTTCGGAGTGCCGGATCGTTGATGCCTTCGTTGATATAGCTTTCTATTTCGGAGGCAGATTTCGACGTCGCAACGGCAATCAGTTCGGCCAGATACCGCAGATTCCTATCCGTTAGATCATAAGTAAAATTACTGAGCTCACCGGTCTGCCGTATAAGGGGATAGAGGGCTCGAAGTTGTGTGCCATAGTACATGTCCCGGAAATGTCGGGCCGCGCGCAGTGCACGAAATTGATGATATACCGGCCTTAGAACGCCGTAAAAAAACGGGCCAGGAGCGATGCTCCTAACGAGGCGATGGAGAAAGCCGGTCATGAGGTTCCAAAGAGGGTTTGGCGGTCGCATCCTCTAACGGTAATTCGCCCAAGTTCAAGACCTGACGCGCCTTCCCGGTATTCGCCGAACGGATCAAGATGCCGACGGCATCCAAAGCCCCAGCCGCGTAGCCATCTTTCTAAATGCGCGGAGAATATGCCACCCTGGGCGAGCTGCCCTCTCTCGCGCATTTAGTGCAATGCAACGGATTTGGCCAAGATTAATGTCGCGAAAAACATCTATTGGGCGGAATGCATAGTCGGGCACGATTAAGATTCCCGACTTTTCCAACTCGACCGATTTTTGCTTGAGCTTTGCCAAGTATGGATCATAGACCGCTCGCATAATCGCTTCCGAAAACCGATAGCCCGTCGCACAAATGGCTCCCAGGAACCGTTCCCTTCCAAGGTGAACAATCCGCAACTGATGAAAGTGATAGAATACAATCGGCGTCCCGTTAACACTCGGCCTATCTTTTGTAGACGCGATGGAATAGTCCTCGATATTCCAAGGTGCGGCACCGCCCCCGATATTTTCCATTATGCGCAGGCCTGAATAGCGGTCAGGCCATTCGTTCAGATAACCCTGATCCCCGCAAAGCCCTCTCTCTGGATCTTTGGTACACAGATGCAATACCTGTTCGCGCCAGCGCGCGGCACAGGTATTTGCTTCAACCGATGATCGAAAAACGATCATGCCGACGTTGAATATCCCGGCACTTTTTATCCACCCGAGCCGCTTACCTGAAAAGCGGTGCGGGTGGATCATAATATTGTGCTCAGGCTCCATCTCGGCGAGAAGAGGGTTGGGCGCTGTGAAGAAAAACAGATCAGCATCCAGATATATTACCAAATCTCCGGCTTCACTTTCTGAGAGCATGTAGTGCGACAAGATGGGCGCACAAGACCAACAAAATTCTTCGTGGGACCGCGTGCTTCGGGTTTGCTTAAATTGGGGGTCATTCACGTCCTCTATAGGAATTACCCGATCTGCCACTCCCCGAGAGGCATTTGCCGCCAAGGTGTCGAGACCAAATACCGTAATGTCCGCGCCCGCCACCAAGAATGGCCTCAAGCTTTCGATCATGACCAGCCCTCGCGCCGCGTACCGCTGATCGAAGACTGTGAAATATCTGGTTCTCATTTGGGTTCCGCTAAAAGTAATGTCCGAAGGTATCGCCCCGGGTATACGATATACTCGCTACGTCCTGGTACTAGCTACCGCGTGGAGCCTTCGCGGAACGCTCATAGCCGGAATGGATGACGCGGCTCAAGCCACAAAGGCATTCAAAGAGCCTGGGAGGTCAGCAGGCGCCACTCAGAAATGGGCCAAAAAACAAGCTTTCTTGAATGCGCCTTATCTTGAGCTCGCTATAAAAATCGGGGCAACCTGTTCTCATCGTGAGGAGGTGCGGTCGACGCACCCTCTGCCCCTAATCAGATGAGATACCCAATGACCTGGAAAGCCATTCTGGGCGCCCTGATCCGTTGCGAAATCTCGGCCAGTTGCGACCGGGTGGGGAATATTCGCGTAACGGCGAAGGGTGCTGTCGCTGTTCTCGTACTCTTGTTGGTATTTTTGTCTCTGAATGGCAAAGGCATGTAGCTAAGACCTGTAACTAACTTCCCAGACCTTGTTCAGTACTTTTGCCGCAAGCGCCGATTTTTCTTCTGGCAGGAACCTGCAGTAATATTCCGCATCTCGGTCAGTTCTAAGAGTTCTCACAAAGAACGTGCCGGGATCTTTAAAGCCACCGAGCAACGCCGGACGATGGCGGGATATGTATTCCCAGATGTGGCGATAGAGGTTTCCCACATTTGGCAGGATCAGTCTGAATGGGCCAACGGAAGAACGTGGAGTCCCAGTTTTTTGAACGCCAGGGCTGGAATGAAGACCTCCCACCCTCCATCAAGTTCCGACCAGCGCAGTTCTCCGCGCCGGCAGTTCTAGAGAATCGCTCGCCTTAGGAGGCTTGCCTCTCGGACATAGAAGCAATTCTCTCAGGTTGCGCTGCCGAAGCGCCCAGTGCATTCCAAAGCGCAAAACCAAGTAAGCACGCGCTGACTCAGCCGCGGCGACCGGCATTTCTTTGGGATTAGGAGCGGTGCGTTCTACCCGGTCTGCAATTGCCCGATAGTCTCTGAGAGGGTTCTCGGATCTTAGTACAGACATGATGGGGGTGAACGGGTCGCGCGAGATTCTCATTGTCCTCCGGATTTCCCGCATCCGGCCACGGATATGAGCAATCGCGCAGTCGCAGGCAGTGTTCCAATCACGGCCAACCAATACGATATCTGCGCTGCTTATCAGGTTCCGGATGGAAGACAGGTGGGATGCTAGGTCAGGGTTCTGCCGGATCCACCCAGTTTATGCGCGCAGCAGCGACAGGGCGTCGATCAGGTCATTGTGCTCATTCCGGTTGAAGAAGCCGCGCCTTTGTTGCCGCCAGCTCAAGTACCGATCCCAAAATGCCGGGAATACAAACAGCGCCATTGAAACTTTTGGTCGGGATACCCCCATTCCCCTAATCGAGGACCTTGGGGAAGCTGTCAGTGCGCCAAACATGCGGCTGTATGCAGTCAATCGCTAGCTTGCGGTGTACTGAGACCAGCCACTGTTTCGGCTGTATCCTGGGAGTGCCAATGGGGCTCTTTTGAACTCCACAAGTTTCGTCGACTCTGCGATCAAATGCGGAGGCGCCTCTACCGTACCAATAGGTCGAGATGGGACTGGGGCTTCGTTGTCCTCTCCGGCGTTGCGGCAAAATCGAGAGATGAATCGAGCTTGCGCAGGAACGTCACCGATTGTTGGGAGACGCAGTACATAGCGGGAGGCGCAAGCCTGCCGACAATACCGCCCAAATTCCGTCGAGCCGGAAAGCACGTTTTCCCGAACCCAGCCTAATATCTCCGTCCGCTGTTCAGCTAAGCGTTTGTCGAAATCAGCCGGCAGGTGACAGCGCATGATGTGTTGCTGGTTGGCAGTAACGGATCTGATAGCTCGATCCTTCGGCGACTCCGGCCATAGAATGGAACGGAAGTAGTCTGCCGGCAGTCCGTACCGCCTCTCAATTCGTGTTAGCAGTCGGAAACTGCTGGGATTGCGAGGTATGGTTTTGCCTTGAACCCAGTGGCGAATTACGCCCTGGGCATAGGACTCCCGACTCTTGGTAATGGCTTTCAGCAGGGGAACGGGCGTTTCGTCATGGAGCGCAATCTGCTTGCCCAGTTCCGCAGCGAAGCCAGCCTTGTTGTGGGGGCGTAGGTCGCTGAAGCGTCGCTCCCGATGAATCTCAGCCCGCGCTGGGAGCGCGTTATCCTTAGTGTGATTTGATTTCCGCCGTTGCTTGCCCACAACGCAATAATAAGGCCGGTATTTGGGGGTTCCTGGTTGGGAAACCGTGGGCGGAGTTGTCCACACGAAATTGCCCGGTAATCCGCGTTGTCGCGGTACCCCCTGCGGTACCCTCGCCAAGGCAACGCGATCGGGAAAGCCCGTCGCGTTTAATAAGCATTTGAAAATAAGAGAGAAATTGGAGCGGGCGAGGCGAATCGAACGCCCGACCCTAACCTTGGCAAGGTTATGCTCTACCCCTGAGCTACGCCCGCACTCCAAGAGGGCGGGTTATGGCCTTTTCCCCGCTGCGATTCAA
>Ga0070658_10005644_pt1 | contig 10146 bp, 9 predicted proteins | sample KBSC13metaG_FD_64664 | JGI IMG/M metagenome (GOLD analysis project Ga0070658, IMG submission 64664) | Corn rhizosphere microbial communities from Kellogg Biological Station, Michigan, USA - KBS C1-3 metaG | ecosystem: Host-associated > Plants > Roots > Rhizosphere > Soil ... | reverse complement strand
GTGCCTGGCCATCGCGGCAGGGGCGCTCATCTGCGTCTTGGTTTGGGCAGCGTATCCGTCTTTTGGCGCTTTCTCGATTTTCGATCTACCGCCCGCCACCGCGGCCAAGCTCGGCCTCGCCCTCGACGGAAACTACGGCCGTGATCTCGTCGCCTTGCTCAAGAACGGGCCGGGCCTCATCACGCCGTTGGAGTTGCGCGGCGTGGTCGGATTTCCCTCCTTTCACACCGTGCAGGCACTGGTCCTCATCTGGTACGCGCGCAAGCTTCCATTTCTGCGCTGGATTGCTTTGGCCCTGAACATCGCGGTTGTGATCGCAACGCCTATTCATGGCGGCCATCATCTTATCGATGTCTTCGGCGGCATCTTTGTCGCGCTCGCCGCCATTGCGGCGGCGGACTGGATCGTCAATGCGGTGCGCCGATCGCATTATGAAAAGCGCTTCTACAAACCTGCTGGAGCCATCGGGGAAGTCCCGGCGCTGCAGTAAGAGAGGGCGTCGTGAATCTTATCTCTTCGCGCGGGAGCACGGCGTGGCATCTCATCACGACCTGTCACGTCAGCATACGCCGAACATTTCGCGAGAACGTCCCGCTCTATTTTTGTGCCATCCTCTTCTGCGGCATCACACTGGCGGTAACCAGAATCTATGGCCTTGCGTTTGAAGCAAGCGCGGGGCTCTTCTTTCTCGGCATGGTCGCAGAATTCGCCTTTCTAGGCCTGTCGCTGTTGGCCTTGTTCGAGTTCGTAGGGCTTATCCGTTCCGGCTTCCCCGACCAGCCGCTGACGATCATGGCCAAGCGCATGACGGCACGGCTGACGGCGCAAGATCGGCCCGGGAATATCTTTCACTCGATGGTGGCGCTCACGCCGTTGATGGTGAGCTTCGCGGCGCTAAAGGATCAGATTCCGGCACTGCATCCCTTCGCATGGGATAAATCCTTCATGGAGTGGGATCGCGTGATCGGAATGGGCCGCGAACCCTGGGAAGTCCTGCAACCCTGGCTCGGCCACGCCTGGATCACGGCCAGTATCAACTTCGTCTATGACGGCTGGTTCCTTCTCATGTTTCTTGTGCTGTTTTCGCAGGCCTTCGCTGCGAAAGGGAGCGCGCTGCGTCTTCAATTCCTTCTGGCCTTCTCCTTTGCATGGTTCATTGGAGGCAATGTGCTCGCCGTTGCATTTTCCTCGGCCGGCCCCTGCTTTTACGGCCTGCTATTTCCAGGACACAGCCCTTACACGGCTCAAATGGCCTATCTTGAAGCGGTGAGCAGGAGCTGGCCCGTGTGGTCGGTCAACGTGCAGCACACATTGTGGAACGACTACATTGCAGGCCACGGCCGCCTGGGTGGAATCTCCGCAATGCCCAGCATGCATGTTACGATTGCGGCCCTGATGGCGATCTGGGGTTGGCGGATCAATCGCGTGATCGGTTTGGCGCTGACGGCATTCGCGGCCGTAATCCTTATCGGATCGATCCATCTGGCTTGGCATTACGCGGTCGATGGAATCGCCGGCATCACGCTTGCCGCGATCTTCTGGGCGATGGCAGGCACTGTGGTGCGCGCGAGCGAGCGCTACATGGGACGGCGCCGCGCCGGCATCCCCGCGGCGCTGGATAGCATCCGCGTCTAATCACTGCGCAACGCGCAGCTGCGTGATCTGCTGCGCGATACTGTTGAGCGTGCTGATGATCGCACCACTCGTCGTCAGATCGAAATATTTGGTGGAATCGGTGGCGCACTTCTGAAGTACGTCGGAATTGCCCTGCGTGCCGTTCAGATCCACATAGATCGTATAGATTGTAATTTTTGCTGCCTTGGCGTTCGCGCAAAGCTTGGACATGCGGTCGTCGATCGAAGATTGGTCCGAATACCAGCGATCCTGTGTGTTCAAGCCGTCGCTGAGCAGGATGATGTACTGTGATGTATTATTCGGCAGTGTGCCGGGATTGAACGGAGCGCTGTTGGTCTGCGCTTGCCAACCCCAAGCCAGACCAACCGGCTGATTGGTATTGCCGCCGGCTGTCATGCTGTCGACTTCGGAATTGAGTGCGGTCCAGCTGTAGCTGAGCGATCCCATCATCACACTGGGAACACAAGATTGTGCATTTTCCGCGGGAAAGTTGGTCGCGGTGCTGCTCGGAGTCGTGTTTGAGATGTCATAGTCCTGCGCCCGATCCATGATGCAGCCGCCCCATGTCGAATGATCGTTCACGACCCACGTATGGTTATAGGGGCCCACACCGACCTTGGTCACAGTTGTGGCTGTTGCCGTAGTTGTGATGGTTCGTGTCCATGTGCATTTTCTATTGCTACCGAAGCCAGAGCAATTTGACGACCCATCGACCGTCGAACTCGACGAGCTGTTGGTTGTGGTAGGGCCGCTGTCACCGCTATAGCCCGCCGCCGTCGTCGTTGTTGTATTTGATGTTGTCGATCCGGTGCTTGGATAACCGCTCTTGTTGGAGCAGCTTATTGGGCCGCTGCCGGTTTGGCTGCAGTTCTGCTTGGTTGTGGTTGGGGTCGTATCGGTCTGCGTTGTGGTCTGAGTTTGCGTCGGTTCGCTGCTGTAGCACCCGTTATAATAGCGGCCCGCGCGACCGCTATTCTTGTTGCCGCTGTCGACCGTAGGGCAGATGTAGCCTTTGTAGGTGCCGCTTGCCGGAATCGTCGAGGTGGTTCCGCTTCCATTGCTCGGTGTCTTCTGACACGAGAAGCCTTTGCTGAAATTGCTGTAGGGGCACGATGATCCAGGGCCCACACTGGTCGATACCGTTCCATTCGACGGCGCCGATTCCCAATCCGTCCAATCGATCCAGCTGGCGTTCACATATCCTGTTCCAACATTCACGTCCTTGGAGAACGGTATGATCGCAACCTTGACGTCTCCAGGATTGGCCGCAGCTCCTTGAAGCGTCGCCAGCAGTTGTTTGGTGGCCGTCTTCAGTGCGTTGATCTTGATGTTCGGATTTGTGTCGTTCGCGCAGGGCTGCGAATCCGGTTCACACATCGAGCCGGTATTATCGAGCACCAAAGACACCCATAATTTCGTCTGTCCCCAGACGACCTTCGAGGAATATCCCACGCTCAAATGGTCGATCTTGGCGACGCGCATCAGCGTCGTAGGCATGTCGATACTGGTTGATAGCGTGACCGAACCGTCGCCTGGCACGACCTGAACAGTAGGCATCGCACCAAAAGACGGGTCCGCGGTGTAGTTTGCCGCAAAATACGCGTTTGCGAGTTTCGTCATCTGCTCGGTGCTCAGATTCTGCGTGGCGCCGATCGCGAGGCCTGCCGCATCGAGCGCTTCGGCGAGACGCGCGCGCACCATCAGCGCGCGCGAAAGATCCAGGCCGGCGCCGGCAGCGATCGTGATTGGAATCAAGGCGAGCGCGAAAATCATCGCGACATTGCCGCGGCGCTCGCGTCCAAACTTTCTCAGCTGCGCTCTGAAAGCGCTCCAGGCCTGTCCCAGCACCATCACCAACCCCGGAGATTTCTCCACGCGCCATCATCCGGCACAAGAGTTGGGAAAACCTTTCCATTCCACAGCCATGGTTATCGAATCCTTGCCGCAATGGAAAAGATGCCGATTTCGCTAACGATGTTGGAGGCGTGCAGGTCCAACGTCGCCGATTAAGAAAACGTTCAGCATATGCGTCCGTTTGCCTTCGCTTAAGGGTTTGCGCGGCCTAATACGCACCTTGATGATGAGGCACTCGATGAGCCTTAACTCTGCGATCGCGGAAAGCTGCAGGCGCCTGCGTCGGCGCTGGCGCGCGGATGGTGAAAAAGGCTCCGCCGCGATCGAATTTGCGATGGTCGCCCCCGTGTTCTTCCTTTTCCTGTTCGGCATCATCGAAACCGGCGTGATCTTCTTCGGCGCCGCTATGCTGCAGAACGCCACGGATGACACGGCACGTCAGATAAGAACGGGAACATTGACGGGCGAATTGACCCAGACTCAGCTGGTCAAAAACATATGTCAGGAAATAAATGGTCTAATCAGCAGCGCCGACTGCACCGCGAATTTGAAGATCGATCTCCGCTCTTATGCCTCTTTTGGTTCTTCGACATATCCTTCCGTTACCGACGGCAACGGGATGATCGATCCTGCAAAGCTGAAGGTTGATCCCGCGGCCGATTGCAGCGTGGTTCTGCTGCGAAGCTTCTATCCGTGGAAAATTCTCACCCCCATGATGTCGGTCCTGCTTCAGAACACGACGACCGGCTTTCACATGCTTTCCTCATCGTCCGCGTTCCGAACCGAACCTTATAAAGCTGGTTCCGCATGCTGAAGCGGCTGCGCAGATTCGCGAAGGCGCGCGACGGCCTGGCGGCGGTCGAGTTCGCGCTCATCGCGCCGGTGATGGGCACTATGCTGCTCGGCACGATCGAACTGTGTAACGCGCTGGAATGCCATCAGAAGGTAACGATGGTTGCCTCGAGCGCTTCCGATCTTGTCGCGCAATCCTCAAAGGTCTCGCAAAGCGACTTGAACGACATTTTCAACGCGGCGGCGGCTATCGTAAATCCATTCCCCACGACCAACATGACGATCACCATCTCCAGCGTGCAGAGCGATGGAACCGGAAATGGCACTGTGGCCTGGAGTCAGGCTGAAACCTGGACCAACGGCACCGCGAAATCGGCAAAAGGACGCAATGCCAACAGCGCGGTCGCACTCAGTCAGCCCATCATGTCCACGTGGGACAGCACCAAAAATGCATTTACTGCCTGCAAACCGAATGTGTGCAGCGTTATCCTGACCGAAGTGACCTACTATTATACTTCGCCCCTCGGAAAGATCTTGATGGGGCCGACCAAGATGAGCGACACGTTCTACGAACGACCGCGCAAAGTTGCGATCATTCCGACGCCGACTTGAAATCAAGGTGTCTGCGTGTGCATCCGCATCAGGCCTTCCTGAGCCACGGATGCAACCAGCTTTCCATCGCGCGAAAAAATCAAGCCGCGATTAAATCCGCGCGCACCCGAAGCGCTCGGGCTGTCCTGCACATAGAGAAGCCATTGGTCGGCGCGGAACGGGCGATGAAACCACATCGCATGATCGATGCTCGCCATCTGCACGCGGTTATCGAACCAACCGATGCCGTGAGGCAGCAGGCTGGTATCCAGTAGCGTCATGTCGGACGCATAGGCGAGAATGCACTGCTGGAGCGCAATGTCCGCAGGAAGCTCGCCTGTCGCCCGAACCCATACCGATTGATGAGGGCTGCGCTTCTGCGGCGCAAAAATGTCGGTGCGATCCACGGGACGAAGCTCTATGGGACGCTTGCGCAGGAAGTGATCGCGATACCGCTCGGGAATCTTGTCCACGATTTTGGCGCGGAATTCATCTTCGCTCGGAAGTCCTTCCGGCGGCGGCACCTTCGGCATCTCGATCTGGTGTTCCAGACCCGCCTCCGGCTTCTGAAGCGAGACTGACATATGAAAAATTTGACGGCCATGCTGGATCGCGACCACGCGCCGGGAACTGAAACTGGAGCCGTCGCGGCTGCGGTCCACTTCGTACAGGATCGGAACTTTGGGATCGCCCGCCACAAGGAAATAGGCATGCAGCGAATGAGCGATGCGATCCTCGACCGTGCGTCCCGCCGCCACCAGTGCCTGTCCCAGCACCTGTCCGCCGAACACGCGCTGCGATCGGTCCTTGGGCGAAACCCCGCGAAAGATGTTTTCTTCGATCTTTTCCAGATCCAGAAGGGCGAGAAGGTCTTTTACGGGTTCATTGTCGTCAAATTCTGTGGTCATGGCTGTCCATAGGCGAGGCGCGAGGCCCGATGCAAGAAGTCACAAAACCGCAAAGGACCGAGAACCGAAATTGCCAGCCAGGCGCGGTGCTCTGGAACGACTTTTTACTCTTATGTTCAAGGGCTTCTTCTACAACCAGACATGAGAAGATCCGGTCACCGGCCTGGCAGTGCCGGATCTCAAACCGCATCGCGGCCTGATCACATCGCGTCGGGCGGCCGCAATGTTTTGAACTATCTGGCTGCGGAGCCCGCCCGCATCGTTGCCATCTATCCTAATCCCAACCACATCGCGGTGATGCGTCTCAAGCTGGCGGCATTACGTACGCATCCGTCGCACGAAGGCTTCTTTCGCTTCCTCGGCGAAGCCGATGACGAACGCATCGCAAGATTTTCGACGATATGTTGAGCGAACATTTTGAAGACGACATGCGCTGACACTGAGACAGGCCCTGCTCGACGCGCAGGACTGGATGACCGGAGATTCTCGAAAGCTCCGGGCTGAAATCGATCGCACAGGGGTCAGCGCCAATGCGCGCGTGATCTTTCTCACCGCCGGCCCGGAATCGCCCCTGCCCCGGAAACTACCTGCCGCGCTTCTGGCATTATTGGTCTATCGCGAAGAGGAGAGTTGGCCACCACAAGCAAGACCTATGGTGGGGTTCATCCCTGTTCCCGCCTGCCTAATGACCATACGGGATTGATGGATGCCGCCTATGGGCGGCAGTGGCATGTCTATGATTTCACTAGGAAATATCGTCTTCCGAGTTGCAAAAGGTTGATTGCCGATCTCGCCTGCGGCACCCGCCGAAATCCGGTAAAAATGGCCAAGTGCCATCTACGCGCCCAATCCTACAATCTGGATGCTCGCGGCAGGTGCTTAAGAGCGTGCAGGCCGCACTAACCTGACCTGGCCTTTCGGATCACATTCCGCTGGGCCGGGCCGGAAACGGCGACCGAATGAGCCAGCATCTGGACGCGGCTTTCAATAATTCCTAATTTTAAACAGACACTTAAAGGTGGGGGCCACGGGCGCATGGACATAATGGGCGCGTCCATATTGTCGATTTTTGGGGTTCTCTCAGGACTAACAGCGCCAATAGCGAGGCTGTTAAGATTCTGGCTGCGTTTTTTCCATGTCACACCTCGTGAGGAAAGCTTCCAGAGAATCGGCTCGCTTCGCTATTTGGAGGAACAATCGATCACTCTGCGCATATTGCCTGCACACTATGCCTTTGTCTGGCAGGGGCGCGGCAAAACGGTGCAAAGTCTTGCACTTTGAATGTTGCACCCTGGTCACAGGATGCGGGGAATTCGGCCAAATCGGGACTAATAACCAGGCTTCCGATGGACAGGTCTCTTCCACATCCGCCAGTATAGGGGCTATAGAAGTTTACATCCCGGACGTCACGGTGGGGGGGTCCCTGCCCGTCGGTTTTTGAAACGAGGGTAAAAAATGAAAATTCGAATGATCGCCCTGGCGGGCGTTGCGGCGATGGCGCTGAGCGCGCCGGCCGTCGCGAGTGATGCCACTGGTTGGTATCTTGGTCTGGGCGTCGGCTGGGACCGCATGGGTTCTTTCGAGCAGACTTTCTCTGGCCCGACGAATGTACGCATCAAGACTGATACCGACGCTACGGCGCTTGTCGCCGGCACGTTCGGCTATCGCTTTGGCAACAGCATCCGCATCGAAGACGAAATCGGTTATGACCGTCACGACACCAAGAACCCCTTCAGCGGGCGTGTCGGGATCCTGTCCGATCTGGTCAACGTGATTTGGGACATTCCGCTCTCTGATCGTTGGGATCTGAGCCTCGGTGCTGGCGCCGGCATCGGTCGTGCGGATATCCGCACATCGATCGCGCCGTTCACTTACATGACCGGCAAGCACAGCGGCTTTATGTATCAGTTCATCGGCGGCGTTTCTTACTCCGTAACGGACAATGTCGATCTGACGTTGGACTACCGTTATCGCTCGCTGAGCGTGAACAAGGACTACGGCACCAGCTTCGTTCTGTATGACGCGCGTCCGAAGGACATGAACGAACAGGTCGCGATGATTGGCGTTCGTTGGTATCTGGAATCGGCTCCTCCGCCGCCTCCGCCGCCGCCGCCCCCGCCGCCGCCGCCGCCTCCCCCGCCGGTGAAGACGTTCATCGTCTTCTTCGACTTCAACAAGTCGAACCTGACCGCGGAAGCTCAGTCGGTTGTGGCTCAGGCCGCTTCGACCGCGAAGTCCACGGGCATGGTCAAGATCCTCGTGACGGGTCACACCGACACGGTCGGCTCGCACAGCTACAACCAGGCTCTCTCTGAGCGCCGCGCTGCTGCTGTGAAGGATGGCCTGGTTTCTCAGGGCATCGATGGCGCCGGCATCTCGACGGTTGGCAAGAGCTTCGACGATCCGCTGGTTCCGACCGGCCCGAACGTTCGCGAGCCTCAGAACCGTCGCGCTGTGATCCAGCTTGGCGAAGGCAGCGGTACGTAATCGCTTCCTTTCAGGAAAAGTGGAAAGGGCGGGCTTCGGCCCGCCCTTTCTTTTTGTACGGAGCCCTTCGCGATGCCAGGACCGCCTGCGGATGCGGTACGCTCGATACCGTCAGCGCGCAGTCCTGGTTCAGCTTCGAAAAGGCTCGTGAGCAGGCACAAAAAAAACCGCGGCACAATCGCGCCGCGGTTTTGGATCAACCAGAAAAAGCTCTTATTGAGCCGCCGTCGCCACGCCATCCATCGCCGGCTTGGGCTTGGGCAGGATATAGGCGCTGCCCGCCGAGCTACCGCCCAACCCGGGAAGCGCCGAGGCCACCCGGATATCGCAGCTGTTAACCGGGCTCTCTTCCTGCACCGTCACGCCCGAAACAAAGGCCGCCAATGTCGGCTTGGTCGGCGCTAGCGCAGCGGCGAATACCGTAGCGGCTTCCTGACAATATCCGCGATTGTCGTGAATGGACCGAATGGAAGAATCATTGGCCATCCTGGTCTTGAAGGCGTGAAACTCCCCTTCGCCCTGCCGCGCGCCAAAAATCCGCTTGAACATCTTGTGTAGCGTTGCGTCGGAAGTGCGCAATTCGGGGCCATATCCGGTCTGGAAGGCGTTGAAATTCGTGATCTGGTCGCATGTCAGCGCGGCCACCATCAATTCCTGCTGGACCGCCGCGACCTGAATGGCCGTGACCTCATCTGCCTTGGCGCACTTGCCGGAGGGCGCTGCCACCGCATTTCCAGCGATAAGAATTCCGGCAAGCGAAAGCGCTCCCGCCCTGACCATGACACCCATTCGAACACCCACAAGTCTCGCTACGGCGCGGACCATAACATCACATTAAATGCCTCGCGACTCCTTCCCGTGTGACAATGTTAAGTTCCGGCGCGGAACAGCAGCCGAAAGGAAAATGAACTATCTGAGGTTGTCCTCTTTGCCGGGACTTGCGGGCCGGACACATGAACCGGCCGACATGATGCGAGGGGCGACGGCATCCTTTCGCCACCGAGGGTCCAACAATCATAGGGACGCAAACGCGATGACATGTTCACGCAAGAGTTTGGACATTAACGCGGGACAAAGATGCAACTGTGGCGCCCAGACACGCTGCATTGCGGAAACCTTCGAGCGCTCAACCCGTTAGCACACTGCCGTGGCCATATGCAGAGCGCGCGGCGGGGGACAGCCGTCCCTGGGTATGAGGAGATTTCACGATGTTGCGTACAATCCTGCTTGCCGGTGTCGCGGCACTTTTCGTTTCGCCTGCGCTCGCCGCAGATGGTTGGTATCTCGGCCTCGGCGCCGGGTGGGACCACTTGAGAGATCCCAGAGTTGTTGGCGACGGTCTCGACGGAAAACTGAACACGAAGGATTCGGCGATCGTTTCGGCTACGGTCGGCTACAAGTTCAACGCGCCCTTCCGCATCGAATTCGAAGACGGCTGGGACCGCCACAGCACCGGCGACTTCACCACCGGCGGAGTATCTTCGCCCTCCAGCGGACATGCCGAAGTTCGTTCCGCGATGATCAATGGAGTCTATGACGTTCATCTGCTGCCGCGCGTCCGACTTTCCCTGGGTGCAGGCGCTGGCGTTGGAAATTCCAGAGTGAAATTCGACAATCCGTTCGGCGCAGGGACCTACAGCACACGCAGCGGCATGAAATTCATGTGGCAAGGCATCGGCGGATTGACTTACGAAGCTTCGCGCAATTTCGATCTGTATATCGATTACCGCTACCGCAATCTTCGCGGCAGTTCGAACGACGACATCGCAGCTCCGCTCGGAAATCACGATCTCACGGAGCATGTCGTAATGGCAGGCTTCCGCTGGTACCCCTCCGCGGGAGAAGAACGCGTGGCTCAAGAACCGCCCGCACCACCGCC
>Ga0070658_10005639_pt1 | contig 10152 bp, 9 predicted proteins | sample KBSC13metaG_FD_64664 | JGI IMG/M metagenome (GOLD analysis project Ga0070658, IMG submission 64664) | Corn rhizosphere microbial communities from Kellogg Biological Station, Michigan, USA - KBS C1-3 metaG | ecosystem: Host-associated > Plants > Roots > Rhizosphere > Soil ... | reverse complement strand
GGCGACTACGACGGCGACGGCAAGGCCGACCCGGCCATCGTACGATACGATTCGAAGGCTAACATCTCTACATGGTGGTTCAAGCCATCTGGTGGGCCGAACGCGGGCGCTACGATCGGCTTCACGTGGGGTTACTCCACGGATCACCCCTACCCCGGGGACTTCAACGGGGACGGGAAAGCTGACTTCGCCGTGACGAGGGATGATGGCACAGGCGTCGCTAGCATCTTTGTGCACTTCGGCAGCGGTAACAGCATGAATGACGGCACTCTTAACATGGGTGAACGTTGGGGCTTCTTCGCTTCCGATTACTACGTTCCGGGCGATTTCGACGGAGATGGGAAAAACGATCTGGCCGTCGTGCGTAGTGCGGGGGGCACGCTGCAGTGGTGGGTCAGGTGGAGCACTGATAACAGTGTCCACGAAACCAACTGGGGTGCCGGGACAATACCCGGCGTGAGGAGCGACGACGTGGTACTTCAGGGCGATTACGACGGCGACGGCAAGAGTGACCCGGCGGTATGGAGAAGAAGCGACGGTACGTTTTATGTACTTGGCAGTCGAACCGGGACGCCCATCTACTCTAGCTGGGGTGCGGGAGCTACTGATGCGCCGGCTGCAGGTTACAACGTGCTCGGACAGCGGCCTAGACCCTAGGTTCAAACGGTCGGGTGGGGACCGTGTTTGCTCCCGATCACGAGGCTTCTAGGCCGCTGCGGCAGCCGCTTTCGAAACGATCTTCTCGTAAAACGAGATGTACTGCGGAATGATCTTCTCGGTAGAGTAGCGTTGAACGGCTAGTTCGCGGCCTTTTTCACCGAAGGTGCGTCTGAGGTCCTCGTCCTGGAGCAGATCCAGTGTGTCCGCCGCCATTTTTGTGACATCGCCGACATCTGAGAGATACCCGGATTCGCCGTCGCTCACCACTTCAGGGATCCCGCCGATGCGTGTAGCGACAACAGGAGCCTGGCAAGCCTGAGCCTCGAGGGCGGCAAGGCCGAAGGACTCGAGTTCTGACGGCAGCAGGAACACGTCGGCAATACCTAGATAGTCGGCGATGTTCGCCTGTTTGCCCACAAAGCTGACGCTGCCGTTAAGACCAAGCTGCTCCGCCCTGTACACACAAGCTCCCCGCTCCGGGCCGTCACCGACCATCACAAGCCGTGCGTCGACACCCTCTTTCTTAACGCTCGCAAGGATCTCCACGCAATCTACCGGACGTTTGACGGGGCGAAAGTTGGAAACATGTACGAGGAGGCGTTCGCCGTTCGGAGCAAGCTCGCTACGTAGCGGCGAGTCCTCGATCCGCCGGTAGTGCTTGCCGCAGATAAAGTTTGGAATAACCTCGATCTCGTCAAAGTCGAACGTCTCGATAGTCGCCTGTTTCAGGAACTTCGATACGGCGGTGACGCCGTCCGACTGCTGCAGCCCGTATCTCGTGATGGGCAGGTACGAGCGGTCGGCTCCGACAAGAGTGATGTCCGTACCGTGAAGCGTGGTGATCACGGGAACGTACCTTTTTTGTTTGATCGACTCGCGAGCAAGTATCGCTGATATCGAGTGCGGTATTGCGTAGTGAACGTGCAGCAGGTCGAGCTTCTCCGCACGAGCCACCGTCGCCATCTTTGTCGCCAGTGCAAGATCGTAGGGCTGATGCTCGAACAGCGGGTACTGCATCATCTCGACCTCGTGAAAGTGGATCCGATCGTTCAACTCAGTGAGCCGCGTCGGCAGGAAGGAGGATATAAAGTGCACATTATGCCCTCGATCGGCCAGATCGCGTCCCAACTCAGAGCCGACAATGCCGCTCCCGCCGTACGTTGGATAGACTGTGATTCCGATGTTCACTTAATAGTGAATAGTGAATAGTGAATAGTGAATAGTCAAGATTCACTTACGCGGCCGGACATAGTAGATCACGCCCTTGTTGTCATCCGTAAAGAGGAATGAATTTGCGTCGAGTTTGTAGATGTCGCACGGACGTCCAACTACCGTCCCTCCCACAAGGAAGCCCGTGATGAGGTCCTGTGGCCTCTCACCTTTTCTCATCACGACGATCTTATAGCCGTGGCCAATGCGTTTATCAGTGGATCCGTGCAGGGCGACGAGAAACGAGTCCTTAATGACTGATGGCGAGTCATTCTCGTCGAAATAATCGAAGCCGAGAGCAGACGCGTGAGCCGGGAAGAACGCGTATGGTGACGCAACACCGCTGCAGCCAGCGGCCCTCCTGAGCTTCGGATCGGCAAAGATCCTGCCGTTGGACCAATGGCAATACGGCCAGCCATAGTCAGCACTCTCCTTTAGAGCGTAAAAGGTCTCGTCCGGCTTCTGCAGTCCCAGATGATCAGACCCTTGGTTGGATGCGAAGAGGTGCCCTTGCAGCCATTTTAAGCCGACTGCGTTGCGCAGACCTCGGGCGAATTCGCGATGACCGGTGCCGTCGGGATTCATCTCGATCACACTGGCCCGGACCTTCTCCTTTTCTTCACATGAATTGCAGCTCGAACCGACGGAGATATAGAGCTTGCCCTCGGGTGAGAAAGCGATCGTGCGGGTAAGGTGCCAGCCGCCGTACTTGTACGACAGTCCGTAATCCGGAAACGTCGCGAGAACCTGCGGGCGGGTGTCGGTCGGCTTTGTCTCTCCGGGCGTGAACCTGCGGCGGGTGAGCTTGTCCGTTTCGGCTAGGTACAGCCAGTCCCGCCCGGCGGCGTCGCGGTAGAACTGTACGGAGTTCGGATTCCGCAGACCGGTCAAATACGGAATGACCTTGCTGAATCGACCCTTTGCGGCATCCCAGCCATCGAGTATGTACACGATCCCGCGTTTATTGTCCGTGAGGTTGTACATGTCCGTGACGAAAAGCCGTCCGTCAGGGGCCTTCGCGATGAAGCGAACTCGTTTCAGCCCCTCAGCGGCGGGGATGATCTCAAATTCCTCTGGTGCATTCAGCGTTATCGTCCGGTTCGAAAGAATGATCTTGTGCGGCGCAAGCCGCAATGACTCTGCTAAAGCTGCACTCGCGATCACGAGCAATAACATGAGGAGGAACGGGACGTGTCTCATATTTTCGTGTGTTTCGTGTATTTAGTGGGCTAAACTGCTTCCACATGAAGATAGACAAATTCAGAGTTCCCGGGTTCGGCAAGGTCGATCTCGATGACCATCCAACGGATTATACAGGCGATTACAAGGACAAGGATGCGGCAGCCGATGACCTGCAAAAGAACATCGAGCGTATGACCGAGCTGCAGGACATCCTGTACGCTCAGGACGTCCATGCGCTGCTTATCGTAATCCAGGCAATGGACGCGGCTGGAAAGGACAGCGTGATCGAGCATGTGATGAGCGGCGTGAACCCTCAGGGCTGCCAGGTCACGTCATTCAAACAGCCTACAGCTGAGGAGCTTGACCATGATTATCTCTGGCGGTGCCAAAAGGCCCTCCCGGGGCGCGGGATGATCGGGATCTTCAACCGGTCGCATTATGAGGAAGTGATCGTAGTCAAGGTCCATCCGCAATACCTATCGTCACAACGGCTGCCGAGTGGGCCCGACACGGACAAGCAGTTTTGGAAGAAGCGCTATCAGCACATTCGGGACTGGGAGGATATGATCTCTGCGAACGGGACCCATGTCATCAAGTTCTTTCTCCACGTATCCAAAGACGAACAGAAAAAGCGGTTTCTCGACCGTATCGAAGAGCCCGAGAAGAACTGGAAGTTCTCCGCCGGCGATGCGAAGGAACGTGCTTACTGGAAGGAGTATATGGACGCGTATAGCGAGGCCATGGAGCACACGTCTACCGAGAGTTCTCCTTGGTACATCATCCCTGCCGACAAAAAATGGTTCACGCGCCTTGCAGTTTCGGAGGTTATCGTACAGACCCTCGAGTCTCTTAACCTTACGTACCCCGCAGTGAGCGAGGCCGAGAAGGCGGCTCTTGCCGATGCGAAGAAGTTTCTTGAAGGTGAGGCTACTTAGCCTTCTTGAGCCCCTGAGGCTTGTGAGCGGCCTTCTTCCGGGACTTGTCGGTTTCGACCAAATATTCAGGATTATCCTTGGATGCGGCAACCTTATGGCCTTTGATCCTGGTCGCTGATGTGAGTTTCTTTTTGACGGTGCCTTTTGTCGTGCCCTGAGAAGTTTCCCACTCAACGTGATCACCGCGCATGAGAGTCTTTGCCATATATTCCCCTTGTTGTTATGTTCGCCGCCTGTGGCGGCGTCGATTCACTCAGACGCTTTCTTGACGTCAACCGGGACGAGCCTCATGATCCTATCATCATCGGCGGATGGCGACCCGCGGCCGTCCCGGTTTGAGGTCGAGAAGTATATATACCCGTCAGGTCCCTGCTCCATCTCCCGGATGCGCCCGAAAGAGTTTTCCAGAAGGTTCTCCTGCGATGTAACTTTCCGACCGTCGAGCAAAACGCGAATGATCCGGCGGCCGCCCAGACATCCGAAGAAGAAGTTGCCGTTGAACGCAGGGAATTTGTCGCCTGTGTAGAACATCCCGCTCCCCGGGGCACAGGCGGGCGTGTACTCCAGGAGCGGGGAGACCATGCCTTCACGCGTCTCGGTGTGGTGGATCTCGGGCCAGCCGTAATTCTTGCCCGCCTCAAGAATATTCACCTCGTCACCACCGAAACCTTTTCCCTCGAATCCACTCGGGCCGTGCTCGGTCTCGAAAGCTAAGTTCGTTCCTGGCTGCCATGCCAGCCCTTGAGGATTACGGTTGCCGTATGTCCATATCTCGGGACGAGCTGCTTTGTTGGTTATGAACGGGTTGTCTTGGGGAACAGAGCCGTCGTCATTCAGCCGGAGAACCTTGCCCGCAAGTGAGTCTAGTTTCTGAGCCAGTGACCAGTCCGTTGAGTCGCCGGTCGTGATGTACAGCTTGCCGTCAGGGCCGAAGCGGCAGCGCATGCCCGAATGGTTGGGCGCTCCAGGGACATGGTCGACGATCGTCTTGTCCTCGGTAAATTTGCCGCCCTTGTAAAGGTATCGGACGACCTTCACCTGCTTTCCATCCTTGTTGTAGGAGTAGGCGAGATAGACGTAGTTGTTCTGTGCAAAGTCGGGGTGGAGCGTAATGTCCATCAGGCCGCTCTCCCCGGTTGGCTCGACATCGGCCACTGTAATGACGGGCTCGGCCCGAAGCTTGCCGGCCTCGATGATACGTACGCGTCCCTTTCGCTCTGTGAAGAGCATGTCGCCATTCGGCAGCCATGCGAAGGCCCACGGCACCTCCAGTCCGCTCGCGACGGTCTCTATGCGGAACTTGACGCCCTCCTTGCCGGTCGCATAACTCTTATCCTGGCCCCTGGCGCTATTTTGCTGGCCGCATCCAACACCCGCGAGTGTCGAAAGGGCCAGCAAAGTTAAAAAGATCACCCGTGTCATGCGGGTAGTTTAGCTTATCCCGTTACGGCTTCTTGGTGTTCGCCGCGGCGCCGGTGTTGGAGTTGCCCGTTGAGCCGCCGCCGTTCATCTTAGCCTGGATCGCCTTGATCGCATCGAGGTGCTTCTGGAGCGTTGGGAGGGTCTTCGCTGCGAAAGCCTTAACGTCCGGATCGCTGCCATTCTCAGCCTGCCGCTGGAACGCCTTGACGTCGCTCTCATGGTCATCAACCATCGCGTCGACGTAGTCCTTGTCAAAGCTCGTGGACTTGTTCAGGTCGTCGATGTCGTCCTTGTGTGAGCCCGCATCAGCTGGAAGCTGGTAATTCTTTTTGGCGGCTAGTGCCTTGAGCTCCTCATTAGCCTTGGTGTGGTCCGTGACCATCATCTGGCCAAACTGCTTCACGGCAGGATCCTTGGCCTTTTGCTGAGCAAGCTTGCCCATCTCGACCTCCGCCATTCCGCCCTCGGCCGCATCCTTTACGAATGAGTCAGGGCTGGCGGTCATCATGCTGCTAGCCGTATTGGCAACGGCGTTCGCGGCATTGCCCATGGTATTTGCCGCCGAGCCCATCATGCTGTTGCTATTAGAATTGCTGTGATTAGCGTTTACGCTGACATTGGTCGATCCGCCACCGCAGGCGATCAATACAGTGATCGCGGCGACAAGGAGCGCACCGATAAGAAGCAGTTGTTTCATATCTCCTCCGAACAAAGTTTGAGAATAGATTCCGGTCTAACGGAGAAGTCTACCCTGGGCAAACGAACCCTTATGTTAGCTGGAATACAAAGGGAGGTCAGTGGAGCTTAGATGCGACGGTTTTGAGCCAATCGTAGGGCTTGGTAACGATCTTCGCTATGAGTGGCCGGTCATCGGCTAGCCTTTTGTCTGTTGTCACCCGTGCCTTGCTGCCTCCAGTGAAAGCTGCCGCCTCAGTGAGAGCACCCGAGCGATCATAGGGGATGATGACAGGCTTAAAAGGAGCTTTTTCGTGCGGCTCAGCCTTCTCCGCAACTACGCGGTTCGGCACCGTGGTGGCAGCCGTCTTGGAGTTCACTGCTAAAACTGCGGTGTGAGGACGGATCACCATCGGAGCAACGGTAAATTCGTCCGGTATATAAAGGTCGTCATCACTCGCTGCCGGCAGCTTGTAAGCCTCCACCGGCTGCAGCAATGGGGTTTGCAGAGCCGCGTAGTCAGCATCGGACCGCTCAGCCGTCATTAGCAGCTGAAAAGCTACCTGGATCGAAAACACCGCTGCTATTGCCCAAATGATTCTCTTCATTACCCCTTAAACGGTGATAAACACCAACCATTAGTGTAGCAGGGCAGTTGGTGAGTTGCCCAAGAGACTTCCGCACGGGTGCGATTTTTCGCATAATCGTGAGTGCACGAAAGTTTTCGGGAGAGTCCCGTGCACGGGACTGAGAATCGGCTGACGCACGCCGACAAGATCCTTAGAACCTGATGCGGATAATACCGACGAAGGGAGAAACAACAATGAGACAGGAGACAGGAGAGGGAAAACAGGAGCCACGAGAGGTGACCAGCGATCAGGTCAAACTGCCCGCCTCACAAAAGGTCTACACGCGATCACAGAACGGTAGCGGACACATCCTGCGGGTGCCGTTCCGCGAGATCGAACTCACACCGTCGAAAGCGATGGACGGAAGTGTCGAGGAGAATCCGGCGGTTCGCGTATACGACACTAGCGGCCCCTGGACCGATCCTGCACAGAGGAATAACGTGCGGGACGGGCTCCCGATGCTACGACGTGATTGGATCGTGGCCAGAGGCGATGTCGAGGAGTACGAGGGTCGTACGGTACTGCCGCAGGACAACGGTTATCTGACCGCCGGAGCGGAGGGGATCGCACGTACAAAAGACAGCGGCCGTCTCGAGGAGTTTCCCGGACTCAAGAGAGCACCGCTGCGGGCAAGGCCGGGCAGCATCGTCACCCAGATGCACTACGCCCGCAAGGGGATCATCACCCCTGAGATGGAGTACGTGGCGATCCGCGAGAATCTCGGCCGCGAGGCTGAATTTGACCGGCTCACGCAGTCCGAACGCAGCGACCGCTCGTCGCTGAATCATCAGCATAAGGGCGAATCCTTCGGCGCGTCGATCCCCGAATTCGTGACGCCGGAATTCGTTCGTGACGAAGTTGCCCGCGGGCGGGCGATCATCCCGAACAACGTCAATCACCCCGAGAGCGAACCGATGATCATCGGCCGCAACTTCCTGGTCAAGATCAACGCCAACATCGGCAACTCCGCGATCGCATCATCGATCGACGAAGAAGTTGAGAAAATGCGTTGGTCGACCCTCTGGGGAGCCGACACCGTGATGGACCTCTCGACGGGGAAGAATATACACGCCACGCGCGAATGGATCCTCCGCAACTCGCCCGTACCGATCGGCACAGTTCCGATCTATCAGGCACTCGAAAAGGTGAACGGCAAGGCCGAGGACCTAACATGGGAGATCTACCGCGATACGCTGATCGAGCAGGCTGAGCAGGGCGTCGATTACTTTACGATCCACGCCGGCGTCCGGCTGCCGTATATCCCGCTCACCGCCAAACGCACGACGGGGATAGTTAGCCGGGGCGGTTCGATCATGGCCAAGTGGTGTCTGGCTCACCACGAAGAGAGTTTTCTTTACACGCGCTTTCGCGAGATCTGCGAGATCATGCGGGCGTACGACGTCTCTTTCTCTCTCGGTGACGGACTCCGGCCCGGAAGTATCGCGGACGCCAATGACGAAGCTCAGTTTGCGGAACTCGACACTCTCGGTGAGCTGACAAAGATCGCGTGGGAGATGGACTGCCAGACGATGATCGAGGGCCCGGGCCACGTGCCGATGCACCTGATCAAAGAGAACATGGACAAGCAGCTCGCAGTCTGCGGCGAGGCTCCTTTCTACACCCTCGGACCGCTGACAACCGACATCGCCCCCGGTTACGACCACATCACGTCGGGAATTGGGGCGGCTATGATCGGGTGGTTCGGCACGGCGATGCTGTGCTACGTCACGCCGAAAGAGCATCTCGGCCTGCCCAACAAACAGGACGTGAAGGAAGGCGTCATCACCTATAAGCTCGCCGCTCACGCAGCCGACCTAGCGAAAGGACATCCAGGTGCCCAGTACCGTGACAACGCTCTTTCGAAAGCTCGGTTCGAGTTCCGTTGGGAAGACCAGTTCAACCTTGGCTTGGATCCCGAAAAAGCAAAGGAGTTTCACGATGAGACCTTGCCCGCCGAGGGGGCAAAGCTGGCTCACTTCTGCTCCATGTGCGGCCCGCACTTCTGCTCGATGAAGATCACGCAGGACGTACGCGAATACGCAGCGTCACAGGGAGTCGAGGAAGAAAAGGCTTTTGCCGTCGGCATGTCGCAGAAAGCGGCGGAATTCAAAGCCTCAGGATCCGAGATATATCACGGCACGCCTGACGGCGTGAAGCACGACCATTAGGCCGCGGCCTCTTTTGCTATGGTCGCTTTGAAACGCTCCAGAGCCTCTCTCCAATCGGGGAGGGGCTCTAGCTTTAAGGCCGGCTGGAGAATACAGAGAAGCTTTGAATTTAACGGGCGCGGCGCAGGACGCTGAAGGGACGAGGCAGGGACCTCGCTGATCTCGAACTCCGGAGCGACCTCACGCACAAAGCCTGCATAGCTCGTACCCTCACCCGAGTTAGCCATGTGGTATGTCCCGGGGATGTCGAGGAGGGCCAACTCGCGGAGTCGTGCCGCCATATCGGGAGCATACGTCGGCGTCCCGTAGCTGTCGTTGATAACCTTAAGATCGGCACCCGCAGCTACGTACTCCGGGATCTTGCTTAGGAAATTGCGGCCGCCTTTCCCAAACAGCCAGCCGACTCGTACGACGATCGTGCGGGCGTTGGCTGCCTGCGCGAGCCGCTCGCCGTGAAGCTTGGCCTTGCCGTATTCGCTTTGCGGAGCCGGATCATCACGCTGCGTGTAAAAGCCGTCCTTGGCACCATCGAATACGTAATCTGTGGAGACGGTGATAAGCCCGGCCCCCACGCGCTTACCCTCGAGAGCAAGATTGCCGGGCCCGAGAGCGTTTGCGGCGGTGTTTCGTTGGGTATCCGTCTCGCACCCGTCCACATCCGTCCACGCAGCGGCATTGACGATCCAGTCGGGCCGCTCACGCTCGAGCACCTGACGCACCGAATCCCTGTTCCCGATATCCAACTGCTGCCGGTCGAATGCCGCGATCTCATCGCCCGCTGCGGAGAAATGCTCTGCGACCACTCCTCCTAAGAGGCCTCGGGCTCCTGTGATGACGACCTTCATGCGATCTTCATCCCGTACTGCTTCTCGTAGTAGTCGCGGTAGGCGCCGCTCCGGATACGTTCGGTCCAGCCCTGGTTATCCATGTACCAGCGGACGGTCTTCTCGAGACCTGTCTCCCATGTCTCGCGCGTGTGCCAGCCGAGTTCGTTCTCGATCTTTGCGGGATCGATAGCATAGCGGCGGTCATGGCCCAGGCGGTCCTCTACGAAGGTGATCAGAGAACGTGGTTTGCCCACCGCGTCGAGCACTGATTCCGCAACCTCGATATTCCTCCGCTCGTTTCGTGCCCCGATATTGTAGGTGCCGCCGCTCGTTCCCCGCTCGATGATGTCGAGGATGGCCCGGCAGTGGTCGTCTACGTAGATCCAGTCACGAACGTTCCGCCCGTCGCCGTAGACCGGAATGTTCTGGTCGGCAAGAGCGTTCG
>Ga0070658_10005636_pt1 | contig 10157 bp, 7 predicted proteins | sample KBSC13metaG_FD_64664 | JGI IMG/M metagenome (GOLD analysis project Ga0070658, IMG submission 64664) | Corn rhizosphere microbial communities from Kellogg Biological Station, Michigan, USA - KBS C1-3 metaG | ecosystem: Host-associated > Plants > Roots > Rhizosphere > Soil ... | reverse complement strand
TATTATGTATAACCATGCTGAGGCCGAGGACTACGATCTTCCACGCGCAAACGACGGGTTCTTTAGCCGTATCAAGCGCACGCTGATGGGACATGACGAGTGGGAAGACGAGGAAGACGACACCCAGGAGGCAGCTGCGCCCCAGCCCGCGCCCGCGTCTCGCACTGCTGGAGCGTCAATCCCGCTTCGCCGGCCGTCGCCCACCCTGCGGCTCGACAACGGCCGCCGCACGCATGTCACCGTCCGCCGCTCGGTCCAGAGCTTCGACGATGCCCGCCGCGCAGCCGATGGCCTGAAGTCCGGCGAACAGCAGATCGTCAACCTGGAGCAAACTCCGAACGACATGGCGGAACGCATCATCGACTTCCTGAACGGCGCCACGTACGCCCTGGACGGCAGTGTCGAGAAGATCGGCGAGCAGGTGTATCTGTTCACGCCGAGCACCGTCACGATCGACGTCGAGGACAAACCGGCGCCGGGCACTCGGACAACGTTCCTGGACCGGGACTAAGAGCCTCCCCCTGCCCCTCTCCGAGGCGAAAGGGGTGCCTGATTGTCGACGGCGTCGACCGTTACAGACCGCGTGACCGTTTGCTTTTGGATGATTGTAGGCTCCGTTTCAGCAGTAACAGGTATACTGCTGGGACGGAGTCTTTGTTGTCTCCGAATACATTGATCGGGACGAACCGATGCTAGCAGATAAGAAACTGGCCGTGCTCGGCACGGGAATGATGGGAAGCGCCCTGGCTCGCGGGTTGACGCAGGCTGGGGCGATGTCTCCAACGAACATCACCCTCTTCGACGTCCACTCGCTGAAGGCTCAGCAGTTGGCGCGCGAGGTGGGCGAGGGCGCGCGTGTGGCGGAGACGGCCGCCGATGCCGCGAAAGGGGCCGACCTGGTTCTGGTTGCGGTGAAGCCCCCTATCGTGCCGGCGTTACTTAAGTCTGTTGCCGAAGTGCTGACATCCAAGCATCTCGTAATCTCGATTGCAGCCGGCGTTCGGGTGGATAAGATGGAAGGCATTGTCGGCGCGGACGTTCCCGTCATTCGGTCCATGCCCAATACTCCCTGCCTGGTCGGCTATGGCGCGACGGCGCTTTGTCGCGGGACCCACGCCACGCACGATCATCTCCAACTGGCGCAGAGCCTGTTCGAGGCGGTCGGCGAGTCGGTGGAGGTCGAGGAACGGTTGATGGATGCGGTCACCGGGCTGTCAGGGTCGGGGCCGGCGTACGTCTACATGATGATCGAAGCGATGGCCGACGGTGGCGTGATGGCCGGGCTGACCCGCGACACCGCGCGGATGCTGGCGGCGCAGACAGTGCTTGGGGCCGCGAAGATGGTGCTGTCGAGCGACGAGCATCCGGCTCAGCTTCGCGACAATGTCACCACGCCTGGCGGTACGACGATCTCCGCCCTCGCCGTTCTGGAGCGCGCGGGCCTCCGCACCGCGCTGATGGACGCCATTGCCGCGGCGACGAACCGGTCGAAGGAGTTGTCGCAGAGTTAATCGGCAAGTACGCAGTTATAGATGTCCAGGTCCGGCCGTTCCCAAGACGGCCGGACTTTGTCATTTAAGATAGCTGGTATCAGCCTATTGACAACTTTGGTGCCGCATGATATTCTATATAGAACTCAGGATCTACATAGAACGAGCGAGCTGCCAGCCAGCAGTACGCAGAAGATTCTTTGCTACAAATGCAATATAAATCGAGCGCCGAAAAGGAGTACGACTTTGAGACTTCGCAACAACGCCCCCATCCCCAAGCGGACCGCACGCGCATTGCGGCCGATAGCCGGCGCGATATTGGGCCTGGTTCCCCTACTAGCGCTCTCGACACCGCGCCCCGTGGAGGCGGCGCCCTGGGTGGCCGCTTACTTGCCGGCGTGGGAGGTCAGTCAGAACGGTGTTAGCCCCAGCGGGGTCGACATGAAGTCGATCACCCATCTCATCTGGTTTAGTCTCGCACCGACATCGTCGGGGACAGTGGTGGAGACGTCGGGCGATCCAGGCATCAACGCGAATGCCGCTGCTGTGGCGACGGCGGCGCACAATGCCGGCAAGAAGGTCCTCATCTCGATCGGAGGCGCGGGCACTGAAGGGGCTTTCCAGGCGGCGTTCAATGCGGGGAAGACGTCGACGCTGGTGAGTTCGATCACGAGCTGGGTGTCGAGCCATGGCTATGATGGCGTCGACATCGACGACGAGCCGCTGGCGCCCGGCGACACCGCCCAGTATCAGGCGTTCATCCGGGCGCTGCGAACGGGGCTGGGGACCAAGGTGCTGACGTGCGCGGCGGAGCCGTACGGTTCTAACACGGCGGCGGTGGCCGGGGTGGCTTCGAGCTTCGACCAGGTCAACATCATGACGTACGACATGATCTACGGAAACGGCCTGGCCGACGGATCGGGCGAACTGACGTGGCATAACGCGCCGATCTCGAATGGGAGCAATTTCGAGCAGACCGGACCGGCGATGCCCTCAATCGCGGGGGCGGTGTCGAGGTTCACGGGCGCGGGTGTCGCCACGTCGAAGCTGGGTATCGGCGCGGCCTTTTACGGATACGTCTTCCCTGGGACGACCGGGCCAATGCAGGCTTACCGTGGCGCGTGGCCGCCGGCGGCGCTGAGCTACACACAGATCGTCAATACCTACTTCAATTCGACCTACTATCACTACGACAGCGCGGTGGGAGCGGCGTGGATCGGTCGAACGGACACCGCGAACTTTGTCACCTACGATGATCCGACCGCCGTCGCCGCAAAGGTCAACTATCTCGCGCCACATGGGCTCGGCGGTCTGGTTTGCTTCGAGATCGGTCAGCAGTACAACGGCGGCGCGAATCCGCTGCTCAAGGCCATCGACACAGCGCTGGGTGGATCGACGGGGAGCACAACCGGAGGCACGACTGGGACGACCGGCGGCATCACTCCGGGCATCCACACGCTGACTCCTCAGAACGCGACGGGGTCTCGCCTCGACGACAATGGGGCGGGGACGACGAATAATACCAAGATCCAGATCTGGACGTCGAACGGAAGCGCAGCTCAGCAGTGGAACATGACGACGAGTGGTGTGACACCAGCGGGCAACTGGAACCTGGCGGTCAACCTCGGCCCGTACTGCCTGGATGCCAACGGAGGTGCGAGCGGCACGGCGACGCATCTGTGGTCGTGTCTGGGAATTTCCAACCAGAGTTGGAAGGCGACGAAGAACAGCAATGGAACCTACACGTTCACGTCGGCTGTCAGCGGCAACTGCCTCGACGTCGCCGGGGCGGGGACGGCGAACGGTACAGTCGTCCAGAGCGCGACGTGTAATACGAGTACCGCGCAGCAGTGGGCGGTGAATTAGTGCGCGGAAGCCGGTCGCCAAATCGCAGGCTTCCGGCCCCCTAACCCCCAATCCTGGGGGAACGGGACCGACAGCCCAGTACCGAACGGCCTCTCGCCAGTGCGAGAGGCCGTCGTTATGTCGACTTACTGATTGACGATCTGCCACCAGTTGAGGTTCATCGCGTCTTGGGTGTGGCTGACGATGCGAATGGTGTGAACCGGCTGGTCGCCGAAGTCGACGGAGCCGGCGTCGACGGTGGTGTAGGCTTGGAAGTCGCCAGTGACGGGCAGCGTGATCGGAGGTTGCGCGACGGCGTCGATGATGAGGTGAAGCTGGGCATCCTTCAACCAGCAGGCGGCGCGGATGAGAATGCGCTTGTGTCCCTGGGCCGGCACGCGTTCCCACTCGAACCATTCATTTGACCGGATGTTGCCGACATCGTAGCCGCCATCGACATCCGACGCCTGCTCGACGGAGATGTTGCCCGGTCGATAGAAGCCGGGCATGCCGGGGCGGGGAATGCCGCCGTCGAAGTAATCGCAATCCTCGAACTGCCAGCGTCGATCGGCCGCGCCCGCCGCTCCCACAAACGTGGGGGCAACTCCCGCGCGGTCGACGCCGGCCACGACGATATAGTCGACGGCGACCCAGCCGCCCACGGGCTCGATCTGCAACACGTGAATGCTGTTCTTCAGGCCACCTGCGTGCGCAAGAGTATCGCCGGCTGCTTGCACGGTCGAGAGGACGACTTGCTTCCCGTCGATCGATATCTTTGCCTTGCCGGCCCGATGCGTGCGGCCGTCGATGGTGACGGTCTGGCCGCAGCCCGAGATGACGTCGACGCCGGTCCCCTGGAACGTAAACTCCCCATAAGCGCCCGGGCCGCCTGCATGCGCGGTGCCGCCATGCAGGTCGAGTCCGTCGGCCTCTTGCATGCCGCTCCAGATCCATCCGGCGGCGCCGTCGTCAATGAGGCCGGAGGGCGGGTTCCCGTCGGCCAGGGCCGCCGTTGCGATGACGGTTAACAAAGCAAATCCGGCGGCGATTAACTTCAGATTCATTGGTCCAACTCCTGGATCGTCCTGGCGATCGTACGTCGTTCAAGAGGAGGCGACTATTATTGTCATATCAGGTCACTATGTCATTCAGTCGTATGACTATTTGACACATTATAATACGTCTTTAGCTAAAATTGGTATCTTAGGTGCAGTTGATTATATGGTTTTTTTGGTGTTGTCCAGGCAGGGGATGTTTCGGAAGCGCGTAGATGGTGGGCTGCGTAGAACCGTTCCTAAGTACCCAGCGCTGTCGATGGCAGAGGCGCGGGCTTCCTCTCAGGTCGCTAACCGCTCTCCTACGAATGGCGGTCGATCGACTGGAGATACTAGAGATAGAGGGTGCCTTCGCCGACGATGACGGCGTGGCCGGAGACGGAGACGGAGTTGACGCGGCGGTCGGCGGCGATGAGGGTGACGTGCGCGTGGCCGGGGCGCCCCATGGCTCGGCCTTGCGTCGTTTGGACGGACACGGTGCCGTCGACGGCGCCGCGTACGAGGCCCAGGTCGAAGAGGTGAGCGCCGAGGGCGCCGCTGGCAGAACCGGTGACGGGGTCCTCGTTGAGGCCGGCCCCAGGGGCGAAGCAGCGGGCGTAGATCGTCTGCGTGCGTCCCAGCCGATCGTCGGCCCAGACATAGACGCCGGCAACAGTGGATCCCGGAAGATTGGAGATGGCATTCTTCAATGCCGGCATATCGGGTGTCAGCATGTCGACGCTGCGGGTGCTATCGACACCGACGAATAGGAATGGAGTGCCGGTGGATACGACGCGAATTGGGTGATCCGTCAACCGGCTTGAACTCAATCCCATCGCCATCAGCACTGCGGATGCGTCGCATTCGTCGGCATACTGCGGAAGGCCCTGGCGCATCATGACGGCGCCGTCGGGCATGATCTCGATGGGGAGGTCGCCGATGTCGCTCTTGAAGACGATCCTCGACGGGATGTCACCCTCACCCCCGCTTCGCCACCCCGTCGACGCAGACTGCGATGGGCTTGTGGATCGACTCATTGCCGGAGAACCGCCAGGCATTCCAAACTGCGTATCCTCCACGCGTGTACCAGGTGCAGCCAATTCGCCGCGGTGAGCCAGCACGACACCGGTTGCGATCGTGTCGTGTCCGCAGAGGGGAATCCGTGCGAGATGGGTATAGTAGCAAATCGAATAGGCGGCGGGGAGGCCGCCTCTCTGTTGCCCGCGCGCGTTGACAACTGGCCATAAGAAGGCCGTTTCGAGATGCACCTCGGCGGCGACATCGAACATCTCCGGTTCTGTTAACGGTCTTGACGAGATTACGACCCCGGCGGGGTTGCCCTGAAAGCGGGTGCTCGTAAACGCATCGACAAGGTAAAACTTCGTTTCTCGTTCCAATGGACGGCGCCTCACATGAGCCAAAAACTTTTATGAGTTTACCTTTCTTTCCGGGAACTCATTGACTCATCAGTTGGTTAAAGCTACAATGACCTAATTACCATTCCGGTCATTATTCATGGAGCTACCACTATGGCCCGTACCCTCCAACGCGATATACGAGTGAAGATCCTGGATGCTGCGCGTGACCGCATGCATCACTACGGCTTTAAGAAGACGACGATCGACGAGATCGCCGCCGACGCCGGTGTCGGTAAAGGCACGGTCTACCTCTACTTCGACAGCAAGGAAGACCTCGCGCTTGCCATCCTTGTTCAATTCAAGGAACGCACCATTTTGAGGATGCAAGACATCGGCCGTGACCCCGACAAGACGTTGTCGGCCAAGCTTACAGAAATGTTGTCATTTCCAATAATCGAAGCTCAGGAATCGTGCAATACTAACTCCGGCGCTGTGGATATCATTATGTCGGTTCGCCCGCATATTCAGTCCCGGTTGCGCCCCTATATCGAGCACGAGACCGCTGTCCTGGCGGAGGTACTGGAGCACGGAAACCAGCAAGGCCTACTGGATGTCGCCGACACGATGTCGGCAGCACGCACGTTGAAATACATGGTTAATGGCTTCTGGCCGCCCTACCCTTGCATCCCCGAGGGACAGAGTGTGGAGGCAGCGATACGCGACATCGTAACTTTAGCGATCCGCGGTATGAAAAAGCCTGGCGGGCGAGAACAGAACTTAATCGACTGACCGCATAACCAAGATAGTCAATTGCCGAGGCGAAACGATGAGAATTAGACAGATTGGCGTGCCTAATTACGGAGCACCCACAACAATCAAGAGAAAGCACGTCGCGACTGCAACGATCGCGGCCATGCTGGCGGTTGCCGCTTCAGCAATCCCTTCTATCGCGCAGAGTACAGGCGCGGCGCCTGACGGCTCGACGACGGCCGCCACCGCGCCAGCCGATGGCGCGGCCGCGGCGCCTTCGGCGGTATCGACGTCCCCGGCGGTCAATTCCGTGACGGCGGGGTCGATGCCGTCGCCAGAGTCAGCGGGCGTCAACACGAACATGGCGCCGGTGCACTACGACCTCGACCGAACGATTCGCGAATCGTTAGCCGCCAGTACGGATCTTGCGAACGCTATCAGGAATGTCCAGATAGACCGACGGCGGTCCGATCAGGCGAAGGCCGACGGACGGCCCAAGCTCTCGGGCGAGGGGCAGGCAACTCGATTTGACCAACCTACCAAGGTCTCGTTCGGCGGGGGAACTCCGATCCAGATCGTTGGCGATCATACCGAGCTTGTCGCTCTGAACGCGTCGGACAAGATAGACATTGTGGGCCAGATCAAAGCGGCGGCAACGCAGGCCGAATTGCAGAGCCTTGAAGACAGACTGGTCGCGCAGCAGATCGCAAATCGTCGTATCTTGAGCGCCCACACAGTGTACTACAACCTGCTCCGCGCCCAGCATCAAGTATCCGTGGCGCAGGCTTCGCTTGCGACCGCGAGGACTCAGCAGAACCTGGCGGTGCAGCTTAATCAGCAGCAGGTGGGACAAAAGATCGATGTGCTCCGGGCGAATACCCAGGTGGCGACCGCGCAGCAGCAGTTGACGGCGGCGGAGAACAACCTCGGCATTGCGCGTCAGAACATGAACAATCTGACCGGGCAGCCTATCGACACACCGGTCAGTGTTGACGATATCTCCGGCGTGACAGTCGGCGAGTCGGTGACGCCCGCCGCGCAGGTGGGAGCACCGTCACCCAATATCGACCTTTACACCGTGCCTGAAAGCGAGGTCGCGGGGATCGATCTCAACAAGACAATCACGGAGTCGTATGATCGCCGGCCCGAAGTTCTCGCCGCCGCGCTCGAAGTGAGAGTTCAACAGACCGGTATCAAGATCGCAAGATCCGGTCTTGAGCCATCGTTAACGGTTGCGGCTAACGGGAACTACTATCCGACGACATCGTTCCAAGCGCCGCGCCAGCGAACGGCGGCGGTAACGGCGACCCTCGAAATCCCGCTCTACGACGGCGGCGCGACGAGGGACAAGGTCGACGAGGCCAAGCTAAGGACGCAGAACGCGCAGGCGTCGCTGGGGGCACGCAAGAACGACGTTTCGCTAGATGTCGGTCAGGCATATTTGAACCTGATCACGGCGGCGTCGCAGGTCGACGCGGCGAACTCGGCGCTCGAGCAGGCGATCGGCGCACGTCAGCTAGCGCAGATCCGGTACGAGGGCCAGGTGGGCCTGTACCTCGAGGTGACCGATGCCGAGTCCGCGCTGGTCAATGCCGAGAACAATCAGGTGAACGCGGTCTACGATTACTTCGTGGCGAAGGCGGTTTTTCAGAATGCAAAGGGAACGCCGGATGTGCCGGAAGGCGCAGCGTACCCGGTCGGGCCGAAGAAGTAGTGTGGTGGCGAAATCCTAAGGCTCCTGCCCCCAAACCCCAATCCTGGGGGAACAGGACTGACAGGACGCAAGATTTATCGTGAAGTGTTAGGTGGCGGGCATGTGGCAGCCCGCGTGAGGAAGGATACTAGGATGGCAAACGAGTCTGCAACACGAGAGAGACCGGCGCCAGAGACAGCGCCGGATGGTCCGTCGGGCAACGGGCAGCAGCCGGGACCGGGAAATGGCGGCAATGGAAACCAGCCCGCCGATCCACGGCGGAAAACCATTGGCGGACTGGTGGCCGTCGTTTTGGTAATTGCGGCGCTGATCTATGGCTTCCGCTATATGCAGTACAGCAAGACGCACGTCTCCACCGATGACGCCTACGTGACCGGCAACCTGGTCAACGTCAGCCCGATTATCGCGGGGACGTTGAGCACGCTCAACGCCGACGAAGGCGATATCATTAAGAAGGGGCAGTTGATCGCCCGCCTAGACGATAGCGGCGAGCAGGCCAACCTGAACCAGGCAAAGCAGGCTTACAAGGCGGCGCAGTCTCAGATCCCGCAGGCACAGACGAGCCTCGCCTATCAGCAGCAGTCGACGGCAGCGGCGATTCAGAAAGCGCAGGCGGCCATGGCGACGCAGAGTGCGAAGTCCGACGCAGCGCGCAGCCAGGTGTCGCTGACACAGGCCACTGTGCGCAATCAGGTCGACCAGGCGCAGCAGCAGGTGACCACGGCGCAGGCTCAGGCCGCGCAAGCGGATGCCCAGGTGGCGGCGTCGTTGCAAGCGGTGCAGTCGGCACGGCAGGCGGTTCAAACCGCGCAGCATGCGGCCTCCGCGGCGTCGGCAAATGTCGAGGCGGCGCGGGCCAACTACAACCGTGCCCAGGCCGATGTCCAACGCTACAAGAAGCTTCTGGCGCAGCAGGCCGTCACGCAGCAGCAGTACGACAGCGCCGAGGCGGCCTTCTTGACGGCCGACTCGCAGTTGAAGTCCGCCCAGGATCAGGCAAGCCAGGCGGCGTCGCAGGCGGCGCAGGCGAAGGTGGCGGTGCAGCAGGCCATCTCTCAGTCGAATGCGACGAAGAAGGCGGCGGCGGCGGCGCACAGCCAGGTCGACGTGGCCCGCGCCGGCTACAACATCGCGCAGGCCAACAGCACCCAGGTAGGCATTCAGCAAAGCAATTATCTGAGTACGCAGAACCAGGGTAGTGAAGCGGCGGCGGACCTTGCCACAGCACAGGCGGGGAGCAAGCAGGTGGAGCTGAAGCGTCAGCAGATCGACACCTTGCAGGCCCAGGCCATGCAGTCCAAGGCGGCTCTCGCCAATGCGCAGGTGCAGGAAAATGACACGTCGATCTATGCCCCCACTGATGGCGAAGTGGTCCGCAAGGGTGTCAATGTGGGCGCGGCGCTCACGCCCGGCCAAACAATCATCACGATGACGGCCGGCAAGACGGTGTGGGTGGTGGCGAACTTCAAGGAGACCCAGATGAGGGGCGTGATCCCCGGACAGCCCGCCGAGATCGAGGTCGACGCGTTCCCCGGCAAGATCTTCAAGGGGAAGGTGCAGTCGATCAATCAGGCAACGGGGGCATCGACAGCGCTTCTACCACCGGACAACGCCACCGGCAACTTCACGAAGGTCGTCCAGCGGATCCCCGTGCGGATCACGTTCGTGCCGGCGTCGAGTGGCGACGATTCGAAGTATGCGACGCAGGCGGACATCGACCATCTCGGACAGGGGATGTCGGTAACCGCGACGATCGACATTGCGCCGTAGAAACCTACCCCCTCCCCCTCCCTGAAGGGAAGAGAGTTTGATGAGAGAGCCCGCCCGGGTCGACTGGGCGGGCTTTTCCATGTCTGCGCCGTTACTTGGCAGGGCGCACGGGAGGAGCAAAGTCGGGTTGCGTCGCTAGCAAGCCGCAGGAACGGGCGAGGTTACGGACACGACATTGGTGCGACCATTGTCGAGT
>Ga0070658_10005635_pt1 | contig 10157 bp, 8 predicted proteins | sample KBSC13metaG_FD_64664 | JGI IMG/M metagenome (GOLD analysis project Ga0070658, IMG submission 64664) | Corn rhizosphere microbial communities from Kellogg Biological Station, Michigan, USA - KBS C1-3 metaG | ecosystem: Host-associated > Plants > Roots > Rhizosphere > Soil ... | reverse complement strand
ATTTATTGAAGAGGGAAAAAAGAATATATTATTCATACTAAATATCATAGATGGAATATAAATAAAAAATAGTATAGATCTTCTAGTATGTAATGTGTATAGAGATACATAATATCTTGAGATGCACACGCCACAGATGTTGTGATCGTGATCTTTATTACAATAATAGTAATATTATTATACAGATAAGAAGAGCGACTATAATTATTTCCTTTGGTTGATGAATAATTGTAAATAATATACTGAATTGTAAATGAGATCTGAATAAAAGGAAGTGAGTGTACACGGGAAGTAGTGATTTGAATTAAAGTAGCGTTATTTACTGCAACAATACTTATTATAAAATTGGTACTAATTTGGATAGTAGAAACAATAATAAATGCAAATGGTATCTTCGTGTAAGGAAAATCTTTAAGTAGTTGTTTCGTAATAGACCAACGATAAAGCGAAAGTACAACGGCTGAGATAAATAAAGATGCTTTTTTTTTGAAAGTTTAGATAGCAACGTTATAATATAGATATTTATGAATAATGTGATTTTTCCATTGTAGACTTTTTGCACTACATTATTATAAAATTTTGTTGCGATATCAGGATAAATATCATAATAAATATAAATAAGCGTACTACATGCTAGGATAATTACAAATATAAATATAAGAATTACTTTGGTGTAAAGTATTCTGCAGTTACTGAAGAAACTAGGTTAGATTTAACTAGTTTTGATGTATAAGTATTGTTGAAGTAGTCTAGCGAGAATAGAGTAAAACCAAAGGATACAAATTAACAAGCCACTGTAGTTATGATATAAACAAGTAGATTAAAACTACTGAAATAAAAATTATCAGACATATTACTAATAATATCCATACCTGTGTCATTAAAAAGTCGACCATCTGCTGACGATGATATCCTATTTAACGATAGATAGACTCTATAAAATTCAGTTTACTCTCTCCTTCTTCAAGAGGAGAAGGAATAAAATGATTGTGTTTGTTAACATCCTCATGCTTAGGATTAAAAGGCTTTAGAATATAATAGCGATGTCCTATAGTATAAATAAAAACTCCTGTTGCGTCCTGCAATGTTCTAACGGATCCTGGTGTAACTTTGTAAACCTCAACAATTGTTTTAACTGTTGATGATGCTTCCACAATGGCTCAAATAGCTGTATCCGTAGCAACGGATACTGTTTTGACAGTATACTCAACCATACCATTGTCATTATGTTATAGATAAATAGGACGGTATTAGGAGTATCTGTAGAAATAGTAGCAGCAGCTGTAGAAGTATTAGCATAATTAGTAATTGTTTCTTCTGCACGGACCGGGAATAAGGAAAATATTAATTAGCATTGATAGTGATAATACAACAAATAAATGAAGAAGAGGTGACATAAAGAGCTTTAGCATTGTAGCATAAATTTTCCTTCGAATTGAAGTAATAAATTCTAGACTGGACTTTCGGTGCCTAATAAAACGTAAATTACAATACAACTACTAAACACTATATATAAAAAATAGAAATTGTTAACGTATCAGGATAAATAAATAGAAGGGGAAGCATAGAGCTTACTATAATTTAACTTGAACGGTTGTGACTGTATCATTGGAACTACTATTAATATATGGAATACACACCATTGCTACTAGTAGCACTAGAATTAGTGGTGCATTGATTAGTGCTGCATTAAGTAGTACAGGGCTTAGTAGAATCATAATTAGAGTTACTAGAGCAATAGCTAGATATAGAGCATAACTAGTTAGGTTACCTGTATCTAGTTTAGCAATATCTTTACTTCCAGATGTTAGTCCTGTTGCTAGACCATAAGGACCTACTAGTTCAATAATACCACGATCTAGTACTTTACTAATAACATATCCTAGTTGAAGTCCACCATAAATAATGTAATGGTTATAAATAACATCAACATAGTATTTACCGTTAAAGAATCGGTAAAGTTTTTGTCCTAGAGTACTGTTTGTTAGATCAATAGTAAATACGGGTAGCATATGGTATAGATATAGAGCTAGTCCAGCACCAAGTAGTGTTCCAATAGCAGGAAGTAGTTTAATAATTTGAGGTAGACCAAATTCTGCTTCAATTAGGGTAATGTGAGATGGATGTGTAAATAGACTAGGTGATAGGAAGTCGGAACCCATACCAACAAATAGATCTCGTGCAACATATCCAAAGAAGATAGCAAGTAGTGATAGAATAATTAGAGGGATCATAACGATTGTAGGTGCATCATGTGTATGTAGATATACTGATTTACTTGCATTAGGATATGTTAGGAATGTTAGACTAATAAGGCGTAGACTATAAAAAGCAGTTAGGCAAGCACTTAGAGTACCAAGCCAGTAAGCAACTTGTCCAGAGAATTCATATTGTCCATAAGCAACTTCTAGAATAAGATCTTTACTATAGAATCCTGTTAGCCAAGGTAGAGCTATTAGACTAAGACTACCAATTAGAATAGCAGTGTATGTGAAAGGTAGGAACCCAATTAGACCTCCTAGTCGTCGTTGATCTTGTTGATCATATGTAGCATGTAGTACAGCTCCAGCTGCTAGGAATAGTAGAGCTTTAAAGAAAGCATGATTTACAAGGTGGAATAGTGCAACATTGTATTGACTTAGACCACAAGCCATAAATAGATAACCCATTTGTGAACAAGTACTATAAGCAATAACTCGTTTAAGATCATTTTGTAGTAGACCTGTTGATGCAGCAAAGAATGCTGTTAGAGCACCAACCCAAGTAATAACAATAAGTGTTGTAGGTCCATATTCAATAACAGGTGAAGATCGTAGAAGAAGATATACTCCCGCTGTAACTAGTGTAGCAGCATGAATTAGAGCACTAACTGGTGTAGGTCCTTCCATAGCTAATAAATTATTATCTTAAATGTATTTAGCATTTAATTCTAGATATCACTATCTAGTTTAGACTATGTCATCATCTATTCTTAATAATCACTTACTAAATAATAGATGTTGGGCGCTCGTGTCCGGATTATTGTTGACGTAACTCACCGATTAGTCGTTGAACTTTCCTTGATCTATATTAAAAAATATACGTCGACCAAGGCTTAGCTGCAAATTGTCTTATTAATTTATATCACCCATATTAACAAGAGATCCTTGCAATTCACCCAATATTTTTTCATAATACTCACGTATTACGCAGACGCTTATCCTTATTTCTAAAGAAGGGAAATTTATCTACTTATTTTCAATTAGATATTTCTTATTTTTAATAATATACTGACCATTTTGTAGTTTACTAAATTCCTCAAAAGGAATTAGGATTCGAGGTCCTGCTCGCATACGACGTACACGTGATAGTGCAATAACACTATCAATACCTAGTTCACTAAGACGATTTTGTAGAAGATTGAGCTCTTCAGATGTGCAATGATAAGGTAGGTGAAGGGCTAGTCCCGATTTCCACCAATCAACTCGAGCATTAAATCGGGATGAAAAGATATAATTATAATGAACTCCTGTTACTCCATAGTCTAGAATGTAACCACTAGACATAATGCTAGAGAAATTTCATTAAATTCACTAAACATTTCCTTTGTAAATACACGTGACCCTGATCCTTCAGGAAAGAATAGAAGATGTAGTTTATAAAAACTAGCGTGTTGAAAGGATCATTCGGATACTAGTTGTATTATCACGAGTATCAATGTTCTCTTGACGATCCCGCGGTCCTAGGAGTGAAAGAATGTAGTCAAACCAACTAGAATCGTGTTTTTCATTTGTTTGATATACTAGTCGAGACATTGTATTGTCTTTATGTGTTCGACTTAGTAGATTTCCACTAACCATTAGTCCAATTAGGAAAGAATAGAGAAAGTCATCGATAGAACGATTACGGCCATAGATTTAGGAGGTTCATCTTTAGTTACAAAATTAGAAAATAGAAGAATTGATTTATAAGTAGATAGGTGATTAGAAATAAAGTGGAAGGATCTGGTAGCCATGTATGTAGTCCTAGTTGAGCACTTTTACCCATAGCAGCTAGTAGTAGTAGTAGACCAATAATTGTAATGATAGTTTCATTAATAAAAGGAGCAATACTAAATACAGTACTATAATCAAGATTACCAAATACGAAGAAGATAGCAAAGAATCCAATTGATAGGAACATATCACCTACTCGGTTTACTACAAGAGCTTTAATAGCACTTTTATTTGCTTGAATTCGTGTAAACCAGAAATTAATTAGTAGATATGAAGAAATACCAATTCCTTCCCAACCTACAAACATAATTAGGTAGTTATCTCCTGTAACTAGTACTAGCATAAAGAAAGTAAACATACTTAGATATGCAAAGAATCGTTGGTTATGTGGATCTGCACTCATATAATCTACAGAAAAAATATGAACAAGACTAGAAACAACTAGAACAGGTAGAAGCATTGATACTGTTAGGCTATCAAACATGAATCCCCAAGAAACGTCCATTAGTTCAGAATCAATCCAACTAATCAGATTAATAGATACAGAACTATTACATAGCCCTACTTCGTAAAAGGCTACAATAGCAAGGATAGCTGAAGTAATTAGACAAGAACACGTAATAATATGTGCTCCTGTTACTCCAATTTTACGTCCTAGTAGACCTGTAACAGCAGATCCAAACATTGGTAGTAGTAGAAGTGATAGATACATTATTGTCGTAGACTAATATTTCCTCGTAGTCGGTAGTAAGCAACTAGAATACCTAGACCAATTGCTGATTCAGCACCAGCAATTGCAATAATATAAATACTATATGTTTGACCAAGAATGTCATCAAAACTGTAAGAACTTACTAGCACTAGAAGTGTTACAGCTAGTAGCATTACTTCAATTGAAATTAGCATAAGAATAATATTCTTTCGGTTAAGAACAAATCCTAGAATACCAATTAGAAATAGAATTACTGAAAGATTCATTTCATATAGTGCCATATATATGGCTTCCTAAAGGACCTTTAAACTATAACTATCTATTATAATTTGTGTCACGCATAAAAATAAATGCAAAAATAGAGAGAAAACATTATACTATAATCTTCTAAAGATTAAAATGAGTATAAGCATTGATGTAAATAAATAAATTAGGATAAAACCTTCACTTTTTATATAAACTTGTATATTTTCTACAAAATAAAAATAGTAAAAAAAGGAAATACAGGGATACAATACAAAATACGAGAATCACCCGATTCGAACGGGCATCATCTAAACTGACAATTTAGGACATTAACCAATTATGCTAGATTCCCATAAATAATTCTAAAATAATCCAATTTTACTTTATTCTATATTATTTATTCATATAGACATGTACAATGAATTTAATTTGGCTTATAAAATATTAGGCCTAGAAAATTTTATCCCTAAATTTAAGCCTATTATTTATAAATAGATTAAAATATATAATTTATAAGGCTCTAGAGTTGAATTTATTATAGTTTAGAAATTTTTATTTTATAGATGTATTTTTTTAATAAAAGGGGATAATTGAATAGTATCCATCAGCCACAAGTTCCCTTACGGCTACCTTGCTATAACTTAGCGTTAGGAGTTCTAAGCTATTCCATGTGTTCGTTATAGAAACTTTAAACTAAAATATTATTTAAACTAAATAATCTATATTAGTACAAATAAATAAAAATATATATATATAAATAATGTTACTTATATACAACTACGGAGTAGTAACTAGATAGTAATAATATAGAAGAGGAAAGAATAAAAATAAACACTAGTTCATAGCTTGATAAACGACCAACACTTGATAGACGGTTAGTATCTCCCAAATGTAAAGGTTCACCGTTGCGTACTTATCAACGATTACTCGGAATTCCTGATTCACGTAGTCGAATTTCAGACTACGATCCTAGTATCACCATATTTTACTGGTTAGCTCCATCTTACGATATTGCATCAGTTTGTTAGGTTCAAGTAGCACGTCTGTAGCCCATACTCCATAAGGGTCATGAAGGCTTGTCGTATTCCCAAAATGCTTCTTATTGAATGCAAATAAAAAGAGCAGTATAATAACTGATAAATACTTTTTATAGGGATTGCGTTCGTTGGCGGACTCAACCTGACATCTTACGACACGAACTGCCGACAGCCATGCAACGCCTGTGATCTTACAAACAAAGTTATGTAAGCCATTCAAGGAGAGGTAAGGTTCTACGCGGATTATCGTATTAAACAACATGCTCCACTCCGGGTCTTTAGGATGGTCTAATCTTTTTGCTTTCGGTCCTGGGACTGTACTTACAAGGTGTTACACATACAGCGGTTTGCTGCTTATCTGACTAAATACACTATAAAATAGTTAAGCCAAATAAGAAATGTAAATAGTTTACGGTCTGGACTACACAGGTATCTAATCTGTTTTGCTCCCCAGACTTTCATCCCTCAGCGTCAATCTTTAGCTGGATAGCTGCTTTCGCCTTTAATGTTCCGCTAGATATCAACGGATATCATCCCTCCTCCTAGCATTCCACTATCCTCTATTAGATTCTAGTTTCTTTATTATAAACCGCCTACGGATCCTTAATACCTATTAATTTATTAAACGTTTGCCCAGTTCGTATAACCGCGTCTGCTGGCACGAGACTTAGATTGGACTATTAGTAAGGTAACGTCATTATCCTCCCTTACGACACTCTTTCGAGTTCTGGTTAGCTGGGTCACTCTTTCGAGCATTGCCCAAGATCCTCCTCTGCAGCATGTCTTAAAGACACCATCGGTTATTCTCAAACCAATTGCGGGAATTGAAGCTTTCGCTATTTCCTATCCGTCATAGGCTTGGAGCGCCTTTACCACTCCAACTACCTGCTAAATATTAAGCCAATCTCTAGTCGGAAAATTTCCTTAATTAATTAGATGTTTCTATCATCTACTAAAGGTATGTACTTATTTTTCCTCGCCTGTACGCCATGGTATTTATAAATACCATACGACTTGCATGAGTAAAACTACCAGATAACGTTCTAACTTTGCCACGATTAAACAATTACTAAGCGTTTACTATTCTATTTTCTAATTTAAAACGCCTCTCATAATAATTAATAATATTTCTAAAAATTCTTTTCTTTATTAATTACTATTTATTGGATACACTTTATCTGTGATCATTCTTATCTATACCTTTATAAATATGTAAAAAATACTACTAACTTATAGATTTCTATTTTATTTATTCTTTTTTTACCCATAAAAAAGAACACTTTAAGAAACTTATATAGTAATTTTTGATGATATATATCTTCATTTTTAACACTAATTTAGTATTTAGACTAGAAGGTATTTATTTATACACCACATATACTACACAATATGGGTTTACATCTAGTAAACGTAATATTCTTCATATTTTTATAATATATAAGTTAATAATAATTATACAACAAAAGTTGAAAAAATTTTTATAACTGCATTAAATTATTTTAAAAAAGGGGGATAACATAATAAATTACAATTATACAACACGGTGAAACGATGATGTTTCCTCAGTTAGAGCAATATCCATTAGTGTATTTTCGATAATACCAATTGCTGGTACAACGACTAGGAACCAAGCAAAGTAGTAAGCAGTAGCTGCAGCACCGATTTCAACATATGGACTTTCAACATGTTGACTACCGATAAACATTAGAATAAAGAAACAAGCAACGAATGTCCAAAATGAGAATCGCATTAGTGGTCGGAATTGACTACCTCGAATTCGTGAAGTATCTAGAATAGGCATTCCTAGAAGAATTAGAAGTGACATAAACATAGCAAGTACCCCAATAAGTTTTGAAGGAATTGATCGTAGAATTGCATAGAACGGTAGTAGGTACCACTCTGGAACAATTGATGCTGGTGTTTGCATTGGGTTAGCAGGAATATAGTTATCTGAGTGTCCCATAGCATTAGGCATGTAAAATACAAATAGAGATAGAGCTAGTAGGAATACAAAGATTGTAACTAGATCTTTGAATGTAAAGTAAGGATGGAATGGTAGTCGATCTGTATTACCTGAAACTCCTAGTGGGTTACTACTTCCGTGCTCGTGTAGAGCTAGTAGGTGCATAGCAGCTAGAGCTGCTAGTACAAATGGTAGAAGATAGTGTAGTGAGAAGAATCGGTTAAGTGTTGCATTATTAACTGAGAATCCTCCCCAAACAAATTCAACAAAATCTTGTCCAATCCATGGAATAGCACTTAGAAGGTTAGTAATTACAGTTGCACCCCATAGACTCATTTGTCCATATGGCAGAACATACAACATCTCTAGCTATTTACTATTCTATATCACAGTAAATAGTAGCTGTACCTAATTAATAAATAATCATATTACTATTATTTATATCATTTTAGGCCTTGAAAAGTAAAATTACTTTAGATGTCCGACTGTACATTAAGCACCATTTCAGGTACCCACAAGTGACCCAGTCTGTAGCGATCGTGTATACAACCGACGGTCTTGAAAGGTGATAACTTTCGTTGACCGTTTTCACTCGCATTGCCAGAGATAAAATTATCTCCAATACCCCTGTCGAGGTATTCTATTATTATTAACCCTATTCTCTATACAGATTTTAAAGGGGAAAACAATAGGACTATAAATGTGTTTTATATAAAACTTTACAGTATATCAATATAATTAATTAATTATTCAATGATCTATTTTATTACTTTAACAATATAGTTCTTTTTAACAATCCCATTTCCGTTTAGAGCACGTCGAATTGTCTTTTCATTACATGAAATAGCAATACTTGCTTCTTTAATACTTACAAAATTCATAATGTTAGTACCATCTAGATTTATAATAGTAACGGGTTGTACATTTACAGCGCATTTCATTCGAGTTTCGCTGGACATACTTTTACGAAGTAGAGCTGATTTACGAATAAGTTCACGTGTCTCTTCAGAAAGGGTTTTTCCTTTGTTAATATTTGCAACTTGTTGTCGTCGTTCTTCCGAATAATTTTCACGCATTTTTGCTAGAGATTCTTCAGAATGTTTCCACCCTAGGCTATTACTAGCTAGTGGTGCAATATTATATTCTGGTTTTAGAGTCTCTAGATAATAATCCTCTCGATTAAGAAGTAGTGTACTATCTATTTTATCCTTTTGAGGTACAATTTCTAGTACTAGAAACGCAAATTCAGATAGCCCATATTTATTTACAGCATTAGCAACGCGTTTATTTCCTGTAAAAGAAAATAGATGTTTATGGAAACGCATATAAAGATTCCCTGTAACAGCACTTCCTACATAATATTTCTCTGTAATTAGGTTAACAATCATATAAATACCCGAAAAAGGTTTAAGAGCTTGATAAGCTATTTTCTTAGTCTCTGAATTTGTAAGATTTTCAAATAGAAGAACAGGTTTAATATTATGTTTATCAAGAATCGGTTTTAGGCGTGTACTCGGTGTTATAAGAGTAGGAATAGAAAGATATTGAATAATAGTTATGTCGATATTATAAAAACACATATATTTTTGGCCATTAAAACCAAGAAAAGCAATTGCCATCATTAGAACTAGAATAATTACTCCAATTGACCATAGCAGTGTTCGTGGTGATTTATATGATCCGTAGTATAGTCCTCGTCCAATATGAAGGTATACAAAGATGAAGAAGAAGGAAGCTGTGTTAGCATGTAGATATCGGATTAGCCATCCGTAGTTAACATCTCGCATAATATGCTCAACACTAATAAATGCTAGATCAACTGAAGGTGTATAATGCATAGCTAGAAATACTCCAGTAAGAATTTGAATAATTAGACAAACACCCAGTAGTGATCCAAAGTTCCACATATAAGAAATGTTTGAAGGCTGGGGACTATCAATTAGGTAACTATTTGCTAGACCTAGAATAGGATGTGTTTTAAGTAGTCGCATTAACTATTTCTCTTTTTTCTAGCCCTTCATTTAATATAGTTATAAAATGTAATTCTTTATATTATGATAAGGCTTTATCTATTCATATTCCTCCTATTTTTTTGCTGAATTTAATTCTCTATTTTTTATTTTTATTTTAATATTTCCTAGATTTAGAATAGATAAAGAAGTAAAACACTTCTATAATATTTCATGAATTTGTATTCATGTTGTTCTGTAAATATACGCTACTCT
>Ga0070658_10005634_pt1 | contig 10158 bp, 7 predicted proteins | sample KBSC13metaG_FD_64664 | JGI IMG/M metagenome (GOLD analysis project Ga0070658, IMG submission 64664) | Corn rhizosphere microbial communities from Kellogg Biological Station, Michigan, USA - KBS C1-3 metaG | ecosystem: Host-associated > Plants > Roots > Rhizosphere > Soil ... | reverse complement strand
GAAGACCGCGCGCAACTTTTGGGAGCGGGCGATCGAGTATGGCGGCGACAATCCGTCGCTGCTGGTCAACATGGCCGGCACATACGAGCAGGAAGAGAACTGGAACGAGGCCAAGCGGATTAACCAGCTTGTGGTCGACCGTTTCCCGGATTACCACAAGGCGATTGTCAACCTGGCGCGGCTGCACGCTATGTTCGGCCACCTCGAACTCGCCATACCATTGTATGAACGTGCTCTCGAACTCCAGCCGGGCGACGCGTTGCGGCACTCGGTCCTTGGCGGCTGCTACCTTGCTGACGGCCGCATCGACGACGCCCGCGCCCAGTTCGAGCGGGCCGTCGACATCGACCCGGATGGCGACCCCGGCAAGTACGCGGCGCAGGAGTTAGCCAAAATGAAACCCGCAGCCTCCGGCCCTGACGACGACGAGACGAAAAAGAAGAAGCGCTGGGGGCTGTGGTGACCACCTCGGTGTCTGCGTAGACCACAGGACGGGCAGGAACGCCCATCCCTGGCTAGGAGTGGCAGTTGCGGGTGTAGAACCGGGCAGCCGTTGGCAGGCACTCATATTTGGGATATAATAGACGCGTCACGGTTCATCCATGAGCGTCATTACCAACAACATCGTTTTACTCTTCTATCAAGACTACGAGCGGGACACGTTTTTTAGAAACGACCGCTACCTCAAGCGGGTCGTCCGCCCTCTCTACCACGCCGTCACCAGGAAACAGAAGGTGAGCGGCTTTCTCGTATGGTATCGACTGCTGGCCCAGGCGCTCAGGCAGGCCGGCTACGATGTCCGTGAGAACGACTACCGTTTTGCGCGCAAACATTCCGAGCATCCGGTTGGCCTCGTCGGCTATCCCAGTCTTCTTGACGGTTGGAATCTGTCCAATCCCGCCGTGCTCGGCCCCGCCCTCTTCGACCACCCCGCGCAACGTCCGGCGCTTATGACCGACCCGCGCTTTGTGTCCTACCTGGTCACCTGCCACTGGATGGGCAATCTCTTCGAGCCGGTCTATGGCGCGGGCAAGTGCCGGATGTGGCACGCAGGCATCGACACACAGCGGTGGGTCGACACGAAGGCCGATGCCAAGACTGTCGACTTTCTCATCTACGACAAGGTTAGATGGGACCACGACGCTTACGACGTCAACCTCATTCAGCCTATTCTTCGACGACTGCGGGACAAGGGGCTGACGTATGAGGTCATCCGCTACAAGTTTTACGACTATGGGGCCTATCAGGCGCTGCTGAGGCGGTCAAGGGCGATGATTTTCCTGTGCGAGCACGAGACGCAGGGGATGGCGTACCAGGAATGCCTCGCGTCGAATGTCCCCATCCTCGCCTGGGACAATGGCTACTGGCTCGACCCGAACCGGACTCAGTATACAGATGCAATGGTCCCGGCATCATCCGTGCCGTATTTCTCACCGGAGTGCGGTGAGCGGTTTGTGGGCATCGATGATTTTGACGGGGCGCTCGACAGGTTTCTGGGCGGTTTCGACACCTACATGCCGCGGGCCTATGTCGAGCGCGAGCTGAGTTTTGCCGGGTCGGCCAAGCTCTACATGGACGCGTACGAGGAGGCGGGCCGTCGATGAAGACACTGCTCATCATCACCGCCGTGGCCAAGCCGCCACCGTCGCCGGACGAGGTGACGCCGAGGATGGACTATCACGCGCTGGTGGACAGCTTGCGAGCTTCTGGGACGGCGGATATTGTCGACTACGCGGCGGTCGACAGAGAGCGTAACTTAGGTGTCAGGATCGCGCGCGCACTCGGCGGACGCTGCGCCGGCCTCGCCGTCATGGCATTCCAGCGTCGAGCACAGTACGATTCGATCTTCAGCAATGGCGAGAACGTGGCGATACCCTTGGCCCTGCTGTTCAAGCTGGTGCGGCGTCGACCCGGGCACATCACGATTTGCCATCGAATGTCTGCGGCGAAAAAGCGTCCTTTCTTTACGCTCCTGAAGGCGCATCGACAGATCGACCGGATCATCTTCAACGCCAGCAGCCAGATGGAGTTCGCCCGTACGAAGCTAGGAATTTCCGAGGATCGGCTGTGGCTCACGACGTTCATGGCGGACGATCGGTTCTTTCGTCCGATGCCATGGCCCCCTAACCCCCAATCCTGGGGGGACCGGACCGATAGTTCCGATTCGGTTTTGAGTGCCTCAAGCCCTGCGATCATTTCGTCGGCGGGCCTTGAGTGGCGGGACTATCCGACCCTGGTTGCCGCGGTGCGGGACATGACGAATGTTCAGGTCAAGCTGGCTGCGGCGTCGCCGTGGTCGAAGAAGGTCAACGAGACGGCGGCGATGGATCTGCCGGCCCATGTCGATGCCCGCCGGTACGACTATGCCGGCCTGCGCGATCTGTATGCGTCGTCGACGATGATCGTAGTCCCTGTGTACGAAACGGACTTTCAGGCAGGCATGACGACCATTCTCGAAGCCATGGCGATGGGCAAGCCGCTGATCGCCACGCGGACGACCGGCCAGTCGGACTGGGTCATCGACGGCGTCAACGGCCTGTGCGTACCGCCCGGCGATGTCGAGGCTCTGCGCCGGGCCATCGAACGGCTGCTTGGCGATCCGCAGTTGAGGGAGAAGCTGGGCGAGGGCGCGCGTGCGTGGCTCATGGCGAATGCCACCCTCGACAACTGGGTCGCGAATGTCACTCGGGCGTTGACCGAGTCGGCGGCCAGGCAGGCTGCGTAGTGCAAACGCCTGGCCTCCGGATCGGGCAACGGCAGGAACACTTACGCGCTTCGACGAATAGCGGCTCGATGAATACATTCGCAGCGTGGCGTACGCTTAATCGAGATCAGAAAAACGCGTTTATGGCCGCCTTCCTCGGGTGGGCGCTCGACGCGTTCGACTATTTCCTTGTCGTCTTCGTCATCAGTGAGGTCGGTAAGGAGTTCAAGGCCACCGAGTACACGGTGTCGCTCGCGACTTTCCTCACCCTCGCGTTCCGTCCCGTGGGCGCACTCATCTTCGGCGCGCTTGGCGACCGGTTTGGTCGACGTGTGCCGTTGATGGTCGACATCATCCTCTACTCCTTCCTCGAACTCATCACAGGATTCGCGCCGAATATGACGGCGTTCTTAGTCATCCGCGCTATGTTTGGCATCGGCATGGGCGGCGAATGGGGGCTGGGGTCGGCCCTGGCGCTGGAGTCGCTGCCGTCGAACTTGCGCGGCATGTTTTCAGGTTTGCTTCAGGAGGGGTACGCGTTCGGATATCTGCTGGCCAGCGTGGTCTACGGCATTGCGTTTCCCTATGTCGGGTGGCGCGGACTGTTCGTCATCGGGGCGCTGCCGGCGCTGGTGTCACTCTTCATCCGGGCCAAGGTAAAGGAATCGGCGGCGTGGGAAGCGGGTATCAAGAAAGAGCCAAGCGTCTCAGTTGGCAAGGTGATCGCGGCGAATTGGAAGGTGTTCGTGTATGTGGTGCTGCTGATGACGGCGTTCAACTTCATGTCGCACGGCACGCAGGACGTCTATCCGCTGTTCCTCAAGAAGCAGCATAAGTTCGACCCGCACACAGTCAGCCTCATCAGCATCACCTACAATATTGGGGCGATCCTGGGGGGGTGGTTCTTCGGCAGTATTTCCCAAAAGATCGGCCGACGCCGAGCGATCATTTGCGCCGCGCTGCTTGGCATTCCGATGATCCCAATGTGGGCATTCTCGCACACCGCCGTCATGCTCGCCATCGGCGCGTTCTGCCTTCAGTTCATGGTGCAGGGCGCGTGGGGCGTTATTCCGGCGCATCTGTCCGAACTTGCTCCGGCCCTCGCTCGCGGCACATTCATTGGCCTCGCCTATCAGACGGGCAATCTCATTGCGTCGGTCAATCTTCCGCTCGAAATCAAACTCAAGGACCATTTCCACGGCAACTTCGGCATGGCCATCGCCTGCGTGGTCTTTGTGGTTTTCATCGCGGTGGCGACGATCACCAGCCTCGGCGTCGAGATGCGCGAGGTAGAGTTTGTCGATGGGGAACGCACTTAACGAGATCTCGGACGGTACCATACCACGACGATAAACGTCATGACTCTTCCGACTTTGGCGAGACGTCCGTCCCGGGAGTACGGAAAGAGTTTAGGATCATTCCCAGTCATTAAGATGCTCACGGATGCGTCGACCGAGTTGGAGGACTTCTTCGCGGCGCTTTTCGAAGTAGAGGGCGCTGCCGATGATAAGTGCGCCGAGAAGGGTGGCGTAGATCGACCAGTGAATTCGCGTTGCGGAGCCCAGTGCCTGCAGGCAGACGAGACCGATCAAGAACCCGGTTCCGGTCACCGCGAATGCTTTTCGACGCATCATGATCCCGGCGAATACGAACCCTGCAGCTTCCGACGCCACCGCCACGGAGTGAAGAAAGGCGTGCGCTCCCGCGTATGCCCCGATTCCAGACGACGTGAGGATCATCAGCGCGCCAAGCCAATCAATCGTCAGGGATTGGCCCGTCACCTTATTACGACGGCGCTCCAATACGGATATATACAGCACATACACCCCCGCCGGAAACACGAATATGTCTGCATTGTCGACACTCCACGGTCCGAGCGTCTGCCACAGATAGACTGCATAGGCGAGGAGGAACGACCACAGTCCCACGTGGTGTAGTCGCTCCTCACTGAGTGCCAGACTGCTTGTGAAGAGTGAGCAGCCGGTGACGATCAGGGTCCCCACGAGGTAGATGTCGAGACCGCTGCCCATTGACATCGCCGCCGCGAAGATCGAGCTGATTACGGCGGTGGCAAAGAGCGTCTTGCGGGCGAATGCGGCTCGGTCCGTGCGGCCCGCGACGATTGCTGCCGGCAACCAGACGAGAGACAGCAGGTCGAACCGTAGAGCGAGTACGCTCTGCGGTGTCCCCGCGGTCGAGAGTTGGTGTACGAGTTGCCACCCGTCGATGGCGAAGGCGAACGAGGCGACGGCGACGTACCGGGTGTCCTCATGCAGCGCTCCCACAAGTCCCACAAGTACACCGTAGGCGGCCAGCACCGTTATCTGCATTGGCTGTCCGCCTTGCCACACGACCGCCGCTATCGACAATATCGATATGCCAAAGGCGGCGCGCCGGAGAGGGGTTTGCCACAGGGCGTCCGCCCGCCATATTGACACGGCGAATAGCGCTACGGCGATGGGCAAGAAGTAGAGCGCCATTGTGGGCAGGTCCGGTTCCGCCAGGGTGTGAACGCAGTGGCCGTAGCCGAGTAGCAGCGCAATGATCGTCCCGTAAACCATGTCCACCCGGCGTAGGACCCATACGGTCGCAGACATCATGAGGGCGCCGATGAGTAGGACGATCGACATCGTAATCTCCGTCGCCACGGCCGACGCCATCCCGTTGTGGAAGTGGGCCAGGTCGAGGAGGTACGCGACGTACGCGCAAATAGTCAGGCCGCGCACCCAGTTGGCGGCTGCGTCGGATCCCCGCACCACGGCGAGCCCGCCGGCAATCAGTATGCCCGCCCCGATTAAAACGATCGGTGAAATCGAGTAGTCCGTCACTACCGCGTAGGCAAGCTGAACGATTACGTCGACGGTGCCGAGGGTTATCGCGCTGCCGATGAGAGCGGCGCGAGCATTGGTCGACGATCCGCGCCAGATCCAGGCGATGAGCGCGCAAACGGCGGCGACGAGGGCGATTCCGAAGCCGTAGTTCTGGTCGATGCCCAGGTGGAGGTCGAGCCAGGGCAGGACGTGTGTTTGCCAGAGAAGCACGCCGCAGGTGGAACTTGCGATCGCGAGGCGCACCAGCAGACCGTTGACGCCGTCGTCGCCGTGGACTTCGCGTCTCGCCGCGATGGCGACGAGCAGTGCAGTTTCAAGCGCAAATGTCGTCACCGTCAACGCGTAGAACGCGGGCTCCCAGGCGTAGACGCCACTGAAGCCGAAGGCGACCAGCGTGAAGACGGCCGCGATTTTGTCGCGCCGTAACGCGAGCCAGACGACGGCGGCGGCGCCGAGGAGTGCCGTGGACACGTTGAAGTCGACGTGCCCGGCTGTGCAGGCGAGCGCCGTGACGATGACGACGATGGAGCCGGTGACGATGTCGGCGATCGCCCGATAGGGATAACCCAGGTCGAATTCCCTGCCTGGACCCGCGCTCGACGTCGACGCTGTCCATCGGAAGATTGCGATTGTGCCGGCTGCGCAGGCGAGTGCGCCGAGAAGGTCTGGGGTCGAGAATGCGAAGTGCGGGAACTGGGGCAGATAGGTGAATGCGCGCACCAGTTGGGCCACGATTCCGCAGGCCGACAGCGCGGTCGACGCGACGGCCCAGACGTCTGCCAGCCGGCTTCGTTCTGCCTTTCGTAGACTCAACTCGGCGACCAGGTAGAGAGCGGCAAGGACCTGGGCAGCCAGGACGTAGACGTACCAGTGGCCAATCGGAATCCGAGCCTGTATTAGGGAGAGTACGAGCGCCATCGACAAAGCCAGCGCTCCGAAACTGGCAAATGCGGCGATGTCGAAGGCAATCGCGCTCGCGGCATAGAGAGCGCCGGCAAGCCACATGGCCGCGATCGGACTGGTTGTGCCGGGGCCGGCGGCGAAGCTGAGGACCAATGAGGTCAGGACCACTGCATGCGCTGCCCATAGCCAACTGGTAGATAATTCGGGGGTTTTCGCCCGTTTGGAGATGACGAGGTAGAGCGCGGCAAGCGGAACGTAGAAGAGGCCATAGACCCCAAGGCGATGCCATGGGTCGGCGGAGGGCAGGAATGTCTGTAGCGCGAAGTGAAGCAGCGCGGCCGAATCGACGGCTGCGAAGATCGTGAAGCTACGTGACCGTTCACGCGCCGCAAGCCATCCGTAGAGCGGCAGCGTGATCGCGGTGGCACAAAGGCCGAGCGGATTCAACGGCAGCGGGGGGCCGAACAGACCGAGCCGGCTGGCCATGATGACGTCGAGTGGCGCGAGCAGCGACGCGACCGACAGCAGCACGGTCTGACCGATGGGAAATGCGCGAAGCCGTGCCGAGCGCCCGAGCCAGAGGCAGCCGCCAGTCAAAGCGATCAGGAGAGTGAAGACGAGGAAGCGGCCGATGCCGTTCCAGGTGTAGGCCACCAAACCGCCGATGCCGGCGAGAAGAAGGAGTCCGCCGATGAAGTGCCAGTAGGTGATACTCGCCTGTTCGAGGAAAGCGGCCATCCCGCTGGTGGCAGGCTCCGGCCTGGGCGATGTCGAGGGTACGGCGGCGGTAGCGGGGGTGAGGGCGATCGGAGACTGCGGAACGGCTTGTGTCTGTTGTGAGCCAAAAGTGAGCCATTGCCAACGCTCGCGGTACTGTCCGGTCAAGACATCCGCCTGCCCCGGCTCGATCCATCCTCGTGCGACCCATAGTGGGATCTCGCCCAGCAGAAAGTTGATCTGCGCTTGATTTCCCGCGACCGGCAGAGCCGCTCCGCATGTCACGCAGTCGACACGGGTGTCGACATTCGTGCGCCCGCATTGTGGACATGATCTCATGGCACGCCTCCTCGACGTCTACGTTCCCATTGTAGACATTCTGAGGCAGTCGCGCATGGGCCAAAAGTCCCGATTAATCCGAAGTGTGAGGAGAATTGGCATGGATTTAAGGATGTACAGGATTTACGGAAATGATCCGTATTTCAGAACTTCTTCAATCCCGTCCGTCCCTTACATCCATGCCAAAATTCTTCGGCCTTTCGACCTAGATCTCTATGGCCTGGATCAGTTTGATGAGGCGTTCGTAGCGCTGCTGGGCTTCGGCTTCGGAGTTGCAGCGGAGGGAGGCGAGCATCGCGCCGTTTTCGCCGCCGGGGCGTGGCACGGCAGGATCCTTGCCGTAGAGGTAGAGGTAGGATTTGGCAACCTCGACCCGAGAGACCTGGTCGAGGTTGATGAGCTGCTTGCCGACATTGATCCACATAGGTTGACGCCTATCCTTTGGCGAGTTCGGCGTCGAGGTCCTTCTGATAGACGTCGTACGTGGTGGCGCCGCTGATCGAGTAGTCGACCTTGACGGTGCCATCAGCCTGCATCGTCCCGATCAGGAAGGCGGGTGTGCCGGTAATTCCCTTCTTCTCCCACTCAGATTCGACGGCCTTGAGACCGTCGGCGTACTTGTCGGCGAGCATGCACTGGCTGAACTTGTTGACGTCCATGCCCAGCGCCTGGGCGCGGCCGAGAAAGTCGCGCTCTTCGAGCGCGCCCTGGTTGGCGAAGAGGCTGTCGTGCATCTCCCAGAACTTACCCTGGTCACCCGCGCACTGGGCGGCTTCGGCGGCCTGGACGGCGTGGGGATGGATCGACAGAGGCATGCCGTGGTAGATGTAGCGGATCTTACCGTACTTAATGTAGTTGTCGAAGATCTGCGGGTACGTGTTGCGCGCGAACTCGCCGCAATACTGGCACTCGAAGTCCGTAAACTCGACCATGACCACCTTGGCGTTCGACGGGCCTTCGACGGGCAATCCTTTGACGGACAGGAACGGCACTACCGGGATGACGGGAGTAGGGTCGGGCGCGGGCTGCTTGCCGTTGGCGAGATCGGTCAACTGGCCGAGCATTCTGAGCATGTCGTCCTGCTGCGCCTTGAGGTTCGCAAGCTGCTGCTTGAGGTCGCGCACTTGGGCTTCAAGATCTTCGGTAGTCGGGGCGGCGGGTGTCGATGCTGCGGGTGGCGTAACGGCTCGCACGCCCGGCTTCGCCGGGGCGGCTAATGCGCTCGACGAGATGAATATCCCTGTGAGTCCAATCGCAACGGCAGCGCCTATCATCCGGCGGCTCCGATCATACGTCATTGCTTTGTATGCAACCATCGTTCGGTCTCCTGTTGATTAGTGCGCCGGAAGTTGCGAGTCGATGTCGGCCTTGATCGTATCGAAAGGCACCGCGCCGATCTCCGTTTTGTGGATTTGCATCGAGTTCGTCGCCTTGTCGTAGGTGCCGATGAAGAAGGTCGGCGCCAATGTCACGCCAAAGCGCTGTCCGGTCATCACGCTGTCGATCACTTCGGTCATGAAGCCGCGGCCGAGGATGCACTGCTTGAAGTCATCCATCTTTTCGCCCAGTTTTTCAGCGCGTGAGATGGCCGCTTCGGCGCCGAGTGCGTCCTGATTGGCAAACAGGCTCTTGCGCATCTCCCAGAACTTGCCCTGGTCGCCGGAGCACCGGGCCGCGCGTGCGGCGATGGTGGCATTCGGGTGCCATGGCTGGGTGACGTCCTGGTGGACATAGCGTACCTGGCCCGTCTTCACGTACTTGTTTTCGATGTCCTTGAAGGCGTGGCGGGCGAACTCACCGGCATCGGGGTCCTCGAAGTCCGTGTATTCGAGGACGGCGACCGGGGCGGATGCGTCACCTTCGGCGGGCATTCCATCGAGATTGAGGGCATCGGGCGCTTGGAGCTTTGCCGCGGCGGCCTTGAGGTCGGGCGGACCGGTCGGCGCAGTCGGGGTGTTGACGACCACCGGGGCGGCGTTGCTCGGGAGCTTGGATGCGAGCGTCTTCTTCAACTCATCGAGCGATGCCAGGATCTTCTGGTTCATAGCTTGCAGTCCGGCGGCCTGTTCTTTGAGCGTATAGATCTCGTCGGACAGGCTTTGCGGTGTTGCCGGAGCATCGTCGGCGCGGGCCGGTACGCCGGATCCCAGGAGAACCAGAAGCGACGTAGCCGATAAGCCCATTCGCAGTGAAAACGAAACAGATCGCATCGATGCAACTCCCTCAATCAGTCAGGTTATTATTGACGGACCGGTCTGGCGTCGTCATGCCCATCCAAAGCTCTGGGCATGGCACCCGGCCGTTACTTTCGAGTGTCGGCCTTGACGCGGCGGGCGGCTCGACGGGAGCCGGCGCTTTCCTGATTCGACCAGGCCCGTCTTGCGCGTTCCTTCTTAATGGCCGGGGCGACCGGCAGGTTCTTGCGGTTCTTGGCGATGGACGCATAGGCGGCGACGCCGATGAGGTTTACGCCCGGGATGTAGAGAAACGGCACCAGCCCCCAGAGGCTCGGCAGACGTAAAGCAATCTGACGGAATGCGTAGAAGCCGGCGTATCGACGTGCGTCGACAGCCGCGTCTGGCCAGTCCGCCCGGGTGTCGATGAGTCGGCGCTTGCGTCGAATGGGCCAGGGCAAAGGAACTGCGATGACAGCGTCGTCGGCGT
>Ga0070658_10005632_pt1 | contig 10161 bp, 8 predicted proteins | sample KBSC13metaG_FD_64664 | JGI IMG/M metagenome (GOLD analysis project Ga0070658, IMG submission 64664) | Corn rhizosphere microbial communities from Kellogg Biological Station, Michigan, USA - KBS C1-3 metaG | ecosystem: Host-associated > Plants > Roots > Rhizosphere > Soil ... | reverse complement strand
CGCTCCACCGAGCCAAACAGCGCGCGATGCACCATCACGGGCCGGTGCTTCTTCCCGTCTTCCGCGACATATTCCAGACCAAACCGCTTCGGCAGCGTGAAATCGAACTGCACCGTGGAAAGCTGCCACAGGCGCCCGATCGCGTCCACGAGCTTCATATCGATCTTGGGACCATAGAACGCCGCTTCGTCCGGTACCACTTTCGCCTGAATACCGAGGCGATCGCACGCCTTTCGCAGGGCGCCTTCCGCCAGTTCCCACTGGGCTGGCTCGCCGTCATACTTACCGCTGGCGCCTGCATCCCATGTGGAGACCTCGGCCTTGTATTCGGTAAATCCGAACGTCTTCAGGGTGTCGATCGCAAATTCCAGGCAGTTGACGATCTCGTCTTCGACCTGCTCCGGCGTACAGAAAATATGCGCATCGTCCTGCGTAAAGCCGCGCACGCGCAGGAGACCGTGCATGGTGCCGGATCGTTCATAACGATAAACCGTTCCCAGTTCCCCCAGCCGCACCGGCAGATCCCGATAGCTGTGCTGCCCGTCGCGATAGATCAGAATATGCCCGGGGCAATTCATGGGCTTAAGCTGATATTCCGCATCGTCGAGCTCCATGGGGGTAAACATGTTCTCGGAATAGTAGCCCGCGTGCCCAGAGGTCTTCCACAGTTCGCGGCGCATCACGTGCGGCGTGTAGACGAGCGAGTAACCGCGTTTCAGATACGCGTCGCGCATCCAGTCTTCCAGCTGTTTGCGGATGATGCCGCCCTTCGGATGAAAGAAGATCAGTCCCGGCCCGGCCAGTTCCTGAATGCTGAACAGATCGAGTTCCTTGCCAATCCTGCGGTGATCGCGCTTCTTCGCCTCTTCGAGCTTATTAAGATATTCGTCAATATCCTTCTTCGTGAAGAAGACGGTCCCGTAGATGCGTTGGAGTTGCTTGTTCTTCTCGTCGCCCTTCCAGTACGCGCCGGCAATCGAAGTCAGTTTGAAAGCCTTGAGCTTCGAAGTATCCGGCACGTGCGGACCGCGGCAGAAATCGATGAAGTCCGGTCCGAGCGTGTACTCGGTGAACGGATCGTCGGCCTTCTCCTGAATGAGCTCGACTTTCATGGGCTCATCCATTTCAGTGTACTTTTTGAGGCCGTCGGCCTTACCGGTCAGCCTGCGCTCGAACGTGAGGCCTTTGGCCTGCAACTCCCACATCTTCTTTTCGATCTTTTCGAGATCTTCGGGCGTGAACGGCTCGGCGCGATCGAAATCGTAATAGAACCCGGTTTCGATGGGTGGCCCAATGCCCAGCTTGGTTTCCGGGAACAGCTCGAGCACCGCGGCGGCGCAGAGGTGGGCGGTCGAATGGCGATACACCTCGAGCGCGTCTTCATCCTTGTTGGTGAGAATCTGAACCGTGCTGTCGCTCTCGAGCGGCCGCTTCAGATCGTAGAGACGGCCGTTGACTTTCGCCACCAGCGCCGCATCGGCAAGGCGTGGGCTGATCGACTGAGCGACATCAAATGGGCTCGATCCGGCAGGGACCTGCTGGACGCTTCCGTCCGGCAGGGTAACTTGTAAGCTGCTCATAGCGGGAACCTTCAGGTTAACACCCGTGAAATGCAAAACGGGCCCCCAAAGAGGCCCGCTCCACTGATGAAATTATAGACGAGAGCGCGCTTAGCGCGCCGCGAGCAGCGCCCGCAGTCGCCGCGCACGTTCCGGAGCCCGGAGCTGGCGCAGGGCCTTGGCCTCGATCTGCCGGATACGTTCGCGGGTGACGTCGAATTCCTGGCCGATTTCTTCGAGCGTATGCTCGCGCTCGCAGCCGATGCCGAAGCGAAGCCGGATCACCTTCTCCTCTTTCGGAGAAAGCGTCTTCAGGATGCCCGCCGTTTCGTCGCGGACGTTGGTCTCGATCACAGCGTCCACCGGCGATCCTACCCAGCGATCTTCGATCAGATCGCCCAGCGCGGATTCACCGTCGCGGCCCACCGGCGTTTCGAGCGACACCGGGTCGCGCGAGATGGTCTTCAGCTTCTGGACCTTCTCGACTGGAATATCCATGCGGCGGCTGATCTCGTCGTTGGTGGGCGTGCGGCCCATTTCCTTCTCGAGTTCACGCGATGCGCGCAGGAACTTGTTCATACTCTCGTTCATGTGAACGGGAATGCGGATCGTGCGCGACTGGTCCGCGATTGCGCGCGTGATCGCCTGGCGGATCCACCACGTGGCGTAGGTCGAAAACTTGTAGCCGCGGCGGTATTCGAACTTGTCCGCCGCGCGCATCAGGCCGATGTTGCCTTCCTGAATCAGATCGAGCAGGTGCAGACCGCGGTTCACATACTTCTTCGCCACTGAAACCACCAGACGAAGATTGGCTTCCACCAGATCCTTCTTGGCGCGCTCGGCTTCCTGCTCGCCGTGGCGGATCACCGTCAGGGTGTGCTTCAGCTCTTCGAGCGAAGCTCCGGCTGTAATCTCTCGCTTGCGGATCTCGCGTTTCAGCTCCCGGATACGCGGCTGCTGGGCGGCGCCGTTGCGCGCTTCCAGCTTCTTCAGCTCGCGATCGAGCTGGTTGATTTCTTCGACGGCGCGTTCGATTTCGCGCGTCAGATCCCGCCACTTCGTGGAAATCCACGGCACCTTGCGGATCGCGAGCGACGTGTCCACATACGCCCGCAGGAACTTCACCCGCAGCTTCTTACGACCCTTTTTGTTGGAAGCCGGCGTGTCATCCAGCTTCTCCTGGAGTTGCCCCTGCTTCCGGTGGAATGCCTGGATCGACCCGAAAATCTCCCGGATGTCCGCCCGGCGCTTCAGGTCGGCGGGAGATCCTTCTTCGATCTCGATGCCCCCCAGGTCCACCAGGTTCTCCAGTTCCTCGGGGTTCTTCTTGAGGTTTTCCGCAACTTCGACCACGGCCAACTGCACCAGCGCCGATCGGCTAATGGCCTTCTGCATGCGCAGCTTGCCCCGCTCCATCCGGCGGGCCAGTTCCACCTCGCCTTCCCGGGTCAGCAGCGGTACCGCGCCCATTTCGCGAAGGTACACGCGGACGGGATCGTCGGTGTAGATCGATTCTTCAACTTGCTGCTGGGGCTGAAGGAAATCCCCTTCCGCCTCTGCTTCGAAGAACTTGGCGTCTTCGTCGAAGTTAATCGCGATGGGACTTATTGGTAAAAACTGATCATCATATTCCATCGCAAGCGACCTCCCGCGCAGAAACACCGGCCAAAACTACGGGAAAAGCATTCATGTCTTTTGTTTTGTTGATACTATGAAAGCCGAACGACCAGGAACCGCCCGTGCAACCGCCCCGCAAACGGAACTCCCAACTCTGGGCACGGTGGCGCAATTCCGAGTTTTCATGTTAACATGAACGCCCCGTTACTGTTCCTGCCAATTCAGTAGATGCCCCGCGTGGCTAAAAGTTACACGCTCGGTTTTTTAGAGCGTAGTAGTATACCGCAACCACGCTACTAGATGTGGGGTTTGACAAGCCGTTCAAGCTCGTTCATGAAGGCTTTTTCATCCTGGAAATCCCGGTAGACTGAAGCAAACCGGACATAGGCGATCTTGTCGAGAGTCCGAAGCGTGTCCATCAGGAATTCACCGATCTCCGTAGTCGTAATCTCGCGGTCGGGAGACTCGGTCACCCGCATCTCGACCTGGCTGACGAGGTCGGATAGCTTCACCATGCTGATCGGCCGCTTTTCACAGGCCCGAATCAGCCCGTTCAGCACCTTGGTGCGGTCGAACTTCTCCCGTCGGCCGTCCTTTTTGATCACCATGTAGGGGACTTCGTCGATCCGCTCGTATGTGGTGAAGCGCTTTTCGCATTTCGTGCACTGACGCCGCCGGCGGATGGCGTCGCCCTCCCGGCTTTCGCGGGAATCGACAACCCGGTCCTCTATATGGCCGCAAAACGGGCAGGTCATCTTCGCTCTCTCCCGCTTTTGCGCTCTAAGGAACCCATAAGTCCTGCAAAACAATAGGATAACAGGCTTCCGGGGCCACCCGCGCGATTTTTCCACAAAGTGGACTTTCCCGAAATAATGAACCTATGATGAGAGAGCCTCGTTTCCTCTTTCGAAGGGCGGATCAGTGCGGCTTTCCACCGCTGCCTGGGCCGCGAGGGAAATTCGGGTAGCGGGTCAGGTGATCCACGACTGAAATCGGGTCGTGGGTCGAGGGGCCTGCGACTGAAATCGAAAGAGGAGGCAGAACATGTCGGGGTCGGCAACGGCGAGCTGGGCATTACCGCATTGGATGCGGCCGGGCGCCACATGGACTGAAACGGTGCCAAACCAGGATCTGGACAGCACACTCGTTGAACGTTGCCTGGCCGGCGATGCCGAAGCGTGGGAAGACCTCGTGCGCCAGCATACCCGGCGCGTCTACGGCATCTGCTATCGCTTCACTGGCCGCGACTCCGAAGCTCAGGATCTCACCCAGGACGTTTTTCTGCGCGTTTTCCGCGCACTCGGCAGTTTTCGGGCAGCCGAAGGCTGCTTCACCACGTGGTTGACGCGCCTCACCCGTAATCTGCTGATCGACCACTACCGGCGTACGCGGAACCAGCGCATCACGGATTCGATCGAAGAACAACTGCCGCGCGTGGAGCAGGGCGCGGTCGCGGTTGCCCGTCCCGATAGCCAGTTGGCGGGCCGCGAGGCCAGTGAAATGCTGCAATCGGCGCTCGGCCGTCTTTCGCCTGAGCTGCGTGAAACAATTATCCTGCGGGATTTGCAGGATATGGAATATAGAGAGATTGCGAACGTGCTCGAGATCCCGGAAGGGACCGTCAAGTCGCGTTTGAACCGCGGCCGCGCGGAGCTCGCGCGGATGCTGAAGAAATATCGGGAAGCTTTTTAGGACGGATTGAACGGAAGATGATGAATTGCGCTGAGTTCGAAGTTCTGCTCGCCGATTCCCTGGATGGGGCGCTCGAGGCGCCCGGACGGGAAACGGAGCGGGACGCCTTTGCACAGCATCTGGCTTCCTGCCCCGCCTGCGCCGCCATGGAAAATGACGTGCGCGCCGCCCTCGCCTTCATGGATGTTGCCGCCGATCCCGAGCTTCCGCAGCCGCTGATCGGAAAAATTCTTCACGCCACCAACTCCGGCTGGGAACTGCAGCTTCGCGGCAAAGGAATTCGCGGGTGGCTGAACCGGAAGTTTGCGCCGGTGCTGAAGCCCCGCTTTGTGATGGGCGCGATGCTCACGGTCATGTCTGCCACGATGCTGACGCGTTGCGCGGGCGGCTCGAAGAGCACGATGACCGCCGCGGACCTGGACCCCGTCCGCATCTGGTCGTCGCTCGAGAGCAAGGGACATCGAATCTGGGATCGCACGGTAAAGGGTTACGAAAGTCTGCGTGTTGTTTACGAAATCCGCACGCAGCTGGATGACTGGAATCGCCAGCAGCAGGCTCAGGCGGAAGCGGATGCGGAAGCCGCCGCCGACGCCAAAGCCAACAGCAGGAAACTGCCCGGTCCGGAGGCCGGACAGCCGGGAGCAAGCGGCCCGGAAAAGCCGGTTATATCGCCTGTAGATAAAAAGCAATAGAATTGAGGCCTTTGAAATGAATTGCGCAAACCATCCCGAAACCACCGCAACGGCATTCTGCCGCGAATGCGGAAAACCGATGTGTCCGGAGTGCCAGCGGCCGGCGCTCGGATCGATTTTTTGCGAAGTTCATCAACCGCCGGTACACCAGACGGAAGCTGCGGGACCGGCGGCTGCGCCGCTTCCCTACACCGCGCCACACATTCCGGCGGCGCCTTCGCCATACTCGTCGCCTTATAACGCGCCGCCTCCACAGGCGATGCCGGATGAATCCGTGCACCCGATTCTGGCTTTGCTTCTCGGCCTGATTCCGGGTGTAGGCGCGACGTACAACGGCCAGTACGCGAAGGGGCTCGTGCATGCGCTGGTCTTCGGTCTTCTGGTCAGCGCCATCGCCAACGCGCATAACGGGGGCATGGCGGCGCTGCTCGGTATCATGATCGCCGCCTGGGTTTTTTACATGTGCTTCGAGGCGTATCATACGGCGCGCAAACGGCGGTATGGAGTGGCGGTGGAAGAGTTCTCCGGCCAGTTTGATTTCCGCGCGGGCGGCAGCCGCGTTCCGGTCGGAGCCATCCTGCTGATGGGCCTCGGATTTATTCTGCTGCTCGATACCACCGACGTCATCAGCATCGATGAATTCGTGAAATACTGGCCCGTCGGTCTGATTCTGGTTGGCGTCTACCTTCTCTATAATCGCCTGACTCCGGGCCATGATCATCACAGAAATGATGCGGAGGTACGCCGATGAACGATCAGAGCCATCTTCTCCTGCGGGCTATTAAAGGTCCCGTTATCATGATCACGATCGGCGTTCTTTTCGCGGCCGACCGCTTCACGGACTATCACTTTTATCAAACCTGGCCGATCCTGCTGATCGTGATCGGAGTCCTGCAATTCGTAGCCGGCCGGGGCCGCCGCGCGGACTACTATCCGCCGCCCGGCGCTCCATATCAGCAGATGCATCCGACGTATCAGCCGCCGCGCCCGGCTTCACCTCCGCCGCCGCCGCCGCCCTCCGATGCTGCCGGCCCGAATGGACAGGAGTCACGCTCATGAGACCGCGCTCTGTTACCGGCCCTCTGATCCTCGTGACGATCGGCGTGATCTTTCTGCTGATCAACCTCGGCTATGACGTACACATCTGGAGCTGGTTTTCCGATTACTGGCCGTTCCTTCTGATCGGCCTGGGCGTGATCCGCCTGGCCGAAGTGCTCTTCCAGTTCAGCCACGGCAGTCCGGTTGCGCCGTCCGGCGGTGGATGGATTTTCTGGACCATCGTGCTCTGCATCATCATGAGCGCCTGGGGCGCCGCTCGCAATGGCATTCACATCGGCCGCCTCAATACGCCGGGTACGGTGGGGATTCTTGGCAGCTCCTACGAATACGGCGTTGACACATCCAGCCCCGCCAGCGGAATCACGCGCGTGATTTTCGACAATCTCGATGGCAGCATCGCGGTTCATGGCGACGCCGGCGCCGACGTAAAAGTCACCGGCCGGAAAACCGTCCGGGCCTTCAGCCGAAGCGACGCCGACCGCGCCAACACGGAGACGACGGTCCGCGTCGCACGCGAGGGCGACTCCCTGGTGGTGCGCGCGAACGATCCTTTGCACTCGGGGATGCTCAGCATTGCGACAGACCTCGATGTCGTGGTGCCGAAGGGCATTAACATCGAAGCCCGCGGGCGCGGCGATCTCAATGTCGAAGACATGGACGGAGCCGTGAGCGTGACCGACAGCCGCGGTGATGTCCGGCTCAACAACATTGCCAAAGACGTACATATCGAATCCGCGCGCGGCGGCCTGATTCGCGCCGTGGGCGTCAAAGGCGCGGTCGATCTCCAGGGCCGCGGCGGCGACCTCCAGCTCGAAAATGTCGCTGGTCAGGTCACCATCAATGGTGAGTTTTCCGGAACCCTTGAATTCCGCAACCTGGCGAAGCCGCTGCACTTTCAATCCTCGCGCTCCGATCTTCGCGTTGAGCAGATTCCCGGTTCCATCACGATGGATCTCGGCCAGGTGAAAATCAACAACGTCGTGGGACCGCTCCGGTTCCGGACTCCTTCGCGCGACGTCAATGTGGAAGACGTGACGGAGTCGCTCGAACTCAACGTGGATCATGGCGATATCCAGATCTCCGACACGAAGGCTCCGCTGCCGAAGATGGAGGTCCACTCGCAGAGCGGCGAAATCACGCTGACGCTGCCGGACAAGGCGCCCTTTGACCTGGACGGCAGGACCAACGGCGGCGAAGTGGAGAACGACTACGGCGACCCGCTCCAGACGGAGAACAATGGCCGCCTTTCGACCGTGAAGGGAAAGGTGGGTAACGGCCCGCAACTGGTCGTCACCACCGATCGTGGCAACCTGACGATCCACAAGCATTGACCGTCGTGCATACTGGTCACTGGTGCCTATCTCCGCTGACGAACTTCGGCGATATTACGCCGGCCTTTCCGATACAGCGCTGCTCGAATTGAATCCGGACGAGCTGACTCCGGTTGCGCGCGCCTGCTACGACGATGAGTTTTCGAAACGCGGTCTCGCTGATGAGGCCGGTGACGAAGAGTCTGCGGATGCTGCCGGGCCTGTGTCTGATGATCAGCCACATGGCGAAGAGGAAATGGTCTGTGTCGCGGAATACGACTACGTCGATGAGGCGGATCTGGCGAGAGGGCTGCTGCAGGGCGCGGAGATTCCCGCGGTTATCGATCGCGACGCAACTCTGGTGCGTTTGATGGTGCCGCCCGATCTGGCCGAGCAGGCGCTCAGCCTGCTGACCACGCCGCTCACGGATGAAGAGCTTGCCGCGCAGGCGGAAGCGGCGGCCGGCGAAGACGAGCTTCCTGACGAAGACGAAGCCGAAGAATCGGCGGGCTAACGGACAGTAATACTGTGCTCGCCGCCCGGCAACAGCACGGTGCAGTTGCTCTCTTCCACGCATTTCGCGGCAAATGCCCGCCCATCAAGCGTCATCGCGGCGGGCTTACGGTCGAATTGCACGATCGCGCGGCTGCTGCTCGAATAGCGGAATGCTGCGTGTCCTGCGTCCGCCGATGCCGAGAGCAGCGTCGCATTCAGATCGGCGATGGAGATGCCGGTGCGCGCGGGCGCGGGCTGCACCAGATGCTCGCCCGCAGGAAGATACACCGCGTCGGCTGTGATCAGCGGCCAGGACTTGCCGTCTACTGTCGCGCCGCCGCCGCTCCATACAAGATCGAAATCGGCCGGTGAGGCAACCGAAATTCCCTGCTTCTCTTTTGAATAGCGCGTCACGTTGGCGGCGGCGGCGCTGAGAAACGGCAGGTCCGGTTTCAGGATGCTGTTCTCGAAGTAGAGCGCCACTCTGGGGAACGAGCTGGATGCCATGTGGACGAGCTCGAAGAGCTCTGTACCTGTTTGCTGCCGCGTCGGATAAACGTCCTGATAGCGGTCGACGATGTTGATGTCAATCGCCAGCCGGTCGCGGTGCGGAGTGAGCGGAGCATAGCGCTTCGCGATTTCGGGATAGCGCTGCGGCCCGAGATTCCATACGGTGGCAGGATCTTCGATCAGAAACGAAAAAGGCTGCGTATCGAGCAGGGGCAGCACACGGGCCGCATCGGCGCCGATGGCGTCCTTCATGCCCGTATCGAAGCGGTCGTCTACGTGTGTGAGCACGAGATCGAGTCCGGGATGCAGCGACTGAAGCTGTGCGGCGAAGCGGAGCCAGTCCACCTGCATTTTCTCCGCGAGTTCAGCGCGAAAATCGAGAAACTGACGCAGCGAAGCAGGATCGTTTCTCTGCCCCCAGATCCCCATCGGATCCCAGCCGAAACGCGCGCGAAACATTGCCCTCACATCGCTGTTCATCGGAGTGAAGCGAGCCGGGTTTGCCGCGCCTTCGAGCGACTCGAAGTAAAGCTCAGCCAGATTGACGCCGTCCCAATCGAACCGCTGGATCATGTCGCGGAGACCTGCCTGAATCGCTTTCACGCAATCCGGATTCTGGAGGTTCATCAGCTTGCGCCAGTCCAGTTGCGCGTCCTGGAGGAGCGCGGTCTTCTCGCGCCACTCCGGATGCTGGGCCCAGAATGCATCACTGACATGCGGCAGTTCGATCCACGCGTAGACCAGGATCCCGTGGCGGTGGCAGGCCGCGATCAGCTTTTGCAAATATTGGTCGTGAGTGGAGTCCGGATCGAAAAAGTGCCAGGATGCGACGTGAAGGGCGGCGATGCCCGCCTTGCGCCATCGCGCGGCCAGGTAATCAGGGTCGGCGCGCGATCGGTACGAATCATCGAAGAATGCCCAGAGCCGGGACGAACGGAAGGAGGGTCCGAATCCCAGGTCCGCGAGCGCCTGGGTGAGATAAGGAAAGCGCTCATAGCCGTTCGTGCCGGCGCTCGTCGCCACCCACAAAACCGCGCCCGCTCCCAGACGATAGCCTGCAATCACCGGCGCGCCCGTCCATCTTTCCTTCGCAAAGATTCGCGCGTCCGGAGGAATGTCGTAACGCGGAATATCCACCGCGCTTGCCCAGACCACCGGCAGGTTCGAATTGTGCTCGTCCACAATGTGGATGCAGGAAATCGTGCCGCTGCCCGGCCGGAAGCCGAA
>Ga0070658_10005627_pt1 | contig 10167 bp, 7 predicted proteins | sample KBSC13metaG_FD_64664 | JGI IMG/M metagenome (GOLD analysis project Ga0070658, IMG submission 64664) | Corn rhizosphere microbial communities from Kellogg Biological Station, Michigan, USA - KBS C1-3 metaG | ecosystem: Host-associated > Plants > Roots > Rhizosphere > Soil ... | reverse complement strand
CCTTGTACGAGGGGTGGCGCAGCCGGTCGTCCCGCGTCCACTCGGTGTACTCGACCTCGGCCACGAGACGCGGCTCGACCCAGACGGCGTCCCTCGCGTGCTGCCGAGGCACCTCGCCGACGAAGGGCGAGCTCTCCCGGCGCAGGGGGCGCAGCTGCTCCTGCAACGACCGCAGCGTCGCATCGCTGAAGCCTGTGCCGACGTGCCCGGCGTACACCAGGCCCTCGGGGCCGTGCACCCCCAAGAGCAGCGACCCGATGCGGCCAGCCCTTCCGCCCTCACCGGGCTTCCACCCGGCGATGACGACGGACGCCCGCTTGACGTGCTTGAGCTTCAGCCAGGCATCGGTCCTTCTGCCTGGCAGATAAGGAGAGTCGCAGCGCTTGGCCACGACTCCCTCCAGGCCTTGGTCTCGCGTCGCTGCGAGAAGCGCGGTGCCGTGACCGCGGAACACGTCGGGGACCTGCCACGCCTCGCCGCCGAGCTCGAGCGCCTCGAGCGCCTCGCGGCGGACCGTCCACGGCTCGTCGAGCAGCGAGCGGCCCTCGACGTGCAGGGCGTCGAAGAGCACCAGCTGGACCGGGGTCGCGCGCAGGAGCGCCGCGGACGGCTTGGCCACGTGCATGCGTGCCTGCAGCGTTCCGAAGTCGGACCGCCCGGACGGCGTCATGGCCACGATCTCGCCGTCGAGCAGCGCCTGCCGGGAGCCGAGCTGCAGACCCAGCCCGCGGAGCTCCGGGTACGAGGCCGTGACGTCGTTTCCGTTGCGGCTGCGCACCTGCACACGGCCACCGTCGACGCGGACCAGGGCGCGTACCCCGTCCCACTTCACCTCGAAGGCCCAGCGGTCCTCGTCGTGCGGCATCGTGCCGGCCGTGGCGAGCATCGGCTGCAGGTCCTTGGGCAGCGGGGTCCAGCCCTGCGGCGGTCCGTCCATGCGGTGCACCATCCAGCTGTCGCCGCGGGTGCGGAAGAAGACGTACCGACCCTGCACCCGTTGCCCGGTCAGCACCACCTTGACCTCGCGGTCGGTCCACTTCTCCAGCACGTAGGTGCCCGAGTCCCAGACCGTGACCTGGCCACCGCCGTACTCGCCCTTCGGGATGGAGCCGGCGAAGGTCGCGTAGGCCATCGGGTGGTCCTCGGTCTGCTTCGCGAGGTGGTTCTCCGCCGGGTCGAGCGGGAGGCCCTTCGGGACGGCCCAGCTGACGAGGACGCCGTCCCGCTCGAGCCGGACGTCCCAGTGCAGGGCGGTCGCGTGGTGCTCCTGCACGACGAAGGTGTCGCCGCGCCCGGCCTGGTCGTCGCCGGTGTGGTCCTGGGGCCCGGGGACGTCCCACGCGGGCACCGGCTCGGGGGTCCGGCGGGCGTCGCGCTTCGCGCGGTAGGTCTCCAGGGGCACGGGCTCTTCCTACCCCGACGAGGGGCGCGAAGCGTGTCCGTCCTGCCCTACCTTGCGAGGGATCGGTCGGGACGGGTGTGTGGACCCGTCCCGGCCGCTCCGCCTAGCGTGACGGCAGCGTCGATGCGAGCCGCAGAGGGTAGGAGCCGGGCATGAGGTCCATCTGGAAGGGCGCGATCAGCTTCGGGCTGGTCACCATCCCGGTGAAGCTCTACAGCGCGACCGAGCAGAAGGACGTGACCTTCCACCAGGTCCGGCGCTCGGACGGCAGTCGCATCAAGTACAAGCGGGTCGCCGCCGCGGACGGCGAGGAGGTCGCCTACGGCGACATCGCCAAGGGGTACGAGCTGCCGAGCGGCGAGACCGTCGTGCTGACCGACGACGACTTCAAGGACCTCCCGCTCTCGACGCAGAAGGCGATCGACGTCCTGCAGTTCGTGCCCATCGAGGAGATCGACCCGATCTACTTCGAGAAGAGCTACTACCTCGAGCCGGAGAAGACGGGCGCAAAGCCGTACGTGCTGCTGCGCGAGGCTCTCGAGGACTCCGGCAAGGTGGCCATCGTCAAGGTGGCGCTTCGCAGCCGCGAGTCGCTGGCGACGCTCCGCGTGCGCGACGGCGTCTTCGTCCTGGAGACGATGCTGTGGCCCGACGAGATCCGCACCCCGGACTTCGGCTTCCTCGACGAGGACATCGAGGTGCGCCAGCAGGAGCTCGCCATGGCCGGATCGCTCATCGAGACCCTGTCCGGCGAGTTCGACCCGACGCAGTACACCGATGCCTACAGGGACGCCCTGCAGGCCGTCATCGACGCCAAGGTCGAGGGCCGGGAGGTGGTCCAGCCCGAGGAGGCGCAGCCGTCCACGGGCACCGTCGTCGACCTCATGGCCGCCTTGCGGGCGAGCGTCGAAGCGGCGAAGAAGGGCGGTGCGCCGGACGCAGCCGCTCCCAAGAAGGCCACCGCCGCCAAGAAGGCACCTGCCAAGAAGACCGCGAAGAAAGCCCCTCAGAAGAAGGCGGCAGCGAAGAAGGCGGCTGCGCGCAAGTCCGCCTGAACCGGGACAAGCCACAGCAACCTGCCCTGGGCGTTAGGCCGAACGGCCCTCGTCGTTCACCCCATGCCGCCTACCGTTCGGCTCTCAGGTCGATCGGGAGACGGCACGATGGACGTAAGGGATGCGCACCGCATCTGCCGCCCTGACCAGGAGCACCCGTGAGCGTGATGGACAACAGCGAGCTCATCGCTGCTCTGCGCGCCGTCCCGGGTGTCAGCGACGCGGACGTGACCCCCGACGGCCAAGGGGGTCTGGGCACCCTGAAGCTCGACCTCGAAGCCGGTGTCGACGAGGCTGCCGTGGCGAGCAGCGTCGGTCGCCTGCTCCGCGAGCAGTTCGGTCTCGGCGTCGATGCCGACCACGTCCAGGTCGTCGAGGACGCCGTGGTCGACTCCCTCGATGATGACGCCGAGGGCGTGCTGCCCGATCTCCCGGCTCAGCGCTCGGCCCAGCGCCCGTCCATCGCCCGCATGCACCTCGTCAGCTCGGGGCTCGACGTCACGGCGTCGGTCACGCTGTCCTCCGGCGCCGGCAAGGCGACCGGGGAGGCGCGCGGGGCTGCGTCGCAGACGGGTGTGCACCGGGCGGTCGCCACCGCCACCCTCCGCGCCGTCGAGCTGCTCGTCGAGGGCCAGGTGCGCTTCGAGCTCGAGCACCTCGAGGTGACTCCGATGGGCACCGAACGCACGGTCGTCGTGGCGCTCACGCTGCTCAGCAGCCGGGGCACCGAGCGGCTCACCGGTGCGGCCGCCGTCCGCGAGGACGTCCGTCAGGCCGTCATCCGCGCGACCCTGGACGCCCTCAACCGGCGTCTCGAGGTGCTGCTCACCGAGGTGTGAGCTCCCGCCGGTTCTGCGACGCGGCCGTGACCGCCCTTTCCGACGCGCCCCTCGGGTGAGCGCCTCCGGCGCCGTTCGGTGCGAAACTCCCACCTCGTGGGCGGTAGCTGCCGCCCCGGGAAGGAACACGACGGTGACCGAGACCCCGGCGGGAGCGGCAGGCGGGCAGATGTCCGACCGCATGCAGGCGCTCCTCTCCGCTGCGGCGGAGGAGCAGGTCCGAGAGCAGCGGGCGGTCTCCAGCCTCCTCGCCGAGCTGCGCGGTCAGATCGCGAGCCTCGGCGAGGGTCAGCGGCTCGCCGCGACCGATGCCGCCGTGGAGCGCCTGAGCGGCGTCGTCAGCACGGTCGTCGCCGACCTGCGGACCGCGACCTCCTTGCTCGGCCAGCGCATCGAAGCGCTCTCGCAGCGGGTCGACGCGGTCGCGGCCGACACCGCGGCGCCGACCGAGCAGACCGCCGTCCGGCTCGGCGCGCTGTCGGCGGAGATCTCCGCGCAGGGCGAGCACGTGGGGCGCATGGCCGCCTCCCTCGACCAGCTGGCTGCCTTCCCGGCCGCCCTGGCGGCGCTGCAGAACGACGTCGCCGGGCTGCACGACCGGCTGCAGCCCCTCGGCGAGGTCCGCTCGGCGGTGAGCGATCTCGGCAACCGCACCTCGCAGGCGCTCGGACAGCTCCTGCCGCAGGTCGAGGCCCTGCAGGCCAAGCTCGACGCCATCGGCAGCGTCCCTGACACCGACCGGCTCCGCGACGCCGTCGTCGACGCCCTCGGGCACCGGCTCGAGCGGCTCGAGCAGGCAGCCGATCGGCCGGTCGTGGGCCCCGAGGCGCTCAAGGCCCACTTCGGTGACCTGCGCGCGTCGCTCGACAGCCAGACCGGCGACCGCTTCGACGAGCTGCAGTCGGCGCTCGGCGCGGTCGAGAACCGGCTGGGCCAGGTAGGTGAGCGCGTCGCGGACGTGGGCGACGCTGCCGGGGGCGTACCTGCCCTGTCCGCCGAGATCGCTCGGCTGCACACCCGCTTCGACGACATCGCCTCGCTCCGCGCGCAGGTGCAGGCGCTCGGTGCCGGCGTGCAGGCCCTGCAGGACGACACGTCGGGCGCCAGCTCCGAGGCGGCCCTGCTCGCCCTGCGCGCGGACCTGGGGCGCCTGGAGGATCGCCTTGGCGAGCTCGTGCCGCCGTCGGGCGAGGACGTCGCCGGCGTCGTCAGCGCCCGCGTGGCCGACAAGCTCGTGGAGACGCTCGCGCCCCGCATCGCCGACGTGGTGCTCACCCGCGTGTCGGCGGCGCTGGTCAACCAGCTGGGCGAGGCGCTGTCCCCGCGCGTCAAGGCCGACACCGAGCAGGTGGTGCGCCTCGCGACGGCCGACTCGGAGCGGCGCGTGCTCGCCCATGTCGACGAGGCCGTGCTCGCGCTCGCGGAGGCCCTCCTGCGCCGCCGCAAGCCCGCCCGGACCCCCGCGAAGCCCGTTGCGTCCGCTCCGGTGGAGGTGCCGGAGGAGGTGTCCGAGCGGACGTCCGAGGAGCCCGCGCCCGAGCCTCCCGCTGCGGTGGACGACCGGCCGGCTGTCACCTCGAGCCTCGCGCCGCCGCCGTCACTGTCAGGCCCGCCGCCACCCGCACCCCCCGTCGAGGAGGCGCCACCCCCGGCGCCTGAGCGCAAGGTCGCGAAGGCACCTGGGAAGGCACCTGAGAAGGCACCGGAGAAGGCTGTGGCCAAGGCGCCGGCCAAGGCCCCTGCGAAGGCTCCTGCCCGCCGGGCCGTGGCGCCGGCGAAGAAGGCGGCGCGTCCGCCCGTGAAGCCGCTGCTCGAGCGCACTCCTGACGCCACGGACGAGGGCGAGCCGGTGACGCAGCAGCCGCTCCGCCCGCCGCCGATCACGCGACCGGCGCCGGCGCCGCCTCCCGCTCCGAGAGCTGCCCCCGCGCCGGAAGCACCGCCTGCGCCGGTCGAGGAGAAGAAGCGCAAGCCCTGGTGGCGGCCCGGCGGCTGACCAGACACGACGGAGGCCCGCACCCTTGCCGGGTGCGGGCCTCCGTGCTGAGGGGTCCTACTTCGCGACGTCCTTGAGCTTGTCGCCGACGCCCTTGAGCTGGCCCATCTTCTCGTCCTTGAGGCCTTCGGCCTGCGTCTCGCGGTCGCCCGTGGCGCCGCCGACGGCCTGCTTCGCCTTGCCCTCGAGTTCCTCGGTGGTGTGCTTGAGCTTGTCGGTCAGGTTGCTCATGTGTCCTCCTCGCGGATCGGGTGCACTGAAGACCTGCCCACTGACCCGGGCGGCGAACGTGGCGCAGGTCACCGAAGGGAATCCTCACGCCGCTGCCATGCTTGTTGCAGACACACCCGTACGAAGGAGCTCGTCGTGCCGTCCCTGCCGCCGCTGGTGGAGCCCGCTGAGTCGCTGACCCGCGAAGAGGTCATGCGCTACAGCCGCCACCTGATCATCCCCGACGTCACGACCATGGGGCAGAAGCGGCTCAAGAACGCCAAGGTCCTCGCGGTGGGGGCGGGCGGGCTCGGCAGCCCGACGCTCATGTACCTCGCCGCGGCAGGTGTCGGCACCCTCGGCATCGTCGAGTTCGACACGGTCGACGAGAGCAACCTGCAGCGCCAGATCATCCACGGCCAGAGCGACGTCGGGCGCAGCAAGGCGGAGAGCGCGCGTGACTCGATCCGCGAGATCAACCCGCTCCTCGACGTCGTCATCCACGAGACCCGTCTCGACAACGACAACGTCATGGAGATCTTCAGCCAGTACGACCTCATCGTCGACGGCACTGACAACTTCGCGACGCGCTACATGGTCAACGACGCGGCCTTCTTCCTGAAGAAGCCCTACGTCTGGGGCTCGATCTACCGCTTCGATGGGCAGGCGTCGGTGTTCTGGCCGACGGCCGAAGGTGTCGAGGCGCCGTGCTACCGCTGCCTCTACCCGGAGCCGCCGCCGCCCGGGATGGTCCCGTCGTGCGCCGAGGGCGGCGTCCTCGGCGTGCTCTGCGCGAGCATCGGCGCGATCCAGACGACCGAGGCGATCAAGCTGCTGACCGGCATCGGCGACCCGCTGGTCGGCTCGCTCATGGTCTACGACGCCCTCGAGATGACCTACCGCAAGATCAAGGTCCGCAAGGACCCGGAGTGCCCGCTGTGCGGCAAGGAGCCGACGATCACGGGCCTCATCGACTACGAGACCTTCTGCGGCGCCCTCTCCGAGGAGGCCATGGAGGCCGCGATCGGGTCGACGATCCTCGCCACCGAGCTGAAGGAGCGCATGGACGAGGGCAAGGACATCTTCCTCGTCGACTGCCGCGAGCCGGCCGAGTGGGAGATCATGTCGATCCCCGGTGCGACGCTCATCCCGAAGGGCGAGTTCCTCAACGGCAACGCCCTCGCGGACATGCCGCAGGACAAGGAGATCGTCGTCTACTGCAAGAGCGGCATCCGCTCGGCGGAGGTGCTCGCGGCGCTCAAGAACGCCGGCATGACCAACTCCGTGCACGTGCAGGGCGGGGTCATCGCCTGGCAGGCGCAGGTCGACCCCTCGCTGCCGACCTACTGAACCGCGAGGCGTAGCCGGCTCGCTCGTTGGGAACAAAGCAGGACGATCCCCCCGACGAAAGAGCCTCAGCCATGCGTCTTCGCCATCTCCTCGCCCCGGTCGCTGCCGGCGCCCTCGCTGTCGCGTTCTCCGCGTCCGTCCCGGCCCAGGCCGCCGGCTGGGCCCCGGCGGCCACAGCCACCGTCCACCCGGGCGTGCAGACCGTCACGGGCGGCGCGCAGTGCACCGCCAACTTCGTCTTCCAGGCGAACGGCGTGACCTACCTCGGCCAGGCGGCCCACTGCTCCGGTACGGGTGCGGCCACCGACACCAACGGCTGCACGTCGCAGTCGCTGCCCCTCGGCACTCCGGTGACCGTGGCCGGCTACACCGGGACGCTGGCCTACAACTCCTGGCTCGCCATGCAGTCCGCGCACGAGAGCGACGCCGAGACCTGCGCGTACAACGACCTCGCGCTCATCCAGCTCCCCGCCGCTGCGGTCGCGAACACGAACCCGAGCGTCCCGACCTTCGGTGGGCCCACGGGCGTCGGCGGGCCGGTCGCGTCGGGCGGCAACGTCTACAGCTACGGCAACTCCTCGCTGCGGCTGGGCCTCTCGCCGCTGAGCCCCAAGCGCGGTGTCGTCGTCGACAACAGCCCGGGTGGCTGGAGCTCCGACGTCTACACGGTGACGCCTGGCATCCCCGGCGACTCCGGTTCGGGCTTCCTCGACGACAGCGGCAAGGCCGTCGGTGTCCTCTCGACCGTGGCCATCGCGCCGCTGCCGGCGAGCAACGGCGTCGGCACGCTCGCCAAGGAGATCGCCTACGCCCAGTCGCACGGCGTCTCCGGGCTGACGCTTGTGAACGGCACCGAGCCGTTCAACGCGAGCGCGCTGCTCTGACCGCCCTCGCGCACCCCCGTCCAGCCCTGTCCTAGCGTGCGGGGAGTGGCGCGTTCCCCCTCGGCCTCGGCCGGGCTCAACGTCCGGCCGGGCGCCAGCACCGGTCCGACGGACTTCGCGCGCGCGGTGCTCGACGTCGTGGCCAGGATCCCCAGGGGCCGGGTGATGACGTACGGGGACGTCGCCGAGTACCTCGGCCAGGGCTCCCCGCGCACCGTGGGCGCTGTCATGGCGAAGCACGGCCACGAGGTGCCGTGGCAGCGCGTCGTCCAGGCCAGCGGCCGCCCTGCCGAGCCGCTCGTCGAGAAGGCGCTCGCCCTGCTGCGCAAGGAGGGCTGCCCGGTCCGCGGAGAGAAGGTGCTGCTCGCCGAGTGCCGCTGGGACGGCAGCCCGGCCGGCTCGTAGTACGAGGTCGTCGTAGGTCTGCGGTTGGATGGGCCGCGATGTACCGCCTCGACCGCACCCGCCCGGCCGGCCCCGGCCGCCTCGTTCCGGACGCGGCGCAGCAGGCGGTCCTCGCCCACGACGGCGGACCCTTGCTGGTGCTCGCCGGCCCGGGTACGGGAAAGACCACGACCCTTGTCGAAGCGGTCGCGCGCCGGGTCGAGACGCAAGGCCTCGCTCCCGACGAGGTCCTGGTCCTCACCTTCAGCCGCAAGGCGGCGAGCGAGCTCCGGGAGCGGATCAGTGCGCGGCTCGGGACCGCGACCGCCGGTCCGTCGGCCTGGACCTTCCACGCGTTCTGCTACGCCCTCGTCCGCGAGCACCAGCCCAGCGGGCTCTGGACCGACCCGCTGCGGCTGCTGTCGGGGCCCGAGCAGGACGTCGTCCTGCGCGACCTGCTGCGCGGGTCGCTCGATCTCGGGCGACCCTGGCCCGCGCAGCTCCGGGTCGCGCTCACGACGCGGGGCCTGGCGGAGGAGGTGCGGGCGCTGCTGTCGCGGGCCCGCGAGGTCGGCCTCGAGCCGGCCGACCTCGCGTCCCTCGCTGTGCGCGAGGGGCGCGACGACTGGGCCGCGATGGCGGCCTTCTTCGACGAGTACCTGCAGGTCCTCGATGCGCAGGGCGCCATCGACTACGCCGAGCTCGTCCACCGGGCGGTGCTGCTGGCCGAGGGCGACGACGTCGCCGCCGAGCTGCGGCGCCGCTACCGCGCGGTCTACGTCGACGAGTACCAGGACACCGACCCTGCCCAGGAGCGGCTGCTCCAGGCGATCGCAGGGCAGGGTCGCGACCTCGTCGTGGTCGGCGACCCCGACCAGGCCATCTACGCCTTCCGCGGCGCCGAGGTGCGCGGGCTGCTCGAGTTCCCGTCGCGCTTTCCCACCGCCGACGGCCGCGACGCCCCGGTGCTGGCCCTCACGACCTGTCGCCGGTCGGGAGCCGAGCTGCTTGCGGTGTCACGCCGACTCGCGACCCGGATCCCCTTGCTGCCGAGCCTTCTCGAGCTCCGGGAACTGGTGCCCGGCTCGCCGGTCGTGGGGGCGGCGGAGGTGCACACGCACCCGTCGGTCGGAGCGGAGGCCGACGCCGTGGCAGACCTGCTCCGCCGCGAGCACCTCGAGCGCGGGACGCCGTGGTCACGGATGGCCGTGCTCGTCCGGTCGGGCGCGCGCTCCGTACCCCTCCTCCGCCGCGTCCTCACCGCCGCTGGGGTCCCCGTGGAAGTGGCCGGCGACGAGGTGCCCCTCGGCCAGGAGCCGGCGGTGGCGCCGCTGCTGCTGGCTCTGCGGGTGGTGCACGACGACACGGCGCTCACGACCGAGGTGGCGCGGCAGCTGCTGCTGTCGCCTCTCGGCGGCGCAGACCCTGGAGCCCTGCGCCGGTTGGGCCGCGACCTGCGCGAGCTCGACCGCCTTGCGCAGCGCGACGCCGACGGGCCGTCACGGCTGCCCGCGCCCTCGGCGGAGCTCCTCCGCGAGGCCGTGGCGGACCCGCGGCACCTGATCACGCTCGACACACAGGTCGCCCGGCCCGCGGCCCGTCTGGCCTCGTTGCTGGCGGCTTCCCGCGCGAAGCTCGCGGAGGGCCCGGAAGCGGCGCTGTGGGAGCTCTGGAACGGCAGCCCCTGGCCCGACCGGTTGGAGGCGGCGTCGCTCGCGGGAGGGTCGGCCGGCCGTGCCGCCGACCGCGACCTCGACGCTGTCGTGGCGCTGTTCTCCACCATCGCGCGTGCCGCCGAGCGCCGCACGGGCAAGGTGACGGCCATCCTCGACGAGATCGAGGCGCAGCAGATCCCCGGCGACACCCTTGCCGACGGGGGCGTGCGAGGCGACGCGGTGCGGGTCCTGACCGCGCACCGGTCGAAAGGCCTGGAGTGGGACGTCGTCGTCGTGTGCGGCGTGCAGGAAGGGGTCTGGCCCGACCTGCGCCGCCGGTCCACGGTGCTCGAGTCCGAGCGGCTGGACCGCGACGGGCTGCGCGAGGCGGC
>Ga0070658_10005626_pt1 | contig 10167 bp, 4 predicted proteins | sample KBSC13metaG_FD_64664 | JGI IMG/M metagenome (GOLD analysis project Ga0070658, IMG submission 64664) | Corn rhizosphere microbial communities from Kellogg Biological Station, Michigan, USA - KBS C1-3 metaG | ecosystem: Host-associated > Plants > Roots > Rhizosphere > Soil ... | reverse complement strand
GCTGCACGAAAAAAGAAGCCGAAGCCGAAAAGGAGAAGTCCGAGGAAAAGCGGGACGACAAGACGGTGACGCTCACGACGGAGCAACTCGGGCACGTCGACCTGAAATCGGAAACGGCCGCGCTGGGCGACCTGGAGATGACGCTGAAGGCGGCAGGCCGCGTGAGCGAAAACATGAACAAGACGGCGAAGGTGGCGAGCACGCTCGAGGGCCGCATCGCGAAACTGCACGCCGACATCAATGATCCGGTGAAGACGGGTGATGTGCTGGCACTGGTGCAAACGCCGGAACTCATCGGCAAGCCGCTGGAACTGAAGGCGCCGATCGATGGCATCGTGATCGAGCGCAACCAGGCGGTGGGCGAACTCGTGGACAAGACGAGCGCGGTGTATGTGATCAGCGATCCCACGGATCTGTGGGTGCTCGCGGAGGTGAAGGAGCGCGACCTGGCGGCGCTCAAGGTGGGGTTGGACGCGAGCTTCACGGTCCTCGCCTATCCCGACGAAACATTCCATGGAAAGGTGGTGCGCATTGGCCACAAGGTGGAGGACCAGTCGCGCACGGTGGAGGCGCGGATCGAGGTGAGCAATGCCGATGGGCGATTGAAGCCGGGGATGTTTGCCGATGTGGAGATCGTGACCACGGTGACGAAGGACGTGCTGGTCATTTCCGACAAGGCGCTGCAAAGCGTCGAGGATGGGCAGATTGTTTTTGTCGAACTCGGAGAAGGGAAATTCGAGAAGCGGATGGTGAAACTCGGGAGGGAACAGCACGGCCGCGTGCAGGTGCTGGAGGGGGTGCAGGCCGGCGACAAGGTCGTGACCGCGGGCAGCTTCATCCTGAAGTCGGAAATGCTGAAGAGCGAACTGGCGGACGAGGACTGAGCCATGATCAATTCCATCCTCAATTTCTCCGTGCGGCAGCGGATGCTGGTCATCCTGGCCACGATGGTCATCGCAGGCTTTGGCGTGCTCGCGGTGAAACAAATCCCCATCGACGCGTTCCCCGACGTGACCAATGTGCAGGTCCAGGTCATCGTGAGCGCGGGAGGGATGTCCCCACCGGAGGTGGAGAAGCTCATCACCCGGCCCATCGAAATGCAGATGGGAGGGCTGCCGCGTTTGAGCGAAATCCGCTCCGTGTCGAAGATCGGCATCGCGGTGATCACGATCGTTTTCGAGGACGGCGTGAACGATTACTTTGCACGGCAACTGGTGTCGGAGCGGCTGTCGAGTGCGCGGGGGAACCTGCCGAAGGGCGTCGATGTCGAACTCGGCCCGATCACCACCGGCCTGGGCGAAGTCTTCCAATACACGCTGGTGAGCAGCGATCCGAAATTCGATGCCACCGAACTGCGGACCATCCAGGATTACATCGTGCGGCCGATCCTGCGCACGGTGCCGGGGGTGACGGAGGTGAATTCCTTTGGCGGACTGGTGAAGGAATACCAGGTGATCGTGAAGCCGGACCGGCTCACGTCGTATCACATTACGCTGCAACAGGTCTTCGAGGCGCTGGAGAAGAACAACGCCAATGCCAGCGGCAACTTCATCGAGCACGGTTCCGAGCAATTCATGGTGCGGGGACTTGGGCTCGTGAAGGATGTGCGCGATATCGAGAACATCATCGTGGCCATTGTCGGCGGCGATCCGCAAAGCGACGGAAAGGGCGGGACGAAGCCCGGGGCCGGTCATACCCCGATTTATGTGCGGGACCTGGCCGACGTGAAAATCGGGGCGGAGTTGAGGCAGGGCGCCGTGACGATGAATGGCAAAGGCGAGGCCGTGGCGGGCATCGTGATGATGCTCAAGGGCGCCAGCGGGCGCGACGTGGTGAATGCGGTCAAGGAGAAGTTGCCGGCCATCCAGAAGGCGCTGCCGAAGGGTGTGGAACTGGTGCCCTACTACGACCGCACAGACCTGGTGAAGAAGGCCATCGAGACGGTGACCAAGGCGCTGAAGGAGGGGGCGATTTTCGTCTTCATCATTCTGATTGTGCTGCTCGCCGATGTGCGGAGCGCGATCATCGTCACGCTCATCCTGCCGCTGGCCGCTCTTTTCGCGTTCATCATGATGCGGTGGCAGGGCCTGAGCGCGAACCTGATGTCGCTGGGCGGCCTGGCCATCGGCATCGGCATGATGGTCGATGGCGCGGTGGTGATGGTGGAGAATATCCACCGGCATCTCACGGAGAAGCCCGCCGAGGGCAAGGCGCACGCGCACGCGAACAAAGTGGAGACGGTGCTCTACGCGGCCAAGGAAGTGGGACGGCCCATTGTGTTCGGCATCTTCATCATCATCATCGTCTTCCTGCCGCTCTTCACACTGGAAGGCTTCGAAGGGAAGATGTTCGCGCCGCTGGCATTCACGATTTCCTTTGCGCTGCTCGGTTCGCTCATCTTTTCGCTCACGCTGGTGCCGACACTGGCGACGTTCATCCTGAGACAGGAGCCGCACGACAAGGATCCGTTGCACATTCGCTGGATCAAGTCGCTCTACCTGGTGCTTCTGAGGCCGTGCGTCCGTTTTCCGTGGCTGGTGGTGCTTTTGGCGCTGGGCGCGCTCGGTGGTTCGGTCGCGCTGACGCCGCTCATCGGCACGGAATTTCTGCCGGTGCTCGACGAAGGCTCGATCGCCATTCAGCCGCAGCGGCTCCCGAGCATTTCGCTGCCGCAGGCGCTCGCGATCCAGACCGAGGTGGAGAAGGTGATCAAGGGTTTCCCCGAGGTGATCGACATGGTTTCCAAAACGGGCCGGGCCGATATCGCCTCCGACCCAGATGGCGTGAACGTGAGCGACTGCATCGTGACGCTCAAGCCGCGGGAGGAATGGACGAGTGCCAGGACGAAGGAGGAGTTGGTGGGCAAGATGCGCGAGGCGCTGGAAGCGGTGCCCGGGATGAGCCCGGCGTTCTCCCAACCGATCGCGCTACGGGTCGATGAACTGGTGAGTGGCGTGAAGTCGGCCATCGGCATCAAGATTTTCGGCGACGATCTCGACGTGCTGAAAGAGAAGGGCGATGCCGTGGCGCGGGTGCTGGGCAAGGTGCCTGGCGCGGCGGATGTGAGTGTCGAGAAGGTCAGCGGGTTGGCCTATCTTCAGATCGAGGTCGACCGTGAGAAGATCGCGCGCTACGGGATCAACGTGGCCGACATCAACGACGTCATCGAGACGGCGATCGGCGGAAGGGAGGCGACCAAGGTCTATGAGGGCTTGAAGGTCTTTGGCCTTGCGGTGCGGTTTCCGGAGGCGGCGCGCAACGACGTCGAGCCGATCCGGGAAATTCTCATTCCATCGCCGAGTGGCGCGCTAATCCCACTGGGCCAGATTGCGAAGGTGGATGTGACCGAGGGCCCCGCGCAGATTAGCCGGGAAAGCGGCGGGCGGCGGATCGTGGTGACGTGCAATGTGACGGGCCGTGATATCGGGAGCTTCGTGCAGGAAGCGCAAAGGAGGATTGAGGCCGCGGTGAAAATGCCACCCGGTTACATTGTGACCTGGGGCGGGCAGTTCGAGAACCAGCAGCGGGCGATGAAGCGCTTCTCCATCGTCGTGCCGATCACGATCGCGGCGATCTTCCTGATGCTCTTCAGCTCGTTCAACTCCGTGAAACAGGCAGTGCTGATCATCCTGAACATCCCGTTCGCGATGATTGGGGGTATCTGCGCGCTGGTGATCGGGCATTTCAATTTGAGCGTGAGCGCGAGCGTCGGTTTCATCGCCCTCTTCGGGGTCGCCGTGCTCAACGGCGTGGTGATGGTGAGCTACTTCAACGAGCTGCGCCGCGCGGGGATGGCCGTGGCCGATGCGGTGATCGAAGGATCTGTCCTGAGGCTGCGGCCGGTGCTCATCACGGCGAGCGTCGCAGCGCTCGGGCTCATCCCGATGCTCTTTGCCACCGGGCCGGGCAGCGAGATCCAGAAACCCCTCGCGGCGGTCGTCATTGGGGGGCTGATCAGTTCCACCTTGCTGACGCTCTTCATCCTGCCGACGCTCTACAAGGTCTTCGAACGCAAGTCGCGGCCTGCTCCAAATCCGCTGCCCGACCCACCATCCACCACCGAACTCTACCGCGCATGAAATGAAAGCGGAGTCCTGTTTGCCGTTGATCATTATTCGCCACCCTGGCGGTGGGCGGCTGCGCGGCGTCGGCGTGACCTAAGCATTTGCCTATGAGCGACGACCACAAACACGAGCACAATGAGGACGGCGCGGGTTGCGGCCCCGATTATCCACACGACCACGGGCATGAGGACGACCCCGCTCATGAGCATAAGCATGACCACAAGGATGGTTCTTGTGGCGGCCACGATCATAGCAAGCCGGCGCTGGAACGGGCGGTCTTGAACGCGGATGCCGAGGGAAACATCCAAACCACGTTGCGGGTGGCCGGGATGGACTGTGCCGATGAGGTCGAGGCGCTGGAGCAGGTGTTTCGGCCGATCAAGGGCATCCGCGAGGTGAGGGTGAACCTGGTGGGCGGGAAGGTGATACTCTTCCATGACGAGAGGGTGACGCCCGAGCAACTCATCGGCGCAGTCGCAAGCACGGGCATGAAGGCGGTGCGCGACGGCTATGATACGGCGGATCTGGAGGGCGCGAAGCGGATGCGGCAAATCGCGGTTGCGGTTTCCGGAGGCGGCACCGGGTTGGGCCTGGTTATGCAGTGGATCAAGCTGGCGCCGGTGGTTGCGGATGTGGCGTTCGGGGTGGCGATTCTGGCAGGCGGCTGGTTCGTGGTGCCGAAGGCGTGGAGGGCACTGCGACGGGTGGCTCTCGACATGAATGTGCTGATGACGGTGGCGGTAATAGGCGCATTGGCGATTCACCAGTGGTCGGAAGGCGCGGCGGTCGCATTCCTCTTCGCGCTGTCGGAACTGCTGGAAGCGTTCAGCCTGGCTCGGGCGCGGAAGGCGGTGCAGTCGCTCATGCAACTGACACCGGAGACGGCCCTGCTCAAGGATGGGACGCAGTTCCGGGAAGTGCCTGTGGAACAGGTCGTTGTGGGCGCGACCATCGCCGTGAAATCCGGCTCGCGCGTGCCGCTCGACGGCGTTGTGACCGCGGGCGAGTCCGCGATCAACCAAGCGCCGATCACCGGAGAATCGATGCCGGTGGAGAAGAAGCCGGGGGACACAGTGTTTGCGGGCACGATCAACGGAACGGGTTCGCTCGAGATCCAGACGACCAAGGCCTACACGGATACGACCATCGCGAAGATCATCCACCTCGTCGAAGAGGCACAGTCCCAGAAAGCGCCTTCGCAGCGATTCGTCGATGTCTTCGCGCGCTATTATACGCCGTCGGTGATGATCGGGGCGGTGCTCGTCATGCTCGCTCCGCCGCTGCTCTTTCATGCGGCGTGGCTGACGTGGTTTTACCGCGGGCTCGTGCTCCTGGTCATCGCTTGTCCGTGCGCACTGGTCATTTCCACGCCGGTCTCCGTCGTTTCCGGCCTGACGGCGATGGCGCGGCGCGGCGTGCTGATCAAAGGCGGGGCGGTGTTGGAAGCCGTGGGCAAGCTCCGGGCGCTGGCTGTCGATAAGACGGGCACGATCACCGAAGGCAAACCGCGCGTGACGAAGGTCGTGGCTCTGAATGGGAAAGACGAAGTGGAGATCGTCCGGATCGCCGCCGCGATCGACACGCACTCCGAGCATCCGCTGGCGCAAGCGGTCGTCGCGTATGCGAATGACAAGAAGGTGGCCTTTCCGCGGAGCGAGAACTACCGGGCGCAAAGCGGGCGCGGCGCTGAGGCGACGATCGACGGACATGAATACTTTGTGGGCAATCACCGGTTCACGCACGAGCTGGCGGTCTGCTCGCCGGAGATCGAGCGGCAGCTCACGGAGATCGAAGCCGACGCACAGTCCGTGGTGGTCGTCGGTCACAAGCCGCATGCTGGTTGCCAGGGTGAGGTGCTCGGGATCCTAGCCGTGGGCGATGCGATCCGCGCCAACGCGGCGGAAGCGATTGCCGCGCTGCGCCGCGCGGGCATCACGAAGATCGTGATGCTGAGCGGGGACAATCAGCGCACGGCGAGCGCGATCGCCAAAAATGCCGGGATCGACGAAGCATACGGGGATCTGCTCCCCGCCCAAAAGATCGAGAAGGTGAAAGCGCTGCTCGCGAGTGAAGGGCACGTCGGCATGATGGGAGATGGTGTGAATGATGCACCCGCGATGGCGGCGGCGAGCGTGGGGATCGCGATGGGCGGCGCGGGCACCGACACTGCCATCGAGACGGCCGACATGGCGCTGATGCAGGATGATCTCAGCAAATTGGCGGAAGCCATCACGCTAGGCCGGCGCACCGTGCGGATCATTCAATTCAACATCGCTTTCGCCCTGGCGCTGAAAGGGATCTTCTTGATTCTGGCGCTGCTTGGTCACGCCAGCCTGTGGCTGGCCATTCTTGCCGATACCGGCGCGACTCTGCTGGTGATCGCCAACGCTTTGCGCCTGCTGCGCGCTCCGGCCTCCGCGTGAGTTTTCAGAATCCCAGCATCGATGGAGGTGCAAATGGTGCTCGAAGTAGATCAATCAACCCGGGCAGCGGCTTCCGGAACAACAGCCGGCTCGCGGCGTGCGGGTGGCAGTAATATCGCGCCCAAGACGGCGAAGGCCGCGCCCGCGGTGAAGGCGACCGCGGCGCCCCATTGCTTCCACAACACGCCAAAGACGATGCTCGCGGGCAGCGCGGCGAGGCCGATGGCACAATGATACCATCCGAATGCGGAGCCTCGGAGGTTCGGTGGCGCCAGGCCGGCGACCCAGGCCCGCTCGGCGGGCTCCACGAGGCCGAAGTAGATGCCGTAGGCCAGAAAGATGGCAATTAGCCAGGGCGCGGAGGACACCCAGCCGAACGCAAAATAGATCGCGGCGTAGTAGACCCATCCCGCGAGGATCATCGCACGCGGGCCGAGTCGGTCGGAGAGCCTTCCACCGAACCAGGAGGCCACCATCTTGACCACGTGATGCGCGGCCCACAGCACGGCGATTCCCGCGGCCGCGACACCCGTTTCGTTCAGTCGCAGGAGTAGAAAGGCATCCGTGGAGTTGCCGAGTGTGAAGACCAGCGCGGCGAGGAGCAAGCGACGATAATCCGCCCCCAGTTCGAACCACGGGGCGAGGCGTTTCGGCGATTGGGCAGGGACCGCACGGGGTGCGTGCGACTCTTTGACGCCGAGCAGAAGGACGGCCAGAACGGCGACCGCGGGGATTGCGGAGAAGAGGAAGACCTGTCGCATGCGCAGACCGACTTGGTTCAGCAAGACGGCGGCGACCAGCGGCCCGAGCACGGCTCCGGCGTGGTCCATTGCGCGATGAAAGCCGTACGCGGTGCCGCGCAGGGCGGGATCGGTGACATCGGCGATAAGGGCGTCGCGCGGGGAAGTGCGCAGGCCTTTGCCGATGCGATCGGCGAAGCGGAGGGCCAGCACGGCGGGCCACGCCGTGGCGAGGCCGATCAGCGGGCGCATCATTCCCGAGAGCGCATAGCCGGCCACGGCCAGGGGCTTGCGCCGCTGGGTGCGATCGGTCCAAATGCCGGAAGCGACCTTGAGGAGCGCGGCGGTTGATTCGGCGATGCCCTCGATAAGCCCCAGGGCCATCGCGCCCGCGCCGAGAGAGGAAGCGAGGAAAATCGGCAGCAGCGGATAGATCATCTCGCTGGAGAGATCAGTGAGCAGGCTGACGATGCCCAGGGCGATGACGGTCGGCGGGATGCGCCGAACGAATTTGGTCATGGCGCCATGAGTAACTGTTCGATGGCGCGATGCAAACGGGCACTCCGGCAAACCGCCTCAGCCGTTCGCGGTCCCGGACGTGTGGTGGCGGGTCTTCTTCTCCGGCAGCTTCTTTCTTCCAGCCGGGAGCGAGATGCCACGCACGAGCGGGGAGCCGCCGCCGCGGAGTTGGGCGACGATGCCCTCCAGCGCCGCGAGGCCAAAGCTGATCTTCTTGAAGAACGATGCATTGTGCGGAACGAGGATGAAGCGCGGGTGCTGGATCCACAATGCGCGCAATTTCCGATCGAGCACGAGCGCCTCCGCCATGGATTCGTTGCGCACCGGATTGCCGCCTTCGATGGATGTGCCGCCGGCTGCCGCGGTCTCGAAAAAGATGACCGCATCGTAACGGGCAAGTTCGGCTTCGAGGGTGGTGCCTACCCAGGTGAAGTATTCGCCGTCCCTGCCGGGCCAATAGGCCGCGCCATCCACGGTACCCCGGTCGCAGAGCAGCGTACGGCCCGGGTAGAGCGATGCCTGCACGTCCTCGAGATTGCGTTGCACGTGAAAGATGGAGGTCTGCGCAAAGCGTGAGGCCTGCGGTTCGCGTGAGCGCGGGAAGCCGCCTTGGAATAGAATCGTGGCGGCTTCGGGCACGAGCACGACGCGCTCGCCGATCTCACGGCGGAACAAGTCGGCGGCAGTCGTCTTGCCTCCGCCAGGGCCGCCGGTCAGGGCGATCCGGTAACATTTCGAGCTGGGGCGCTTTGCTTTCATGGCATTGGGTGGGGTGCGCTCGGATCAGAGATCGTGAATGACCTTCGGGGGAAATGCGGCCCGGAGCGCATTGAGAACGGCCAGGACGTCGATGACCTCCTGGAGGATCGCGCCCTCCACGGGGGCAAGGTGGCCGGTGGCGGCGAAGGCCATGCCGACGACGCTCAGCGCCATGCCTCCCACTGCACTCTCCAGCGCAATGCGGCGCATGCGGCGGCTGATGTGCATGAACTCGTCCACTTTCTTGAGCGAGTTATCCATCACCACGACCCCCGCCGCCTCCGCGGTTACGTCGCTGTTCTGACCGATGGCCATGCCGACCGTTGCCGCCATCATCGCGGGGGCGTCATTGATGCCGTCGCCGACGTAGAGCGTTTTGGCGGCAAGAGTTTCCGCACGGACGATGGTCAGTTTTTCTTCGGGACTCTTCTGGGCGTAAACCTCAGCGATGCCCACTTGCCCGGCGAGGTAACGAACCTCCGATTCGCGGTCGCCCGAGATGATCATCAGCCGCGCGAAGTGATGCTTCGGACCGAGGTGGCGGACGAACGAGCGGCTCTCGTCCCTGGGCGCGTCGCGAAACTGCAAGGCGGCCGCATAGCGCCCGTCGATGACTACGACGCACTCGAGCCCGCCGGCGAGCGGTGGCAGTTGATCGATACCGATTACGGCCTGCCCGGCCAGCTTGTTGCGGCTCGTGACTTGCAAACGATGGCCGGCTACCGTGCCACGCAGTCCCTGGCCGGGCGCCTCGCCCACTTCGGTGGCCTCGGGGAGCGGCATCCCGGCTTCTTCCGCCGCGGCGAGGATGGCCCGGGCGAGCGGATGTTTCGAGTAACGCTCCAGGCTGGCGACGAGCGTGAGCACTTCCCGCCGGGTGAAGCCCGTCGCGATGAGTTGCTCCGTGAGCTTGGGCTCGCCGTAGGTCAGCGTCCCGGTTTTGTCGAAGATCGCGGTTCGGCATCCGGCGATCTGCTCGAGCACGATGGGGCTCTTGACGATGATCGCGCGCCGGGCGCAGAGGGAAATGGAACCGATGATGGCGATGGGAATCGCGAGGAGCAGCGGGCACGGGGTGGCGATGACCAGGACGGCGAGAAAACGAAGCGACTCGCCGCTGAGCGCCCAGGCCAGACCGGCGACGGTCAGCGCGACCGGCGTATAGAAGGCCCCGAGTTGATCGCCCAAGCGGCGCAGATGAGGCCGCTTGCTTTCCGATTCCCGCATGACGGCCATGATCTTCGCGTAGCGCGAATCTGCGGGGAACTGGGTGGTGCGAATGGTGAGCGCCGCCTCGCCGTTCACCGCACCCGAGATCACCGCGGAACCGGTGGTCTTGGTGATTTGGAACGGTTCGCCCGTGAGGTAGGATTCATCCATGACCCCGTGACCCTCCACGACCACGCCGTCCGCCGGGCAGATTTCGTGCGGGTAGATCACCAAGGTGTCGCCCACGGCAATCTCGGCCAGCGCTACATCCGCCATTTCCGTCCCGCACTTGCGATGCGCGACCGAAGGCATCCGCTTGGCCAGCGCCGCCAGGACCGAGGACGCGCTCCGGAGTGCGTAACTCTCGAGGGCTTCTCCACCGGAGAGCATCAGGACGATGATCGAACCCGCCAGGTATTCCCCCAGCACCACCGAGGTGATGACCGAAATGCC
>Ga0070658_10005625_pt1 | contig 10167 bp, 7 predicted proteins | sample KBSC13metaG_FD_64664 | JGI IMG/M metagenome (GOLD analysis project Ga0070658, IMG submission 64664) | Corn rhizosphere microbial communities from Kellogg Biological Station, Michigan, USA - KBS C1-3 metaG | ecosystem: Host-associated > Plants > Roots > Rhizosphere > Soil ... | reverse complement strand
TGGAATCTCTAATGCCGCTTATGATGGCGATTGGGCACGGGATGACTTGGCCTCGGCGATTGGAGTTGCGTGCCATCCGATTAGAGAAGTGATCCTTCGTCTTGGCCGGCTTGCCCCGAATACAGAGGAAAGTTCTCCAAACCTAACCAAATTCGAGGATCCAGCCACCAAGAACGTAGAAATTGCGATTCAACCAAACTTGCCCATTGTTACAACTCTCGACTCAAGAAATGTGGATTACGATGGTGACTGTCAGGACGATTGGTCCATCGACGAGCTCGCACTGTTTTCCGTAGGGTTAAAAAACGCCGTAGTTGCTCTGCGGATACTAGATTCCGCGGCAGCGTCTCCGAATACTGGTGTCAGCTTCTCAGATGCATGTACGTCGCTTGGTATGACTGCCGAGCATGGAAAGCGACACGTTGCCTCCATGACGCAAGTCATGAACAGACTCAGAAAGAAATGCTGGCCAGTAAAGTGGTCGAACGATCCGACGGGCGTACAGTATACGATGAGTACTCTAACTGCGGAGAAGTGGATAAGTATTCGCAACAGGCCCAATGAACCTAATAAAGGATCATCTTCACCCAAGATGGGCCAACGTGCTGTTATGAAGCAACTTGCCGAGATGCACAACTATGATAAATCAGTCGTGATTGCGAAATACGCCCAAGCCGAACGAACAGGCAAAGCCCAAAGACTATCAGACGAGCATTCGACGGCTCCAGAAGAATACGCCCGTAGGTTGTGGGAAGATGGGATAAAGAAGGGCTGGCTCTGAGAGGACGAGGCACCGATGTCGGCAACATCGTCAAGACCGCCATCACCCAACTGAGATTGTTGGCAAGGGCCTACGACCGGATTTTGAAGTTGGCGAGGACGGTGGCGGACCTGGACGGCGAGGAGAATATCGGTCTCGCCAATGTCACGGAGTCGATCCAATATCGAACGATGGGTAGGAAGTTGTGGGGGTAAGGGTTGAAGTGCGGGGTTGGGGGCGTCGTCGATCCCGGACGCGAGGACGGGCAGAGGGACAAGCTCTGCGCCTACTCTAAAATGATGAGGGCGGAGGCACTATTATCGGTCTTCCGTTAGTCATACAGGCGTTCAAATGTTACTCAGCCGGATTTCGGCAGTAGTGAGGCATCTAGATGACACGTACGTTTGAAGCAATCTTTGATGGAACTTTGCTGAGGTTCAACGAAACGTTGGACATAGCCCCAAACACCGTCGTCAGGGTGACAATCGAAACTATCGACCAAACCATGCCCGCAGATTTTCTTTCCGTATGCTCAGCCGCCAATCTCGACGTCCGCCGGATTGGTCCGAAACCTTAGGCGCGTACTTATATGGTGGTAAACATCATCCGAAATGATCGTCTAGATTGTAATATACGTTACTATTATGACGATGACTCCACATTTAGAGTAAGGTGTCGAGCTTGTCTCGACCTGCATGGCTTCGCGCACGGGCACCCATCGACTTCAATGGCGCCGTATTAATAGCATGATCTACATGGCGATTGTCAATATCGGCTGGCTTGTCTTTGCGCTCGTCTGGGCCATGGCGGCCGTGACGGCGAAGAGGTCGGCGCGGGGGCCGGGGTGGGGCGGGCAGGTGGGAGTGCGGGTGACGGCCGCAGTCTTCATATACTTACTGATCCGGGCGATCCGAGCCGGCTGGGGAGCGAGCGTGTTGTCGACGGTGGTGTCGGCGTTGTCGAACCCGGTGCTGAACGTTGCCGGATTGGTGTTGTTCGTCGCGGGGATTGGGTTGGCGGTTTGGGCGCGATTGTATCTGGGGCGGAATTGGGGGATGCCGATGTCGCTGCGGCAGGGACATGAGCTGGTGACGTCGGGACCGTATCGGTTCGTGCGGCATCCGATTTATTCCGGTATCTTGCTGGCGGTGGTCGGGTCAATTCTGGTGGGCGAGTTTTGGTGGCTGGCGGTGCTTCCGGTCGTTATCGTCTACTTCGTCTACAGCGCTCTTACGGAGGAGCGGATGATGGGGGAGCAGTTTCCGGGCGCGTATCCGGAGTACATGAAGCGCACGAAGATGTTAATACCGTTTGCTCTGTAACTGACTAACCGATCGACCACGACCGGCTAACATACTTTGACTTCGAATCCGCCCAGAACATTCGAGTCCCTTCTGATCGGGAATGAGAATTAGGACGTACCTTTCGGACCGTGGCTTCCGCAAGACTTGGATCTACGGCTCGGCCGACTGAATGAAAGACCAATGCCATGCCCGATTCAAACGATCTTGGACGCCGAATGGATGACGACAACGATGCTGCCTTGGGCTATCCCAACACGTACGTTCCCGTCAAAGATGCGTCACCTGTCTTTGATCCCGCTCTCCAGCACTTTGGTTTCGGGTTACGTACTGGCGAACCGCGCTTTCAGTCCGAGGAAAACCGCACACGGTGGGTTCTGGCACGTCGCAGCGTCATCGACCGTGTGCTGACCGTCATCCACGCCAGTCCTTGGCGCGACCGCCTTGTCATGCGCGGAAGCTACTTGCTCAAGGCGTGGCTTGGCGACGCGGCGCGTGAGCCGGGAGACGTCGACTTCGTCGTCCGTCCGAGCAGCGTGGCGTGGAACTCCGACGAAGTGGACCAACTATTTCTGTCGCTCAGACAAGGCATCGCTCAGCACGCTGATGGCCCCGGCGCGACCATCGACATCGCTGCGATCGCGACGGACAATATCTGGATGTACTCCCGTGCCGCCGGACGTCGTATCGTTTTCCCATGGCACCAGAAGGAGGATACGCCGGCTCGACTGCCGTCGTATGCCGAACGGCCGCCAGATGGATATGTACAGGTGGACTTCGTGTTCGGCGAGGAGCTGCTTGATGAGCCGGTTCTCACGGACATTCCGCTCCTCATTAGTGGTCGGTCTCTCTCGTTTCTCACAGCATCGAAGCGCCTGTCGCTGGCCTGGAAGCTGCTTTGGCTTCAGAGCGATTCTTATCCGCAGGGGAAGGATCTCTACGATGCGGCACTCCTCGCCGAACTAACGGAGTTGCCGCAGGAGCTACTCAACGGCGTCCTCGCAACGGCAGACGAGCCTCTGTGGATCGACAGCAGCATAGCCGACTGGTTTGTTGACTGGGACAATTTCTTGCTGGAATATCCTTCCATCGGAGGAAGTGAAGCCGACTGGAAGCAGCGTCTGAAGAACTCCCTGCGTATTACTGGCTGCAAAGAGTTCGTCGGCGACTTTGAGACACACCTCACCGTGGCGTTAATGTTCTGGGACAAAGGGAAAGTAGCGCCGTTGCGTGATTGGGCCGACTCCCACTCGATGAAATTCACCCACATAATCCTCGATCGCGGAGTCTGCGCCTCGCAGCCAATGATAACATTCTATGGAAATGGGACTTTGTCCGATCAATTGAATAAAGCAGCAGAGATCGTTCAACAGATGAAGGCATCCGGCTTCCACGTATGCCGTACCAAAATTGAGGCTGGAATTCATAATGCCGACATTCCGCTGACAAAGAGCCAAGCACAGCCTCGCATGTATTTCGAGCACCACATCAAGCTGCTGCTGCCAGAGCAGTTTGAACTCAGCGAGCTTACTACAATCGCCGAACCGCTTGGTGGCCACCTGTCAAGAAATGCCCGACGCACACGTGACGACGGACGAGACGAGCGCTTTCTCACCCAGCGCTGTTACAATTGTGGACACGACGAAGCGCATCAGCAGTTGGAGTCGCTGCAACAGGCAATCCCAGTTGCGTGCGAGATCCTCGAGGTCGAAGAAGAGTTCGTCGTCTACGACAGCAACGACCGCATCGATTCGGACTGGATCATTAGGCAACCCGCAGAGTAGCGGTGCCAATTTTGGCCAGGGACCGTCGATGTCGACGGTCGATGGCCTTTGGATTGTCCGCACGCTATCCGCGAAACGCGGCGTCGAGCTCCGGCCCGTGGAACTGTTCGTAGCCGCAGACCTTATCGCCGCGGAAGCGCCAGAGGAAGACCCAGCGGGCGAGGCTTTTGGTGCCGGTCGACTTGACGGTGCAGCCGAATGTGCCCGTCGACACCACGACATCGCCCTCGCCGATGAACTCTCGGGGCTCGAAGTTCGTTACATCCACCGATTCGTAGATCGCCTGGAAGAACTTCGGCACGTTGGCTTTTCCGGAAAAATCACCGCTCCATGGGACAGCGTTTCCAAGATTGCAAGTCCAGCAGACATCGTCGGTGACCTTCGACAGGATCGCGTCGACTTCGCCGCGGCCGAACGCTTCGTACATGGCTAGAACAGTATCTTTGTGCATTGGTAGTTGCCTCACGTCGAGATTTTCGTACCCAGAAATCGTACCATCGGAACAGCCGAGTTCGTGCGATTCCCAAGCCCATTCGGCCAACTGTAAAGTTCCGTTAACCTCCCTCCGTGCATGAAGCGGTACCTGGTAGTGGAACTGACACTGTGTCATGAGCAACTACTATGTCAACCCCACTCTGTCGCAATTTTGTGCCCGCCTTGCGGCAGCGCCCATTGCTTATCTGCCGCTGGGCGCCGTCGACATAATGTTCCCTGCCACGCCAACTAAAAGCGCGCCCCGACATCCACGTGGTCGTCCACATGAATATCGGGGCGCTTCGCGGTCGCCCTGCCAGTCAATCACGGCCTTGCTAACTCAGCCGACCCACTCCTCAGGGAGCACTGAAGCCGTTGAACGTCTCCCAGGTGCTTGGCGTCTTCGCCCACGCGGCGCGGAGTACGTCCGAACTATTGAGGTCGCAGGAGACCCAGTAGCCGGTCACGCACGACTTGAGTGCGACTTTGCCGCTGCCGACGAACGAGAACTCGAACTTCTCCCAGGTGCTGGGGGAAGTGGCCCAGGCCGCTTTGAGTCGATTGGAGTCGTTGAGATCGACTGAGACGTAGTATCCGGTCTGCATCGACTTCAGGGCGACGAAGCCGTGATGCGGGTCGACCGGTACGAGCTCGAACTTTTCCCAACTACCGATCGTATTGGCGAAACCGGCCTGGAGGTTGTCGCCCCAGTTCAGGTTTGTCGAGACATAGTGGCTCGCGGCGCCCGACCACAGTGCGATGGGGATGTTCATCCAGCCTGAGGGCGGCGCGTCGGCGTCGACATCCTGTTCCATCGCAACCGCACTTGAGCATTCCCATGAGGTCATGTAGCTGTTGGGGTCGTTCTGGTACCAGATCGACCATGTCACGCCGTTCCCGTTGCGATGCGCCCAGGCCACATTGGCGTTATTCTGGAGGAACGACATGTAATCGGTGTAGCCCAGTTGCCTGGCCCACAGGCTTGCCCAGCGTCCGAAGATCCCCTTAAATCCGGGGTTATCTCCGGCACCGCCCTTGGAGTCGTACTCGCCAGGCAGAATTCCCGCCGGCGCTCCGTTCGTGCCGGCATAGCTGTTCCTTGTCCAGTAGGCGGCATTGTAGGCATAGTTGAGGTAGTTGGAGCCCTCACCTGCGTTGAACATCGCCAGTGCCGCTCCGATGCAGGTGCCTTCATTGTACGAGAGCGGACCGGGGACAATGGTTCCGTTGCTCTTCTGGCCTTGTGCCACTTCGCCGCTCGAATAGACGAGCGTGTTGAAGTAGTAGTGCGACACGTTTTCCGCATCCGCCTTGTAGCCGGTATTGGGATCGGCCCACGACAGGTAGACCGCGGCAATGATTGCTGGACCGCATACGGCGGAGTCCTTCCAGTCGTGAGTTTTCGTCTGCCAGAGACCCTGACTTCCATTGGACGCGATCCCGGTCGTCGCGCCCGTCCATGCTTTGTTGAACTGCCACTCGGCCGTGGTCAGGTAGTTCCTGTCGCCGGTGTCCCAATAGGCGCGGACGCAGGCGATCACGGCCCACATAATGTCGTCGTAGAAGGTGTTCCACGAGCCCCAGTCAGGGCCGCCTCCCGAGAGGGAGTTGAGGCCGTTGAACATCTCGTGGATCATTCCCTTGTACGTGTTGTTGTTCGTTCGCTCGTAGGCGTCCTCCACCATCTCCATCTGTTCCGCCATCTTCCAGAAGCTGTATCGGTCCGGCTCCGCGCCACTGTTGGTATCGAAGGCGTACCACCCCGTCCCGTTGCTGGCGTGGTAGAACTTGTTGTTGAGCGAGTCGAACGCCAGGTCCTGAGTGGCGGCGTCGATCGCGTGCGATCTGGTCTGCAACGAGAGTGCCAGACTAAGGGTCAACATGATTATCGTCATGATCCGTGAGAGATACATTGCAATTACTCCTTTAACATTCGTATGCTTTTAGATCGTTAGTCTACGCGATTGTCGAGCGGATCGAGGCCGTCAAGGCTCAGGATAGGACAACAGAAAAATAGCTATGATCGCGATAATAATAATGATCTAGTTAAATATAGACGCGATACTGCTTTAGTGCCATCCGAAGCAAAATAAGGCCGGCCGATTGCGCTGGGACGCCGGCCGCAACTACCGCGCGTCGGGTCTCGACGGAGCCAATATAACACGAAGTGCTCCATAGGTCAACTGGTAAAATGGCAAATTGCGCCGTTTAGACTGTTTTGGAGTATTTTACCGATTCATTTGAGCATTTTCCGGATTATCGCTCGGGGTGCCAGGTGCCAGGCCTTAGCAGTTTGATGTCGTCTTTAGCGGGCACCTACGATTATTTGCAATTAAGTTTGGAGCAGTAATTAAGAAATATGGTGTATGCTCTGGCGGGCTAACATTTTTCGGATTGATTGACTTGGATGTCGAATGGATGCGCAATCATCACAAGGCGAACAAGTTTGAGTATACGTCCCGTATCCGCCTTGCGCAGGAAAGTGTATGTCACCTGGTGAACGTTCCGCGAGAAAGTAATACCAAAGGTTGAGTTCGTTGGACTGGAGTCCCCAGGACGAAATGGAATCCGTCATGAGCAATTACTACATCGAGCTCACACCGTCACAGTTTCGTGCCCGCCTTGCGGCGGCGCCCATCGCTTATCTGCCGCTGGGCACACTCGAATGGCACAGCGAGCACTTGCCGCTGGGAACGGATGGGATCATCTCGGGCGGCTTCTTCGACGCGCTGGCGTCGAGGGTCGGCGGGATCGTGCTGCCGATGCTGTTCCTGGGCCCGGACCGGGTGCGGGAGGACGGACTGATCGGCATGGACTTCTGCTCTTTTCCCAAGGACGATCCCGCTTTCTACACCGACCGCCAGCTTGACGGAAGCGCTTACTGGATACCGGACGACCTGTATGTCGCCATCATTCGCGCCACATTCGCGCAGCTGGCGCGCGCGGGTTTCAAGATCGTCGTCGCCCATGGGCATGGGCCGTCGGGACACCTCTATTCTGAGAGTATTCCGAGATGGGAAGCGGAGTTCGGGCTGAGGTGCTTCACCTGTGTCGACAGTTCGCCAGGCGCGCTTGGCGTGCAGACGGATCATGCGGCCGTCAATGAGACTTCACTGGTGATGGCGCTTCGTCCGGAGCTGGTCGACATGTCCGCGCTCTCGACCGATCCTTCGGAGTTCCCGGTGGGAGTCTGGGGCGACGATCCCCGCGGCGCTGCAACCGCCGAAATTGGCGTGCGCGCTATTGCGGTGCAGGTCGACCGAATGGAGAAGATCCTCAAAGGCGCGCTTGCCGAATTGTAGGTCAATCTCATCGACCCAGCCCTCGTCGTTGCCGCTGGGCAGGCGCCATACGTTCCTGTCGGGCTTTCTGTGGGCGTCTCCTTCACTTCGTGACCGATGATTCTTGCTATGTCCAGATCCACCAATGGCCGGCTCTTCTTGTTCATCGTGGCTGTCGTTTCGGTGCTCGTTGTCGCCTTCATCGTCGACCGCACACGAAGCGGTCCACCGCGCAATATCAGGATCGCGGCGGGCCCGCGGGGTGGGTTGTATTACGAGACGGCGGAGGCGATTGCTGACAAGCTCCGAGCGCAGTCCGGAGCAAAGGTAAGTGTGATCGCCACCAACGGCGATCTCGATAACCGCCGCTTGCTGCAGACCCACCAGGCCGACATCGGCCTCCTGCAGGTCAGCTCCGATGATGTCACGGGACTGGTCGCGGTGACGCCCCTCTATGATGAGGCCGTGCAGATTATCGTCCGCAGAGGACGTTCGATTAAGTCGATTACGGACTTGAATGGCAGGCATGTTGTTCTCGGTCCTCCCGGATCCGGGACGCGCAGCGACGCCGAACGGATCCTTCAGACCTACAAGGTTAAGCCGGCGGCTGACGATGCAAGGGCACTGGCTGGGAGGTTGCCGCCGGGCACGACTGGCAGGGCGTACGTCGACCTGGAAACCGACCGGAACCTCGACGCCGCTTTCGTCACGAGCGGGGTGCTCAATCCCGACGTCCAGCGCGTGATGTCCACAGGGCGCTACTCGTTGCTGGAGATTCCAAACCCGGAGGCGTTTGTGGTGCGGTATCCGTTCTACAAGATTGGAACCGTGCCGACCGGACTATACGCCTCCAAGCCTGACATCCCGGCCGCCAACGTCCGCGTTCTGACTGTTCGCTGCTATCTTGCGACGCAGGAGAACGCGTCCGACGCCGTCGTCGAGGCATCGCTAAAAGCCATATACGCCGGGAACATCCGGCATCAGATCCCGGTGCTCGTGTCCCAGGGGGAAGCCCAGGCCTGGCTCGACGAACCGGTGCATCCGGCGGCGCAACATTTCTTCGACCCGTATTCGAACCTCGGCATCGTGTCGAACGAGCTTCAGGCATTGTCCTCTCTCAAGGAGTTGATTGCGGCGCTGCTGACGATCATTTACGTTTCCTATCGTCTGTACGTCAACCGGAAACAGGCGGCGAAATCGCGCGAATCCCATCGGCAGAAGGAGCACCTGGACACGCTGATCGAGTCGGCGATCCGCCTCGATAAAGAGCAGAGCATTTGCTCCGACATCTCCACGCTCGAGTTGTATCTCGTTGAGGCGCTTGAGCTAAAGAACACCGCTCTACACGACTTGACCGACGAGACACTGCGAGGCAATCAGGTGTTCACTGTCTATATCCTGCAGATCACCGGCCTGATTGGGTCGATCGAAAACAAGATTCTGCGCCTTACGGGCAGTCTCGCACTGCGGTAACACAAACCGCCCAGAGTCAACGGCAAATGCCCACCTCCAATGAAATCATCACTGTGAAACATTGCCTCATCGTGAATACCCAACCCGACTTATATCAACTTGTATGTAAAATGTTGACAAGCTGGGGTGTTTCTCTCTATAATGGGGACAATTGCCTGGCCTAAGGGGCTACGCCAACGTATATCGATTGATCGACTTGCAGCCTGGCGAACTGCTCACCAATCAACGAAACCGCCGCAGAGGTGAGAGGAACTTATAGCAATGCGCAGGTTAACTTCAATGAGGATGACGGGGCAGTTGTGCCCGGAGGCTCCCTCCCTCCCCGTGACAAAGACCGGCTCAGGCTCGACGCGGGCATTCGCAATTGCGACCGCATTCGCATTTCTCGCCATAGTCGCGGGCTGTGGAGGCGGCGGGGGCGGATCGTCGACGGGTTCGACGGGCACCACCGGCGGCACGACGGGTGGCACTAGCAGCGCCCAGAGCACCACGTTTCATGTCGACGTGGCGAGCGGGCACGTTACGGTAACGACGCCGTCCGCGGGCTCCTCCGCGGGTGCACTGACCGCGCACGCGGTCTTTACGGGTAGCGCCGTCACGTTCAACAGCAGTCAGCTTCTCGATCAGGCCGGCGGTGTTGGTTTGAAGGCATTGAGCGTCTCCGTGACCAACAATTGGGGCTTGCCGATTGGCCAGACGGCGGGCGGCGCAACTTCCGGCTTCCGGGTGCTCTTCGGCGGGTTTACTAATGTAGGCGCGTTTTCGGATATCAGATCGGAAACCACCGTTTCCACTTTCGCCGGCTCTGGAACGGCTGGCAGCGCCGACGGCCCATTGGGAGCAGCGACTTTCACTGGCCCAACTGGGGCCGCTGTTGACAGTAGCGGCAATGTCTATGTCGCCGACACCTCCACCAAGACCATCAGAAAGATTAGCTCCGGTTTCGTATCAACCATTAAAACTCCGGCAGCTCTTAACTCGCCGTTCGGTATCGCCGTGAACCCTGTCGACGGCTCGCTTATCGTCACGGAGTATCACGGCAATACTGTCGAACGGATGATGCCGGATGGAGCCATCAACACCATCGCGGGAAC
>Ga0070658_10005623_pt1 | contig 10168 bp, 6 predicted proteins | sample KBSC13metaG_FD_64664 | JGI IMG/M metagenome (GOLD analysis project Ga0070658, IMG submission 64664) | Corn rhizosphere microbial communities from Kellogg Biological Station, Michigan, USA - KBS C1-3 metaG | ecosystem: Host-associated > Plants > Roots > Rhizosphere > Soil ... | reverse complement strand
AGCTTGGCGTGAAGCATGGCATCGTCGCGCTGCACGAGGAAGATGTCGAGCTTGTCTGTCCAGAGGCCGGCCTGTTCAGCAAGCGCGATGTCGGTAGCGGCGATATTGAGCTTCAGCGACGCCCCTTTGCCGTCGCGAGCGGGCGTGGCGGAGAGAGCAATTTCGCTCTGGTCCGCAGGACGCCAGACGGCATTCCGAAAGCGCTCTTTCAGCGTGGCGGGCTCCTTTTCATAGAGATAGCCCGTGCGGTAGCGGAGGGTGATATCGTGGCGGTTCGCCGTCTTCACCAGGATGTGGTGGTAACTCCCGTCAGCGGCTGTGTCAGGCGTGAAGCCAAGCGCATATGCGGCCCGGCCATCGTTGACGATGGAATCAAGTTCGGCGGCAATGTCGCTGGCGCGGCGGAGTGCGCGACCACCCGTGGCCTGCGCGAGTTCGCGAAAGGTCCCCTGGATGGGGTGAGTATCCTGCCGCATCTGCGCAGTGAGACGACCGGGGTTGATGTCTCGCTGGGCCTGCTTCATTGCCTGCATGTCCTCATGGTTCGCCGTATCGCTTGGCTTCAGCGCAGAATTCGACTGTGAAATCTCCTGCGCAGCCGTCGAGGTTGGGTTCACCTGTACATTCGCGCGCTGGAGATTAGCTCCGACAACGCCAACCTCGAGTTGAGAAGAATCGAGCGGATAGATGCTGACCTGCGCCTCATTGAGAGCTTCTCTTGCCCTGAGCGCAAGGGCGTCCAGGTATTTATCACCTTTGTCTACTTCTGGCGCCTTCTCGCTGAAATCGGCGAGCACGTTGTCGCTTGCAACCCAGATGAGGCTCTTGTGGCCTTTAAATGCGGCGACGTGCCGCGCGACCCAGATGAGATACCCGAGTGCATTCTGCTCCGGTTGGTCACCGAGCGAGCGTCTCTGCGGGTCGGGAGCGCTGAGGATCTCATCTGCGCCGGAACTCGTCTTACCGTTCATTGCCAGCATGTCACTTTTACTTCGCACGTATTCCATTTGCTGGCGATTACGCAATTCCTCGTTGGCGGCCTGCGAGAGGTCTTGAGCGCTGGGCGTCCAGTTGCGAAGAGAGACGGCGAGCTGTTCGTGGTCAGTGGTTGGCTCCCTCAGAACTTCGAAGCCGTACTTCCTGAGTACGTAGAGGGCAACCGGCTCGTCAGCGGGAACAGTCTTCAGGAACCGAAGCATTTCGTTGCGGGCGTGTGAGAGGTCAGAGAAAACAACGTGGCTTGAGTCGATCAGGAAGACCGTGGTGTTCGTGCTGAGCCGTTGCGGTGAAGTGGTTGAAGTTGATGATGGCTCGGGGCGATTGCTGAAGCTTTGTTCACCGGACTCCGGCTTCGATCCGGAGCTTGCCGGCTGTGACGCGGCCTCGGCGACCGCCTGCGCAAGTGAGCTGACCATCTGCTTGCGGCCATTGTCGTAGATCTCGAAGTCGGTGGTCCTTAGATCGGTGACGGGATGGCCCTTCTTGTCGAACGCGACAACGGTGACCTCGACGAGGCGCGTTGTCGTGCGGAGACGATACCCAGTGTCGTTTGGTGTGGGTGCCGATGATGAAGGAATGTCGGGCAGACCGCTGGCGGCAGTGGTTGTGATCTCTGAAGTGGCAGGTTCTTCGTGCCTTGTCGCAGCGATTGAATTCGCCGGAGCCGGTGCAACTGACGTTGGCGCGGGTTCAGGCTCTGCTGTCGCAGGCTCGGGCTTTGATTCTACGGACGAAATCGTTGCAGGCTGTGCGGGCTGCGGCGTGCCAGGAGAAGGCGCCGGTTCGGCTGCGCTTGCGATTGCATTCGAACCGGCCTGGGCCTGCTGCACAAGGTCTGCCTCGTCGGGCGTAAGGACGCGCATGTCCGACCGGAACATATGGTAGTTGTTGAACGCGACTTCATTGAGCGAAGTCTTCACCGGCTGTATCTGATTCGCGAGGGCAAACTTGTACTTCGGGTCGACCTGGACCATCTGAGCAGCGGTCGTGGAGATGCTGCGTGTCGGGCAGATATAGTCCTTGCCACCAATCTCGATAGGACCGTAGTCCACCAGGATGGAAGCTTTTGTGACCGGGTCCGCCGGTTTGAGATCGGCTTCGACGGTGAGACGGATGATCACTCCCGTTGCTGGATCGACCGTCATTGAGCCGTGATACGGAACGATCCGTCGGAACGGGCGAACATCGGCCGCATAGGTTGCGGACTGGCTGGCGACGCAGCAGTAATTGACCTCGTAGTGAGATTTCTCCTGCGGTACGTGGAATTCGAAGACCGCCACGAGAGGCACGGAGATTCCTCTTTCCCAGTGGCTCCATACGAGTTTGCTGGATGCCGCATCGACGAGGACTGTTCCGAGGATGGGGCCGAAGACGCCCCACGTGGTTAGTCCTTCGCGGGCATGATTCTGGCGGCTTGAGCCGGCCTTCGTATCCACCACCTCGCGCCCTTTCTGGTAAAAGACCGCCGCCTCTGAGTGGGACAGAAAATGAAGAGGCTGGTAGGGCGTGAAGAAATCTCCGGCATGTTGGACGAGCGGTGTGTCTTCGAAGTGGTCCGTTGTGCGGGTGGCGAAGAAGTTCGGCAACTGAGGAATCGTGTGCTCTACGTAGCTGGCGACCAACCCCATGATGCGGCGCTGTTCTGGAATCTGCGGCGCGGGACTGCCTGGAAGTTCGGATGGCGGAAGGTTGAGGAATTGAGATTGGTCGCCGATAGCGCGAAGTGCTTGGCGGGATTTTTCGCCGGCTAGTATTTTTACCAGCGCGCCAAGGTGTTCGGGGCTGACGCGTTCCGTGAGTTGAACATCGGAGAGTCGTTGAGCGGCTTCGGAGTCGGGAACGGCCCCAAGCAGGGCGATGGTCTGATCGAGCTGCGCGACCGAGATGTGCTTCTCGGCATGAACGGGAAGGGCGACACATGCTGTGATGACCAGCGGCAAAACGAACGACAGCATCCGTTTCATAAGCGCTTTCCTCGCCAACAGCATAGCCCCGCCCGCGCATGTGCTGCGCAGGCGAAGAATGAGAACTCAGCTATTTGAGGCCCGCGGCCGCGAGGACTCCATTGGCATCGGCTGAGAATGGTCCTTTCGGCTCGAGCTGCAGATACTTGCGGTAGGCTTCCGCGCAACCGGCCGGCAAGATCATCTTGCCGGTCTTGGAGTCGACCGTGGCCTTCCCCACAAGCGCCTGCGCCTTGAAGTAGTAGTTCGCTGCGCGCGAGGGCTCGAGCGCAATAGCCTGTTCAGCAGCCGCAAGCTGGGCGTCGGAGTTTCCGGACTGGAAGAAAACCACAGCTTCGTTGTGACGGTATTGCCCGGCTTGCGTGGGCAGCGCCTTCGAAGCCGAGTCAAAGGCCGCCTGAGCTTCGGCTACCTTGCTCTCGTGTGCGTAAGCTTCGCCGAGGCTTGCCCACGCGACACCCTGAATCTCCGGAGTACGTGCTTCTCCGGTGGACACCACACCAGCAACCGTGTTGCGGGATGCGCGAGTAGCAGATGCCGCGACAACCCCGGGAGCGTCGGGCTTCTGGTAGAAGTCGTCTGAATGCGCCCTTTTAAGAGATTCGGGGTCGATGCCGAGAGCCATTTTGAAGCTGTTCTCCGCGTCGGAATACTTCTTGTCTCCGAGCTGAGCGAGACCGAGTTCGACCCAGGGGAGTATGAGATTCGGGTTCTGGCCGGTGATTTTTTCCATCAGCGCTTCAGAGTCGGCGAAGCGCTTTTCCGCGGTTGCTTTTCGAGCCTCTGCGATTGCCGAGTTGACGCTCTCTGATTCCTTTTTAGTGACAGCGCGATCGTCTGGCCTTGGCAGGGGGGCGGCAGGAGGAGCGGGCTTCGGCAGTGGAGCCCCGTTCTCCTGCGCGGAAAGACGGCTGCAAAGGCACACAGCACATACGGCTACAACGAGGGAGGTTCGACCCATACAGCACCTCGATCTGAGCTTTCGCTTGAGTTGACTGCTTGTTTGACGATCATGGTACTACCAGGGCTTACCGGCTGCGCAAGCTGCACCGGTCTGCCCAGGTCGAGGGCACACGATCTTTGAGGACAGAAAGGCCAGAGCCGGCAAAGGGAGGGTGCGATGCAGGGGAGTGCGCTTCCACGCACAGCCGCTGCAACTTGTGGGCAGCGCAGCGGCCATTGTGAACGGTAGTTAAGCGGAGGCGGAAGCCTCGCCGGACTCGCCCGGATTCACCAGGTCGCGAAGCTCCTTGGATGGTTTGAAGTAGGGCACGCGTTTGGCAGGGACTTCCACACGCTCACCGGTTTTGGGGTTGCGGCCAATGCGGGGATTGCGTTGGCGAATACGGAACGAGCCGAATCCGCGAATTTCGATCTTGTCACCGCTCTGCAATGCCGAGATCACGGAATCGAAAACTGTCTCTACAATTACCTCGCCGTCGCGCCGTGTCAGATCGCCCAGACGGGTCACCTTTTCCACCAGATCTGCCTTGGTCATGTCCTCTGGCCTCCGCACACCAGCATAAACGCATTCGGCACATGGAGTTAAGAAAAAACCAAATCTTCTGAAAAAGGCCACCTGGGGAAACTACGGGGCTAGCTTGGACATGCTCAGCAGGCATGCAGATCGAAGCCTCTGCCGTTATATGATTGCTGGAGCCTACCCGGTTGTGCCGTAGAGGGTATTCAAAAGGGACGGAAAGCCCGTGCAATATCCCAAATACAGCATCGTAATCCCGGCATATAACGAGAGCGCACGCATTCCGGCGACCCTCGAGTCGGTTGTTGCCTGCATCCGGGAAAAAGGCTGGCCGGCCGAAGTTGTGGTCGTCAACGACGGGTCGACGGACTCTACCGCAAGACTGATAAAGGACTTTGCCGCTCATGCGCCCGAGGTGCGGCTCTTGGAGAATCCCGGCAACCGTGGCAAGGGCTATAGCGTTCGAGCAGGAATTCTCCAAGCGCAGGGCGAGGTCGTGATGTTCACCGACTCCGACCTCTCTGCTCCAATCGAGGAGGCTGAGCGGTTATTTGCGGCCATTGCGAACGGGGCCGACATCGCGATCGGATCGCGGTGGCTGGAGAGCGGCAGGCAGACTCACCGGCAGCCTTTGTATCGTCAGCTCTTCGGACGCTGCTTCAACCTCGTATGCCGAATGGTCATGAATTTGCCCTTTGCCGACACGCAATGCGGCTTTAAGGCATTTACCCGAAATGCAGCGCAGACAGTGTTCCAGCTCCAGACCATCGAACGATGGGGCTTCGACCCGGAGATTCTCTTCATAGCGCTGAAACGGGGATATCGGATCGACGAAGTTCCGGTCAGTTGGGCGCACGATGAGCGCAGCAGGATGAGTTATCTGAAAGATGGCCTGCAGATGCTGAAGGAACTCGCCATCGTCCGCTGGAACGCCCTGATGGGTCGCTACAACAAACAGATTGAGGCGATATTGCGCACCGGCGAGAGCCGGTAGTCAGGCCGTATCGAGGCCGGAAGTGGAGCCTGCGACGCATTCTTCACCGTAGCAAGCTCCACCCGAGGCAACCGGTCTCCACCCAGATGCCGGAAGCCGTGATTCCTTAAGCAGAACGCTCCCGCTTGGTTTCGTCGTCCACCACGAGTTCTTCGTGACGAACGTCTGCGTTGACGTTTCGTACCTGCTCTACCGGTTTCTTCTGGACTGAAACCTCCTCGCGAACAACGGTGGCCTTGTCGACTACCGGCCTTTCTTCACTGAGAGGTACTCTCATCTCCTGCTGACCGAGTTTGCCCGTCGCGGGGCGTTCATCTCCAACGGGACGACGTTCGACAACCAGCTCCTCGCGCTGCACCGGGACTTGTACAGTCTGGTTTTCGGTTACAACTTCCTTTCGAATGCGAACCTCTCCCCGGTTGACGCGCTCTTTGTGGACGCGCAACACTTCGCCAAGGAGTTGGACGTTGCTGGGCCGCTCCGTGAAGTCTCCGTTACGCTCGCTGTCGACAGATTGGGCGCCTACCGATCCAGCCTTGACCGATTCTCTATTCTCGATTCCAGCCCGGCGGTCGTCGCGGTCCCGGCCGTCGTACTGGTAGGCTCCAGCTTCCGAGGAGTAGTCGTAGCTTCCCGCATTCTCACCGAAGTCGGCGTTGTACTGATTGAGGATGGACTCAGCTTCGGCCTTGCGATCGCCTGCTTGGACTGTCACCACTGCACCATGCGTGCTGCGGCTGAATCGATGAGAGAAGTAGCGCGCGCGTTCTGCCGGTATGTTCATTGCCGTGAAGGAGCCGTGCAGATCGGATGTGTCATCGTAACCTTCGTCATAGCGCTCGGACGGAGGAACAACTTCCTGCTGCGCCGGGTCGCGCTGGAGTCGCTCGTCGGCATACGGCTCCGCGTCTTCCCCGCTGAACCAGGACTTAATCTTGTCCCAGGTGGAAGGGCCGTTCTCATCATTGGTCTCGTAAACAGTTGTGTTGCCAACAGTGCTGTTGCTTCCGGTGTAGGAGCCGCGATGAGCGATGCCGAGGTGAGCTGACGTGAAGCCTGCTTCCTGCAAGGCATCCACTGCGTGGCGGGCGTCGCTGGAGTCTTCGAAATATGCGGCGATCGTATCTGTATAGACCTGTGTTTGAGCCATAAATTAACTCCGTGGGGTTGAGAGATTAGACGTAGAAATCTGGTGAGCGCCGCTAAGCAGCGCCCTGGATGCTGTTTGCAATGGGATCGAGATTCGTTCGTTCTGCAGTCTTAGGATGCAGTCTGATGGAGATGGTTACCCGCCGGCAGAAGCGCATGATGAAAAGAAATCAGCTACTTACATTCGCAGTAGTTGCGACGCCGATATGAGAGCTAGTCAGCTCTGAACCTTGCATGCGGGCCGGTTGCAGTTCACGCCGTGTTTGCGTTCGAGATCGATTGCAGGCCGTGCGCTTCGATTTCAAATTCGCGGATCTTGTACTTCTGGATCTTTCCCGAGAGAGTGGCTGGAAATTCATCTACGAAGCGAACGTGCTCGGGAATCTTGTAGTAAGCGATCTGGCCCTGGCACCAGTTGCGGATCTCCGCTTCATCAGCCTGCACTCCCGGGCGGAGCCGGATCCAGGCAACTACGATTTCGCCCAGACGCTCGTTGGGAATTCCGACAACCTGCACTTCGCCCACCTTGGGATTGGTATAGAGGAATTCCTCGACTTCCCGGGGATAGATATTCTCTCCACCTCGAATGATGACATCGCGTGATCGTCCGGTAATGTGAAGACAACCGTCAAGTCGCATGACGCCCAGATCGCCCGTATGCAGCCAGCCATCGGCCTTAACCACTTGTGAGGTTGCTTCCGGGTCGCCGTCATAACCCTTCATCACGGCGTAACCGCGAACGCAGATTTCGCCCTGCATACCCAGGGGCAATCGCGCACCGTCAGTAGTGGAAATAACCTGAATCTCCGTTTGAGGCATGGCGCGGCCCACCGTGTTGACACGAATGTCAAGCGAATCGCACGCATCGCTCATTGTCACTACGGGCGAGGTCTCGGTCTGCCCGTACGCAATGACTAGTTCGCCTATGTGCATTTCATTCAACACGCGCTTCATCAATTCCACAGGGCACGGTGCGCCGCTCATCATCCCGGTACGAAGGCTGGTGAGGTCGAACGTGGAAAACTCGCGGAGTGCAAACTCAGCCACGTACATGGCGGGAACGCCGTAGACCGAGGTGGCGCGCTCATCGTGGACGGCCTGCAGTGTCGCGCGTGCGTCGAAGGTCCAGTTAGGAAGAATGAGGGCAGCACCGGAGTTGAGTACGCTCATCGTTCCGATCACACAGCCGTAGCAGTGGAAGAGCGGCACGGGAACGACGACCTTATCCTGCTCGGTGTAGTGGAATCCGCGGGCAAGGTACTGGCCGTTATTCACGACGTTCCGGTGGGTGAGCATCACGCCTTTGGGATGGCCTGTGGTGCCGCTGGTGTACTGGATATTGGCGATGTCATCCTCGGCCACACGATCTGGCAGCCGGCCTTCCGCGTCGAGGAGTGCGGGCCACTCCGGCGAGTCGAAGAAGATGATGTGCTGCAGATCGAGTTTCAGACCATGACGTGCGCGATCCAGAATCTCGCCATAGTCGGCACGCTTGTCCTGATGCCACAGGAAGATCGCCTTCATGCGAGAGCGGCTTAGGGTGTACTGCAATTCGTGCGAACGATAAGCGGGGTTGACGTTTACCAGGGCCACTCCCGCCCGTGCGCAGCCCATATGCATCATGATCCACTCGATGCAGTTGGTGGACCAGAGGCCAACCCGATCTCCGCGACGGATGCCGAGCGACCAGAGACCCCGTGCAACGCGATAGGCAGCTTCACTGAGCTCGGCCCAGTTCATCCGGCAGGATTGATGACGCGAAGCTACGGCGAGGCGATCTGGAAATCGCGAGGCCGTGCGGTCGAGCAGGGCTCCGATCGTCAGGTCGAGGAGCGGAACATCTTCTCCGCGTGAATAGCTCAGGATTTCAACGTCTTCGTAGGCAGACATGCAGCGAACTCAGCCCGCAGTTTAGCGGACAAAGTCACTGCCAGGTGTGATCTGGTTCACAGATTGCGAAAAGGAGGAGGCGAATCGTGAGGGCATGTCCAAGTCACGTCGGGAGTTCTTACAAACCGGTGCCGCGTTAGCGGCAGGCCTGGTTGGTGCGCCGCAACTGCTTCATTCACAAGCTGCAAGGCAGGAGGATGGGAACGAGCCGGGATCGCAGCAACCGTTGATTGCACCGGTGCAGGTGCCCCGAATGAAGTTTGGAGCGGTCGAGATCAGCCGCATGGTGATCGGCGTGAATCCGATGTACGGGTTTGCGCACTACAACATGAACTTCTCGAGAACCATGGCCGAGTGGTACACCCAGGAGCGCGTGTGCGAGGTGCTGCATCGGGCGAACGCTTACGGGGTTAATGCATTCAATTACGTGACTTGGCAAAGATCGCCTCAAGATTGGGCTCGCTTTGTTGCGGACGGCGGGCACATGCACCTCATCGCGCAGGTCGCGGCTCGAGACGATGCGGCGGCGCTGGTTCGTGACTTGAAGCCTCTGGCATTGCACCGGCAAGGCGAAGTGGTTGATATCGCGTTCCGCGAAGGAAAGATGGACACCGTCCGGGAGTGGTGCAAGCAGGTACGCGATATGGGAGTCATGGTGGGTGTGGGCACGCACAAGCCGGAGGTGATCGCGCTCGTGGAAGAACAGGGCTGGGACGTGGACTTCTATGCAGGCTGCGTTTACAACCGGACGCGAACGACAGAGGAGTGGAAGAAGGTGCTTGGCGGCGAACTCCTGGAGATGCCGCGCGAGATTTACCTGCAGAGCGATCCGGCGCGGATGTATGCGGTGATTCGCCAGACGTCCAAGCCGTGCTTTGCGTTCAAGATCCTGGCAGCAGGCCGTGTCGAGGAGCAAGGAGTTGAAGGAGCGTTCCGCACGGCCTTCCAAAGTATCAAGCCGAACGACGGCGTCTTTGTCGGAATGTTCCCGCGCTACAAAGATGAAGTGAAGGAGAACGCGCAGATTGTTCACCGCATTCTCGCTGGCGCCTGAAACTGTCGAGAAGACTCTACTCCGCTTCGCTCGGTAGCTGTTCGAGGAGGCGCTTCCAGGTTTTCTGATTGCGACGGAAGCCCTTCTTGAGGTCTTCGAGAATGCGATCAAAGTCGGAGTTGGTGCGCAGATTGTTCCACGCCGGGTTCTTCGAGAACCACGGGTAGTTCTCGTTGCCAAGGTAGATGGCGCGGCGGAGCCAGTGAAGCGCTTCGCTGGAGTCGCCCTCAACGGCGAAGTATGTAGCGAGGCGGTACGCCATTTCGCTGTCTGCTTCAGCCGCCGCAAGAGTTTCGTCCTTCAGCAGTGCGGCGGCGCGATCGCGTTCGCCTGTCTGCACGTAGCACATGGCCAGCGTGGGAACAGCAATACGAAGCGATTCGTCATCCCGGATGACGCCTTCGAGAGTCTTGATAGCTTCGGGGAGGTTTCCCATGCGCATCTGCTGGTAGCCGGATGATGTCCGCAGCAGGGGATGGCGCGGCTCAAGGGCCAGACCTTTCTCGAGCTCGTCGCCCGCGAGCTCGAGCAGGTTCTGGTAGTGGTAGACGCGGGCGCGATGATTGTAGAGGATGGCGGCGTTGGCAGGGTTGAGCTTCAGCGCGCGATTGAACTGGACAAGCGCTTCGTCGTACATG
>Ga0070658_10005622_pt1 | contig 10169 bp, 10 predicted proteins | sample KBSC13metaG_FD_64664 | JGI IMG/M metagenome (GOLD analysis project Ga0070658, IMG submission 64664) | Corn rhizosphere microbial communities from Kellogg Biological Station, Michigan, USA - KBS C1-3 metaG | ecosystem: Host-associated > Plants > Roots > Rhizosphere > Soil ... | reverse complement strand
GTACAGATTTACGCGCTCGATCTCGAGCCTGATGCGCTCCCGGCCGGTTTGACACGCGATGCGCTCCATGCGGCGATAAAAAGTCACGTGCTGGCCAACACCAGCGTTGTGCTGCGTTTCGGGCGCTAGCATGCAGTACGAGGCACGCCTTCGCTGCCCGTTCGTGCTCAGACAGGCGTGTAGATCGCAAGCTTGAGCGCAGGATCGTCATTCGCTTGGAACGTGGCGTATTCATAGCGTTGCGCGCCCCGCTTGGGATGTTGGAGCACCTTTTGCCCGGACGTACTGCCGCGAACGTCGTGCGCGGTCCACCACTTCACGAACTCCGGGCTACGGGAGCGCACCCGCTCCACCAGTTCGACGAAAGCGGGATCGTCGGCATGAAGATCGTGGGTCGCGCGAAAAAGCGCGACCATGCGGCGCGCTTCATCGGCCCAAGTGCGGCCGAACAGCCGCCGCGAATTCGTTTCGATGAACATGAAGGAAAGGATATTGCGAGCGGATGGGGCGAGGCGGTCAAAGCCGAGCAGATCCGCGGCCGCGCTGTTCCAGACCAGAATGTCCCACCGCCTGCCGGTGACGTAAGCAGGTAGATTAAGGTTCGCGACAAGACGCTCGATGGCCGGCGGCACGGTCTCGCGCGCAAAGTCCCGACGATCGCCGCGCTGCGCTGTGTCGTCGCGCCCGGGCGCAATGAGCGCGCGCTCGCGGATTTGGAGCGCCGTTTCGGCGAACGGGTTCGGACGGTGAGACGCTCCGGCAATGAGGACGAAGATCGCGAGCGAATGCGCGAGGCGGCGCCCGGTCCGATCGATTGCGTGATCGATCTGCTGCCACCTTCTGCCACGACCGTCGCGGTGCGTGCCGCGGTGATGGCCGTGCGCCCTTATGGGCGCGTCGTACTGATGGGCGGCGTCGGCATGCTCGGGGGCGCGGGGCTCGACTTGCCTTATCCGTGGATCATGCGCAACGACATCACCGTGCGCGGCAAATGGATGTATCCGCGTGAAGCCGTGACGAACGTGATAGGACTGATCCGCGCCGGCTTGCTGGATCTTGGCCACTTCGACGTCACCCCGTTCGCGCTGGACGAGGCAAACGCAGCGGTCGCCCATGCCGCCGCCAACGGCGGCCCGTTCAGAATGACAGTCATCCGGCCTTAGCTGGGCGAGTTCCGCGATCGGAGCGACGTTGGCCAGGAATCACGATTGCGGCGAGCAAGGTCCGGGCGAGCCCGAGCCGCGCTCCAAAGTTCCTGCGGTTCGCCGGCAAAGGGTCCCGTTTTCCACCCCCTGATGCGCGTGCGGGAAGCGCGGTAGGCCTTATCCGTTCGTCACATGGCGGCGTCCGCCGCGCGTCGGGCAGGTAGAATCGTGGGCATTGTGCTCAATGCCTCAGGAAACGACCGAACCCGCAATGACCGATATGCCCATGTCACCGTCTGACGCTGCAACCGATGCCCCCGCCGATTCGTCGGCCGAAAGCACGCTGGCCGAGCTTGCCGAAACCCTTCACGAGGACCGTCTGTGGCGCGACAACGGTTGGACCGCCCGCGTGATCAAAAACGAGGACGACGACGGCTGGGCCGTGGCAATGATCAAAGACGGTGAAGCCGAGCCGGCGCTGGTTGGCCCGTGGACCATGGGTCGTAACAAGAAGGATCCCAAACCACTCGATGGGTCGGCATTCAATACCCTCGTGAAAACAGCGTCCGAGGTGTTGCGCCGGCATGAGCAGCAACTGCACGCGCAGTTGCATAAGCGCGTCACAGTCGCGGCGCCAAGCGGTAACGGGGACTTGGAAATCACGCTCGACATCGTGCCCGAAGAGGACGAGCCCTATGCACTGCTGACCGCACGCGACCCCTTCGGCGAACAGCTTGCGCAGGTGCAGGTCGCGGCGAACTTCAAGCTCAGCAAGTCTAGCGCTGAGCGTTGGGTCGAAAATGAGTTCCGTCGTCCATGAGTTGCCGTACCGAACCTCGACGGGTTCGAGCAGGCATGGGGATTGCTGCAGTCGTAGCACTACGCTGGTGCGTTGCTAAAACGCCTGCGTCCAAAATGGCCCGTCCTGCCAAGGGAGATGTCTCATGACACGACTCATCGCGCTGTTCTTGCTCGCAGGTACTGTCCTGTTGAGCGCCTGCCACACGGTTGCTGGCGCTGGCCAGGACATTTCGAAAGGTGGCCATGCCATCACCGACTCGGCGGAAAAGCATTCCGACTAGCGGCGCTCGTTGCTTTCGGGCGGATCGTCTTTGCCCACAGCCCTGCGAATCGCATGTTTGGTTGCGTAGTACCCGCTGCGCGCGCCGCTCGCGACGGCATGGCCGGCCGCCTTCGCCGTGCGCCCGATCCCATGCGCTGCTTCGCGTGCGTCCTCGCCCATCTTCTTGCCGGCGGCTTTGACGTTTACCTTCGCTTCATGTGCCGTTTCCTTGACGTCCGCATGAACCGCGGGACTTAGGACTGCTGGAATCAACGCGGCGAGCAGCAAGCGACGAACCTTTTTCATGGGTTTCTCCTTTTATGCATCGTTAGATTGGGCGGTGGCCCAGTGAGCTTGAGCGTCGAGAATCACCGCGGCGCGTCCCTCGAGCAGCGTGCGCGCCCGGCAGCGCACGGCGAAACGATACAGAATGGTGTTGATGTCGCCACTCACGCGCTCGGCCGTCACCGCTAGCGGCGCGTCGAGCGTATCGAGCCGCGCCACATGCGTTTCCACGTTGCGCAAGCTCGCGAGGAATCCTACGCGTGGCCGCCCGGAGGCTGCGGCGAGGACGGCGCCGTGCACGGCCATCGCTTGGGCCGCGTACTCGATACCGCAGACGGCATCGAGGCGATCGTTCATACGCAGCGGGTTGTGCCGATCGCGATGACTGGTCGCGACGCACTCGATCGTTTCGTCGTCCCATCGCACTACCGCATCGAGCAGGCACATCGCACCGCTGTGCGGAATGTGCGCAGCAATCCATGCGTGATCGAGCGGTGGGGTCAGCCCGTGATTCGGGTTCATGTCTGCGCGGATCCGAGGCGAGCGTCGATGTGCGTCACGTCGACGCGCAGACGCAGATCGTCGAGATAGTCGAGCACGACGGTCCCGGCGCGTCGCGACGCCAGCATGTCGAGCAACGGCAGCGCACGTGCGGCGGGGTTGCCTAGGCGTATCGTCTCCAGCGCCGAGGAGGCAAGGATCGTGGCCGGCGCATCGGTCAGCTGTACGTCGATGCGGGCAAGCGAACCCGCGTGTGCGCGCGGCGCGAGCACGAGCGCCACGCCGAATGCATCATGCACAGGGCGCACGTCGCTCAGCGGACGCGGGTACTCGGTATCCGATGCGATGAGAAGCGAATCGTGCGCGTCGACAACGACTTGGCAGAGGCTTTCGAGCAGCCCGGCGGCGAAGCTGCCGTCATGCGCGCAGAGCACGTTCGATGCCGCCATCGCTTTGGCGGCGATGCTCCAATACCCGGCCGGCGCGTTGTGTACGGAGTTGTGGAAACGCGTAGGCGAGATGTACCGATCCTCGCCGGCAAGCATGTCGCAGATCGCATGGCAATTCTCCCCATCGCCGCCCGATGCGGCGAAGACGGCGCAGAGCGTCGTCGCGTCGCGAGCGGCGGCGAGTGCGGCTTCTGTGCCGACTGCCAGCGCGAGCTTGACCGGCCGGCTCGTGCGGCGGCGTTCGGCGGCCGGCAGTGCGGCGGGCGGCGCAACGACGGCGGGGGCATGCACATAGGCCGCCGCGCCAGTCAGGACATCGACGGTTTGCGACCAGTTAGCGAGACCCGGGCCGATCACGCCGACACCGTCGACATAGGCACTTAGCACTGTCATCGGCGGGCGCTCCTTTCGTGGGTGAGATCGGCGCGGCCTAAAATCAGGCTGCAATTGGTGCCGCCGAAGCCGAATGAATTGGTCAGCACCGCCCGCAGCGGGGCGTCGCGGCTTTCCAGGACGTAGTGCAGGTCCAAGGCCGGGTCGGGTTGGCGCGTGCCGATGCCGCCCGGTATGAACTGGTGACGCAGCGCAAGCGCCGAGATCACCGCCTCGAGCGCGCCGGCCGCGCCCAGGGTATGGCCTGTCGCGCCCTTGGTGGAACTACAAGGCGTTCCATCGAAGAGCGCATGGATCGCGAGGCTTTCCGACGCATCGTTACCCGGGGTGGCCGTGCCGTGCAGGTTGATGTAGTCGATGTCGCCCGGGGCGAGGCCGGCTGCCGATAGCGCGCTTTCGACGGCCAACCGCGCGCCGAGTCCTTCGGGATGCGGGCTCGACATATGGTGCGCATCGCTCGACTCACCGATGCCGAGCAGCACGATGGCGTCGGCGTCGGCGCGTTGTCGGCGCTCGAGTAGCACGAAGGCGGCCGCCTCGCCGATCGAAATTCCGCGGCGCTCAACGTCGAACGGCAGACACGGCTCGCGCGAAAGCAGTTCAAGCGAATTGAAGCCGTACAAGGTCGTCAGGCAGAGCGAATCGACTCCGCCGACGACAGCGGCATCGATGAGGCCCGCCTCGATCATGCGGCGTGCCGAGCCGAACACCTTGGCCCCCGACGAGCATGCCGACGAAATCGAGGCGGCCGGCCCTTCCAGCGCGAAGTAAGCACGCACGAATGCGGCCAGCGCGTAGCCGTTGTGCGTGTGCGCGTAGTGGAAATCCGCCGGCAACGCACCGCCTTCGGGGGCGCGTTGCCGATAGGCCAACTCAGTCTCCAGGATGCCGGACGTGCTCGTGCCGAGAAACACGCCGATGCGCGCGGCACCGTAGCGTGTTGCCGCGGCTGCGACCGCGTCCGCGAAGCCGTCTTGCGTCAAACCTAGCTGTGCGAGCCGGTGATTGCGGCAATCGAAATCGCGAAGATCGGCCCGCACGGGCGCATCGTCGACGCCGGCGACGGCGCCGATCCATGTCTGGAGTTCGGCGCGCTCGAAATGGCAGGGCGCAAGCCCGCCGCGCCGCTCGCGCAGCGCTTGCAGCGTGGGGGCGAGTCCTCGTCCGATACAGCTCGTCGCGGTGAAGTGGGTGAGTTGCAGTGGGTTCACGGCAGTCGATGATTCAGCGATCAATGAGGTTCAAGAGATTCGGGCGCGGCCGCTTTCGACGCCGTTTCGGCGGCCGCCGCAAGCACACCCGTACCCGCGCTCGCGAGCGCCGCGCGTAGCGTCGTGCATGCAAGACCCGCCTCGTGAGCGGCTTGCAAGACGATTTCGAGCGCATCGATGACGACGGGTTGCCCCCGCACGTCGCGTGCGGCGTGACCATCGTGCAGCAGCAGGATGTCGCGCGCCGCCAGCGTGTGCAGCAGACGCTTCGCGACGCATGCCGCATCGCGTGTGCGTGTGTCGAACCCGCGTCGCGTCCAACTGGCGAGCTGCAGGCCTAGCCCACACAGCACGGGCTCGAGAAACGGATTGCGCAGCCCGGCCGGAGCGCGGAAGAAAAGCGGCGCCGTGCCGGACAATTCGGTCAGCGTACGCTGCCCGGCTTCGACTTCACGCCGTAGTGCACGCGGCCCTAGCAGCGAAAAGTGATGCCGATGATGCTGGCTGTGGTTCTCTACCGCGTGGCCGCGTGTCACGATCGTCTCGACGAGATGCGGATGACGCCGAGCGACTTCACCGATGCAAAAGAATGTCGCATGGGCACGGTAACGATCGAGCAGATCCAGCACGCGGGGTGTGACGTCGGGATCGGGACCGTCGTCGATCGTGATCGCGATCTGCGCGCCGGCTTGGGTTGGCAATCGGGTCCAGTTGGGACCGAGCAATGCGCTGCGCGGCCAGAGCCCCGCCGCTGCCAGCATGGCATGCGATGCGGCCACGGCGCCGACGGCATAGGGCCAGCCAGACGGCTGCACGAGCGTCAATGCGGCCGCACCGGCGTGCAAGGCGATCGTGCCTGCGACGACCGGGGTAGGCCGCCAGCGGCGGGGCGCGCCGGCGAGCGCGTCGTGAAGCTGCGAGGCGGGCAGCAAGGGCGTATGACTCATGGCACCTTCCTCGTGCATGGAGTGGCTGCGGTCGCGGCGGACGTGAGCGTTTGCCGCGTGCGGGGTGCGAGGATTGCCGAAAACAACAGCGCGAGCATAGCGCCCGGGCCGACTGTCAGCCCGAACGACTCGAGCATCGGCACGTGCGACAGGGCAAGCAAGCCAAAGCCGGCGACGGTGGCGAGATTGGCGATCAGCAGCGACGCGAGCGTTTGTGGGTCGATGGCGTCCCGTGGCCCAACCGAATCTGCGCTCGACGCGGCGGTCGGCCGGTTGAAAAAAAGCGCATAGTTCGATCCGATCGCGACGATGAGCAGGAGTCCGACCAAATGCAGAATGGTCAGCGGCTCGTGGGCCAAAGCGAACCCCGCCGTCACGACGAGTACGGCCGCCATCAGCGGGGTCAGCGTACCGATGACCCGTCCGGTGTCGCGCAACGCAGCGCACAGCAGCACGACGATGACGGCGAGCCCCGCGAGCGACAAGCGGAGATCTTCATGCACATAATCGATGTAGAGTGCGTCGGCCTCGTGTTTCAGATCGACGAAGAGCGCACCCTGTACGCCGGCAGCGGCGACCGCCGCTTCGATACGGCTGGCGTCGAGGCTCGATTCGTCTGCGGGCGCGGCCTGCTGCGCGTTCGGGGCAGGCGCCGCACGTGGCGCGCGCAGTGACAGCATGGCTTGCCAGCGGCCCGCGCGCTGGGTCAGCAGCGCATCGACAGCCAGTCCCATCGACGTTCCTTGCAGATCGGCGCGAGTGAGCAGCGGTGCGCTGCGCGCCTGCTCGACGTCGGCAATGAACGGCGCAAAGACGCTCGGTTTAACGTCGATCGCCTGATTCGCAACGGCTGATCGCATTCGAGCATCGAGTACGTCCGCCGACGGCAGGCTCGCGAGGCGTGCGCGCTGGGTCGCGTCGCTCGGCAGGTAGCGCGAGGGACTCTCGACACCGGCGAGCACACCCGAATCGACCAGCGGTTGCAGCCGGGCAGCGATTTTTTCCGCGCCTTCGAGTACCGCTTGCTCGCTCGCATCGGACACGACGATAAGGTAGCGCACGTCGGGCGCGCCGACGTCGGCGCGCAGCTCGGCATCGAGTGCTTGGCTCGCGGCCGGCACCGGGCTTAGTGCTGACAGCTCGTGGCTCCAGAGGTGGCCGCGATGCGACACCAGCGCCGCAACGGCGCCGAACATCAGCGCGACGAGCGGCCAGCGCAAGCGCGGCGCAATGCGGGCGGCCGATGAGAGGCCTGCGCCGATGCGCGAAAGGTCGCGCACGGCGATGAGGCGAGGGTGCAGATGGGGCAGCACATGGCGCGTGACCGCGGCTGCCGCGACGAGTCCCGCAATCGAGTACACACCGAGTTGTACGAGGCCCGGAAAACCCGAAAACAGCATGGAGGCGAAGCCGCAGACCGATGTCAGCATGCCGAGCCGGATCGTCGGCCAGTAGCCGGCGATCCAGGCACGGATCGAATCGTCCGACTGCGCGGACGCTCGAAGGCGTGCCGATTGAACGAACAAGTAGATCGAATAGTCGACGGCTTCTCCGATGAGGGTGGTGCCGAATCCGAGCGTTAATCCGTGGACGGTGCCAAACGCGAGGCTCACTGCCGCGAGGCCCGCTGCAACGCCCGAGAGTACCGGAACGAGGCCGAGCGCGAGCGTGCGCGGCGAGCGATAGACGAGCAGCAGCAAGCCGACGATGAGCGCGAGGCTGATGGCGGACAATCGCTTGACGTCGTGCTTGATGGTGTCGCGCGTCTCTACTGAAAACACGCCGGGACCGGTGAGCAGCAGCCGGTATGACGTGGCGTGCGGCGTGCCGCTCGAGGCTGCGCTGAATGCAGCGTGTACCGCCGCGATGGCTTTCTCCTGCGCGTCGGTATCGGAGCCCGCACCGGTTGTTTGCACGACGAGCACGGCGCGCGTGCCGTCGTGCGAAGCCCAGACGCCGTCTTTCGATACGGGTTGCGATTGACCATCGAATTGAGCGACGATCGCCGCGACCTCACCGGTCGGATCGCGTGGCAGCAGCGCCTTCGTCATGAGTCCCGCCGATGAACTCAGCCAGTCCAGGCTGTCGCCGAGTGCACGATGGAGTCCGTCCGCCGAAAACCGCTGCGGCGTCACGGCGGGACTGAGCAAGTACCGGTGGTCGAACACGAACCGCTCGTCGCGCGCCTGCGCGACGGGCTCCCCGTTGTTCACCGAGGCGAAGCGCGGATCGCGGCGCAGCGCCGCGGCCATGCCGCGCGAGATGTCGGCACGTGTCGCCGCGTCGCCGCCTTCGATCGCCACGAGGATGAGGCGCGAGACGATGCCGTCGTGCAATTGATCCACGAGCAGGCGCTGCTGCGCGGTTGGCGCGCGCGGCAGGAACGCCGATAGATCCGCGGTGAAATGCGCGCGCTGAATGGCGATCGCGCAGCCGATCAGAAACAACAGCCAGACCTGAACCGAGCGCCGCGCCAGCAGCGAGCGAAGCGAGGTGGCGGACCGATTCGGCATCTCGTTGCGCCTCACTGTCCGGCAGCATCGTGTAGCCGCATCACCGAATGATCGCCATCGGCCTGCTCGATGATGACGGTGCGCAGCACGTCGCGGGTGCCCTCGAGCTTGATCGTGCGGACAGCCTTGAGCATGCGCGAGTCGAGCGGCGCGAGCGTCAAGGTCCAGGCGTCGCCGTGCCCTTCGATCGACACCCGATAGGTCCGTTCGAGTGCAGGGCGGTCGCCGGCGAGCGTCGCGCGAATGCTTTCGATGAACGCTTCGAGCTCCGGGTAGTGGGTGAGCGAGACCGTGTACTTGCGCGCGTTGCGCTCGACCGTCAGCATGTCGCCGTCGACCACGAGCCGTTCGGGCTTCGGACTGTCTGTCTGCTTCTCCAAGTGATCGGGGGCGGTAAAGGCGAGCTCGCCCCTCGATTCAATCGGTTTCGCGGCGATCGAGAGGTACTTTGTTTCCACGAAGCTCGCATGTCCGGATTTTTTTTGCGCGAGCGTAGACATGAGCCGGTCCAGCGTCCAACTCGATTCGTCCGTGGCGGCTGCGGCCGCGGCCGTGCCTGACAGCAGCAGGCTGAAACAAAGGCCGGTCAGCAGCAGCGCACTCATCCCTTTACGCCACCGCGGCGCGCGCAGGACGATAGATGGCAACGATGGCGTCATGTGTCGAACGTCCTTGCCGAGGAAGAAGCGCCCTGTGCGGGCTGCAATCCCGCGCGATAAGTGGTTTGCGCGTTGTCGCGCCAGAAATCGAAGAAGTTGAACCAGTTATACGGTGCACGGCGGCAATGCTGCTCGAGCAAGCCGACATAGCGTTGCACCGCGGCTTCGATTTGCACCGCGCGATCGCCGCGTGCGGTATCGGAGAAGTCGGCGAGCGCTTCGAAATGGACGTCGTAGCGGTTGCCGCCGCGATAGACGCCCGTCAGAAAGATGACGGGGCGACCGAGAATCGCGGCCATACGCATGGGACCGAGCGGAAATGCTGCTCGAGCGCCGAGCATGTCGACCGGCAGCAGCGTATCGTCGCCTTCCTGTCGCAGCGTGCGGTCGGCCAGCATACCGATCATGGCGCCGCTGTCGAGATATTCGCGCGCCTCGAGCATGGCTTCGGGGCGGCCAAGACTGATGACGTCCTGTTTGACGGCAGGGTTGATCGTAGCGAGGACCGCGTTGACGTTGCTGGCATTACCTTCGTACATCATGATCGCAACGCGCAGGTGGGGCCGCGTTCGTCCGATGGCGCGCAGCGCTTCGAAGCTGCCGAAATGCGCGCCGACGAGAAATGCGCCGCGCCCCGCTGTCAGCGCGGCATCGACGAGCTCGGCGCCGTGTACGCGGATATCGAACAGATCGAAGCGTTCGCTGAGCAAGTAGACCCGATCGTGAATCGTCGAGGCGAAGACGAACAGATGTCGATAGACGTCACGCCACCGTGCCGGTCTGCCGAGCACGCGTGCGAGATAGGCGCGCGAAGCCCGCCGCGCCGCTGGTGCGAGCAGCAGGAAATAGAGGACGATGCCGGGCAGCAAGACGCGGCCGAGCGGCCTGCCGAGGCGCAGCGAAACCCACGTCATGATCTTGAGGAGCGCGAAGTTGCCGCGCTCTTTGCGCTGCGCCCAGTGCGCCCGGTCGGAATGCGTACGGGCGCTCATGACGCGGGCCG
>Ga0070658_10005621_pt1 | contig 10169 bp, 9 predicted proteins | sample KBSC13metaG_FD_64664 | JGI IMG/M metagenome (GOLD analysis project Ga0070658, IMG submission 64664) | Corn rhizosphere microbial communities from Kellogg Biological Station, Michigan, USA - KBS C1-3 metaG | ecosystem: Host-associated > Plants > Roots > Rhizosphere > Soil ... | reverse complement strand
GCCGGCCGTCACTTCTACATGTCCGTCGGGTCGCTCGTCTTCCTGGTGAACGTCATCCTGCTCAGCCTCTACACGTTCTCGTGCCACTCCTGGCGGCACATTACCGGCGGCTGTGTCGACTGCTTCTCGAAGGCGAAGGCACGGCACTCGATCTGGCAGAGGATCACGCATCTGAACGAGAACCACATGCTGTGGGCCTGGTGCAGTCTCTTCTCCGTCGCGTTCACCGACCTGTACGTACGCGCCGTGGCATCCGGACACATTCACGATATCCCGCTCATCTTTTTCTAAACTACGAGGTCATAAGCTAAAGTGGAATCCTACGATACATTTGAATCCGATGTCCTGGTAGTCGGCGCGGGCGGCGCGGGGCTGCGAGCCGTGGTTGCGGCCCGCGAGGCCGGCTGCAGCGTCCGCCTGGTCACCAAGTCCCTCCTCGGCAAGGCGCACACCGTCATGGCTGAAGGCGGCGTCGCCGCGGCGTTCGGCAACATGGGCGAGCCCGACGACTGGAAGGTCCACTTCAAGGACACCATGAAGGGCGGCCAGTTCCTGAACAACTGGCGCACCGTCCAGATCTTCACGCAAGAGGCTCCACAGCGGGTGGAGGAACTTGAGCAGTACGGCGCGGTCTTCGATCGCACGCCCGAAGGCAAGATCTCCCAGCGCCCCTTTGGCGGCCACACCTATCGACGTCTCAACCATGTCGGCGACCGCACCGGTCTTGAGCTCATCCGCACAATGCAGGACAAGGCGGTGAGTGTCGGCATGGACACGCACATGGAAGTCACGCTAACCCGCCTGCTCAAGGACGGCGACCGCGTGATCGGCGCGTTCGGCTACTATCGCGACACCGGCAAGTTTGTGGTCTTCAAGGCGAAGGCCATCGTCTTTGCAACCGGCGGCTGGGGACGCATGTATAAGGTGACGTCGAACTCGTGGGAGTCGACCGGCGACGGCGTCATGATGGCCTACGAGGCCGGCGCGGAGCTGATGGACATGGAGATGGTCCAGTTCCACCCCACCGGCATGGTGTGGCCTCCCGGCGTGCGCGGCCTGCTGATCACCGAAGGCGTTCGCGGCGAAGGCGGCATGCTCAAGAACAGCGAAGGCAAGCGCTTCATGTTCAACCCGGAGTACACGCCCGACCTCTACAAAGGCCAGTTCGCCGAAGAGGCCGAAGAAGGCAAGCGCTGGCTCGACGACAAAAAGAACAATCGACGCCCCCCGGAGCTTCTCCCCCGCGACGTCGTTGCGCGCGCTATCTATAAGGAAGTCCTGGCGGGCCGTGGCTCGAAGCACGGCGGAGTCTACCTCGACGTCACCCATCGCGGCGCGGCCTACATCAAGAAGAAGCTGCCGTCGATGTTCGAGCAGTTCCACGCCCTCGGCGATGTCGACATCACCAAGGAGCCGATGGAGGTCTACCCGACCATCCACTACGTCATGGGCGGCATCAAGGCCGAGCCCGAGACCGCGGCGACCACCGTGAAGGGCCTCTACGCCGCCGGTGAATCCGCGGCCGGACTGCACGGCGCCAATCGCCTCGGCGGCAACTCACTCTCGGACATCCTCGTCTTCGGCAAGCGCGCCGGCGACGCCGCCGCGGCCTTCGCCAAGGATGCCGGACACGGCAATATCGACGAGGCCCAGATCGCCGAAGCCGCCGCCGCTCTGCTGTCACCGATGGAATCAAAGGGCAGCGAGAACCCGTACGCCATCACGAAGGAACTGCAGGAGGCGATGCAGGCCGACGCCATGATCGCGAAGACCGAGGAAGGCCTCACCCGCGCGCTGAACAAAGTGCTCGAACTGCAAGGCCGCGCCAAGAACGTCAAGGTGGACAGCACCCGCGCCTTCAACCCCGGTTGGCACGCCGCCTGGGACATTCAGTACATGCTGAAGACGTCCGAGATCATCGTCCGCTGCGCCCTCGAGCGCAAGGAAAGCCGCGGCGCCCAGTGGCGCACCGACTATCCCGACAAGGATCCGGCGTGGGCGACGAAGAACTTGATCGCCAAGAAAGACGGCGACAAAGTCGCCATCTCGACCCAGGAACTCGAACCGATGCCGGCCGACCTGCAGGCCTTGTTCGACGATCACTAATAGAAACGCTGCCACGATAACCTTCGGAGGATCGCATTGGATCAACCACAAATGCCGCCGCAAGCGGTGATCATGCAGTTCGTGACCGGTCGCTTCATCAGTCAGTCCATCGGCCTGATCGCTGAGCTTGGCATCGCCGACTTCATTGACGACAACGGCCCCATGAGCGCGGCGGACCTCGCGGCAAAGGCCGACGTCAACGCCGATGCCCTCTATCGCCTGCTCCGCGCGGTGTCGATGGTCGGCGTGTTCGTCGAAGTGTCGCCGAAGGTTTTCGACCTGACCGAGCTTGGCAAGACCCTGCGCACCGGCACGCCCGGATCGATGCGCGATATGATCCTGTGGATTACCTCCGACACCAACTACCAGTGCTGGGGCGACCTCCGCTACTCCGTCAAAACCGGGCTTCCAGCCGCGGACAAGGTCCTGGGCATGCCGGTCTTCGAGTACTTCTTCCAGAAGAACCCGGCCGTCGGCGAGATCTTCAACAACGCGATGACCGACTTCGCGACGGTCTCCCACTCCACCGCCATCGAGGCCTACGATTTCGGCCAGTTTAAAAAAGTGGTCGACATCGGCGGTGGTCACGGCGCGTTGATGTCGGCGATCCTCATGGTCAACGAGAACGTCAACGGCATCGTCTACGACCTGCCCGAAGTCGTCGCCAAGACCCCGGAACTGCTGGCGGCACGCGGCGTCGCCGATCGATGCGAGGCCATCGGCGGCGACTTCTTCCAGAGCGTCCCGGCAGGAGCCGACTGCTACGTCTCGTCGGTCGTCCTGCACGACTGGTCCGACGAACTCGCCTGCAAGATCCTGACGAACATTCGCAAAGCGATGGCCCCCGGCGCGAAGGTGCTGTCGATCGACGCCGTCGTACCCGCCGGCAACGAGCCATACGTTGGCAAGATCATCGACCTCGAAATGCTCGTCATGACCCCCGGCGGCCGCGAGCGCACCGCCGACGAATGGAAAGCACTGTACGCCAGTGCGGGATTGAAGCTGACGAAGATCGTGCCGACGAAATCGTACACCTGCGTGATCGAAGGCGAGGCGGCGTAGGACAGTTAGGAAGCGATCGCGCCGGCAGTTCCACGGGTATTAAACCCGAGGCTGGGCGGCGAGACGCCAACGGCCCTCCGGGCCGGAGAGCGAAGGATCTAAGTCGGAGGCGAGACGGTGGGACACAGCCGGGTCGAAGTCTACATTCATTATGTTTGGGGCACGATCCATCGCGAGCCACTGGTTACGCCAGAGTTTGAGCGTCTGCTTTATCGATGTATTCAAGCCCAGTGCGATAAGCTCGAATGCCCCGTGATTGCGATTGGCGGGATGCCGGATCACATCCATCTGGCTGTGCGGCTGAACGTCAAGTTACCGATCTGGAAGGTAATGCACGTCGTAAAGGGCACATCGTCAGCCTTTATGCGCGACAAGCTAATCAAGCCCGGCGACATGTTTGGTTGGCAAGACGGCTACGGTTCATTTAGCTTTGGCGGCTCGGACACGGGAGTCGTCGAGTACATTCGAAACCAAAAGCGGCACCACGCGGACGGAACCTTGTGGCCGGAGGTAGAAAAACTGCCCGACGACGAATGAGCGGCCGTTATCGCGCCCGGAGGGCGCTTGGCCGAAGGCCGCATAGCCTCGGGTTTAATACCCGTGGAACGTCGACGGTACCGACGTCGACCAAACCGGTGACCGGCCGTTATCGCGCCCGGAGGGCGCTTGGCCGCAGGCCTCCTAGCCTCGGGTTTCATACCCGTGGAACGTCGACGGTACCGCTAACCGACTACAAGAACAGCACAACGAGAAAACAATGGCTGATAAGATTAAACTCAAAGTAATGCGCGGTGACGAGAACGGCGCGAAGATGGTGACGTACGACGTCCCCACATTCGACGGCATGGTCGTCCTCGACGCCGTCCACTACGTACAGGAAAACCTGGACGGGACGCTCGCCTGTCGATGGAACTGCAAGGCCGCCAAGTGCGGATCGTGCAGCGCCGAGGTCGACGGTAAGCCCAAGCTCATGTGCAAGACCCGTGTCGACCAGTACCCATCAGGCGAGATCGAGGTCGGGCCGCTGCGCACGTTCCCCCTTGTCAAGGACCTGGTCACCGACGTCTCCTGGAACTACCGCGTCTCCGAGCGCATCCCACCGCTGACCCTCGACGCCGACGCCCCCAAGCCGCTGTCGATGCAGCAGGTCGACGTCGACCGCATTCAGGAGTTCCGCAAGTGCATCGAGTGCTTCCTCTGCCAGGACGTCTGCCACGTTTTGCGCGATCATGACCGCAAGGACGGCTTCTTCGGGCCGCGCCAAATGGTAAAATTAGCCTCGCTGGAAATGCATCCGTACGACTCGCTCGACCGCCGCAAGATGCTTCGCCACGAAGCCGGCGTCGGGTTCTGCAACATCACCAAGTGCTGCACTGAGGTCTGTCCGGAGCACATCCACATCACCGACAACGCGATCATTCCGCTCAAGGAGCGCGTCGTCGACGATTACTTCGACCCGATCGCGAAACTCATCCAAATCGCGACCGGCAGCCGCAAGAAGAAAAAGGGGTAGTCATGGCCGAACGCAAGATTACAATAGTCGTCGACGAAGACACCGACGTCCTCCTCGAGCAAGTGTGCGCCGCCCTGGGGGTCGAGCCCGAAGAGGCCTTCCTCCGCGGAATCACCCTGATTAGCGCCGAACTTGCCAAACAGGCCGTCCTCATCCCCACCTACCTCGAAGACGAGTTTGCTGAGGACGAGGACGAAGAAGATTAGAAAGTAGGCGCCCGTCGATATCGACGGGCGCTTTGCTGATTCTTGCCATTCCTCCAAATCGCGCTCTTGGTATAGAGCCCAACCCACCGACCACAGAATGTACGGGTCGCCTGAAAGGTTGCAGTGCAACCTGTAAGCCGACCCTCGCCACGGCCTTCGAACGTGCCTGATCCAATCCGCCCTCGCTTCGCGACCGCCTCCCGGTCACATATCCCGACACTCACGCAGGAGCATCGACCTCCGCCGCCGAACTGGCAACCATGCTACTTGGCAAACGTTTCGTCATCTACGGCCTCAGCCGGCTGAGCGTGCGCATCTCGTCTCAGCTCGTCGCAAGTCGGGCGGAGGTGACGATCATCATGTCGACGTCGACCGATGAGTCGCTGACCGCCCTGCTCGCCCCCGCCGTCAAGATCGTCCCCATCGGCCCCACTGGACTCGTAGACGCCTTTGTCGACGCCGACCTGTCCGACGTCGAGTGCGTTCTCGCGCTGGCTGACGGCGACCTCGAAAACCTCCGCGCGGCGGTGCTGGTCAGGCGGACCGAGCCGGACGTTCCCGTCGTCGTCCGCGCCTTCGATCCCGCCCTGGCCGATCAACTCGAAGCCGGCCTCAAGGTCCGCCGCGCCTTCAGCGTCTCGGCCCTCGCCGCCCCCGCCTTCGCCATGGCCACGTCGGGCCACGTCGTCCTCGACACCGTGCGAATCGCCGACGGGGAAGTCCCCATCGTCCAGATCGAAATCGGCAGCGGCATGCCCCTCGCCGGCCTGATGCTCACCGACGTCAAGGGCCGTCACCGGTGCGCCGTCCTCGCCTACAAGCGGGCGGGCGGAACGTGGACCGCATCGGTGTCGGTGGACGGAGAGGTTCAACTCCAGGCGGGCGACACGATCGTCATTGGCGGTCTCCTTGCCGACGTCCTCACCCTCGGCGCGGCGAACTCGCGGCTGCTGGCAATCTCCGCCGCGCATGGTCGAAAGCGGACGCCGACGCAATGGCCGTGGAACAAAATCGACGGCGGCATGCGCTTCACGCTAATGCCCCGCCTCGCAGCCGCCCTCGTCGCCATCTTAATTGGATCGGTATTCGTCTTTGCGAAATCCCTGCACCTGCGCCTTGTCGACGCCATCTACTTCGTCATCACGACGGCAACCACCACCGGGTACGGAGACATCACACTCAAGGATTCGCCGGATTGGCTCAAGCTGTTCGGCGGGTTCGTGATGCTGGTAGGCGGCGCGCTGCTCGGCGTCGTATTCTCGCAGCTCGCCGCCGTCGCCACCGCCGACCGCCTCGACGAGCTGATGGGTCGCAAAGCAGCGCGCATGCGGGGGCACGTGATAGTGACGGGCCTCGGGAATCTCGGCTACCGAACGGCGAAGCTCCTGCGGAATGTGGGGATGCCGGTGGTGGTGATCGAGCTGACGCACAACACGCGCTTTTCGGCGGCTGTCCGCGCCAGGTGCCCCGTGATCACCGGCGACGCCCGCCTGCCCGAAGAACTGGAGCGCGCCGGGGTTCGAAAGGCGGCCGCTGTCATCGCCTGCACTAACGACGACCTCGCCAACATCCAGACCTGCCTCCACGTGCGCAGGCTCAACCCCAACGCCCGCGTCGTGGCCCGCATGTTCGACGAAAGCCTGGCCGACCGCATCTCCGGCGCCTTCGACATCGACGTCGCCCTCAGCGCATCGACCATCGCCGCGAAGGCCTTCGTCGGCGCCGCCACGGACGAGCGCGCCTTCCGCACGATCAACATCGAAGGCATCCAGTTCCTCGCCTGCCGCTACACCTTGACCGCCCCGGTGACGTCGGCGCAGATCGACGAATGGCGCTCCGGCGGCGTCCGTATCCTCGCCTGGCGACGTGCCGGCGAACCACTCGAACCACCGCTCCAGCACTTCCCCGCCCTCGACGCCGGCTCCGAACTCGTCATCAGCGGCCCCCCGGAAAAAGTCCTCGAAGTCACCCGGTGAAACAAAGGAGTGCTAGCATCGATTGTAGGAAGTACAGGATATCAGAAGCCGATCAGAGATAAGTGCTTCGCACTTTCTTTAGCCCGAAGGGCGTTTACTCGTAGCCATGGGGTTCAGCCCATGGTAGCTTGCGCATTACCGTTCCGGCGCGTCCTAATCCGAAATCCTGTCCATCCTTACATCCATGCTAAATTCCTATTCCTAATCATCGTGCATTCCCTTGCCCGCAAGAATGTCCGGGATGCACTTCTCGATCCTCGACACCCGCGTCTTCGACTGCTTGGCCGCCGAAAAGAAATAGCCATACCCTCGCTGACGCCCCGGCGTCAGCGCCTCGAAAGCCGACTTCAACGCCGGGTTTCTCTCCAGTTCGCTGAGAAACTCCTCCGGCAGCTTGAGTTCCGAATTCGCATCCACGTCCACTCTCAGCCCGGCCTTTTCCACCTCGACGGCTTCGTCGACGCAGGCCCTCACCTTCGGCTCCAACTCGACAACTTCGCCAAGGTCGGCAAACCGGATCTGCCGACCCGCCACCGTGTTCTCACCCGTCTTCACCAGGATGCCGTCCGGATCTTTCAACAATGCGCCCTTGAAAAAGAGCAGCGCAAAATACTCCTTGAAGGGCTGGATGACGACCACATTGCCACCCTCATGGGCGTAACAAGGCTTTCCCCACTTCAAGTCCTCCGTCAGCCCGCAATCGAGAAGGATCGCCCGTAGCGCCTCCATCTCCTTCCGCCACTGACCCGCTCTGCCAAAAAATGCGTCAACCTTAGCGTTCATCTATTCTCCTAAATCAGCATGGGTTCGCACCCCCGTGCAGCCCCATTATACTTCCTCTTTCCCATCTCCTTGGAAGTACGGTTGAACGAGAACCGCTGCGCAGGAACAGGCGAGGTTACGGGCGCGACACGCCGGTCTCGAAGTCGAATGCACCACTCAGTGCCCTCCATCTCGCCCCTACTCTGAATCCCAAAGATCTGCGGTCATCTGCGATGCTAGCCGTGCGTTTCGTCGCGTAAGTCGAAGACTTGCTCTTTAGCCCGGGACGGGCGTTTAAACGCGAAGCGTTTGCATAGCCATGACGTTTATCGTCGTGGGTCGGTTGCGGCTATGCCGCGCTGCGTCATCTGCGGTTAAATCTCCTCTACTCTCCTCATCTCCTTCCGAACATCTGCGTAATCTGCGTAATCTGTGGATAATCCTCCTCTCCTGCCCTTCTCTTCCCTCGCTCCAGGTATACTCTTCTCCATATGAGTGATGGACAGCTTGCAATCTCGACGGAGCACCTCCGTAAAGAGTATAAGGGCGCGTTTGGAAAACCGTTCGTGGCGGTCCACGATCTGTCGTTGTCGGTCCCGCGTGGCCATGTGTTCGGGCTGCTCGGCCCCAACGGCGCGGGGAAGACGACGACTATCAACATGCTGCTCGGGAACATCTACCCAACCGGCGGCAGCGCACAGTTGCTCGGCAAACGCGCCGGCGATCACAGCGCCCGCGCGAAGATCGGTTTCCTGCCGGAGAAGTTCCAGTTCCACGAATTCCTGACCGCCGAAGAGTTCCTCGACCTCCACGGCAAGCTCTACGGCATGTCCGCCGACGCTCGCAAGAAACGCATCCCCGAAGTCCTCGCCCTCGTTGGCCTGCTCGACCGCCGCAAAAGCAAGCTCAAGGAGTTCTCCAAGGGCATGCAGCAGCGCGCCGGGCTGGCGCAGGCGATCCTGAACGACCCGGATCTCGTCATCCTCGACGAGCCCACCAGCGCCCTCGACCCCGTCGGCCGGCGCGATGTCCGCGAGATCGTCAATCATCTTAAGGAGAACGGCAAGACCGTCGTCCTCAACTCCCATCTGCTTTCCGAAATCGAAATGACATGCGACGAAGTCGCGATCCTGCGCGGCGGCCAGATCCTCCGCCAGGGCAAGATTGACGACCTCCTCGCCGCCGCCACCACCGTCCGCATGCGCGTCCTCAACATCACCGCTCCCCTCATCGCCGCCTTGCAAGGCATTGCGGTGACAGTGGCCGTCAACGGCGAATTCGTCGACGCCGGCATTCGCGACGAGAACACCATCCCGGAAATCGTCAGCGCCATCGTCGGCACTGGTGGCCGGCTGATGTCGCTGATCCCCGTACGCGAAACGCTGGAAGACCTTTTCGTCCGCATCATTCAAGACGGTCAGGCCACGCCGCCTCCACAGGCATGGGGTCCACCGGCTGCGCCGGTGCAGGGAGGACCGCGACGATGAACGGAGTGCTCACACTCGCCGGCCTCACCATTCGTGAAGCCATGCGCAAGAAGGTCTTCATCGCGTCGCTGCTCATCGCCGCGATCTTCGTATTCTGGGCGCTCGTGCCTATGCCCGTCCGCCCCGGCATGATGACCGGCGGGGATTTGGCGCACACGCGCGACTTCATCAGCAAGCTATTCGCCTGGCTCGGCTGCGGGATGATCAAGTTTTTCTCGTCGGTCCTCGCCGTCACGCTCGCCGCCGGGTCGATATCGGCGGAAGTCGACAAAGGCGTGCTGTCGGTGGTCGTCCCGAAGCCAATATCGCGGGTGTCCATCTATTTTGGAAAGTGGCTCGGCCTGCTGACCATTCTTGGCGCGAGCGTGATTCTCTGGTCGACGCTGCTGATTCTCGGGATATGGCACAAAACAGGCCACTTCCACCCGCACATCCTCCTGGGCCTTCTGGCGACGTGCCTGTTCCCGCTTCTGTTTCTCACTCTGACGCTGTGTTTTTCGTCGTTCGCCAGCTTCGCCCTGTCGGCGGGTCTATCGCTCATCGCAGCCGGAGTCGCCCTCGCCGAGGATATCCTGTTCAACCTCGGCCGCATGCTCGACTCGACCGTTCTCGACACCATCAGCCGCGTGGTCGGCTATATCGTTCCGCTTGGGAAAATGAACCACTGGATCACTCGCGGCCTCGGAGATGCGGGAATGGACATGAGCGCCTTCGCGCCCGGCCGTCCCGGCGAATCGGCGATCGCAACCAACTACGCCGACCTCGCGTACATCATCGGGTACATCGTAGTGTCGACCATTATCGGCGTGCTGGTATTTCAGAAGCGCGACCTGTAGGATTTAGGAAACTAACGTGGATGAACGGGATAGACAGGATGAAATTCAAGTCCTGAAATATCGTGTTTATCCTGTTCATCCATGTTAAATTTCTTCTCTGCATTCAATTGAGATTTGTATGGAGATCTATCTAGTAAGACACGGGCAGTCCGAGGCCAATGCCGGCCTCACCACCTATCTCGACAGCCCACTCACCGACCTCGGCCGTGAACAGGCCCTGG
>Ga0070658_10005619_pt1 | contig 10170 bp, 12 predicted proteins | sample KBSC13metaG_FD_64664 | JGI IMG/M metagenome (GOLD analysis project Ga0070658, IMG submission 64664) | Corn rhizosphere microbial communities from Kellogg Biological Station, Michigan, USA - KBS C1-3 metaG | ecosystem: Host-associated > Plants > Roots > Rhizosphere > Soil ... | reverse complement strand
GGCTGAGCGCCACGGCGCCGACGAGCACGAGCGCGAACGCGCCCACGCGCGCCGCCCCGCGCCAGCCGGCCGGGAGGCTCTCCCCGAAGAGCAGGGTGCCGGCCACGATCGGCAGCGCGTTCGTCCAGAGCACCGCGAGCCCCGCCGTCGCGAGGCGGGCGCCGCGCTGGAACGCGAGCTGCATGCAGACGAACGCCATGCCGTGGAACCCGAGGACGGCCGGCGCGAAGAGGAGCTGCCGCCCGCCGACGACCGCGGCCTTCGTGCCGACGTCGCCGGCGGCGTAGAGCACCCCCGCCGCCGTGCCGAGCCCCGCGCCGGCCGGCAGGGCGACCGCGACGATCGCGGCGGCGGCGAGCGAGCCGGCGAACCAGGCGACGACGGCGGTCGACGTTGCCCGCCCGGCCGCGGGATGGGAGCCGAGCGAGAGCGCGAGCAGCACGAGCCCCGCGACCGCTGCGCCGACACCGATGCGCTCCTGCGCTCGCAGCCGGCCGCCGCCGATCGCGAGCACCGCGATCCCGCCCGCCGACGCGGCCTGGACGAGGGAAAGCGGGGCGAGCCGCAGTGCAACGACATACAGCACCCAGCCGCCGATGCCGGCGAGGAAGCCGGCCAGCCAGCGCCGGTTGCCCGCGAGCGAGCGGAGCGCGCGGACCGGGTGGCGCAGCGTGAGCCGCGGCAGCAGCGACGCGGACGCGTGCTGCAGCGCATAGCCGCCGTTGATCGCGACGGTCGACGCGACGGCGAGCAGCAGCCCGGCGACGATCACTGGAACGGAAGATACGACTCGGCTGCGAGCGCCGCGACGCTCACGCGCGGCAGGTCGCGCCGCCGCTCGTACACGACGTAGCGGCGTTCCCACTCGGGGAAGAACTTGCGGTTGAAGAGGAGCAGGTTGTCGAGCTGGAACCAGCGCTTCGTTCGGCGCAGCACCGCGACCTGAAGGCGCTGTGCGCCCGTCAGCGTCGCGCCCGGCGCGAGCAGCGCTGCAAACGGGGAGAAGTTCAACGAGACGCGCGCGTAGCCGGCGTCGCGCGCCCAGGCGATCGACTCGCAGATCAGCCACTCGGTGAACCCGTTCGGGACGCCGGCGGCGCGCGGCATCGTGGACAACGAGAGCGCGGAGCCGGCGTGCGAGATGCAGAAGTGCAACAGGCCCGCGGCGCGCCCGTCCGCGTCGTAGCCGACGAGGAACACCGCGTCGTCGTCGCCGAGTGCGAAAAGCGCGTCGAGCGCCATCACGAAGCCGCGCTCCGGCGCGTCGCCCCTCCACTCGCGGGCGATGCGCTCGAGGTCCTCGCGCTGTTCGGGCGAGACCTCGCTCGGGCGAATGGCCTGCACGGTGAAGCCGCAGCGCGCGAGCCGATGCACCGACTGCCGCACTTTGCGGATCGCGCGTCCGTCGAGTGAGAACGACTGCGTGTCGACGACGGCCTCGTCACCGTGGTAGGCGGCACGCAACCCGAGTGAGCGATACACGCCGAGCGCGGCTTCCGACGCGCCGAGGATCGCGATCCTCCAGCCGCGCTGGTGTGCGAACTCGACGAACGAGCGCACGAGATCGCAGCGCAATCCCTCCGGTCCGATCGGGTCGCCCGCGACGATCGCGATGCCGCCCACGACGCGATACGCGAGAAACGCCGAACGGTCCTCGGTGAAGAAGTACGACTTGTCGCCGCGCAGCGCGAACGGCGCAAGCGTGTCGGCGCCCCAGCGCTGCACGAGCGTCCCGGCGAGCCGCCGCTCCCCTGCCTCCTGTCGCAGCCGGTACCGCCACGGCGCGAGCCACTCGGCGAGCACGAAGGCGAGCGCCGTGCTGCCGAGGAGGAACATCGTCAGCGGGAACCACTCCGCGAACGCGCCGCTCAGATGGTCGGCGCCGCGAAAGCTCAGCCCGGCGAGGGCGCGACCGATCACGCCGAACGCGAAGCGGAGCGAGTACGGCTGGTCGGCCATCAGCCGGTTGACCCAGAGCGTGACGAGCCCGTACACGGCGATCGACCCGGCGGCGACGAGCGCGTGCACGAGGACGCGCGGCTTCGACTCGGGGTCGCCGCGGAGCCGAAAGTCGGCGCGGCGCGCGATGAGACCGACGACGACCACGCCGGTGACGACGGCGCCCTCGCCGAAGCGGCGGCCGATGTGCAGCACGAGCAAGAGGGCGAGGACGACGACCGCCGCCTGCCACGCGCGGCGGCTCCCACGCGCAAGGCTTCGTGCCGCGATGACGAGCACCGCGGCGAGCGGCGCGACGAGCGCCTTCGAGAGCCCGTGCACCTGCGCGGGATCGAACGCTGCGACGAGCGAACGGCGGTGCTCCGGGAAGACGGCGTTCCACACCGCGAGGATCGCGACGCCGCCGACGAGCCATGCGAACGCGGCGCGCGAGCGCGCTTGCCACGAGACACGCGTGCGCCCGAGCACGGCACCGGCAATGCCGGCGAGCACTGCCGGCACGATCACGGCCTGCTGCGTCGACGCATCGCGGAACGCCTGATGCGCGGAGATCTGGCGGACGACGAGGATCGAGACCCCGTTCAGCGCGTAGAGCCAGCCGCCGACGGCGGGACCGAGCAGCAGGCCTGCGGTGAGGCCGTCCGCGCCGGCCCACCGCGCAAGCATGCCGAGGAGAACTGCAGCGACGGCCCAGACGCCGACGTAGAGAACGAGCGGAACGCCGGCGCGGTGCGAGAGCTCGTCGAGTGCGAGGCCGTCGTGGATGCGCGGCCCGGCGAGCCGCCCGAGCGGGCGCGCGACGTAGAGCCAGCCCGATGCTGCGACGAGCACCGCGAGCGAGAGCACCGTCGCCGCAGTGGCACGCGCGACCCTAGCCATGAGCCAACCGCTTCGCCGCAGCGAGATACGCGACCCGTGCATTCCCGCGCCAGAGCGCCCAGTTGTGCCCGCCGTAGACGAGCCGGTAGCGATGTGGGAGCCGCAGCTGCGTGAGCTCGGACGCGAAGCTGCGGTTCTGGCCGCGCAGCCGGTCCTCCGAGCCCGAGTAGAACCAGAAGTACGTGCCGAGCGACCGCAAGGCGGATGCGTCGCGGCGCACGAGCACCGGCGGATCGTTGCGCGGAAGCAACTGCAGGTTCGAGCCGAACACCGAGTGCAACTTGTCCGGCTGCATGTAGCCGGACCAGCTCTCCACGACCGAGAACTCGCCGGGGTAGTGCAGCGCGATGTTGACGGCACCGAAGCCGCCCTCCGACAGGCCGCCGATCGCGCGGCCGCGCGCAGAGCGGATCGTGCGGTAATGCGAGTCGACGTAGCGCACGAGATCGTTGGCGACGAACGACGTCCAGCCGTTGCCCGCGCCGGTGCCGTTCACCCACTCCTCGTCGGTGAACGTCCCGGTCGAGCCGAACGGCATCACAAGGATCAACGGCTGCGCACGGTTGCGCGCGGTGAGGGCGTCCTCGACGATTCCCATCTGCACCGTTTCGATGAATGCGAGCGGGCGCCCCGGAAAGCCGTGCAGGAGGTACATGACGGAGTACCGGCGCGCCCGGTGCTGCGCGTACCCCGACGGGAGGTAGACGTACGCCTCCTGCTTACGACCGCCGAGCGCGCGGCTCGGAACGTCGACTCGCACGAGCGACCCCGGTTGCGACACGAACCGCGGCTCGCGCGGCGGGTCGAAGCCGCGATAGCGCACGAAGTTGCCGACGTATCCGTGTGCACCGACGAGGCCGACACCGAGGAAGACCACGAGGGCCGCTGTTGCGACAACCCCGGTCGGGCGCAGGCGTCCCTGCATCACAGACCGACGCTACTCTGGTTCTCCTGACGCGTACCTTGCTGTCACTTCTCGGAGTGGGCGCGCTCGTCCTCGTCATCGCAGTCGTCGCACGTCCAGCGTCGATGCAGCGCACGTGGGACTCGGGCTTCCACTCCACCGCGCTCGCGGGAACGCTCCACTTCGAGGTCGTCCTCCCGGTGGACTACGCGACGAGCGGGCGCCGCTATCCCGTCGTCTACTTCCTGCACGGTCTGCCGGCGAAGAGCGAGGACTACCGCGGGCTCGGCTTCGTGCAGAACGCGCTCGACGGTCTCGGGCCGAAGGCGATCCTCGTCGTGCCGCAGGGCGCGCGCGGTGGCGACAGCGATCCGGAGTATCTCGACCAGGGCCCCGGCCGCAAGTGGGCGACGGCGATCGCAGCCGAGCTGCCGCGCGTGATCGACGCGCGCTACCGCACGATCGCGTCGCGCCGTGGGCGTGCACTCATCGGCCTGTCCGCGGGCGGCTACGGCGCGATGCATCTCGCGCTCGACCATCTCGCAGCGTTCTCCGTCGTCGAGTCGTGGAGCGGCTACTTCCACCCGACCGATCCGACGGGCCTGCAGGGGCTCGACCTCGGCTCGGCTCAGGACAACGACCGGGCGAACGTGCACACGCAGGCGCTGCGTCTCCGCGCGACGCTGCGCTCGCAGCGGACGCTGATCGCGTTCTACGTGGGGAAGGGCGACACGCGGTTCGAGGCCGAGAACGAGCAGCTGAACCAGGAGCTCTCGCGGGCAGGCATCAGCCATGTGTTCCGTCTGTACGCGGGCGGCCACGACCAGCAGCTCTGGGGGCGGTACGCGCCCGCGTGGCTCGCGCTCGCCGTGTCGCACCTGGCCCCCGCCCGGTAGACCTGCTCTACCATGCGGACGATGGCGACCACGGCCAAGAAGACCGCGCTCGACCCGCGTGACTTCCTCGCGATCGACGCGCTGCTCGACGACGAGGAGCGGGCGATCAGGGACACGGTGCGACAGTTCGTCCGCGACCGGATCGTGCCCGACGTCGGCGAGTGGTTCGAGCAGGGGATCCTCCCGCAGGAGCTCGTGAAGGAGGTCGCACGGCTCGGCCTCTTCGGCATGCATCTCGAGGGCTACGGCCTCCCGGGTGCGAGCGCCGTCGCGTACGGGCTGACGTGCATGGAGCTCGAGGCCGGCGACTCGGGCGTGCGCTCGCTCGTCTCGGTGCAGGGGTCGCTCGCGATGTTCTCGATCTGGCGCTGGGGCTCCGAGGAGCAGAAGCAGCGCTGGCTGCCGGGGATGCACGAGGGCGATCTCATCGGCTGCTTCGGTCTCACCGAGCCCGATGCGGGCTCCGACCCCGGCGCGATGCGCACGACGGCGAAGCGCGACGGCTCCGACTGGATCCTGAACGGCTCGAAGATGTGGATCACGAACGGCACGATCGCCGACGTCGCGACCGTGTGGGCGCGTACCGACGACGGGCACATCAACGGCTTCCTCGTCGAGAAGGGAATGCCCGGTTTCGAGGCGCCCGAGATGAAGCACAAGCTGTCGCTGCGCGCCTCCGTTACGTCCGAGCTCGTGCTGAAGGACGTGCGCGTGCCGGAGGAGAACCGGTTCCCCGAGGTGTCGTCGCTGCGCGGGCCGCTCTCGTGCCTGAACGAGGCGCGGTACGGCATCGTGTGGGGCTCAGTCGGCGCTGCCCGCGCGTGCTACGAGTCGGCGCTCGAGTACGCGAAGGAGCGCATGGTGTTCGGCAAGCCGATCGCCGGCTATCAGCTGACGCAGCAGAAGCTCGCGGAGATGGCCCTCGAGATCAACCGCGGCACGCTCGTCGCCTTGCACCTCGGGCGCATGAAGGACGAGGGAACGCTCCGGCCAGAGCACGTGAGCATGGGCAAGATGGGCAACGTCCGCGGCGCGATCGACGTCGCGCGCAGCGCGCGCACCGTCCTCGGCGGCAACGGCATCACCCTCGAGTACCCGGTGATCCGCCACATGAACAACCTCGAGTCCGTCCTCACCTACGAGGGAACGCACGAGGTGCACACCCTCGTCGTCGGTCAGGCGATCACCGGCGAGAACGCTTTCCGGTAACAGCAACCAGACTTCAGTCTGGTTGCAGTCGTCGAGCCGATCGCACGATCCAACGACCGCCCGCGCTACTCCCCGTCCCAGTAGTCGAGCTCCGGCGTGTCGCGCACCATGTGCCGCTCGCCCGGCCACGAGACGTTCAGCTTGCTGCTGTCGGGATAGCCCGCGACGTAGAGCCGTCCCTTCGACGAGCCGAGCAGCACGCGCGCCGGCTGCTCGGTGTCGTTGCGGAACTGGTGCGTCCCCGGCTCGCCTTCGGGGAAGTGCACAACGTCGCCCGGCCCGAGCACACGCTCACCGTCGGGCGTGCGCATCGTCGGACGCCCGCTGACGACGATCGCGAACTCCTCGCATCCTCGCTCCCAGTGGTACGGCCAGAGCTTCTGCCCGGGCGGGGTCTCGTAGAGCGTCGCCCCGAGCAGGCCGTCGACGCGCAGTGAGTGCCGCCGGTGCTCGTAGCCCGGCTTGTCCTCGCCGTCGTCGAGCTCGCCGTCGAGCAGGTTGAAGATCACCGCTCGCCGTCCCAGTAGTCGACCGCGTCGCCGCGGCGGAAGTAGAGCCGCTCGTGCGACGGGCCGGCGCCGAGCTTGTCGCTGTCCGGATACCGAACGGAGCCGTGGTTGCGCGTGGCGAAGATCGCAACCCGCGCCGGAGCCTCGGTGCGGTTCGAAATGCCGTGAGCGCCGGCGTCGCCCTCCGGAAACGCGACGACGTCGCCCACGCTCAGCTCACGCTCGCCGTCGGGCGCACGCAGCGTCGGCACGCCGCTGACGACGATCAGCCACTCCTCGTTGTTCCAGTGCAGGTGGTACGGAAAGATCCGCTCGCCCGGCGGCAGCTCGTATACCGAGCACGCGAGAAGCTGCGCCCCCAGCTCCTCGTGCACACGCACACGCCGGTGCAAGAAGCCCTCGATCTCCTCGGGCGCCGCCGTCGGACAGTCGAGCAAGTTCAATTCGTTTCGCCGTCCCCGAGGTCTGCCTCGAGCCTCACCTGCTGCCCGTCCTTGCGGCTCCAGCCGGCGAAGACGCCGACCTTGCCGCTGTCGGGATAGACACAGACCTCGGGATCGGAGACGCTCGACAGCATCACGACGCGTACCGGCTCGTCGGTGTCGTTCCGCACCTCGTGCGCGCCCGCTTCGCCCGTCACGAACACGGCGACGTCCCACGGCCGCAACACCTGCTCGCCCTCGGGGGTGCGCAGTGTCGGCGCGCCCGCGACGACGAGCAGCCACTCCTCCTCGCCGAAGTGCCAGTGGTACGGGCAAACGCGGTCTCCGGGCGCGAGCTCGTACACCGTTCCGCCCCAGAGCGTCGCACCGAGCTCTTCGCCGAACCGGCGCTTGCCCTTGTCCGGCAGCGCGTCGAAGAGATTCATCAGAACCCCACGCCATCGGGCGGCGGGAGCGGGCTCGTCGGCAGCCCTTCGCGAGCCGGGCCGTCGTTGTACTCCGACGGCGCGACGTCGTTCGGCCCGTCGGCGTAGAAGAGGCTTGCGATGCGCTGGATCTGCCGGCGTCCGGGGCCGAGCTCGAACTGGCCGCCGCCGTACATCTGGATGCCGTGCTTCTCGCACTCCTCGATGCACTCGAGCAGCTTGCGAAGCGTGCCGAAGCGCGACGGCTTGATGTTGAGCCAGTGCGGCTCGAGTGGCAGATCGCCGACGTCGCTCCACGAATGGATCGGCGCGTCGAAGCTCAACCGCTTCTCGGCTCCGGCGAGCGCCTCGAGGCAGCCGTCCTGGAGCCACGCGTCCTCGATCACGACGTCGGGGAACGCCTCGGCGACGTTGCGGTAGAGCTCGGGGTCGGGATCGAGATCCACCGAGGTGCCGCGGTAGTACGCCTTCATGTCGAGCACGCGCACGCGGTCGGTCGCCGCGAGCCGTTCCATCAGCGCGCGATCCCAGTCCTTGTCGACGTCGAGCTTGAACTCGAGCGCCGGGTTGAGCGCGAGGTACGGGTCGATCTTCGCGCGCGTCGACGCGACGAACCGAACCGGCCTGTACGGCCGCCCGAGCACATCCGCGAGCGACGCCTCCGCCTGCCGGAGCGCGAGGTCGAGCGCCGCGCTCTCGAAGGCCCAGCGCCGGTAATCCGTCGATGCCTCCATCTGCGGCTCCGCCGGCCACAGGTCGAGGTCGTCGACCCGGCGCGCGTACTCGTCGAGCGTCCACGTGCCCGAGAGCATCTCGCCGTCGGGAAAGTCGTCGTGGTCGGTCGCGGTGTATGTGACGTCCTCGCCGTGCCCGGTCTCGCCGTTGCCGTCGAGGACGACCGTCGTCGTCACCCGGGTGAACTCGGGCGAGACCGCGAGCTCGCGCCGCTCGACCGAGTAGTCATCGACGCGCACGCGAAGACCCGCGAGCGCTTGCCAGTACGACGGCATGCTCCGATCCTAGGCGGAGCGAGGCGCGCGAGGCGCGCTTGTGCGGGCGCTACGACTTCCGCGCGGTCGGAGCCGAGGCGGGGTGGAGATCCTGCGCCAGTGCGGAGAACGGGCTCCACCCTTCCTCCTGCCACTTCGAGCCCCGACACATCGGGCACTGCTCGGGCTGGGTCCCGCGGGTGGCCCCGTACCCGCAGCCGGCGCACCGGTATCGGCGCAGCGGGGTGGCTCGAACGTCGTCCACGGTCCCTCCTCTAATCGCCGGTGAGCGAGCTTTCAAACTCGAGCGGGAAAGGGGTCGGGAGCGGCGGCCGCGCGGCCCGGTCGGACGGGCGCGAGCCGCCGCCGGCCGCGCATACTCCGCCCATGAGACGCATGCTCCTCCTTGCGGCGGTCCTGCTGTGCGCCGCCGCTCCCGCGGCCGCCGCGCCGCCGACGGCCGGGACGCTCGTCCCCGGCCGCTCGCTCGGCGGCATCCGGCTCGGCGAGTCCGCGGCCGAGGTGCGCGCTGCGCTCGGGAAGCGCTACGGCGTCTGCCGCGGCTGCCGCACGACGACCTGGTACTTCACGTACCGCCCGTTCACGCGCGAGGGTCTCGGGGTCGAGCTGACCCGCAACCGGGTCTCTGCGGTCTACACCGTGTGGCAGCCCGCGGGCTGGAGCGCGCCGAAGGGACTGACGATAGGTGCCGTCGAAGCGCAGGTGACGACACTCGCCGGCCCGCTCGTCGTACTGACCTGCTCCGGCTACGAGGCACTCACGAAGGACACGGCCGCGGTGCAGACGGCGTACTACATCGTCGATGGGAAGCTCTGGGGCTTCGGCTTGCTGCGCGCGCACACGAACCCGTGCCGGTGATCGACCTCGACGACGTGCAGGCGGCCGCTCGGCGCCTCGATGGCGTCGCCCACCGCACGCCGGTCTTCACGTCGCGCACGCTCGACGGGCTTGTCGGCGCGTCGGCGCATCTGAAGGCCGAATGCTTCCAGCGCGGCGGTGCGTTCAAGTTTCGCGGCGCGTACAACAAGATCGCGTCGCTGCCGGAGCACCTGCGCCGGCACGGTGTGCTCGCCTACTCGTCCGGTAACCATGCGCAGGCGGTCGCAATTGCCGCGAGCCTGCTCGACACGCACGCGACGATTCTCATGCCGGAGGACGCGCCGACCGCGAAAGCCGACGCTACGCGCGGGTACGGCGCAGACGTTGTGACGTACGACCGCTGGACCGAGAGCCGCGAGGAGATCGGCGCGCTCCTCGCCGAGGAGCGGGGCCTCGAGCTCGTGAAGCCGTACGACGACCCGCTCGTGATGGCCGGACAGGGCACGACCGCGCTCGAGCTGCTCGCGGACGTCAAGGGGCTCGACGTGCTCGTCACCCCGGTGGGCGGCGGCGGTCTCATCGCGGGGTGCGCGACCGTCGCGCGAGCGCTCTCGCCCGAGATGCGGATCGTCGGCGTCGAGCCCGAAGCGGGTGACGACACGGCTCGCTCGTTCGCGACGGGTGAGCGCGTGCACATCGACGTCCCGCGCACGATCGCGGACGGCCTGCAGACGACCGCACCCGGCGAGCTCACCTTCGCCGTCAACCGCGAGCTCGTCGACGAGATCGTCACCGTGAGCGACGACCAGATCGTCGAGGCGATGGCGTTCCTCTTCGACCGGATGAAGCTCGTCGTCGAGCCGAGCGGCGCCGTCGGCGTCGCGGCGCTGCTGGCCGGCCGGATCGCGGGCACCCGGATCGGAGCGGTGCTCTCAGGCGGAAACGTCGGAGCGGCGCGCTTCGCCGAGCTCCTGCGCCGCGACTGAGAAGCCCGCGAGGAGCACGTCAACGACGGTGCGCTCCGCGGCTGCGACCTCGGCGTCGCCCCCGGACATCTGGCCGAGGACCCAGCCGGTCAGCACCTCGTCGATCGCCCCGTAGAACACGACCGCAGCGA
>Ga0070658_10005618_pt1 | contig 10171 bp, 10 predicted proteins | sample KBSC13metaG_FD_64664 | JGI IMG/M metagenome (GOLD analysis project Ga0070658, IMG submission 64664) | Corn rhizosphere microbial communities from Kellogg Biological Station, Michigan, USA - KBS C1-3 metaG | ecosystem: Host-associated > Plants > Roots > Rhizosphere > Soil ... | reverse complement strand
TAGGCCCATGGGCTGAAGCCGAAGGGGGATGTCTCCTGCGCGTGGAGGTAGCCGATGATGCAGGCTGGAATGAGGCAGAGGATGTTTCCAATGTAGGGGATGACTCCGAGGATGGCCATGAAGACGCCGATGAGAAGGCCATACGGGAGGCCGAAGATGGTGAGCGCGATGCCTACCAGCACGCCATCGATGGCTGCCACCAGCACTTGGCCGCGGAAGAAGGAGATGAGGTAGCCATTGATCTCCTGCAGCGTATCTACCAGCTCCGTCTTGAAGCGGGAGGCCTTCAGCGGCACGTAGTCGTGCCAATGATCGCGGATGGAGGCGGAGTCCTTCAGGAAGAAAAACAGATAGACCGGAACCATGATCATGCCCAGCACCAGGCCGAGGAAGCCCAGCAGCTTGGTCGAGCCTGCGGTGATCCACTCCCGTCCCGTTTTGAGGATGGTTCCCTGGGATTCCTGGAGCATGCGGCCGATGCGGGTGCGCTCAAAGAAATGCAGCGTATCCGGTGGAGCGGCATCGTTGGCATAAGCGATGGTTTCTCCGCCATCCGTGACTTCCGTTAGCGCCCAGCCGATTGGATCTCCCCGGTGGTCTGTCCGCAGTTTGTGCAGGGAGCGGGCGAGCGCGGGGGCCAGCCTTTGTTCGTCCTGTTTCACCTGATCATTCAGGCGGTCCAGATCCGGCGTATTCGCGGGAGATGGGGTGGCGGTGGATGATGCCTGGCCAGCAGGGATGGGCTTGTGCAGAGCCTTTTCCAAAGCCAGGCGGCTGCGCTGGATGCCTGGGAGAACGGCCATGCCTAACAATCCGGCCACCAGCAGTATGGTCATGAAAACGGAAACGACGGCCCACAGTCGCTTCACACCGCGTTTTTCCAAGAGGCGCACCACCGGCTCCAACAGATAGGCGATGATGCCCGCCACGATCAGCGGGATGAGCACGGGCTGCAGGAAGCCGAGGATTTTTCCCGCCAGCCATATCAGGCCCACCACTAGGCCGCCCAGAATCACCAGGGAGACTCCGGTGGCGGCATTCCAGAGGGTCTTTTGCTGAAAGCGGGTAGGGTAGCGCATGACGGTGAGGTTATGGCTTCCGTTGTGCGTGGCTCCAATTACAAAAACTTGGGTACTTTCGTTGGAAATGGGTTTACCGCGAAGGCGCAAAGGTCGCTAAGAGACGCAAAGGTTTTTGATGGAGGGATCGAAACGCGGAGGCGGGGAGGTCGCGGAGAGGGGCGCGAAGGAATACTCTGGGAAATGGGTTTACCGCGAAGGCGCAAAGGTCGCTAAGGGACGCGAAGGTTTTTGATGGAGGGATCGAAACGCGGAGGCGCGGAGGTCGCGGAGAGGGGCGCGGAGGAAGACTCTGGGAAATGGGTTTACCGCGAAGGCGCAAAGGTCGCTAAGGGACGCGAAGGTTTTTGATGGAGGGATCGAAACGCGGAGGCGGGGAGATCGCGGAGAGGGGCGCGGAGGAAGACTCTGGGAAATGGGTTTACCGCAAAGGCGCGAAGGGCGCTAAGAGACGCGAAGATTTTTGATGGAGGGATCGAAACGCGGGGGGCAGGGACGTCTCTCCGCAGACGTCCGGTTGGGGCGAGAGGTATAAAAGGAGATTGGCTTGTTTCCGGCCGACCTTCAGATTCGGGAGTTTGATCTTTGATTGCGCATTGCCCCAGCCGGACGGCTTGGAAAGCCGTCCCTGCCTGAAATGGCTGGCGCGCGCGAGATGCCCCAACCGTTTTTCTATCAGCCTTCCTGCGGGGCGTTTTGCTTGGCGATGCGGTCTAGAACGCCGTTGACGAAGCGCTTGGAGTCGGTGGTGCCGAAGCGTTTGGCCAGCTCGATGGCTTCATTGATCACCACCTTGGGCGGGGTGGAGGCGTGCTGAAGCTCGTAGGTGCCAAGGCGGAGGATGGCGCGGTCCACGGGATCGATCCGCTCCGGGGAGTAGTTGTCCACCACGGAGGCGAGCGTCTCATCGATGGTCTGCTTGTTGAGCAGAACGGCATCCACCAACTCGTCGGATGATTTGCGGAGGGCGATCAGCTCGGCCTTGGTCTCGCGGAGGCGGGAGAGATCGGCTTGCTCGGGGAATTTTTCAGGCTCCTCGACCATGCGCATGCGGTCGGAGATGCGTTGGAGACGGCGCACGGTGGCAGCCACAGCTTCCAGTGGGTTTTTCAGGGCCGGCTGGTCCTGCAGGTCCCGGAGGAAGCGGTTGCGGTTGGCGGAAAGCTCGCGATCCAGGCGGAAGAGGTGCTCGAGGGCGGTGCTGAAATTTTCCGCTACGGAGGCATCATCATCGTCCTTCGGCAGGCGCTCCAGGCGGGCGAAGGCGACGCTCCAGCCGGATTCCTGCTCGGCAATGCGCTTGAGGTCGATCTTGAGATGCTCGGCCTGTGGCCATGCGGAGAGCAGGGCGTCTGCCAAGGTGGCACGCTCCACAAATTCCACCAGTCGTCCTTCCCGGCCATGGGCCAGGTGATGGACGGTGCGGAAGATGGCCACCTGAAGGCTGCGGCGGTCCGATTCCGTGACGAAGTCCCAGAAGGGCTCGCGCAGGGCTACGGGACTCTCACCACCTTCAAGATCGGCACAATAGAGGAATTGCACCACCGCCTCGCGGATTTGACGTCGGCTAGGCATTGCGGGTGTTCGTGCGGCTGGGGGTTCTGGTCGAGGAGCGTTCAAGTTCTTGGAAGACTTCTAGCATGACGGCGGCAGCACGCGCGGCTTCCTTGCCACGGTTCAACTCGTCGCCGATGCAGCGGGCGTAGGCTTGTTTTTCGTCATCCACAAGCAGGACTTCATGAATAATTGGGCAATTCGTCCGAATTGCGACCTGCTGGAGGGCATTGCTGACGGATGTGCCGACCAAATCGCCATGTTGGGTGGCACCACGGATGATGAGGCCGAGTGCGATCACGCAGGATGGCTTTTCCTGATCGATGACGGCGGAGACGGTGACCGGGACCTCGAAGGCGCCGGGTACCCGCACGATTTCCACGCGGCCATTTGGCACCAGTTCCGCCAATTCCTCCACGGCGTTTTCCACCAGGGCATCAGTAAAGGTTTCGTTGTATTTTGAAGCGACGATAACCACCCGGAATTTGCGTCCGAGGATTCGTGGCTTCGGTGGGAGCGCGGAAGACATGTTCGGGATATGGAGGGCTGTGGGTAAAAAGTCAACAAAGGGGGGAATGGATCTATTTCGAAAAAGTCTCCATCCTCCCATGGACTGGGAACGGAAGATGCTTAAGTTGCGCTCCAACTATGCCCCGCAGACTGTTTACGAATCCGTGGCCACATGAGCGTCATGGCGTTATCGATATTTTAAAATGGAAGCTGAGGCTCATTCCCACGGAAAAACCGCAGATCCCGGAGGCTACAAACTGGCCGCCGATATGGAGAAAAGTGACCAGTGAGGATATCAAAACGCCGCCTGCCGAGGGATGGCGCGTGGTCTGGCTGGGGCACTCGTCCTTTCTGGTGCAGGGGATGGGCGTTTCGCTTTTGATCGATCCGGTGTTTTCGGAGTTCTGCTCGCCTTGGCCGATTCAGTCCCTGCGGCGGAAGGTGGCCCCCCCGTGCTCCATCGAGGATTTGCCAAAAATCCACGCCGTGCTGCTTACGCACTCCCACTACGATCACATGGACATGGCCACTCTCAAGGCGCTGGGAGATCGCACCCGGCTGATCGTGCCGAAGGGGCATGCGGAATTTCTGACGGAGAAGCATTTGTTCCGATTTGTGAGTGAGCTGGACTGGCACGAGGAGGAATTCATCGTAGCCGGGGTGACGGTGAAGGCGGTGCCGGCGCAGCATTTCACGGCGCGCACGCCCTTCGACCGGAATCTGGGCCACTGGTGCGGCTGGCTGCTGGAAGGCGGCGGGTGCAAGCTGTGGCATGCGGGGGACAGTGGCTACTGCCCGGCTTTCAAGGAAATAGGGGAGCGCTATGGCCCCATCGATCTGGCGATGATTCCGATCGGTGCCTATCAGCCACGGACGATCATGAAGCCCATGCACATGAATCCGGAGGAGGCGGTGCAGGCCTTTGAAGATGCACGCTGCCGCCAGGCCATCGCCATGCATTGGGGGACCTTCTCGCTCACGGATGAGCCGGTGCAGGAGCCGCCCATGCGGTTGCGGGCAGAGCTGGAGCGGAGGCGCATCCCGCAAAGCCGATTCGTGGCAGGAAAGGTCGGCCAGGTCTGGGAGGTGAAGCCGGAGCGGGAAACGGAGTGATTTACTTCAGGTAAGCATCCACGGATTCGGTGCCCGGTGTCCAATACTGGATGGACTGCACCTTGCCACCGGAGAGGGCGAGCACGGTGACCTTTCCCTGCTGGGCGGGGAAGCGGGCGATCAATGCGGCGTCATCGGCCAGGATGATGCGGTGATTGTATTTCCGCATCTTCGGCAGGGCGAACATGCGACCGATGCCGGGCATGCCAAAGATATTCGCGACAAAAACCGATTTATGATTTGTTAGGTAATCCTTTCCGAGCGGGGATAACGCGGCGTTTGCCTTCTTACCGGTATCCATATCATGGCTGATCAGGAGGAAGCGGGTCTCATTCGGCTGGAAAACAAAGGCGTTCTCATTCTGGTCCACCGCTTGAAAGGACTCCACCTTCTGGCCCTTTTCATAAGGCGCAGCCATGATGGAGAGCGAGGTGGCAGCGAGTGTGATCACGCACAAAGTTATTTTCTTAATGAGATTCATTTTCATATATAATGATATTTTTTTAATACTCGATATTTTTCAAACAAAGCATTGCTTTGACGCGCTATAAAAGCATGAAGGTCGCCGCCATGAAAAAGTTATTTTCGAGTTGTTTGGGAGTGCTGCTGTTGTGCGTGTCAGTCGCCCAGGCTGCGGATCTGGAAGTGGATAAAAGCCGCAGCCGCATCCAAGTGGATGCCCGGGCAACGACGCATTCCTTTACCGGGACTCTCGAGGACTACACGGTCAAAGCGGCCGGGGATGCCTCCACGAATGCTGCCACCGCCCTTTCCCTGGCATGGGATTTCAATGATCTCAAAACCGGTGATGTGAAGCGGGATGAGGCGATGATCGCCTGGCTGGGTGGAGGAAAGCCCAAGGGATCTTTCAAGCTCATCAAATCCTGGATGGAGCCGGAAGGTCCGCGTGCCCAAGGGGAGCTTACCATCAATGGGGTGACCAAGGTGATCGCCATTCCCTACACGATCCAGCGTGAGGGAAACTGGGTAACCATCGATGGGAAAGCCCGTGTGAATTATTTCAATTACAACCTGCCTGAGATCCGCAGCATGGCAGTGATGACCGTGGAGCCCTGGTTGCTGGTGCGTTTCCACATCGTGGGAAAGGTGAAGTAATCCGGCTTCCATCCCTACTTTTTTCATGAACCGGAATTTGGATTGGCAGCAGCGTGCCGGATGTGCGCGCGCTGTGATGTCGGAAAGTTTTTCCCATGGCATGGGGAAAATGGAGCGGGTGGAGCCACGTCTGGCACAGGCGCTGCAGGATATTCTCAGTCATCCCGGCTCATTGGTTAGAGCGGTGGTTTCCTATCAGGTGGGACTGGAGATGGGGCTGGGTGAAAATGCGGCACGCTCTATTGGCTGCGGCATCGAATACCTGCACACGGCCTCCCTGATCTTCGATGATTTTCCGGCGATGGATAATGCCCACATGCGGCGCGGATCTTTTTGCCCCCATCTCATTCACGGTGAGGCCACCGCCACGCTGGCGGCGCTGGCCCTGATCAATCGCGGCTATGCATTGCTGTGGCAGGGCATCCAGTATGGCAGCTTGCGGAGGCGCCTGGCTGCCGCGAAGTGGATCGATGACAGGCTGGGCGCGCAGGGTGTGATCGGTGGGCAGGCGTGGGACCTGCAAGGATGGCAGAACGGCCAGACGGCGGCAGAGGTGAGTGAGGTGGCTGCCCGTAAAACGGGTGACCTGCTGCGATTGGCGATCGTGCTGCCTGCCATCGCGGGCAATGGTTCCCTGCGTGAGATCCAACTGCTGGACCGCCTGGCACTGCTGCGTGGACTGGCCTATCAGGCTGCGGATGATCTGAAGGATGTCCTTTCCCCTGAATGCCAGACAGGAAAAACCGGCAGCCGTGATGTGGCGCTGGGCCGCCCCAGCCTGGTAACGGCGGAGGGGGAGGAGGCTGCCAGCCAGCGTTATAAGAGATTGGTGCTGGCGGGTGACCGGGTGCAGAAGGCCATGCCGGGACCGGATGTACGCTGGCAGTTACTGGATATTCTGCGGGTGCCATTGTTTCCGGTAAAGCCACAGGAGCAGGCATTTTCTGCGGTGGTCTAATATTTTTTCCTTACGATCTATCATGAGTCTCTGGCGGATGATTTTTACGAACCTGCGGCGTCACCGCGTGCGCACAGGCATCGGCGCGGCAGGCATCGCTCTGGGCGTGGCCACCATGCTGAGTGTGGTGGGCCTGTTGGGCGGTGCGGTGAAGATGTTTGAGCGCATCCTGCGGACAGACGCGGAGATGGTGGTGTTCGAGAAAAACGTCTCGGATCTTTTCTTCAGCAATGTGCCGGTGGAACTGGCCGCCGAATTGGAGAAGCAGCCCTTTGTAAAGGAGGCCCGGCCGGTGCTGTTTTCCATCATCAGTTCTCCGGATCGGCCGATCATCACGTGCTTCGGCATCGGTGAGACGGATGGCCGCCTGAAAAAGGGGGAGTGGCTGAAAGGCAGCGCAAAGGATTTCACGGCAGAAAGCCGTGGCGTGGTAATGGGAGAGCGGGCGGCGGATTTTGTAAAAATCCAGGAGGATGGCACGGTGGAGCTGGGGCAGGAGCGCTATCCGGTGGCGGGGATTGTTAGGCTGGAAAATGGCTTTGAGAACGGCGGCGTCTTCATGCCGCTGGCGGTGTGCCAGAAGTCCTTTCACAAGGAGGGCGTGTGCTCGGTGCTTTCCGTGGCGCTGGCTGCGGGCCATGAGTCTTCCGAGGTGAAGGAGTGGATGGTGGCGAATCATCCGCGCATCACGGCGCTGGAAAATGAGGAGTTCAGCCGCAGTTACTCGCAGTTCAAGATTTTGAAAACCACGTCGTGGGTGGTGGGTGGTTGTGCGTTTTTGTTAGGCGGACTCAGCGTGACGAATACCATGATCCTGTCCGTCTTCGGGCGCATCAAGGATCTGGCCATCGCGCGGGTGTGTGGTTTTTCCCGCGGCCAGATCGCGGGCATGATTTTCGGGGAGTCCCTGCTCGTTTCCGCCATCGGCACGCTGGCCGGGTGGGGGCTGAGCGCGCTGGGTCTCTACGGATTGCGCGCACTGCCGCAGTTGCAGGGGTATATCGAGCCGCGCATCGGCTGGATGGAGGTGGCAGGTGCCATGGGACTGGCAGCCATCACCGCGCTGGGCGGGGCAATGTATCCGGCATGGTATGCCGCGAAGCTGAAACCCGCGCAGGCGCTGCGCTTCGAGTAACGATGAAAATTTCCACGGATATGAATACACAGGTTTTGGTTAAGGATGTGTGGAAGAGCTTCGACAATGGCCGCATCGAGGTGCTGAAGGGCGTGAGCCTGACGGTGCCTAAGGGTGAGATCGTCGCGCTGTGCGGCACCTCCGGGTGCGGCAAGTCCACGCTGCTGAATGTGATCTCCGGTCTGGAGGAGGTGGATCGCGGAGACGTGAGCATCTCCGGCTATGATGTGGTGCGGGAGTCCACTCGGGTGGATCTGCTGAGGCATCACATCGGCTATGTTTTCCAGTTCCATCACCTCATGCCGGATCTCACCTTGGCTGAAAACTGCCTGGTGCCGGTGATCGCCGCCGGGGGCAGCCGTGCGGGGGCCCTGGAACGGCTGCGGGAACTGGCGGAGGCCACGGGGGTGGCGCACCGACTGGGCCAGCGGGTGAAGGAACTTTCCGGCGGTGAACGCCAGCGGGGCGCGCTGGTCCGCTCCCTGATGAATGATCCGCAACTGCTGCTCTGTGATGAACCTACGGGCGCGCTGGATGAAAAGAACCGTGAGCGTGTTTTCGAGCTGCTCATCGAACTGGTCCGCGCACGCGGGCGCACCTTGGTGATGGCCACGCATGATCTGGAACTGGCGCGGCGCTGTGACCGCACGGTGAAGATGCGCGATGGGCGGGTGGAAGGCGAGCTGATCTAACGAAATGAGCGCGCCGTCCCCAGCACCTGCCGTGAATGAAGGGGTTCGCGCGGCCATTCATCACGCGCTGGGCTGGCTGGTGTGCGGAAATACGGTGGGGCTGCTGCTTTCCCTGCTGCTGCTGAAGCCGGAGTGGCAGCCGGGCACATGGACCTATGGCCGGTGGGTGCCGGTGCACCTCAATATTCAGCTCTATGGGTGGACGGCACTGCCACTGGTGGCATGGCTGTTCTCCATGTACGATGTGGGTAGTAGCAAGGCGGCACGCTGGGCTCCGGCAGCGGTGTGGGCATGGACTGCCTCCATGGCACTGGCGGCCTACGGCTGGCTGGCGGGGACCACATCAGGAAAAATCTTTCTCGATTGGAAAAACGGCGCGCTGTGGGGATTCATCGCCGCGCTGGTGGTGCTGTGGGGCGTGCTGGCAGTGGCGTGGTATGAGCGTGCCGGCCAGTGGACGGTGCTGAGGAAAAGGGTTTCACTGTTAGGCCTGGTGCTGCTCGCCTTCGTGCCCGCCTCGATGGTGATGGCGGCTTCTCCCCATACCTATCCGCCGATCGATCGGACCACGGGCGGGCCCACGGGGTCCAGCCTGCTGGGCTCCACGCTGATCGTGGTGGGCCTCATGCTGCTGCTGCCGCGCATGGCAGGTGGCGCGGGGAAAGGCAGGGCGGGGCGGGGGACGTGGGGATTTTTCCTGTTTTCATGGGCGGTGTTCATCATCACGGAAGTCCGGGGTGGGACGCACTTCGATGCGTGGGAGATGTTTGCAATGCTCTACCTGCTGCCGTGGGCGTGGCTGATCCCCCGGGATTGGCGGGGATTCGATTGGCCGGAGAACACCGCTGTGTGGCGTGGCGCGATGCTCGGCTGGTGGGGCGTGCTGGTGATCTCCGGGCTGGCGATGTATGCGCCGGGCGTGCTGGATCACTTGAAATTCACCCAGGGGCTGGTGGCTCATTCCCATCTGGCGATGGCGGGCTTCACCACCTCGTTTTGTGGCCTGCTTATTTCGCTTCTAACGGGTAATTCCCTTGGCGGATGGAAGTCCGTATCCGCGTGGCATCTGGCCGTGCTGTGCATGGTGGCGGTGCTGTCCGCCATGGGCTGGCGGGAAGGCACCAGCGTGGAGTGGATGGCGGTGCCTGCCGGGTGGCGGGAAGCCGGTCTTACGCTTCGCCTGTTGTGCGGTGTGGTGATGTGGGGTGCATCGGCCCGCTGGCTCTATCAATTTGGAAAATCATGAACCGCTTGAAATTTCTGTATCTGTGGAGCGTGGCCGTGGGGGCGATGGATGCCATCACGGGGCTGCTGCTCATCTTCGCTCCGGCGCTGGTGCTGAAGATGCTCTTCATCGCTGCTCCGCCTGCGGAGGCATGGGTTTTCCTGAGCTGGATGGGTGTTTTCATCACCGGGGTGGGGCTGAGCTACGGCTATGTTTTCAAGGGAGTGCGTGAGGCGGAAGTGGTGTGGAGGGTCACGTCGAATATCCGCCTCCTGGTGGGCGTATTCGTGGGTTGGAAAATTCTGGCCGGGGAGCTCGCTCCCGCGTGGGGGCTGGTGGCCTGCACGGATCTGCTGGTGGCGGCCGGGCAGTTGATCTTTCTCAAGCTGGGCTGGTGGAAAGGGGAGCGGGGATGAAAACCGTGGCTCTGCGGGCGGCAGGAGTGACGGCGGCGGTGTACGGCTATTTCCTGCTGTTCGCCCAGTTCTCCTTTGTGGAGCTGATGCGCGCCGGATTTTCTCCCGGCTTCTTTTCGTCGCGGGAGCTGGCGGAAAAATCGGCATTGGGAATGATGGCCCTGGCCGGAGTGGGGATGGGATTTTTCGTGGCGTGGAAGGGTGTGTCCGTCGGTCGTGTGCGGGTGGCCCTGCTGCTGGCCGCCGTGGCGGCGTGCGTGGCTCCGTATGCCAGCAGTCAGCCGGGAGCACTGGTGGTGGCCATCGTTACCGGGGCGGCGCTGGGTGTTTCCACCGTGAGTCTGGCGGCGCTGGTGCCTGGCTGGTGCGGTGT
>Ga0070658_10005616_pt1 | contig 10172 bp, 9 predicted proteins | sample KBSC13metaG_FD_64664 | JGI IMG/M metagenome (GOLD analysis project Ga0070658, IMG submission 64664) | Corn rhizosphere microbial communities from Kellogg Biological Station, Michigan, USA - KBS C1-3 metaG | ecosystem: Host-associated > Plants > Roots > Rhizosphere > Soil ... | reverse complement strand
CCTTGCCGATCACCACTGTCATCTGCAGCTTGTCGTCCTTCGTGAACGGCGGGAGCACGATGGGCTTCGAGCTCTGCACTTGCTTGAAGGCGTCGCGCTTGAGGTTGGCGATCTGCTGGTTTGCCGAGATAGCCAGATGGTCGTTAATGATGTACCCGCCGAGGCTCGCCACAAGACCGAGCACCGCCGCGGGAGCAACCACTCTCGCGAAAGGGATGCCACCCGCGAAGACGGCGACGCCCTCGCTGTCGCCCGAAATCCGCCCAAAACCATTAAGGACTGAGAGCACCATCGCCATCGGGAACGTGAACGAGAGGATTACCGGGATGTTCAGGATCAGCAGCCGGATCACGGCGAAGGCCGCGAATCCCTGCGCCAGATATCGGCTAGCCTCCAGCATCGGACCCGCGCAGAACCACAGAGACGAGAACAGCGCAACTCCCAGGCCGAACATGGGCAGCAAGTCCATGAGAACGAGCTTATCGAGGAGCTTCAAGTTCGTCGTCCTCCACTCGGTCGGCCACTCGTCCGGCTCGCTTCAGCGCGTCCTGGATCGACCCGGCCGTTCGCTCGCCCAGGTAGTACTTCCGGGCGATGGGGTCCACCGAAAGCTCCTGCGTCGTCCCGCTCGTCTTGATCTCGCCGTCCGAAATGATGTAGGCCCGGTCCGTGATCGCCAGCGTCGCCTCGACGTGATGGTCCGTGATGAGCACGCCGATGCCCAGTTTCGTGAGATCGTGGACGATCGTCTGAAGATCCTCGATGGCGATCGGGTCGACTCCGGTGAAGGGTTCGTCGAGGAGGATGAATGCCGGCGACGATGCCAGCACCCGCGCGATCTCGACTCTTCGACGCTCGCCGCCGCTGAGCACCTGGGCGACCGAATCCTGGCGGGCCGTCAACCCAAGGGACTCGAGCAGTTCTTCCATGCGTGCCTTGCGCTGCGCCGACGTCATGTCCTTCTGCATCTCTAGCACGAGCATGATGTTCTCGGCGGCCGTCAGCTTTCGGAACGCGCTCGCTTCCTGTGCCAGATAGCCGATGCCGAGCCGCGCGCGCTGATACATTGGCATCCGCGTGATTTCGTGGTCGTCGAGGAGGACGCGACCGGCGTCGGGTTTGACCAGACCGACCACCATGTAGAACGAGGTGGTCTTGCCCGCCCCGTTCGTGCCAAGCAGTCCCACAATCTCGCCAGGCTGTATTTCAAAGGACACGCCATTGACTACCGCGCGCTTTTTATAGGACTTCACCAGTCCTTCCGCTCTCAGAATTGGCATACGTTTTTTGACATTTTCTACGTCTGTTTGTTTCGTCCCTATCATCGGTCCGGCAATCGTAGGGTCGAGGTTACGGGCACGGCGTGAACGCTTACTATGGCGGGAGCACCGCTCTGTGCGCTCCGTACAAATGCCCAGCAGATCGGAGACGGTTGGCTAGTGTCCTGGCGCCGGCAGGGCGTTGAGGTCGAAGGAGTCGGCTTCGAGTTTGGGGTACTCGGGACCGTCGCCCACGTACACCACCGCCTTCTCCATGGTCGATTTCGACGGTTCCTGCAGGGCGGCTCGGTTCATCAGGAACATGGTGACGTGACCTGTGAAGGTCAGCTTCTGCTGCTCGGGGTGACCGCTCGCGGGAGAGGGTACCATCACGGCGTGGTCGGCCAGAAACCGCGCGCCGGTGGCGTCGGCGTCACTCGTGAAGATGACTTCGACCTGCTTGCTCCGATCCGGCGTGCCGTCGGCCGTGATCTTCTGCACCGTCTTGGCTCCATACTCGATATGCGCCACCGAGCCGCTTACGTTATACTGGGCGGACGTCATGGTGAAGCCGCTGGTGATGTCGGCGGTCATTCCAGCCTTGCCGAGGCCCGAGATCGACGAGTGACCCGCGGTAAAGTGGATCGGCCCGAGGTCGTGGGCGGTCTTCTTGCCCCCAGGCGACTGAGCTAGCGTGAAGTTTGCGCCGATAATAACGAATGTGGCGCCAATTACAAGCGCGCGATGGGTAATGGGTGATATAGTCATAGAAGAGTTCATTAAGGCAGGGAGCCTGATACCGACGAGGACTCGACCGTTCGCAGGCCCGTGTCGAAGTTGAGCTTGGACGTATGCGCGATGAGGCCGGATTGACCGTATCGCATCACGACATTCCCGGTCGCCGTGCCCTTGTTCGTCTTCGCGCTCCAAACCACGCGGTCCGCCACGACCCAGGTGCCTTTGTTGATTAGCGACGTATATTTGACGCGTCCGGTGGCGACGATCTGTTGGGAAACGTTATCGCCAACCGCCTGCGGGGCGGTGAACTTTGCCGAAGGCACCCCCTTCTGGAACAAAGTGCCGTTCACGCCGATCAGTGTAACATGTACCGTGTTCGACGAGGAGTCGCTGCGGAAGCCCTTGGCCCAGACCTTGGCGAGCATACGCCCCGGATGCTTGATATCCGGGAACTCAAAGGTGGTGCTCGGACCGGAGACCGAGATGCTGGCGGGCGGCGGCTTGACGTCCTTGACGCTCTTGCCCTTAGCCGATGTCGACGCTGCCGCTCGATTGTGCGACATCCCGCAGGCGGCCATCAGGCACGCCAGGCAAACGCCGAGCGCGATTGTGGTCACGCTCCGAACCATTCCTCGCGTCGATGCGGACGCTCGACGTCTTCGCAAGGCATCGTAACAGTTACTGGCTATTTCTCTTACTCCTGGGGTCGTCTTATGAGATCGCCGTCGTCGGCCTCTACATAGGATACGGTCCAATTCTGAAAATGTAATGAACGACATCGAAAACCGTGGCATGACGGCTTTGTCCGAGAGGTAGTTCACCAACCTGCAATGGTCTAATCGACGTTAGGCGGCATCGGTAGGTTCACCGCTGTCAGCGTCGATAATCTGTATTACTGCAAATTAACCGGCAAAAGTTTAGCATAAATGCTCCCCAGTTCCGTGACAATTGTTCAAATCCCGCACGATCCTGGTAAAGCGCTCCGCGTACCGGTAACGTCAACACGGGAAAATAGTATTAGGATGATAGTATAATGACGAAAGACATGATTTTCGGGAGTGTTCGAATGTGGCGTGCGGTAATCACGGGCGGAGCGGGATTTCTAGGTTCTCACCTGGCGGATCGGTTGCTTGCCGAAGGCATCAGAGTTGTCGCGGTTGACAACCTCATAACGGGCAGCAGGGCGAACATTGCCCACTTGTCAAACGAACCCAAGTTCGAGTTCATTGAACAAGATGTGACGCAGCCGTACACCGTCGCCGGCCCGGTCGATATCGTCTTTCACTTGGCGTCGCCGGCAAGCCCGGTCGACTACTTGGAACTGCCGATCGAGACGCTTCTGGTAGGGTCCGCCGGTACGCACAATACGCTGGAAGTCGCGAGGGAGAAGGGCGCCAGGTTCCTGCTGGCGTCGACGTCCGAGGTCTATGGCGACCCCACCGTCCATCCCCAGACGGAGGACTACTGGGGCAACGTCAACCCGAATGGAACCCGTGCCGTCTACGACGAGGCCAAGCGATACGCCGAGGCGGTGACGTTCGCCTATCGCCGGCTGCATGAGATGGACAACAAGATCGTTCGCATCTTTAACACCTATGGTCCGCGGATGCGTCTACGCGACGGACGCGTGGTGCCCGCCTTCATCAGCCAGGCGCTTATGGGCGAGCCGCTCACCGTATTTGGGAACGGCCTGCAGACGCGTTCGTTTTGTTATGTCGCCGATCTAGTCGAGGCGATTTTCAGGATGGGGCTGTCGACGGAGTCGGGGCCGATCAACATCGGCAATCCCATCGAGCGAACCATGCTGCAGTTTGCCGACGAGATCCTCAAGGCCACCGGCAGCCGAAGCACCATCGAGTTCCGTCCGCTGCCGACAGCCGACGATCCTAAGCAGCGAAACCCCGACATCACCAAGGCCAAGACACTTCTCCACTGGGAGCCCAAGGTTACACTTGCGGACGGGCTCGCGCACACGATCGAGTATTTCCGCCATCGGCTCCAGTCGGAAGGCGTTAGTGTCTTGAGTTCCTGACCTCGTCAACCGAGAATCAGCAAAGTGGGCGTCTTCCATAAAACGGGTATGGACGGGTAGGGCAGCAACCTTGCGGACTTTGTTTTGTTCGCGGGAACCTGATGCCTCACGCAGGATGACCCAACGCCAACTGGTTGGTTAACACAGCCGTGCAACTTCGACAGGATGCGACACAACAGCAGACGCAGGTGCAACGGATTGGTCCGCACCTTATCCATGCCAATGCGCTCCTGCAATGTACGAACAACGAGCTCCTGCAAATGATCGAGGCGGAGCAGCAGAGCAACCCGGCGCTCGAGGGCCTCGACGCGTCGACAGGCTCCGACTGCCCCTTCTGCCCCTACGGCGGCCCTCAGCCCTGTCCGTCATGCCCCTACAATCGCGGAGCCAGTGCCGCGGCAGAGGAAGTGCCTGAAGAGTCCCCGGCCGACGATTTCCAGTTCATGATGGGCGGCAGCGACGACCGCACCGACGACACCGACCCCTCGCTGCAGCACAACCTGTCACTCCAATCCGACCTTGGCGCCGACAACAATCAGGCCGCGGCCAGCGACTTCGACCCCATTCTGCTCGCGCCCACTCCCGTCTCGCTTGCCGAGCAGCTTCTCTCGCATCTTAAGGCCACCGCGGCGAACTCCGTGGAGTCACTGGTCAGCGAGTACCTTGTCGACAGCCTCGACGAACAAGGCTACCTCCGCCTGGACGTCGACGAGGCCTGCGGTGTCCTCCGCGTCGACGAAGCGGACATCGAAGCCGGCATCGCGCGTCTACAAGCCTGCGACCCGCCAGGCATTGGCGCGCGCAACTTGCGGGAATGCCTGTTGCTTCAGTTACAGCACCTGCAGGAAACCGGCGAGGATGCCGCCTTCGACGGCGTCGCACAGTCGATCGTGCGTGACTATTGGGACCTCTTCGTCCAGCGGCGATATCCTCAGATCGCTCGGCGGCTGTCCGTCTCAGTCGAACGCGCTGAACGCGCCGTCTCCTACATTCAGACCCAACTCACACCGCACCCAGCAAGTCAGTTTCGTCAGCCGTGGATACACAGACCCGACTCCGAGAGCGAGGCGATCCGCCCCGACGTCATCATCCTGCGCACGCCCACCGGCTTCAAGGTGGAACTTTCCGGGATGGACAGTCTCAATCTGCAGATCAGCCCGTATTACCGCAATCTCTATGAAGCCGTTCGCACGAAGCAAGCCGGCCAGCGCAACGGCAGCGGTCAAACGATCACGCGGGATCTACAGAAGCACGTGATCGAATACGTCGAGCGTGCCGACCAATTCCTCAAGAACATCCAGCGTCGTCAGTGGACGATCCAACGCATCTCCACGACCCTGGTCGAGCATCAACAAGGCTTCCTCGAAACCGGCAGACGCGCCTTCATCCGCCCGCTCACCCGCACCCAGCTCGCCCAGCAGCTCGGCATGCACGAGTCCACCATCAGCCGCGCCCTGCTGCACAAATACGTCCAGCTTCCCTCGCAAGAGGTCGTCAGCTTCGACATCTTCTTCGGCAGCGGCACCAACGCCAAGGACGCGGTGGCCTCGCTGGTCGCCGGCGAAGATCCGCTCTCGCCCCTCAGCGACCAGGCCATCACCGAAGCCCTCAACAACCGCGGCATCCGCGTCGCCCGCCGCACCGTCGTCAAGTACCGCGAAGAACTCCGGATCCCCGCGTCTTATCTGCGTCGACAGCGAGTCTAGCACGCACTGTTCCGTACTTTCTCTGGTCAATTGTTTGCGCGATAATCGCAAAAAAATCCCAAAACTGCCGTTGACTCCACGGTCAAACTGACGTATAATGTCGTCGTAGGTGTTTGCCTGATTTGCGTATTCGAATGTGTAGTACCGAGTGCCACGCTCAGTCAAGCTCGCGCATCTCATCTTGAGATGTGAGTTCACCAACACCGAGTAGTTCCCAACCCATCTTGAAAGGAATACCGGCACATGTCACATCGCACAACGAGGGCATTTACTCTTCAGGAATTAATTATTGTTATCGGTATTGTCGCACTTCTAGCGGCAATCCTTTTCCCTGTTTTTCAGCGAGCGCGAGATCGCGCTACCCAAGGCGTTTGTCTCTCGCACATGACCGACCTTGGCACGGCGATGGCCCAATACAGTCAGGACTACAACGGTCAACTGATAAAGGCTTATTACGGATTCCCCCCGGATTGTGCAAGTTGGGGCACTTATTATTATTCCTGGCGATTTGCGCTCAAGCCCTACGTCGCCACAGTCGAGACCTTCGCATGTCCTCAGAACACGCAGCAGAGCAACTGGGAGAATTGGGTTTTCAGCACACAGAGTGTTAGCGGCTACAGTCACTTTTTACCGTCGAGCTATGCCCCTAATGGCTATGTTATTGGCTTCGCTCACGGTGATTGCGTCGGGCTTCCGAACGGCCTTCGTACCAGGTCACAGGTTTCATCTCCGGCCAAAGTCATCATGTTGACCGACAGTCGCGCCGGCTGGCCGACGCTGACGTCGCAGCAGATTGGCGACACATACGCCGGAGACTCAGCACCTGGCTACCACCTCCAGGGAGGTGTTGCTCCAACCTATCCAGCAGGGTCCGGTACCTTTATGAATCATGCCGGGTTCGTCCACTTTCTGATGCTCGACGGCCACACACGGTCGATGAAGCTATCGTCTTCGGTCCTGCCCGACGACCTCTGGTTGAGCGGAGCGACGCTGTCCGACCGCCAAGGCTACGTGAGCACCATGCCGGCGGAATACAACTAAGCTCCACGTCGAACTTGCATATTGGACAATACGGCCGCCCCATCAACGGGCGGCCGTAACGCGTGTCCGGGCAAGTCATTGTCTCGCCGTTAGAATTCTAGAATCAATTAGCGCCATAATATACCAGTACCATTTCTACCTTTTGTGCTATATGTTGTTTATAGGAAGTGTACGCTGTTGAACCGGGGATCCATGCTTCTTAAATTCGGAGCCAGCCAGAGTGGCGGAACAATCGTGGAATATTGCTTGATTACCTTCCTCCTCGGAATCGTCGTTATCGCCGGCATGCATACGATCAAGGACAAATCCGCCGATAAACTCCGCAAGACCGCCAACGAGATCTCTCGAGTGCGCTGACCAAGGCGGACGTCCGCTACGTGTCGATTGAGGAAGGACCAAATTGTGCCGATCAAGGTAAAATGCTAATGAGGTGATCTAAATGCATTCTATCGCCGTAGAATCGATTGGGGATAAACTGAAAGAGCTTCTTCAGGCCATCGCGCCTGGCGAAGAAGTGGTGATCGTTCGCGGAGGCGAGAATATCGCACGGGTGGTTCCGTACGAAACGCAGCGGTCACGCCGGGTGCCTGGATCAGCAGTCGGTAAGGCTACAATCTCGGCCGATTTTGACGATCCGCTTTCGGACTTTGCGGACTGCCAATGAATCATCTACTCCTCGACACTCACGCGTTCATCTGGTTTGTCCTGAACGACTCACCGCTTAGCGCAGCGGCTAAGGACATCATTGGAGACTCCGAGTCTCGTACCTCAGTGATCAACGAGTTTAAATTGGTCAATCCTGCTCGGGTTATGTAGCGCCAGATTGAAGATGAGATTCCAGTACGGGTAGCCACTTTTCGCACACGGCTTGTGTAATCTCTTGAGATCGCCCGATGAACGAGTCGTTCCCTGTCGACAATCGGACGATGACGGGATGTGTGGCTGCCTGCTTACATCGACCTTCCTCCGACAGTCTCAAAGCTTCAAGCAATCCATCTCCGGCTTCACGCCCGCTGCGTAGAAGCTCGCGAACGGTATAGTCTGGATCGGGATCTCCCAATAGTGCAAGCGCAATCTTCACTGGTTCCGAATAGGCCTGATCGCCGGCACAATGGAGATTTTTAAGCATTTGTTCGCGATTTACTTTAACGCCTCGCACCGCCTCCGATGCCGAATCAATTGCGCAAGCGCAAATAGTAAATAACTCTTCCACAAAGCGTTTTGATGCCGAGTTTGTTAGATCGCGTTGATGTTCTGATATCTGGTCCGAGAACGGGATGCTTACCATCGCATGAGCTACCTTCCACAAGCTCTTGACATGCTCCAGAACCCATGGGTTATTCTTATGCGGCATCGCGGATGATCCTTTGTCCATTCCGCGAAACTCGATCTTCATCTCGTCAATCTCCGTCCGAGTGAGATGCCGCCAATCATCCGCCAAGTTAGCAAGTACACCTACACACGAAACAACGGCACATGCGAGATCCAATAAGGCCTCAGGCTGTACGATCTGAGAGCTAATCGTTTCAGTCTCGATGCCAAGCTCGCGGAGCGCGTCGTGCTCAATTATTGTGGCATCTTCACAGAATAGCGAAAGGCTATTGAACGCTCCTACTGGCCCGGAGAACGTGCCATGCAGCCGCTTTACGGACTCTGCGATCCGTTCAAGCCGATTACCCAGTCGATCAACGAACAGTGCTAAGGAGAATCCAAACGTTATTGGCTGAGCATGCTGGCCGTGAGTTCGACCGATTTGGAGGGTCTCCGAATGCTCAATGCAAAGTGCGCAAAGCGATATGGTCAGCTCGGATATAAGAGGGATGAGTACATCAGTGCAAAGGTCGCGTAGTCGTAGCGCTAATGCAGTGTCTTGAATATCCGAGGAAGTTGCGAACAAGTGAACGTAAGGCTTCGCCTGATCGTTTACGACGAATCTTATCGCTTCCACTAAAGCGATTGTTTGATGGCCGTGAGTACGTTCAAATGCGTCGACGTCTGCTGCGGTTACTAAGGCACATGCACGAATGATCTCCCTAACAGCTTGCGCTGGGATGATGCCCTGCTTGCCCAGAGCCCGTGCAAAAGCGGCTTCGACGGAGAGGCAATATCTGATATTGGATTCCGCACTTAGGTATGGGGCGAGTAGTTTATGGAGACGTGAACCTTGCGCGACATATCGTGAGGCCAGTGGGGACAACTCTTGCCAACGCCATTCAGTTGACTGTCTAAACTCGTCACGTTGCTCTGGCATTCCTAGCGAGTTCCTATGGGTGTAGCTGAAGTCTTTGCGCCACTAGGCGTTTGGCTTCGACGCGTCCCGCTTCTGATGACAGAAAGTCCAACTCATGGCTGTTGATAGCGAGAACTCGTGTACTGTGAGCCACTCGATCGACCGCCTGTGCCACAGCTTGGTTGAGTCGTTCAATAAAGGCCACGTCCATGGTTAGTTCTTCCGGCCTCCCGCGCGCCTGCGCCCGAGCCCACGCAACGTCAGAAGGACACACTAAATGGATCACTAGCTGCGGTGAGCCGAGATCTTGGAGTACCTCGTCTCTAACGCTGTCGAAAACTGACCTCTTACTGGCTTCAAGATCCGTAGATGAATATGCTTCGTCTAGCACAAAGCTAAAATCACAGACCAAATTCGGGTGGGCCAGGTGGTTCATTTTAATCGAATGATAATGTTGGAGTAAGAACGTTATCTCGGTCTCGAAGGCGTATAGCAGAGGATTCGAGAAGAAGTCAGCCCAAAACGGATTTGCGCGGAATGTCTCGAACGTCGGCCAGTGTCCCAACTCGCTGAGAAGTGTTGCCAGTGTCGTCTTTCCCGATGCTATACAACCGCATATTTCGATACGTTTATAAGCCGTCAACTGGATGCTTTGTTTCTTTGCCAAGTTTGATCAATGCCTGCTTGAGCTTCCTGACAGTCTCATTTGACGCTGACAATTGATTTTGAAGCTCCGATTTCGCTTTTGCGTCGCGGTTAGCAGCCTCCGTGATAAGTTGGTCTCTAACAGCCGGCACAAAGGATACGACCTGGTATACTGCAGCGACGAAGCCAATGAGGGAGATAAACACGCCAGCGATTACCATTATTTGTATTCGGTTGACCTGCCTGCTAGCCCGCAGTGCCTTGGTAGTCGCTTCCGGTATCGAACTACGCACTGACTTGAATGGCGAAGCATCTTTCAGAAGATCATGAACGTTGGCATTTCTACCAGCAGGAAACGTCGTGTATAGAGTGGTACACGCACGCTCCGGCGTCACCTCAGGATCTTTTATCGGCCATTTTTGGTTCCGGGATACTTTAGTAAACTCCACCCATATTAACTTTTCGCCAAATGTCAGCGTGTAGTTATTGGTAGTCAAGTTGTGCAGCGGAACGGAAAGCCT
>Ga0070658_10005615_pt1 | contig 10172 bp, 5 predicted proteins | sample KBSC13metaG_FD_64664 | JGI IMG/M metagenome (GOLD analysis project Ga0070658, IMG submission 64664) | Corn rhizosphere microbial communities from Kellogg Biological Station, Michigan, USA - KBS C1-3 metaG | ecosystem: Host-associated > Plants > Roots > Rhizosphere > Soil ... | reverse complement strand
GCCTGACCTACAAGCCGAACGCCAACTATTGCAACAACCCGCCGGGCACGTTCGACACCTTCACCTACACGCTGACGCCGGGCGGCTCGACCGCGACGGTGTCGATGACGGTGACCTGCGGGGACGACGCGCCGGTGGCGGTCAATGACGCGGCGACGGTGACTGAGGATTCCAGCGCCAACGTGGTCGATGTGCTGGCGAATGATACGGACGTGGACGGCGGCCCGAAGAGCGTAGCGTCGGTGACGCAGCCGGCCAATGGCACTGTGGCGATCACGGGCGGCGGCACGGGCGTGAGCTACACGCCGAACGCGGACTACTGCAACAACCCGCCGGGCACGACGCTGGATACCTTCACCTACACCCTGGCACCGGGCGGCTCGTCGGCGACTGTGACGGTGACGGTGACCTGCGCGGACGACAACCCGGTGGCTGTTCCCGACGCGGCAACGGTGACCGAGGACTCGAGCGCCAACGCGATCGACGTGCTGGCGAACGATACTGATCCCGACGGCGGCACCAAGAGCGTGGCGTCGGTGACGCAGCCTGCCAACGGCACGGTGGTGATCACGGGCGGCGGCACGGGCGTGAGCTACACGCCAAACGCGAACTACTGCAACACCCCTCCGGGCACGACGCTCGACACCTTCTCCTACACCTTGACGCCGGGAAGCTCCTCGACCACGGTGACGGTGACGGTGACCTGCGCGGACGACAACCCGGTGGCGGTCAACGACTCGGCGACGGTCACCGAAAGCTCAGGGGCGAACCCGATCGATGTTCTGGCGAACGATACGGATATAGACGCCGGTCCGAAGAGCGTGGCGTCGGTGACGCAGCCTGCCAACGGCACGGTGGTGATCACGGGTGGCGGCACGGGCGTGAGCTACACGCCAAACGTGGGCTACTGCAACAGCCTTTCGGGAACGCCGGACACCTTCACCTATACCCTAGCGCCGGGCGGTTCGACGGCGACGGTGTCGGTGACGGTGAGCTGCGTGGACGATCCGCCGGCGGCGAACAATGACTCGGCGACGGTCACCGAGGACTCCGGTGCCAACGCGATCGACGTGCTGGCGAACGACACCGACTCCGACGGTGGTCCGAAGCTGGTCCAGTCGGTGACACAGCCGGCGAACGGCACGGTGGTGATTACGGGCGGCGGCACGGGCGTGACCTACGCACCGAACCCGAATTATTGCAACACGCCTCCGGGCACGACGCTCGACACCTTCACCTACTCCCTGGCTCCGGGTGGCTCGACGGCCACGGTGACAGTGGCGGTGACCTGCGTGGACGACTCGCCGGTGATCGACCTTGACGCCGATGACAGCAACGGGACGACCGGCAGTGACTTCGCGGTCACCTTCACGGAGGGGAGCCCGGCGACGCTGATTGAAGATCCGGCTGACGCCACGCTGACCGACATCGACAGCGCGACCCTGGCCTCGCTGACGGTGACCATCACCAACCTGCTCGATCCCGGCAGCGAGATCCTGTCGACCGATCTGACGGGCACGTCGATCACGGGCAACTACGTTCCCGCCACTGGCGTGCTGACCCTGACCGGTCCGGACACGGTGGCGAACTTCCAGACGGTGCTCCGCAAGGTGAAGTACCAGGACACCGACGTTGATCCCGATACTACGCCGCGGGTGATCCACTTCGTGGCCAACGACGGCACCTCCAACAGCAATACGGCGACCAGCACGGTGACCATCGTGTCGACGGATACACCGCCGACGGCGGTCGCCGACTCGGCCACGGTCGCCGAGGACTCGAGCAACAACCCGATCGACGTCCTGGCGAACGACACCGACCCGGACAACGGCCCGAAGAGCGTGGCCTCGGTGACGCAGCCGGCGAACGGCACAGTGGCGATCACGGGTGGTGGCACGGGCGTGAGCTACACGCCGAACGCGAACTACTGCAACACGCCTCCGGGCACGACGTTGGACACCTTCACCTACACCTTGACGCCGGGCAGCTCCTCGACGACGGTGACGGTGACCGTGACCTGCTCGGACGATGCTCCGGTAGCGGTGGCGGACGCCGCGACCGTAACCGAGGACTCGAGCGCCAATCCGATCGACGTGTTGGCCAACGACACCGACCCGGACGGCGGCCCGAAGAGCGTGGCGTCGGTGACGCAGCCGGCCAACGGCGCGGTGGTGATCACGGGCGGCGGCACGGGCGTGAGCTACACGCCGAACGCGAACTACTGCAACACGCCTCCGGGCACGACGCTCGACACCTTCACCTACACCCTGGCGCCGGGTGGCTCCTCGACTTCGGTGACGGTGACGGTGACCTGCGTGGACGACAACCCCACGGCGGTGGCTGACGCGGCCACGGTGGTCGAGGACTCGGGCGCCAACGCGATCCCGGTGCTTGCGAACGACACCGATCCCGATGGCGGCCCGAAGAGCATCGCTTCGGTGACGCAGCCCGCCAACGGAACGGTGGTGATCACGGGCGGTGGCACGGGCCTGACCTACGCGCCCAACGCGAACTACTGCAACACGCCTCCGGGCACGACGCTGGACACCTTCACCTACACCCTGGCGCCGGGGAGCTCCTCGACGACGGTGACGGTGACGGTGACCTGTGTGGACGACGCCCCGGTGGCGGTGGCCGACGCGGCGACAGTCAATGAGGATTCGGGTCCCAACGCCATTCCGGTGCTGGCTAACGACACCGACGTGGACGGCGGCCCGAAGAGCGTGGCCTCGGTGACGCAGCCCGCCAACGGAACGGTGGTGATCACGGGCGGCGGCACGGGTCTGACCTACGCGCCGAACGCGAATTACTGCAACAACCCCCCGGGCACGACGCTGGACACCTTCACCTACACGCTGACGCCGGGGAGCTCCTCGACGACGGTGACGGTGACGGTGACCTGTGTGGACGACAACCCGGTGGCGGTCGCGGACGCGGCCACGGTCACCGAAGACTCGGGGGCCAACCCGATCGACGTGCTGGCGAATGACACCGACATTGACGGTGGTCCGAAGAGCGTGGCCTCGGTGACGCAGCCTGCCAACGGTACGGTGGTGATCACCGGCGGCGGCACGGGTGTGAGCTACACGCCGAACGCGAACTACTGCAACAACCCTCCGGGCACGACGCTGTCCACTTTCACCTACACGTTGGCGCCTGGCGGCTCCTCGACGACGGTGACGGTGACGGTGACCTGCGTGGACGACAACCCGGTGGCGGTTGCGGACGCGGCCACGGTGATCGAGGACTCGGGAGCCAACGCGATCAACGTGCTGGCGAACGACACGGATATCGACGGCGGTCCGAAGAGTGTGACCTCGGTGACGCAGCCTGCCAACGGCGTGGTGGTGATCACTGGTGGCGGCACGGGCCTGACCTACGCTCCGAACGCGAACTATTGCAACAACCCTCCGGGCACGACGCTCGATACCTTCACCTACACGCTGACGCCGGGAGGTTCCTCGACGACGGTGACGGTGACGGTGACCTGTGTGGACGATCCGCCGGTGGCGGTCAACGACTCGGCGACGGTCACCGAGGACGATCCGGCGACCTCCATCCCGGTGTTGGCGAACGACACGGACATCGATGGCGGTCCGAAGAGCGTAGCGTCGGTGACGCAGCCTGCGAACGGTACGGTGGTGATCACGGGTGGCGGCACGGGCCTGACCTACCAGCCGAACGCCAACTATTGCAACAACCCTCCGGGAACCTTCGACACTTTCACCTACACGCTGTCTCCGGGTGGCTCGTCCGCGACGGTGGCCGTGACGGTGATCTGTGTCAATGATCCGCCGGTGCTGGCCAACAACCCGATCACCTACACGACTCCGGGCAACACCCAACTCCACGTGGCGGGCGCCACGCGGCCGGGCGTCGCCTCGGTCGCGGACGCCCAGGGGGCTCTGGCCAAGGCCAACCCGTCGGACATCGACGGACCGGGCCCGATCCAGGTTGTCGCGGCGTCCGGAACCTCGGCGAACGGCGGCAGCTTCACCATCGCCGCCGACGGGTCCTTCTCCTACGTTCCGCCGGCCGGCTTCACCGGGACCGATACCTTCACCTACACGGTGACCGACAACGGCTCGCCGGCCGCGACCACGACCGGAACCATCAGCATCACGGTCGGCCAGCGGGTCTGGTACATCCGGGATCTCCAGGATGCCAACAACGCGGCGGGCGGCGACGGCCGCTCCACCAACGCCTTCGACAGCATCGCGGCGTTCAACGCGGCGACCACGAACAACGGCGACATCATCTTCATCTTCCGGGGTAACACCGGCACGACACCGCTCTCCGGCGGCATCGTGCTGAAGGACGGGCAGAAGCTCTGGGGCGAGGGGATCGGCCTAACCGTTCCCGGCTTCGGCACTCTGGTGCCGGCCGGCACCAAGCCGAAGATCAACAATACCGGCGGCGACGCCGTGTCGGTGCCAGCCACGGCGGGCAGCCGGCAGAACGTGGAGATCCGCGGCCTCGACCTCCAAGCGAGCGGCAACGCCGTTGACGTGACCGCCTCGGGTGCCAACAACGTCGGCGTCACGATCAGTGACAACGACGTCACCGGCGCCGGCCTCGAGGGCTATGACCTCAACGCAGGGAGCACCGGCACCTTCGCGGCCACTCTCAACAACAACGCGATCAACGCGACGGGCAACGCCTTCGACGCTCGTACTTCGGCCGCCACCACGATGACGGTCACCTTCAGCAACAACGCCGTGAACTCGGGCGCAACGGGCATCCTGATCGACGGCTCGGGCGGCGGAACAACCACGATCACCGGCTTCGCCAACAACGCGGTGAGCCAGAACAACGTCGGCACCGGCATCGCGATCACGAGCGCCAAGTTCGACGCCACCCCGACCGGCTCCTACCAGACCGTCTCCGGCGGCACCACCGTGGTCGGCGCCTCGGGTAACGGCGTGGGCGGAGCGGGCGTGGTGATGACCAACGTCTCGGGCGACCTCGCCTTCACCGACCTCGACATCTTCGCGGACGGCGGGGCCGGCCTGCGGATCACCGGCACGGGCGCGGTGAACACCGGAGCCGGCACCGGCACGCAGGTGACCGTCGGAGCCGGGGTGGCGATCTTCGAGGCGGTTGGTGGTCCGGCTGTGGACGTCACCAACGCCACCATCGATCTGCAGCCGACGAGCATCAAGAGCACGAACAGCGCCTCCACAGGCGTTTCCCTGGACACGGTGACCGGCACCTTCGCGGCCGGCAGCGGCAGCTCGATCACCAACGCGACCGGCACCGACTTCAACGTCAACGCTGGGAACGCCGCGGTCACCTACAGCGGTACGATCACGGATACGACGGGCCGGCTGGTCTCGGTGACAAGCACCACGGGCGGCACGAAGTCCTTCACCGGGACGATCAGTGACACCAACAGCGGAACGGGCCAGGGCATCTTCCTGAACGCCAACACCGGCGCCACGATCAGCTTCTCGGCCGCGCTGACGCTGAGCACCGGCGCCACCGATGCCTTCACCGCGACCGGCGGCGGCACGGTGACAACGACGGATACGACCAGCACAATCACGACCACGACCGGCACGGCGCTCAACGTGGCGAACACGACGATCGGCGCGGGCGGCTTGAAGTTCCGTAGCATCTCGGCTGGCACGGCGGCGAGCGGTCCGGCGAACGGTATCGTGCTGAACAACACGGGAGCCCTGGGCGGTCTGACGGTTTCGGGTACGGGTAGCGCTGGATCCGGTGGAACGATTCGGAAGGGCGCCACTGGCGTCAGTCTTACCAGCACCCGGAACGTCTCCCTGAGCTACATGCAGTTGAACGATTTCACGGACTATGCGATCCGCGGGGCGTCAGTAGTTAACTTCACGATGGCCAACACCGTGATCAACGGCGTCAACGGTGACAACGCGGCGGCCAACGAGGGTAGCGTTCGTTTCACCGAGTTGACTGGTACAGCGACGATCTCGAACAGCAACATCAGCGGCTCGGTAGAGGACACCTTCTCGGTCGTCAATACGACCGGCACGCTGAACCGGATCACCTTCACGAACGACACCTTCGGCGCCAACGCCACCACGACCGGAGACAATGGCCTGTTGCTGGAGGCCCAGTCCAGCGCGGTGTTCAACGCGACTGTTCAAAACAGCTTCTTCACCAGCGCCCGGGGCGACTTGGTCCAGGCCACGATTACTTCCGGGGCAACGGGGTCCATGGACGTGGTTTTCACAGGAAACACCCTGTCCGACAATCATCCGGCGATCGTCGCAGGTGGTGGCGGAACGTTGTTCGGCGGAGTCGGAGGGACGTTCACCTACAACCTCGCGGGGAACACTTTCCGGGATGCTACTGGGGATGCCTTGGTGGTGTCGTGCGGTGGCACAGGTTCGACCTGCACAGGGCGGATCGAGAACAACCAGATCGGCTTGGCAGGGACGGCGAACTCAGGTTCGACCGGCGGTTCGGGAATCGCTCTGGTGAGCGCGGCGGGTGGTAATTTCACCTCCCTGGTGAACAACAACGTGGTCCGCCAATACAACAACACCGGAATCAGGCTGCAGGCGGGAGATCAGATGGGCAACCCGCTGAACTTCAACGTAACGGTGACGAACAACACCGTGGGGAACCCAGGCTCGGTCAACACCAACTTCAACGGGATCCAGTTGAACAACGGGACTGTGTCGACGGATAACTTTACGTCCTGCGTCGACATCCGAGGCAACTCGATCGCGAACTCAGGTTCCGGGAGCACGCCTCCCAACAACGCCGATGTCCGCCTGCGTCAGCGCCAGTCGACCACGGTACGGCTGCCGGGGTACGCGGGCGCCAACAACAACGACGCGGCGGTGGTCGCGTTCTTGACCGGAAACAACACGCTCAGCACCGCAGCCAGCTCTAACACGGTGCCCACGGGCGGCGGCTACGTCGGCGGTGCAGCTTGTCCCACACCCCCCTGATCCGCGGCTATGTATAGATTTTGATTCGGCCAGCCGGCGCAAGTCGGCTGGCATTTATAGGAGGGACTGATGGCGGAACCGTTTCTCTCGGAAATCAGGATCATGTCTTTCGTGTTCCCCCCCAAAGGGTGGGCCCTATGCAATGGGCAGCTTCTGCCCATCAACCAGAATCAGCCACTCTTCTCACTGCTGGGGACCACCTTCGGCGGAGATGGAAGGGTGAATTTCGCCTTGCCGGACTTGCGGGGACGCGTACCAATTCACGTGGGGAGCGCCCATACGCTAGGTGAGCGTGGCGGTGAGCAGGCCCATACACTCTCCATCTCGGAGATCCCTACCCATACTCACGTCGCCAACGGTACCTCCGCGAATGCCGACAACAATGATCCGACCTCCCGGTTCCTGGCGTCCTCGAACAACATCTATCACTCGCCAACGAATCTGGTCAGTCTAAGCCCCTCGACGGTTACGAACGTTGGCGGAAGCCAGGCTCACCTCAACATGCAGCCGTTCCTGACACTGAGCTTCTGTATTGCCCTACAGGGCATTTTCCCGTCCGCGACCTGAGGAGAATCGTCATGGCGCAGCCGTATGTCGGTGAAATCCGGATGTTTGCTGGAAATTTTGCTCCTGCTGGTTGGATGTTCTGCGAGGGGCAGCTTCTGCCGATTTCCGAGAACGAGACGCTGTTCCAACTCATCGGGACTACTTACGGTGGCGACGGGCAGTCGACGTTCGCCTTACCTGACCTGAGGGGCAGGCTCCCCCTGCACCAGGGCAACGGGTTCATCCTGGCCGAAACGGGCGGTGCCGAAGAGATCACGTTGACGGTCAGTCAGATCCCCGCGCACAGCCACCCTTTTCTCGCCTCCAGCGATCTCGGTACTGCGAGCGGAGTGGCGGGCAACATTGTAGCCCGTTCCCCGAGCGCCTCCATCTATCTGGAAGATGTCAGTACGGTCAACTTCAATCCCCAGTCGATCGGATCGGTCGGCGGCAGCCAGCCGCACACGAATTTCCAGCCGTACCTGTGCGTCGACTTCATCATCTCGCTGTTTGGCATTTTCCCCTCTCCAACCTAGGAGCGAACCATGGATCCATTTGTGGCTGAGATCAGAATCTTCCCCTTCAACTTCGCTCCGAAGGGCTGGGCATGGTGCGACGGCCAGCTCCTGCCCTTGAGCCAGAATACGGCTCTGTTCTCTCTCCTCGGAACGACGTACGGAGGAGACGGCAAGTCGAACTTCGCGCTGCCCGACCTCCAGGGACGCGCGCCGATGCATCCGGGACAGGGCCCCGGCCTTTCCCTACATGATCTGGGAGAAACTGGAGGAAGTGAGACCGTGTCTCTGCTTGAATCAGAGATTCCGTCCCACTCGCACGCTTTCAGAGGTTCTCTTGACGACGGCGACCTGACGATCCCGACCCCTCAACGAGTGCTGGCGAAGTCGACCGGGCAGAATCTCTACTCTGCGACGGCCACGCTGGCCTCGATGGCGCCCGAGGCCCTCGCCCCAGCCGGCGGCGACCAGCCGCACAACAACATGCAGCCGTACCTGACGTTCTACTTCTGCATCGCCCTGCAGGGCGTCTACCCGCCGCGGACGTAGAGCTCCGGCGCGCCGTCCTCCCTTCGGGGGGCCGGCGCGCTTTTATATTTTGCTTATTGTAATTTTTCTGGAGGAGTGCGATGAATTCACCGACCCTGTCTGAATCCGACCCACCCTCGCCTTCGTTACTCCGGCGTCGCGACTTCCTGACTCTTGGCTCCGTGGGGCTGCTGGCGCCACTCTTCGGAAATCTCGCCTGGGCGGAGTCCCTGGCGTCCTCCGCGACTCAGGCGATGCCGATGTCCGTCGGCTACATCGAGGGGAGCGAGGAATACCGGAACTTCAAGCGTTTGCCGCGGAAGGTGCGGCGGCCCACGCTGCAGGACATGAACGAGGAGGCCGAGGCGTCTCCGGTCATCGTCCCCGCCCAGGATCTGTTCCAGGCGGATACTTCGATGCCTGGCCGGCCGCTCCGCATCCACGTGCACGGGCTCTATCCCCCTATAGCCTTGGAGCACAAGCGCCGTCGGGAGGTGCCCGTGGCGATCGATCTGGAAGCGATCTTCCCGTCGGAAGATCCGGCGGTGCCCGGACCTTTCCGCACCTACGTCTGGGGTTTGCGGCAGAAGTACGGATGGGACCCCAGCCCTCCGGTGACCTTCCGGTTCCCTCTCGACTGGCAGGTGCTGCCCCAGTTCGTCCTCAAGGTGCGGGGGGCGGATGGCACCGCGCGCGTGCTGCGGACCCGGTTCACCCTCGACGACGACGGCCGCCCGAAGCTACGCCGGGGCGTCTATCTGTTCGGGCTCGGAGCTGGCGTCTGGAACCGTGAGGCCAAGCTGGCGGACTTCGCCCGGATCGCCCCCCCTGACATGTTCTCGGTGCTGGTTTCCATGGATCCGGAGCCGGAAGAGTAGGCAGAGAGTCTTGGATCCTCGTATTACTCTCCGCCCGATCGGGCCAGACGACATGGAGCTCCTCTTCCGGGTGTACCGCAGCACCCGCGAGGAGGAGCTCGCCATGGTTGTGGACTGGACGGAGGAGATGAAGGATGCCTTCGTCCGGCAACAGTTCAGCGCCCAGCATGCCTGGTACCAAGAGCACTACGTCGGCGCCACGTTCGACGTGATCCTGGTCGACGGCGTGCCCGCCGGGCGGCTATACGTCCACCGCCGAGTCGACGAGATCCGGCTGGTGGACATCACCTTCCTTCCCGAGTTCCGCCAGGGCGGGTTCGGGACCTCCATCCTGCGCGACCTGCTCGCCGAGGGGGAGTCGGCGAGCAAGCCGGTGACGATCCACGTCGAGATTTACAACCCGGCGATGCGGCTTTACGAGCGGCTCGGCTTCCAGCCTGTCGAGGAACGCGGCCCATATCGCCTGATGAAGTGGTCCCCCTCCTAGCCTGCCAAAGAACCTTACCAATATTGCTGTGCCGCTATGGCAACAGCACCGATCTTGCATATTAGATCAGTGCTCCGGTCTAAGAAGACAAAGTGAAGTTTTCGCCGTAAGCCCCCCGTATAGGGAGTTCCGCCTCGATCCGAGAGGAAGTCATGTCTTTGGGAGGTCCTGTCACATGAAAAATTTACGGTCCACTATGCAACTCTGTCTACTGTTTCTCTGCCTCTTGCTGATTTCGACGGGTTTCGCTTCGGCGTCGACCGTGACTTTGAGTGGCAACATC
>Ga0070658_10005614_pt1 | contig 10172 bp, 7 predicted proteins | sample KBSC13metaG_FD_64664 | JGI IMG/M metagenome (GOLD analysis project Ga0070658, IMG submission 64664) | Corn rhizosphere microbial communities from Kellogg Biological Station, Michigan, USA - KBS C1-3 metaG | ecosystem: Host-associated > Plants > Roots > Rhizosphere > Soil ... | reverse complement strand
CCGATGCTCCTCACCGTCTCGAACAACGTGCCGGCGAAGACCACCCTCGAGCTCTTCGACTACGCGCGCAGGAATCCGGGCAAGCTGAACTACGGCTCGTCGGGCCAGGGCAGCACCAACCATTTCGCGACCGAGCTGCTGATGGACGCGGCGCACATCGAGATGACGCACGTTCCGTACAAAGGCATGGGCCCCGCCGTCACCGATGTCATCGGCGGGCATGTCGACGTGCTCGTCGCGAGCGCGCCCTCGATCTACCAGCACGTGAAGGCGGGAAAGGTGCGCGGGCTCGGCGTCACCAGCTCGGGCCCTTCGGCCGTCGTGCCGGACCTGCCGTCGATCGCATCGATGGGTGTGCCGGGATACCACTTCGAGCTCTGGTGGGGCGTGCTCGCGCCGCCGAAAGTGCCGGCGGAGATCATCGCGGCCATCAACGCGGACATGAATCGCATCCTCTCCACGCCGCAGATGCGCGAGGTGTTCGCGCGCGAAGGCGCGGAGCCCGCGCCCATGAGCCCCGAGGCTTTCGCGAAGACCATTCGCGACGAGATCGAGGGCTGGAAGCGCGTGGCCCGCGCGAAGAACATCAAGTCGGAATAGCGGCATGACGCTCAAGCGGCGCGACTATCGCGCGGGGGCCGGCGGCGCGCTCGACGGCGTGCGCGTGCTCGACCTCTCGCGCCTCGTCGCGGGCAACACGTTGTCCGGTGCGCTCGCCGATTTCGGCGCCGACGTGGTGAAGGTCGAGCCCGAGGCGGGCGACACGCTGCGTGCCTGGAGCACGAAAGGCGTGAACACCAACTGGAAGCTGTATGCGCGCAACAAGAAGAGCCTGGCGCTCGAGCTGCGCGACGAGAATGCGCGCGAGCTGCTGCTCAAGCTCGTCGAGAAGGCGGATGTGTTCATCGAGAGCTTCCGCCCGGATACCCTCGAGAAGATGGGCCTGGCACCCGACGTGCTGTTCGCCCGCAATCGCCGGCTGGTCGTCGTGCGCATTTCCGGCTGGGGCCAGACGGGGCCTTACCGCCGCCGGCCCGGCTTCGGGACGCTGGTCGAGGGCATCTCGGGCTTCGCGTCCTTCAACGGCTTCGCCGACCGCGAGCCGGTGTTGCCGCCGATGTACATGGCCGATTCGTACGCGGGACTGTACGGCGCGATCGGCGTGCTCATCGCGCTGCGCGAGGTGGAGGTGAACGGCGGCATGGGCCAGGTCATCGACCTCCCGCTGCTCGATCCGCTCTTCCACGTGCTGGGGCCGCAGGCGGCGAACTATCGCCTCACCGGCAAGGTGAAGCCGCGCACCGGCAGCCGCTCGACCAACTCCGGTCCGCGCAACGCGTATCGCACGAAGGACGGCCGCTACGTGTGCCTCTCCGCTTCGACGCAGAAGATGGCGGAGCGCACCTTCGCGGCGATCGGACGCCCCGACCTCATCGACGATCCGCGCTATCGCACGAATGCGGATCGCGTGAAGAACGCGCCGGAGCTCGACGCGATCATCGGCGCCTTCATCGCCGAGCGCACGCAGGACGAGAACGTCGCCTTCTTCGAGCAGGCCGAGGTGACGATCGGGCCCATCTACGACATCTCGCAGATCCTCGAGGACCCGCACTTCGTCGATCGCGAGGTGATCGCCGATTACCCGGACGCGGACATGGAGTGGTTCCCGATGCACCATGTCGTGCCGCGCCTGCAGGGCACGCCGGGCACGATCCGCACGCCGGCGCCGACCCTGGGGCAGCACAACCGCGAGCTGCTGCGCGAGGTCGGCATCGACGACGACGCGTACGAGCGGATGCGGGCGGCCGGCATCGCGTACGAGGAATGATCCCGAACTCCTCGGGCACGCAGCGCCCGCGATGGGCCGCGCCCGCGCTCGCGTGCGATTGCCACCTGCACATCTACGACCCGGCATTCCCGATGGCGCGCCCCGACGCGCGTGCGGTTGCGAACGCAGGCGTCGCCGAATACCGCTTGCTGCAGCAGCGAATCGGCACGACGCGCGCGATCGTCGTGCAGCCCGCCGCTTACGGCACGGACAATCGAGTGACACTGGACGCGGTCGCCAGGCTGGGACCCGATTGCGCACGCGGCATCGCGGTCGTGCATCCGGATGTGACCGATGCACAACTGCAGGCGATGCACGAGGGCGGCATCCGCGGCGTGCGCTTCACGCAACACGATCCACGCACGGCGATCACGAAGCCCGACATGATCGAGCCCGTCGCGATCCGGCTCGCGGGCATCGGCTGGCACGTGCAATTGCACCTGCTCGCCCCGCAGCTCGTGGCGCTGCGGGAGGTCGTGCTCAGACTGCCGGGGACAATCGTCATCGATCACATGGGCCGCATGCCGCAGCCGCAGGGTACGGATCACGAAGCGTGGGAGATCGTCCGCACGCTTCTCGATCGCGGCCGCACCTGGGTGAAGCTGTCGGGTGCCTATCTCGATTCGAAAATCGGTGGCCCGGGCTACGAGGATGTACGGTCCGTGGCACGTCGTTTCGCGGCGCTCTGGCCGGAGCGCTGCGTATGGGGCAGCGACTGGCCGCATCCCACGGAGCGGGATGCAAAGCCGGACGACGCGGGTTTGTTCGATCTGCTGGGCGAGTGGGCCCAGGACGACGCCACGCGCCGCAGGGTACTCGTGGACAATCCGCGTACGCTGTACGGCTTCGCGGATTAGCGTGACGGCGCAAGAACTTTTTTCCCGCGGATGAGCCTCACTTTCCCAGGGGAGAAAGAGCTTTTCGTGCAAGACAAGCGTCCAGCGTCCGCGGTCAGCGTCGTCGCCAGCGAGATGGGCACGCGCGTGCGCGATTTCGACTGGGCGTCGACCCCGCTGGGTCCCATCGAAACGTGGCCGAGCGCTCTTCGCATCGCGGTGGGCGTCTGCCTCAACTCGCGCTTCCCGATGTTCGTCTGGTGGGGCCCGCAGCTCATCAACATCTACAACGACAGCTACGTTCCCATACTCGGCGCGCGCCATCCTCGCGCCCTCGGCAAGCCGGCGCGCGAGACGTGGCACGAGATCTGGGACGTCGTGGGCGAGCAGGCGCGCATCGTGATGGACGAAGGCCGCGCCACTTTCAACGACCGTGTGCTGCTGGTGATGGAGCGGCACGGCTACCGCGAGGAGACCTGGTTCACCTGGTCGTACAGCCCGATCATGGATGAGCATGGGCAGGTGGCGGGCCTTTTCTGCGCGTGCACGGAAGAGACCGCGCGCGTGCTCGCCGAGCGCGATCGCGACCAGCTGCTGGCGCAGGTGGAGCGCGAGCGTGCGCGCCTCTCGGAAGCGTTCGAGCAGGCGCCCGCGTTCCTCGCGCTGCTGCACGGCCCGCAGCATGTCTTCGACTACGTGAACGCGGCGTACACAAAGCTGCTGGGCGCGCGTCCGCTCGTGGGCCTGCCGGTGCGCGAGGCCGTGCCGGAGATCGCCGGGCAGGGATTCTTCGAGATTCTCGACCACGTCTATGCCACCGGAGAGCCGTACGTGGGCCGCGAGGTGACGATCAACCTGCGCAGGGCACCCGACCGGCCGCTCGAGGAGGCGTGCATCGATTTCGTGTACCAGCCGCTGCGCGATGCCGATGGCAGCATCACCGGCGTGATGGCGCACGGCGTGGACATCACGGCGCACAAGCTCACCGAGAATCGCGACCGCTTCCTGCTCGGGCTGGAGGACGCGATCCGTGCCGAGCCGGAGCCGGCCGGCATCATCAACGTGGGCACGCGCCTGCTGGGCGCGCACATGGGCGTGAATCGATGCGTCTACGCGGTCGTGCACGACGACGGCGAAGGCTTCACGATCCGGGGCCAGTACGTGAACGGTGTTCCCGGCAACCTCGGGCACATCGCGTTCGCCGACTACCGCTCGGAATTTCCCACGCGCATGCGCAACGACGAGCCGTTCGTGATCGACGACGTGACCACGGACGAGGAGGCGAGTGGAGATCGCGAGCAATTCCTCGCGCGCCAGGTCGCCGCGGTGATGGCTGTGCCGCTGCACAAGAACGGCCGGCTCGTCGCCATCATGGCGGTGCATTCGGCGCGCCCGCGCACGTGGCAATCCGTCGAGATCCTGCTGCTGCGGCACGTGGCCAACCGTTGCTGGGATGCGATCGAGGCCGCGCACGCGCAGCGGCGCCTGCGTGAGTCGTTCCAGGCGGAGCAGTCCGCGCGCGGCGAGGCGGAACGCGCGAGCCGCATGAAGGACGAATTCCTCGCCACGCTGAGCCACGAGCTGCGCACGCCGCTCAACGCGATCCTGGGTTGGGCGCACATGCTTCGCCGGCCGGACATCGGCCCGCGGGAGGCGCAGCGCGGCGCCGAGGTGATCGAGAGGAATGCGCGCGCGCAAGCCACGATCATCGAGGACCTGCTCGACATGAGCGCGATCATCTCGGGCAAGGTGCGCCTCCAGATGCAGCCCGTGGAGATCACCAATGCGTTACGTACGGCGGTGGACACCTCGCGCCCGACCGCGGATGCGAAGCAGGTCACGCTCGAGCTGGACGCGGATCATATGGAAGGCGCGTCGATCTCCGGAGATCCCAACCGCCTGCAGCAGGTGCTCTGGAACCTGCTCACCAACGCGATCAAGTTCACGCCCGCGGGCGGCCGGGTGGACGTCACCGTCCGGCAGGAGGAAGGCCGGCTCCTCATCCGCGTCACCGACACCGGCGAAGGCATCCCTCCGGAATTCCTGCCCTACCTGTTCGATCGCTTCCGCCAGGCCGATGCGTCCACCACGCGCAGGCACGGCGGCCTGGGGCTGGGCCTGTCGATCGTGAAGCACCTGGTGGAGCTGCACGGCGGGAGCATATCGGCCGCGAGCGAGGGTTCGGGCCGCGGGGCCACGTTCACCGTCTCGCTTCCCTTCGCTCGCGAAGCCCACGCCGAAGCGCCGGTGGCACCGGTGGAGCGGCGCGCCGGCTCGCGCTTCGCCGTGCCCATGGACGAGTGGGACGACATCGCCGGCAAGCGAGTGCTGGTGGTCGACGACGACGCGGACGCGCGCGATCTCGTGCGGCGCGTTCTCGAGGATTGCGCGGTGCATGTTTCCACCGCGGGCTCCGCTGCGGAAGGATTGGCGCAGCTCCAGGCGGCAGCCTTCGACGCGCTGGTCAGCGACATCGGCATGCCGGGCGAAGACGGCCATGCATTCCTGCGGCGCGTGCGCGCGATGCCGGATGCCACGCGCGCCTCGGTTCCGGCGCTCGCGCTGACCGCCTATGCACGCCCCGAGGATCGCGCGAAGGCGATCCAGGCGGGCTTCAACATGCACGCCTCCAAGCCCATCGACCCGGCGGAGCTGGTGGCGCTGGTGGCGGCACTGGTGCGCCGAAAAGTCGTCGCCGCGTAGCTTTCAGCGCGAACTCGTTTCCTGAGATGCGCACGCTCGCGTCGCGCGACGCGGGGGCATACCATTGCGGCGGGCAAACGCCTTACCAAGCCGGGCAGCCGCCGGGCAGGGCGCGCCCGCGCACTCATCAGGGAGCGACGAATGAAAAAAACAAGTGTTCTTGGCGCGATGGCCGGCATGGCCCTCGCAGGCTGCACGATGTTCCAAACGCTGGCCGTCGCGCGGGATTGCGACAGGACGAAGAGCGATTGCCCGATCCCGGTAACCGTCACCCCGTCGGGGGACGGCTGCACGATCGCGGATCCCGGCACTACACTGGTCAAGAAGAATCACAAGCCCGAGCTCGTCTGGTCGCTGACCGGCACCCAGTTCAAGTTCGTCCAGAAGGGCATCGAATTCACCAGCAAGAGCGACGACCCGACGGGCGTGTTCGACGACAAGGGGCCGAAGCACGGCGGCCAGGAGTACCGGGTGAAGGACAAGAACAATCACAAGACGAAGCCCGGCGATCCTCCCAAGCGCTACAGCTACAAGATCACGGTGGTAAAGCAGGACGGCAGTCCCGGCTGCTTCCTCGATCCCATCGTGGCCAACGAGGGCTGCGACGACGGGACCTGCTAGCAGCGCGTTAGAATCGCGGTCACGAAGGAGAGCTCATGACCGCGATTCGCGCGTTGCTTGTCGTTTTGCTGGCGCTTGCCGGCACCGCATCGGCACAGACGTATCCCACGAAGCCGGTGAAGATCATCGTGCCGTTCACCGCGGGTTCCGCCACCGACATCCTCGCTCGCGTGGTGGGGGACCATCTCTCGAAGTCTCTCGGGCAGCCGTTCGTGATCGAGAACAAGCCCGGCGCGGGCGGCATCGTCGGCACGCAAGCGGCGAAGGATGCGGCGCCGGACGGATACACGCTCATCGCCGCGGGCAGCGGGCCCTTCGGCATCAACCCGGGCGTCTACAAGTCGCTGCCGTATGACCCGGTGCGCGACTTCGAGCCCATCGGCAACCTCGTGCTCACCCCGCAGGTGATCGTGGTGGGCTCGCAGTCGCCGTACAAATCGGTGAAGGAGCTGATGGCCGCGGCCAAGGCCAAGCCCGGCGAGATCTCGTTCGCATCGCTCGGCAACGGCTCCACCAGCCACCTCACGATGGAAGCGCTGCAGAGCGCCGCGGGCGCGAAGCTGAACCACATCCCGTTCAAGGGCAGCTCGGATGCGCAGACGCAGGTCATCGGTGGCAACGTGGTCACCCTGTCCGACACGGTGACCGGCGTGCTCTCGCAGGTGAAGGCCGGCAAGCTGCGTGCGCTCGGCGTCGCAATCCCGCAGCGCTCGCCGTTCCTGCCGGACGTGCCGACGCTCGACGAGCAGGGCTACAAGGGCTTCGAGTCGGTGGGATGGATCGGACTCGCCGCACCGGCGAAGACACCCGCCGCCATCCTCGACAAGCTGAACGCGGAGCTGCGCAAGATGCGTGACGATCCGGCGGTGCAGCAGCAGTTCGAGAAGCTCGCCTTCACACCCGCCTTCGGCACGCGGCAGCAGTTCGCCACATTCATGAAGAGCGAGATCGCGAAGTGGAGCAAGGTCGCGCACGACAGCGGCGCGCGCGCGGACTGATCAGCCGGGCAGCACCAGCGTGTGCATGTCGCACACGCCCCTGAAGGCCTGGGCGTCGTCGCCGAAGACGCTGCGTGGATAGGCGCAGAAAAGCGGCGCGCCGACCTCGCGGATGAAGCGTCCCCACAGGTTTTCGAGCTGGATCGCACCGGCCGCGTTGCCCTCGCCCCAGAGCACACCCACCATCTCGCCGAAGAGCCGCACACGGCGTTGGTTGTTCCCGCCGGCGCGCTCGACCAGCTTGCGGCCCAACGCACGGAAGCGCTCCTCGTCGGGCAGGTTGTCCTCACCCATGAACTGCTTGAGCGTTTCCACGGCGAGCAGCGGGATGTAGCGGCCTTCCCAGCGGGCGCGGTCGATGTCCAGCCAATGCCGTCGCACGCGTTTCTCGACTTCATGCAGGTGCGCGGCGGTGGCGATGACCACCACGCCATCGCCTTCGCGCAGGCCACTGCTGACGAAACCTTCGAGGGCGTCGAGCAGGCTTGCCTCGGTTTCCCAGCACTGCAGCAAGTGCTCGCCCGGCTTGAGCTGCGACCAGAACGTCCCCGAGCGGATGGACGTGGTTGATTCGAGCGCTTTCATCATGGCCACGGTACTCGTGACATTCGCCCCTGAATGTCGGAATCCTCCTACACCCCGGGCATTCCCGGGATGCGCGGGCGATCGCTCGCATCCCGCAGGCGGCGAGACTACCATTGCCGCGGGCTGCAGCCTTTCTCGACGCCGGCGTTCGCCGGCGGGGCGCGGCCCGCGCACATAACAATCAGGGAGCGTGAAATGAAAAGAACAATGCTTTTGGGCGCCTTCGCGATCGCCGCCTTGCTCGTGTCGAGTTGCACGTCGTGGGGTGTACGGGCGCAATCGACTTCATGCAACACCTCCGGGCATTGCCAGGTGACCGTCACCGTGAACGGGGACGGGAGCAGCTGCACCTTCACCCCGGTGGGGGTCATCACCGTCGGTCCCGGCCACAAACCCGACATTGTCTGGACGATCCAGAACACGGGAAGCGTTCAATACCATTTCGAGGCCGGCGGCATCCAGTTCAACAACAAGGCCGATCCGGTGCCCGCGGACGAGTTCGACGACAAGGGCGTGCAGGCTTCGGGCGCAGGCTATCGCATGAAAGACCAGCACAAGACCTCGGGCAAGCAATACAACTACAAGATCACGGTGAAGCCGGCGAGCGGCGCAGCGTGCGAGAACGATCCGATCGTTGCCAACGAGTAACGGGCTCGAGACGAGAACTGCGCTCGCAGCGCTCGACTAGCGCGAGATCATTTTCTCGAGGCAGGTGCGTGCTTCGTGGAGTGCCTGCTCGTAGGGCAGGCACGCACCCCCGGCCTCGCGTTCGCGGCTCGCGGCGCCCAAGGCGATTCGCGCCTGCGCCACGAGCGGCGCGATGAAGGCTTCGTCGGCCGCGTCGCGCCGCAGTCCCACCTGATGCGCCTGCGCCTCCGCGGCGCCGTAGAGCCGGAGCGAGCAATCCCATGAGGATTGCAGCGACGCGAGCCCGGCCGCCACGTCCAGGGACGCGATACCGACGTAGCGCGAATCGACCTCCCGGCCGAGCGCGATCGCTTCGAGCACCAGGGCCGCGCGCTCCGGAAGGTCACGGTCTGCCGAGGCCATCGCAAGATTGAGGAGGTTCACCGCGACGGTCTCGCGATCGCCAAGCCGGCGTGCGTACGCCACCGCTTCTTCGTAGAGCTTGGCTGCCACCTCGTTGTTGCCGTCGACGCGGTGCATCTGCGCCAGCGCGGTGAGCGCCGCCGCGGTATTGCGGTCGTCGCCGCGTTCCAGCGCCATGGCGACCGCGACTTGAAGGTGGCCACGCGCCGCCTCGATGTCGCCCATGTTGAGGCACACGAAGCCCAGGGGTTGCAGCGCGGAAGAGATCCAGCGCTTGTCGCCGAGCTCTTTCGCGAGCGCGACGCACTCTTCCAGGTGCTTCCGCGATTCCGCGTAGCGCCCCGAGAACGCGCCGATCTGGCCGGCATCGAACAGCGCTTGTGTGCGCGCGAGCGTGCCTTCGGGCGCGATCGCGAGGGCGTCGAGCGAAAGACGGGAGGCGATCGCGAAGAGGCCGCGGTTGATGAGGTAATGACGGATCGAGCCTACCAGGCGAAGCTTGTCGTCGATTCCGGCGAAGGCGTGCGCCGCGAGAATGTTGTCGATCTCGTGGTCGAGGCGCAGAGCCCACTGGGCCTCGTCGGGCCCTGTGAGCTTGGTGCGTGCGAGCGTGACCAGCTCCACGAAGTAACCGAGGTGCGCGCTGCGCACGTCGTGCAGCTCGCCGGCGGTCACGACCTTTTCGAACGCGTACTCGCGCACGGTCTCGAGGAGACGGTAACGCTCGCCGAAGGCATCGACGTCGACCAGCGATTTCTCGACTAGGCGAGTCAGGAGGTCCATGACGTCGGCGCGGGCGACGGCATCTCCCGCGGCGACCGTTTCGGCCGCATCCAGCGTCCATCCACCCGCGAAAACCGACAGCCTGCGAAGCAGCGACGCTTCCGCCGTGTCGAGCAGCTCGTAGCTCCAGTCGAGCGAGGCGCGCAGCGTTTGCTGGCGCAACGCCGCGGTCTGGTCGCCGCCGGTGAGGAGGCGGAAGCGGTCGTCGAGGCGCGCCGCGATGTTCTCGACGGACAGCGCGCGCACGCGCGCCGCGGCAAGCTCGATGGCCAGGGGAATTCCATCCAGGCGCCGGCAAACGGTGGCTACCGCGGCCACGTTTGCGTCCGTGAGCTCGAACGCGCCGTTCGCGGCCGTCGCGCGATCGACGAACAGGCGCACCGCGTCGTACTGCTCGAGGATCTCGGTCGACGTCGCGAAGCGCGGATCGGGCGTCGGCAGTGGCGACAGCGGATAGACCGTCTCGCCGCTCACGCGCAGAGACTCGCGGCTCGAGGCCAGGACGTGCACTGACGATCCCGCCTGCAGCACCTGCTTCACCAATTCGGCGGCGCCGCGAAGCACGTGCTCGCAATTATCGAGCACCAGCAGCAGGTTTCGTCCGCGCAGGAATCGCGCGAGCGCTTCCATGAGTGAGCCGCCGGTTGCGGCCTGCACCCCCAGCACCGCCGCGACCGCCTGGCTCACGCGAGCGTCATCGGCGATCGGTGCCAGCTCGACGAACCACACGCCATCCGGGAAGTGGCCGACGAGCTCGTGCGCGACCTG
>Ga0070658_10005612_pt1 | contig 10174 bp, 10 predicted proteins | sample KBSC13metaG_FD_64664 | JGI IMG/M metagenome (GOLD analysis project Ga0070658, IMG submission 64664) | Corn rhizosphere microbial communities from Kellogg Biological Station, Michigan, USA - KBS C1-3 metaG | ecosystem: Host-associated > Plants > Roots > Rhizosphere > Soil ... | reverse complement strand
TCGACTGGCCAAGCAGAGGCGCGGTGCAGGGAGTCGCGGCGGCAATGAGCAGATCGTGCTTGCGAAACGCAGCCATGATCTGCTCGCGAAAGACCTGCCGTATCCGCTGCGCCTGCAACACGAGATCAGCCGGCAGCAACAAGCCAGCCAATAATCGATCCCGCGTCGCCGGATCAAAATCCTGGGCCTGCGCTTGCAAAGCCTCACGATGCAGATTGCCGCCTGATGCCGCCGTCAGCACGAAAGCGCCGGCCCGCGCGCGTTCGGCGAGATCAAGTGTGAGCCTGTGGGTCGCACCCAACGCGCTCGCGACCGCGGCAACGGCAGCGTGCCCCTGCTCGTCGGCCATGTCATGGAACCATCCGCCCAGCACCGCGACGTCGAACGATTGGTCCAGCTTTCGCAGCGCTGGGCTGGTTGGCTGGATCGCGCGCTGCGCGCATGCAACATCATGGTCATCGTGGCCCTGGATTGCGTCATATATGGCGGCCAGGTCGGCGGCGCTTCTCGCAAAGGACCCGAGATGATCAAGGTCGTGCACGAACGGGAAGGTGCCGGTGCGCGGTAGCCTGCCGAAGGTTGGCTTCAGGCCGAAGATCCCGCAGAAGGAGGCTGGAACGCGGATCGATCCGTTGGTGTCGGTGCCGAGGCTGAAATCCGTCAACCCGGCCGCTACCGACGCCGCTGAGCCTCCCGAAGAACCTCCCGCGCTGCGATCGTGATCATGGGGATTGCGCGTCGGGCCGTAATGCGCATTTTCGGTGGTGAACCCGTAGGCGAATTCATCCATGTTCTGCGTGCCAACCAGCACTGCGCCCGCCTTGGCCGCACGCTGGAGGATGATCGCATCTGCCTTTGCCGCCGCCCTTCGTCTGTTGATGATCGAGCCGGCCGAAGTAACCCGGCCCGCGACATCATAATTATCCTTCACTCCGAAGGGGACGCCGGCGAGCGGCCCCGGATCTTGCCCGGCCTGCACCATCACGTCGACCGCACGTGCCATTTCCAACGCCCGATCGGCGAAGATCTGCGTGAAGCAATTCAGCGCCGGGTTCAGCCGTTCGATGCGATCCAGCCTGTTCTGGATGATCTCCACCGCCGTGATCTCGCCGCGTCGGACGGCAGTGGCGATGGCGCAAACGCCGGCCAATCGCTCCAGCCGATCAAGCAGGATCACGGGTGATACGCCGGTGCCGGTTCGATCTCGGCGGCAAGCGGGGGAGACGTCAGAAGCTCGCCCTGGGTGAGTAGGGCGCGCAGCTGCATCGCCACGCCCAAGTGATAGGCGGGATCGATGTTCAATCCCGCCAACTTCGCAAGCACCGTCAGCTTTTCTTCCTCGTTCATATTGCCTCAGGCAGCTTGTGCGATCGGTTCGCCGAGCGGCTCATCGATCATGACATGATCCGCTTTCTTCGAACAGGCGTAGAGGAAACCCGCTACGATCAGGTAGCTCGCTGCCACGGCCGGCGTCTTCATGATGCCGATCGCTTCGGAATGGATCAGGCCGAAGAAGGTGAGTATCGCCCCGCCCAAGGCGAAATAGGCGGCCTTATCGAGCTTCTTCTCAATGATGAGGACGGCGATCGATCCAAGAATGATGCCACACAAAGTGGCACCGCTGCCGAGGATCTGAAGCCCGTGAAAGAGTACGCCATTATTGGCGAGCGCATCAAGGCCAACCTTGTCGACGCTCGTTCCCGCGGCGCCCAGCGCATTGTTGATCTGGGTCGTACCCCAAGCCGCGATATTGGGTACGATTGCGAGCACCACCGCCGGGGCATGCTTGTGCGGGCTTTCCTGGAAGGCCTGTGCCCCGATCAGCATGCCGATGTAGAGCAGGATCGGCAACAGCGCGACCGAGGGGATGATCGCCATCATCAACGCCACCACCCCGAACCAGGTGAGGAACAGCATCAGCGCGCCGGTCGCAGCCGAATAGCCGGTACGGCCACCCATCGCCTTCCAGCCGGGATGGCCGATATAGACCGCATTGATGAACGGGTTGCCCATCAGGCAGCCGATCAGGCTGATGATGCCATCCGCCGTTAGCACGCGCGTTGTGGGGAAGTGATCGCCCGCAGCCTCGGCGCTTTCGACATTGTCCATCGCTTCGACCAGATCATAGATGCCGAACGGGATGGCGGTGACAAGGATCACGCCCAAATATTTGAAGCCCGAGAATATCTCCGCGAAGGCCGGCAGTGGCACACTGAATCCGAAGTCGGAGAGCGCGCCGGCGACCTTGTCTGGCCCTACGCCGCCCAGCTGGAAACCCATTGCCTGTCCTATCCAAGCGATCAGCGATCCGACGATGATCGCCATCAGGCCGCCCGGCAAGCCACCCGGATAGCGGAAGCCACCGAACCAGCTCGCCAGGATCACCGCGAGGCAGGTGACCCCAATGACCGGAGTCATGAAGAGTTGCGCACCGGGGCTCATCGAGATGAAAGTGAGCGAGATGCCGGCGAGTGAACCGAGCAGAGCCGCACGCGGCGTGATCTTGCGGATAAGCGGCGCCACGAAGCCGCCGATCATCAGCACGAAGCTCTGGATGAATACCCAGGTTAGGCCCGCGCTCCAGGCGTCCATAGGATTGCCGGTCTGCAACAGGATCGGCAGCATCACCACGAACACCACGACGAACATGTGCGGCACGCTGATGCCGGAGGGCAGTGCACACACGTCGGTGCGCCCCGTCTCCTTGGCGAGCTTTCGGGCCAGCCACGCATAATACATCGTGCTGAGAAACAGCATCAGTCCGACGGCGGGCAGGATGCGTCCGAAGATGATCGGATCGGGAAGCTTAAGGACAAAACGCAACAGGCCGGTAAGCACGAGCACGTTCACAAGAATGTTGGTGCCGAAACCAAAGAACGCATTCCAGTCGCCGGGCGTCCAATAAGGCAGTTTGGACGTGGGCGCGCTTGTCGCGGTTGCAGTCATCACGCTTCCCCTTACATGGTCTTCTCCGGTTCCGCCGGAGCGGTGAGCGCGGCGATCACGCTCGAGGATTCGCCAACCCATCCGAAAATCCCGCCTTGCGCCGCGATCATGCGCAGCGCTGTTTCGTGGAACTCAGGAAAATAGGAACCCGTGCAGTCGCTCAGCACGAGGCATTCGATGCCGCGATCGTTGGCCTCACGCACCGTCGTGTGGACACAGACCTCGGTGGTGACTCCGCACACGATCAGTTGCTTGAGTTCGTGCTGCTCGACCAGCTCGGCAAGCTCGGTCGCGTAGAACGCCCCCTTGCCGGGCTTGTCGACCACCGGCTCGCCGGCAATGGGATAGAGCTCTGGGATAATGTCATGGCCGGGCTCGCCGCGAACGAGGATGCGCCCCATCGGGCCCACGTCACCGATTGTGATCGCTCCTTTGCCGCGCACCCGCTTGGTTTCGTGCAGATCGCTGAGATCCGGCCGATGCCCTTCGCGCGTGTGGATGACGAGCAGACCATGCGCCCGCGCTGCCGCCAATAACGCCTGCAGCGGCGCGATCGTCCGCGCGAGTTGGCTGACATCGTTGCCGAGCGCTGCGCCAAAGCCGCCTGGCTCGACGAAATCGCGCTGCATGTCGATGATGAGCAGCGCGGCATGGTCGGGTTCGAATTGGAAGTCATAAGGTTTTGCCGGGATCTGCATCATGACCGACCTCCGGGAGACCGGGTCTGGCGACGGCCAAGGGAAGCCGCCGCCATCCCCCAGCTCCCCAGCTAGAAGTTGAAGCCCAGCCCTCCACCGAAGACGACATGGTCCCGCTTGTGATCGCCACTGTTCAGCAGCGCCTTGGAAAGCTGGAGTCCGTCATTGATCAGGTGGTAATATTGGCCAAACACGAACACGTTCGCACCCGCACCACCCTTGATGAAGCCGAGTGGAGTCGAGGCTTTCAGTCCCGTCGAAACGACGCCGAAATTGCTCCGATCCGCGGCAAACACGGCGGCGTTGGTTTTGGTAAGCCAATAGCTCTTCGGGCCGACCGTCACCCATGTCGGCGCGGAGAACGTGACGGCGCTCGCCTTCAAGGTTGGTACAGCGCCAAGCTCGATATCGAAGGTGCCGCCGGCCTTGCCGAGCACGACCGTTGAGGACTTGCTCGAAAATGCCCAGAACAGCTTGGCGTAAGGATTGAATGAGAAGGCAGCACTGGGCGCATCCGAATATTTCAGGCTGAACTCGATGTTGCGTTCATCGTGGAAGGCCACCGAAGGCTGCCCACTTATGAACTGGACATATTCGACGCCTGCCTTGAGGCCCGTGGCGATCTCCGCATCAGCCCCGACGAAGAAATCGAATTCGTTGATTGTCGAGATATTGCCGTCGGTCTTGCTGTAGCCCGGATTCAGGTCGGTCCAAGTGCCAGCATGAAAGGCGACTCCCGTCGGCAACACCAGCACCAGTCCCTCGAGGACCTGAACCGTTACACCTCCCGTTGTCACCACCAGTCCGCGCGGCGTTACATAATCATTTTTTACTGATACTTCGCCGAAGCCGTGAAGACTCGGTCCATCCTGAGCGGCAGCCAATGTGCCCGTCGTGCCGATTAGAAGTGCTGTTAACGCATAAAGTGTCCGCATCGTAGGTCGCCCCCTTTTGAGTGGTCAGCGCCCTAGACATCCCCCTAAGCGAACATGCATCGATGGCCCCGCAGGCTCGTCTTGTATGCACGATTACAAGCTTGCACACATTTTCCGAGTCGGCAACACCATTGTCGCTCTCCGGTCATTTTTGTATGCAAGCCGCCGCTCGGCCATATATTTTTCGGCTCGATGCATGAATGAGCGAAGGAAAGACGGGCTGTGACGAGCGTTACCACGGTAGACAAGCTCGCCAATGCCATGGCTGAGGCAATCCTGTCCGGCGAGTTCGCGCCGGGCTATCGGCTCGACGAACAGCTCCTCGCACAACGTTACGAAGTATCGCGCACGCCCGTGCGGGAGGCACTACGTCAATTGGCCACTACCGGGCTGATTGAAATCCGCCCTCGGCGCGGTGCGATCGTAACGCGGGTCACGCCCGAACAGCTTGAAGAGCTTTTCGTCGCGATGGGAGAGCTCGAGGCGACCTGCGCGCGCCTCGCGGCGATGTCGATGTCGCCGACCGAGCGGCGACGGCTGCAAGCCCTTCATGACCGCATGGGCACGGTCGAGCGGCAACAGGATGCCAAAGCCTTCGCTGACGACAATCATCTTCTGCACACGATGATCTATGCAGGAGCGCACAACAGCGTGATCGAGGAATTGGCGGTCGCGTTGCGTCGCCGGCTAGCGCCTTTTCGGCGCGCCCAGTTTCAGCTGGAGGGCCGACCGCCGCGTTCATTTGCCGAGCATGACGAAGTGGTCTCGGCCATCATCCGCGGCGATGCCAATGCCGCCCACGCCGCCATGCTTCACCACGTAACCCTTGTCGAACAGAGTTATGAAGAACTTTCGGCGGGCTGATTTCACATCGAATGGGAGCGTCGGCCAGCGCGCCCAATTGGCAAAGATGGAACCGTATTGTCTGGGCAAGCCTGAAGACCCCGGACGCAGCGGCAAGAACAACCGCCTATTCTTGGAAGCGGTGCTGTGGATTGTGCGGACGGGCAGTCCCTGGCGTGATTTGCCAGCCATGTTCGGCAACAGTCGTACCGATTGGATCGCTTGGCCGAGATTAATCGCGAATATCTTGGCGTGCTTGGCTTTGTCATTCGATATCTGCTAGCCCGAACCTTCTGTCTTCGAGATGAGGATGGTCGAAGAAGCGCCGCCCGATCCTGAGTTTGAATCGCCCCTTCGCTATATTCAGGAAAGCCGCGGGCTCGATTTTCGCACGACCGATGGCCTGCGATCGTGCAAGGCTGCGATCGACGAACTCGGGAATGCAGTTAAGGAGGAGATCGGTCGTTACGCCAACAACCAGGCGGAGAACAGCCACCTGCCATTCCGACGACGAGAGCGTGCGATGCTCAGATTCAGACAGATGAAGTCGCTACAGAAATTTGCCTCGGTCCATGCATCGCTACACAACCACTTCTCTCAGGAACGCCATCTCGTCGACAGGAAGACTTGCAAGGAACGCCGCTCGGTCGCCTGGACCGAGTGGCCGGTCGCTTGCCGCCTAAACCTGCCCTGGGGAAGGGTACGCTCTGCCAAGCGGAGAGCGGTTCGCATTAGACTGACAGCACCCTTCGATAGCCTGCTAGGTCGCGCCTGTCACCACCACCGTAGCTGCTGTCGTCTCCGCCACGACAATTCTCCTCACAAAAACCCACGGAAACCAAGCCGTCCCTGCAACCTCTCAGTCGTGACTGATCACCACCTTGCCGACATGCTTCTGCGCCGTGAAATGCGCGATCGCCTCGCGGGCCTCGTCGAAGCCGAAGACGCGATCGATGACCGGTCGAAGCTTGTGGTAGGAGATCGCGCGGTTCATCTGCTCGAAATGATCGCGGCTGCCGACCCCCGTTCGATAGGTCTTGGCGAGCCAGCTCATAAAGTCGAACCCTTCTCCGCCGCTTGCGCCGGCGAGCAGGCCGATGATGGCGATGCGCGTATCAGCATGGGCACATTTGAACGATTTGCCGAGAGTCCCGGCGCCCCCGACCTCGACGATCACGTCGGCTCCCATGCCATCGGTCAGTTTCATCACCTCCTGATCCCAGTCGGGGGTGGCTTTGTAATTCACGACTGCGTCAGCACCGAGCGCCCGTAGCTTGTCCGCCTTCTCGTCACTGCTTGTGGTCGAGATCACCCGCGCACCGAACAGCTTGGCGAACTGAAGCGCGAATATCGAAACGCCACCCGTGCCTTGCGTGACCACCGTTTCGCCCGGAAGTAGCGGGAACTGCTGGACCAACCCGCACCAGGCAGTGACGGCGGCGCAAGGCAGAGCGGCCGCTTCCTCGAAGCTCAAATGATCGGGAATTGGCGTTACGCCGTCCTCCTTCACCATGATATAGTCTCGGAGCGTGCCGTCTGTATCGCCGCCCAGCCCCAGCATCAATCCGCGGGGCCGGCTGCCGCCGATCCAATGCTGGTGGAATATCGGCATCACCCGATCGCCCGGTTTGCAGCGGGTCACCCGTTCCCCCACCGCCGTCACCTCGCCGGCGCCGTCCGACAGCGGCACGATCCCCGGCGAGACCCGGGAACCGAAGTGGCCGTTCATGATCATACCGTCACGGAAGTTCAGCGAAGAAGCGCGGAGGCGAATGACGACTTCGAGCGGCCCGGGCTGCGGAGAAGCCTCTTCGTGCAGCCGCAAACCGTCAGGCCCGGTGAAATTCTCAATTCGATAGCTGCGCACGGGCGACTCCAACACTGGTGTGGCGAATGACCGAAGATAAGCGAAATTGTGGTTAGCGATGTTGCGTCCTGAGGGTCGCGGATCATCGTCCAAGTGGACGATCAAGCGCAATTTCGAAGCGTGGACGACGCAAGGAGATCGCGGAGGGGGGCGATCAGATTGATGTCGGCCATATATCCGGGCGCGAGAATTCACGACTGCAACCCCCTGGCGACTGTGCGGGCTGGCTGGTCAGCGTTTCGCAAAATGGAGTTCCCAGCTCTTGCTGTGTCCTATAGTGAGCCACTGCACTTCAGACGACGAGGCCGCCATTTTCGGTTTGGCCTGAAAAAAATGCCCACGACCTTGTGGCGTTAGGCAAGATTGGAGAAGACACTACCATGCTCAAGCAAGTCACGCTTCTCAAGCGCAAGCCAGGGCTCTCCAGGGCCGAATTCATTGACTATTATGAGCGGCATCATTCGAAACTTGCCGAGCGCTTTCTGTGGCGAGCGACGCGCTACCAGCGGCGCTATGTGCAGCCCTGCGTCAACCCGATCACGGGTGACGCGGCGGAGCTCGATTTCGATGTGGTGATGGAAATCTGGTGGGCGAGTCGTGCCGATTTCGATGTCACCATGGCCGAGATTGGCGGCGGCGAGGCGCATTTGCTGTTGTGGGAGGATGAGGAACAGCTGTTCAATTCGCACGACCATCGTACGTTCACGGTAGAGGAGTATGAGACCGATATGGAAGCCGTACGGGCTGTCAACAGTTGAGGTCATCCCGAGCTAACGAGACCTTCGGTTTCTCCGATCTCATGTTGCCGGGATAAAGAGCAACTCGATACGCTTCGGAATTCGATACTTTCTCGAAGACGTTTGAGCGTTTCCGCGGCCAGCTTCAAGGGCGCTACAAAATCGAATGCGTTTCTGCCCGATTTTCGAGAAACTCCACGAATTGTCTGAATAGCCTGCTGCGATTCAATGAGTTCCTTACGACGATAAACAGGTTGCTCTCGACATCGAACCCCATCACAGGGAGATGAACAAGAGTTTTCCTTTTGACGTCGTCGGCAATCATGTAATCTGGCAGCATCCCGATGGTCGCTCCACCCTTTACAATTTGCCTTAGCGCAATACTATTGTTTATCTCATAAGCGACCTTGAACTTCTCGACGCGCCCTTCCAACGCCATCACGAGACGTACGTTGGTCGCCGAAGCACGCGGCGGCATCGCCCACTCGCATTCCTCAATATCCGCGAAGGTTATCCTCCGCTTTTTTGCCAACGGATGCGACGGTGCGGCGAAGATGGACCATGCAGCGCGGCGCCATATGATCATTCTCGTGTCCGGCGCCCGAGTTACTGCTTCAATCAACGCTATTTCAATCTCCAAATTTGAAAGGCGGAGGATGACCTCTTCCGTCGTCCCGACGAAAAGGTCAATCTGAACCTTAGGATTGGTACGTCGGAAATCGTTCAAGATTTTCGGAAGAATTTTCTCAGAAATTTGTTGTGTCGTCCCTATGAAAATCTTTCCCTTTAACTCTCCGTCGTAGTCAGGCGACTCGATATCTTTCGCGATATTGATTGTATTCAACGCCAGTGCGTGAATGGCCCGAGCCTCCTGCGTGGGGATCAGGGCCCTTCCAGAACGTTTGAATAAAGCCGGCCGGTCTACGGCAGATTGAAATTCCTTTAGCGCGGTGCTGGCGGCCGACTGACTCATGTGCAGATCTTCGGCGGCACGAGTCACGCTGCCCAAACGAACAACGGCCTCAAAAACCCGCAACTGCCTCAGCGTTATTTTCATCGGATTTCTCGATACGGCGCAGCGAAAGAATCTGATTATCAGATATCAGCAGCGTGCGCTATATACATCCTAACGAAGTGCACGACGTTTGCGCTCACTGGGAGAAGGACAAATGCGCATCGTCGCAATTGGAGCTGGCCAGGCAGGGCTTGGTTTCGGAATAAAACTCAAGAAAATGGGCCATTCCGATTTTGTTATCTACGAGAAGGGGCACACGGTCGGCGGCGTCTGGCGAGAAAATACCTATCCCGGCGTAAGATGTGATGCTCCATCCCAGGGCTATTGCTACTCTTTTGCCCCAAGTGGCTTGTGGAAAAAGAAGTACTCTGGAGGAAACGACATACGTCGTTATTTTGAACGAGCTGCAAGAACGTTTAACGTAGCACAGCATGTGAAGCTCAATAAAGAGGTTATTTCTGCCGAGTGGACGGGTAAAAGATGGAAGCTTGAGATTTCCGATGGTACGACCGACTTTGCTGATATTCTAGTTTCCGCGACGGGCGTACTTCACCGTGTCGCATATCCGGATATTCCGGGACTCGAAACATTTGAAGGACATGTGTTTCATTCGGCGGAATGGAATCATTCGGTCGACATCGATGGCAAGCTGGTTGGATTGGTCGGCGCAGGTTCCAGCGCGGTGCAAATCGTCGAAGCAATAACGGATCGTGTTTCGAAGCTCGTTGTTTTTCAGCGCACTGCGCAATGGATACTGAAGAGCGAAAATGCCAATTATCCGTTCTGGTATCGCGCATTGATGACGCTTTTTCCTGTCCTTCAGCGGCGTGCCTACAAGCGATGGGAAGCAGTCCAACTCGCGATTGGCGGGGGGTTGAGCGGCAGGAGTAAGGAGCAGGCCGCTCAATTGCTTCAAAGTTGCCTGGAGCATCTCGATGAGGTCGAGGATCCGATCCTCAAGCAGAAGCTCACGCCTGATTACCCGATGGGTTGCAAGCGGCTGGTCATTGCCGAGAAGTTTTACGAGATGATCCAGCGGCCGAACGTCTCTCTCGAGAATGGACGCATTGCGAAGGTCACGCCAACATCGGTCGTTACCCAATCAGGCCAGGAATATCCCTTGGACGTGCTTG
>Ga0070658_10005611_pt1 | contig 10176 bp, 6 predicted proteins | sample KBSC13metaG_FD_64664 | JGI IMG/M metagenome (GOLD analysis project Ga0070658, IMG submission 64664) | Corn rhizosphere microbial communities from Kellogg Biological Station, Michigan, USA - KBS C1-3 metaG | ecosystem: Host-associated > Plants > Roots > Rhizosphere > Soil ... | reverse complement strand
GCGGCTTTGACCTCGGCGCTGGCGCCGGGGGCGTAGGTCTCGAAGTTTTTATTGAAGAGGCCGGCGAGTTTCCTCGCTGTTGCGTCGTAGGCGGCTTTGTCTGTCCAGGCGTTGCGCGGGATGAGGATTTCCGGCGGCACGTTCGGGCACTCGGCCACGATTTCGAAACCGAAGACCGGATCGCGCTCGGTCCTGGACCCGACGAGCGAGCCGTCGTGGATGGCGTCGATGATGGCGCGCGTATTTTTGAGACTGATGCGTTTGCCGACGCCGGGGCCGCCGCCACCCCACCCGGTGTTCACGAGCCAAACGCGTGCGTTGTGCCTCTTCATCTTCTCCGCGAGCAGTTCGGCGTATTTGCTCGGATGCCAGACAAGGAACGGTCCGCCGAAGCACGGCGAGAACGTGGTCTGCGGCTCGGTGACCCCCATTTCCGTGCCGGCGACTTTCGCAGTGTAGCCGCTGATGAAGTGATACATCGCGTGCGCGGGTGAGAGCCTGCTGACCGGCGGCAGCACGCCGAACGCATCGCACGTGAGGAAGATCACGTCGGTCGGGTGGCCGGCCATGCAGGGGATTTTCGCGTTGTGGATGAATTCGATCGGATACGCGCCGCGCGTGTTGAGCGTGATGCTCGTGTCGGTGTAGTCCACGGCGTGTTCGTCATCGAGCACCACGTTTTCCAGCACCGCACCGAAGCGCAGCGCCTGGAAGATATCCGGCTCACTCTCAGAAGTGAGGTTGATCGCCTTCGCGTAGCAGCCGCCCTCGATGTTGAAGATGCCTTCATCGCTCCAGCAGTGCTCGTCGTCGCCGATCAGGTGGCGCTTCGGGTCCGCGGAGAGCGTCGTCTTGCCCGTGCCGCTCAGGCCGAAGAGCAGCGAGGACGCCCCGGTCTTTTTGTCGGCGGTGGCGGAGCAGTGCATGGAGAGAATGCCGCGCTTCGGGCCGAAGTAGTTCGCGACGGTAAAAACCCCTTTCTTCATCTCGCCGGCGTATTCGGTGCCGAGGATGACGAGTTCCTTTCCTTCGATGCTCAGGTCGATGCTCGTCGTCGAATTCATCCCGGTGGTCAGCTTGTTCGCAGGGAATGCGCCGGCATTGAAGATGACGAAGTCGGGCGCCCCGAAGCTCGCCAGTTCCTCTTTCGTCGGGCGGATGAGCATCGTGTGCATGAACAGAGCGTGATAGGGGCGCGAGCAGATAACGCGGACCTTGATGCGGTACTTCGGATCCCAGCCGGCGAAACCATCGAAGCAGTACAAGCGCTCGCGGGTATTGAGGTAGTCGAGGGCGCGCTGGCGGTTGATTTGAAAGGTGCGTTCGTCGCAGGGGATGTTCACCGGGCCCCACCAGATGTCGTTCTTCGAGTCCGGATGTTCCACGACGCGCTTGTCCTTCGGCGATCGCCCGGTTTTCGCACCTGAATAGGCGACGAGCGCGCCATTTTCCGCGATGTCCGCGTCCTTCTCGAAACGGATCGCATGCCCGTAGAGCGCGCTTGGCGGGAGGTTGTGGTGGACTTCGGTGACCGTGAGTCCGTGGGCGGTAAGGTCAAAGTGGGCGGATGGTGTTCTCATAAGTAGCTGAGGTTGCGACCGAAGGATGAACCCGCGACCGCCTCGGGAGCTATCGGACCAAGGTCCTATTGGATCGGCGCATGAAGGGCCGCACGATGATGCACGACCCGATGAACTGCGCCTGGCACTCTCTCATTCGCGAACCACAAGGCGTCGTAGCGCGGCGTGAAACTGTTGCCTTGAAATCCTCGACCCCGACGAATCCATGAAATCTCCGTTTTCCGAAAGACCATCTCAGCCCGCATGCGGCAGCGTCCGCACCGGACTTTCCATCGATGAAATCAAGCAGGCCTTCCGCGACAATCTCGTCTGCGGCATGGGCCGGCTCGAAGCGACGGCCACGAAGCACGATCTCTATGTCGCGCTCGCGCTGACGGTGCGCGACCGGCTCTTTCACCGCACCGTCAGGAGCATGGAAAATTATGGCGGTTCGGATGCGCGTCGCGTCGCGTATTTGTCGGCGGAGTTTCTGCCGGGGCCCCATCTTGCGAACAATTTGCTCAACCTCGGCATCACCGAACCGGCGCGGGAGGCGTTGCGCGGGCTTGGCTACGACCTTGAAGAAATCCTCGCGCAGGAGGAGGAGCCTGGTCTTGGCAACGGCGGTCTGGGGCGGCTGGCCTCATGCTATATGGATTCGCTCGCCTCCGTCGAAGTGCCGGCCGTCGGCTACGGCATCCGCTATGAATTCGGCATCTTCGACCAGGTGATCCGCGACGGCTGGCAATGCGAGGCCACCGACAAATGGCTGCGCAATGGCAACCCGTGGGAGATCGCGCGTTCGGAGATCACATATGCCGTCAAATTTGGCGGGCATACGGAAGCGTGGGCGGACGAGCAAGGGCACTTCCGTGTCCGCTGGGTTCCGAAGACGGAGGTGAAAGGCGTCGCCTACGACACGCCGATCGCGGGCTACCTCGTGGATACCTGCAACACCTTGCGCCTCTGGAAGGCGGAGGCCGTGGAATCGTTCGATTTCGCCGCCTTCAACCACGGCAGTTACGACCGCGCGGTGGAGGATAAGGTCAATTCCGAGACGATCACGAAAGTGCTCTATCCCAATGACGAAGCGCATCGCGGCAAGGAGCTGCGTCTCAAGCAGCAGTTCTTTTTCACGAGCTGCTCGCTGCAGGACATGCTGCGCATCCACGCCCTGCTCGGCGGAGCTCCCTCGACCTTCCACGAGAAATGGGCCGTGCAGCTCAACGACACGCATCCGGCGGTGGCCGTGGCGGAGCTGATGCGGCTTCTGGTGGACGAGCATGCGCTCGGTTGGGACGAGGCGTGGGCGGTCACCCGCGCGACCTTTGCCTATACGAACCACACGTTGCTCCCCGAGGCGCTGGAAAAGTGGACGGTGGATCTGTTCGGCTCATTGCTGCCGCGGCACCTGGAGATCGTCCTGGAGATCAACCGGCGCTTCCTCGAGGAAGTGAGGGCGGCGTTTCCCGGCGACGCCGCGCGGCTCGCCCGGCTCTCGCTCATCGATGAGAGCGGGCCGCGCTACGTGCGCATGGCGAATCTGGCGTGCGTGGGCAGCCACACGATCAACGGTGTGGCGCAACTCCATTCCGACCTGCTAAAGCAGACGGTGCTGCGCGACTTTGCCGATCTCTGGCCGGAGAAATTCTGCAACGTAACCAATGGCGTCACGCCGCGGCGGTTCGTCGCGGTGAGCAATCCCGGCCTCACGCAGCTCGTCAACGCGCACGTTGGCGAAGGCTGGCTGCGAGACCCGCAGCGGCTCCGCCAGCTCGAGCCACTCGCCGATGATGGCGAGTTTCAGCGGCAGTGGCGGGAGGTAAAGCTGGCCAACAAGCGGCGCCTCGCCGCGCTCATCGAGGAGCGCACCGGCATCGCCGTCACGCCGGAATCACTCTTCGATGTGCAGGTCAAGCGGATCCACGAGTACAAACGGCAGCATCTCGCCGTGCTGCACATCCTGACGCTCTTCCAGCAGCTGCGTCGCGATCCCAAGGCCATCGTGCCCGCGAGGACTTTTATTTTCGGCGGCAAGGCGGCGCCCGGCTACTTCATGGCCAAGCGCATCATCAAGCTGATCAGCGCCACGGGCCACCTCGTGAACAACGATCCCGCCGTGCGCGGCCGGCTGAAGGTCGTATTCTTCCCCAACTTCAACGTCAGGAACGCGCACTTCATCTATCCCGCCGCCGATTTGTCCGAGCAGATCTCCACCGCGGGCAAGGAAGCGAGTGGCACGGGGAACATGAAGTTTTCGCTCAATGGCGCCCTGACCATCGGCACGCTCGATGGCGCGAATGTCGAGATCCGGGAGGAAGTGGGCGTGGAGAACTTCTTCCTCTTCGGGCTCACGGCGCCCGAAGTAGCCGAGGTGAAGGCGCGCGGGTATCGTCCGCGCGATTATTATGAACAAAACGCGACGTTGCGCGAAGTGATCGATTTCATTGCGAGTGGCGCGCTCGGGAACGGCGACGCCGATCTCTTCCGCCCGATCGTCGAGAATCTCCTCGATCACGATCCCTTCCTGGTGCTCGCGGACTACCAGGCCTACATCGACGCCCAGGGTCGCGTGAGTGCGCTCTGGTGCGACCCGCATGCCTGGACGCGGCAGTCGATCCTCAACTCCGCGCGGATGGGTAAATTTTCTTCGGACCGCTCGGTCCGCGACTACTGCGAGCGCGTGTGGAAGGTGCAGCCGGCGGCTTTCTCCGATTAGCGCTCCCGATGCTCACAAAACTTCTCGTGGCCTTCGTGCTCATGGCGCTCTGCGTCGCCATCCACGCGATGGGTCTCATCGGGATCTTTCGATGGATGCGGGCGCGAACGGCGCGTGGCAGGCGGGAATTCTGGCCGTCCACCTGGAGGCTGATCCGCGTTGCCTCGTGGACGGTGCTCCTGCACCTGCTGCAGATTCTCGTCTGGGCGTTCCACTACACGTGGCGGGGTGCGATGCCGGATTTCGCCACGGCGTCCTATTTCAGCGCGGTGACCTACACCACCACGGGCTACGGTGATCTCGTGCTGCCGCCGGAATGGCGCCTCGTCGGTGGCGTCGAGGCGCTCACGGGCATCCTGATGTGCGGCTTGTCCACGGGCATGTTCTTCGTCGTCTTCTCCGACATTTTCGGCCTCAATCGAAAGAGCGAGCCGTCGGCATGAGCCGGTGAAAACGCTCTCGAAACACAACGATACCACTATGATTCAGACTGTCGTCTTTGATACCAAACCCTACGATCGCGAACCGCTCCAGAGCGCCTCCGACGGGCTCGGTATCGAATGGCGTTTCATGGAGTGCCGCCTGTCCGCCGAAACCGCGGCAGCCGCCCATGGCGCGCAAGCCGTCTGCACGTTTGTCAATGACCGGGTGGACCGCCCATGCCTCGAGGCGCTGGCCGCCCTCGGCGTGAAACACGTCGCGTTGCGCTGCGCCGGTTTTAACAGCATCGACCTTGCCGCGGCGAGGGAACTCGGCTTCTCCGTTACGCGCGTCCCTGCTTACTCGCCCTACGCCGTGGCCGAGCACGCGGTCGCGCTGCTCCTCGCTCTCAATCGCAAGATTCCGCGCGCGAACAACCGCGTGCATGATCTTAACTTCGCGCTGAACGGGCTCGTTGGCTTCGATCTCCACGGCAAGACGGCCGGCATATTCGGTACGGGGAAGATCGGGCGCGTCGCCGCGCAGATACTTCGCGGCTTCGGCATGAAGGTGCTCGCCTTCGATCCGTACCCGTCGCCCGAATGGGCAAAGGAGCACGGTGTCGAATACACAGATGCCCAGACCCTCGCACGCGAGAGCGCAGTGATTTCACTGCACACGCCGCTGACCCCCGAGACCCACCACATCATCAACGCGAGGACGCTCGAACTGGTGAAGCCGGGCACGATCCTGATCAACGTCAGCCGCGGTGCGCTTGTCGATACGAAGGCCTTGATCGGCGCCCTCAAATCCGGCCGCCTCGGCGGGGTCGCGCTCGACGTGTATGAGGAAGAGGAAGGCGTCTTCTTCGAGGACCTCTCCGGCCAAATCCTGCAGGACGACGAGCTGGCCCGCCTGCTCACGTTCCCAAATGTGCTGATCACCGCGCACCAGGCCTTTCTCACGCAGGAGGCCCTGGCCGAGATCGCACACGTCACGGCCACGAACCTTGCGGCCTTCGCCGCCGGCCAGCCATTTCTCCCGGACACGGCGCTGACGTAGCCCGCGTAGGACCAAGGTCCGATAGCCGGCGCGGCGCTCAGCCGGTGTAGTGGAATGCAGATGAACTGGAAACACCGCAATAAAGTCCGCAGCTATCTGCGGTCGTCGTTGTGGATTGTTCCGGTGCTTGCGGGCATGGCCGAGCGCGTGTTCAGGGCGATCGTCGACGTGGTCGAGGCGCGGACGGGCTGGGCGTGGTTCGATCTCGGAATTGACGGAGCGAAGGCGCTCTCCAACACCGTCATCACCCTCACCCTTTCGTTCATCGTCTTCACGTTCGGCTCGCTGCTCGTGGCGATCCAGGTCGCCAGCGGCCAATACACACCGCGCGTCATCGCGACGACGCTGCTGCGGGACAACGTGATCCGTTACACGGTCGCCTTGTTCGTCTTTACGCTCCTCTTCGCCGTCCGGGCGATCAATCGAATCGGGGGAACCGTGCCGCAGCTCTCCGTGTTCCTCATCGGCACGCTCGGGCTCGTCTGCCTCGCGGCGTTTCTGTTCCTCATTGACTATGCCGCACGGCTGCTGCGTCCAGTGAGCCTTGCGAAGCGCGTCGGTGAAAGTGGGCTTCAGGTCATCAAGAGCGTCTATCCCGAGATGCTCTCGGATGTGCCCAGCGGTGTGGCGACAACGCAGGACGCCCGTCCGGTTGAGCGGACCATCTTGCACCGCGGCACATCCGGGGTGGTTCTTGCGGTGGACGTAGCGCGGCTCATCGCCGAGGCAGAGAAGGCAAATGGAGTGATCGAATTCGCGCCCCAGGTTGGTGATTTCGTCGGCGCCGACGAGCCGTTGTTTCTGCTCCGCGGCGGCGCGGCCACGGTTGATGACGAGGTGTTGCGTGCGTGCGTGATCTTCGGTTCCGAACGCACCATGGAGCAGGATCCACTGTTCGCGTTCCGCATCCTGGTCGATATCGCGATCAAGGCGCTCTCCGCGGCGATCAACGATCCGACCACCGCAGTGCTGGCCATCGATCAGCTTCACCGGCTCCTGCGCAGTGCCGGCCGGCGCAATCTCCGGACCGACTTCATCCTCAGTCCCGCCGGCACTCTCCGGGTGATTCTTCGAACGCCAAATTGGGATGATTTCATTCACCTGGCCTTCGCTGAGATTCGCTTCTACGGCGCTTCGAACGTCCAGATCGCCCGGCGGCTCCGCGCGATGATCGTCAATCTCGCCAATACCCTGCCCGCCCAGAGGCACGCTGCGCTGCGCCTGGAACTCGAACTCCTCGATCGGATGCTGGAGAAGCTGTACGTCCTCCCCGAAGACCTCGCCCTGGCACGCATCCCGGACCCTCAGGGGCTCGGCGGATCGACCGACACGACGGCGCCGAGATGGGCCGCATAAGCGCTCCGACACTTTCTTACCCCTCAACGAAACATCAAACCCACACACACTATGGATTCCGAAAATCTGAACATGGAGGAAATCACGGACGCCCGCCGCAAAGCCATTGCGGAGACGATCAAGACGATCGACATCGCGGAATTGAACGCGCTCGGCGAAGAGCTCTTTCCGTACTTCGATCATCCGTGGCGCGCGAAGTTCTTCGACTTTGTCAAAGAGAACGCCGCCTCTTCCTTCTATCATGCGACGACGGCCGATCGCCTCCACTTCATTTATTGTCATGGCCCGAACAAGGGCATGTGGTATCTGCCCGGGAGCGGCATGGGGCCATTGCAGCCGAAGGGGCTGAAGATCCTGAAGGAAATCGTCGAGGGGAAACCTTGAGACTCCGTGAGCGGGCCAGCGCCTGGAGAGTGACATCCCTTCCCACGGCAATGCCATGAATTCTGCACGCGTCTGGCCGGGTCGGCCCTCGCCGCTGGGTGCGACCTTCGATGGCAACGGCGTGAACTTCGCGCTCTTCTCCGAGCACGCGACTCGCGTGGAACTCTGCCTGTTCGATTCCCCGGATGCGCCCGGCGAAACCCAGCGCATTGCGCTGCCGGAAAGGACCGCCCAGGTCTGGCATGGGTATCTGCCGGATGTCCGCGCCGGGCAGATCTACGGCTATCGTGTCCACGGCCCGCATGACCCGGCGCTCGGGCATCGGTTCAATCCACGCAAGGTGTTGCTCGATCCGTACGCCAGGTCCATTGCGCGCGAGTTGCGCTGGGATGAGACCGTTCTTGCCCTGGATGGCGATACCGCCCACTGCGCCCCGCTGGCGCAGGTCGTCGAACCCACATTTCGTTGGAATGGCGACCCGCCCCTTCGCATCCCGTGGCATGACACGGTCGTGTACGAGGTGCACGTCAAAGGCTTCACCAAGTTGCATCCCGACGTGCCGGAGAATCTACGGGGCACCTATGCCGGTCTTGCCACGCCGGCGGCGGTCGATCATCTCCGCGAACTCGGCGTCACGGCGGTGGAACTGCTCCCCGTCCACTACCACATCGACGAGCATTTCCTCGTTGAGCGCGGACGCGTCAACTACTGGGGTTACAACACGCTTGGCTTTTTTGCCCCCGACCCGCGCTACGCGGCGAGTGGGCCGGAGGGCGCGGTCGCGGAGTTCCAAGCCATGGTCAGGCGCCTGCATGCCGCCGGGATCGAAGTCATCCTCGACGTGGTTTATAACCACACGGCCGAGGGTAACGAGCACGGTCCCACGCTCTCGCTGCGAGGCATCGATAATGCGGCCTATTACCGCCTGGCCGACGATCGCGCGCGGTATGTTGATTTCACGGGCTGTGGCAATTCGCTCAATGTCGCGCACCCACGCACGCTTCAGCTCATCATGGATTCACTGCGGCACTGGGTGCTCGAGATGCACATCGACGGCTTCCGCTTCGATCTCGCCAGCACGCTCGCGCGAGAACTGTGGGAGGTCGATCGCCTTGGGGCCTTTTTCGATATCATCCACCAGGATCCGGTGCTCTCGGAGGTGAAGCTCATCGCCGAGCCGTGGGATCTCGGGCCCAACGGCTACCAGGTCGGCAACTTTCCCGTGCTCTGGACCGAGTGGAATGGCAAGTATCGCGATTGCGTGCGGCGCTTTTGGAAAGGCCACGGCGGCACGGTGGGCGAGCTGGCCTCGCGGCTCTCGGGCAGCAGTGATCTCTACGCGCACAACGGGCGCCGCCCGAGCGCCAGCCTCAACTTCATCACTGCTCACGACGGATTTACGCTTCGGGATCTCGTGAGCTACAACGCGAAGCACAACGAAGCGAACGGGGAGGAAAATCGGGACGGTTGCAATGATAACGACAGTTGGAACTGTGGCGCCGAGGGCGAGACGCCCGATGCGGGCATAAACGCGCTACGGGCCCGTCAGCAGATGAACTTTCTGGCCACACTATTCCTCTCCCAAGGAGTTCCGATGCTCCTGGCCGGGGACGAGTTTGGGCAGACGCAGCATGGCAACAATAATGCCTACTGCCAGGATTCGCCCCTGGCCTGGCTGGACTGGAAGCACTCGGCCGGGCAGCGCGCGCTGCTGGAATTCACGCGTATGCTGGTCCGGTTGCGCAAAACGCAACCTGTCTTCCACAGACGGCACTTTTTTCAGGGGCGCGCCATCCACGGCGCGGACGTCAAAGACATCTACTGGTTCAAGGCCGACGGTAACGAAATGACCGAAGCCGATTGGAATGCGAGTTACGCCCGTAGTCTGGGAGTCGGTTTGCCGGGTGGGCAGATCGATGAAATGGGGGAGCACGGCGAGCGTATTTCCGGCGATACCTTCGCGGTCCTCCTCAATGCCTGCCACGAGCCGGTCACCTTTCGCCTGGGCGGCCGCCGCCGCGACGTGTGCTGGAAGTGCGTCTTCGACACCGGGGCGCCGGATGCCGGCGAGCGGACCTTTGAACACATGAGCCTCTTCCCGCTGCAAGCCTTCTCCCTCGTTCTCCTGCGTGCTGAATCCCTCCCAAAGTAAACACCCTCGGGAGTCCTGATGCTTCCACTTCTGGTCCAACTCGAAAAGGTTTCGCTCCTCACCTTCCTCGTGAGCAGCATGCTGGCGATGGGTTTGACGCTGACGGTGCAGGCGGTGGTCGCGCCGTTGTGCGACGCACGGCTCGTCATACGCGCCCTGTTGTTGAATTTTGCATTCGCTCCCGCGTTTGCATGGCTGCTCACCGTCGTCATTCCACTCCAACGCGGACATGCCATCGGGTTGCTCCTGCTCGGCGGAGTGGCGGGCGCGCCTTTTTTGCCGAAGGTGGTCGAATCCGCACGCGGAAACGCGGCTCTGGCCGCCGCCTTGATGAGCTTGCTGACGTTCGGGACCATCCTCTTTCTCCCGTTTGCACTTCCGCTGATGATCCCTGGCTTGCAAGCGAACGCCTGGACCATCGCCCGCCCACTCATCCTCTTCATTGTTCTGCCGTTCGTTGCCGGGATGGGGATGAAGCGCGCATGGGCCACCGTTGCCGGGCGTGCCGCCCCGGTGCTGGCCAG
>Ga0070658_10005610_pt1 | contig 10176 bp, 5 predicted proteins | sample KBSC13metaG_FD_64664 | JGI IMG/M metagenome (GOLD analysis project Ga0070658, IMG submission 64664) | Corn rhizosphere microbial communities from Kellogg Biological Station, Michigan, USA - KBS C1-3 metaG | ecosystem: Host-associated > Plants > Roots > Rhizosphere > Soil ... | reverse complement strand
CCGACCTTCCTCGCCCTCGCGCCGAACCACAAAACTCTCTATGCCGCCAATGAGATCGACAACTTCCAGGGCGCGAAAGCCGGTGCAGTGAGCGCCTGGGCGATTCAGCCGAAGACCGGCGCGCTGACCCTCATAAATGAGTCCTCCACCAAAGGCGATGGCCCCTGCCATGTCTCGGTGGACAGCAAGGGCCAGTATGTGTTCGCGGCGAACTACGGCGCGGGCAGCCTGACCGCGATGCCTGTCCAGAAGAACGGCGGCGTGGGCGCGGCGACGGGCTTCTCGCAGCACTCCGGCACCAGCGTAGATCCGAAACGCCAGGAGGGGCCGCACGCGCACTCGATCTATCCCGAAGCGAACGGCTTCATCTACGCCGCCGACCTCGGACTGGACAAGGTGTTCGTCTACAAACTCGACTCGGCGGGCAGCTTCGTCCCCAACGATCCGCCCACCGCTTCGGTGCCGCCCGGCTCCGGCCCGCGCCATATTGCGTTCCATCCCAGCGGCAAGTTCGCCTACGTGATCAACGAGATGCTCTCCACGGTCACGGCCATGAAGTGGGACCCGAAGGCGGGCACGATCCAGGAGATCGAGACCGTCTCGACGGTTCCGGCAGGCAACACGGTGGATAACTCGACCGCCGAGGTGTTCCTGCATCCCAACGGCAAGTTCCTCTACGGCTCCAACCGCGGCCACAACAGCATCGCGATCTTCTCGGTAGACCAGACGACCGGCAAGGTGAAGCTGATCGGCAACCAATCGACCGGAGGCAAGATCCCGCGCAGCTTCAATCTCGATCCGACCGGAGAGTTCCTGCTCGCCGCCAACCAGGATAGCGACGACATCTTTGTCTTCCGTGTCAACCCCACGACCGGCAAACTCACCCCCACCGGACACAGCGTGCATATCTCCATGCCCGTCTGCATCGTCTATATGCCCGAATAGCAGCGGATCGCGGACACGCAAAATGAAAATCGGCGCGACTGCCAATCAAGACAGTCGCGCCGGTCTTTTTTTGTATTTTTATTCGCGACGGAGCGCTTCGATCGGGTGGAGGCGGGCGGCTTTGCCGGCGGGCCAGAGGCCGAAGAAGATGCCGATGCTGGCGGAGACTCCGACGGCGAGGACAGCGCTCATGACACTGGGGGCGATCGGCCAGCCGGAGAGTCTGCCGGCGAGGATCGAGATCCCGAAGCCGATGGCGATGCCGCCCAGGCCGCCGAAGAGGGAGAGCAGCACGGATTCGATGAGGAACTGCCAGCGGATGTTGCTCTCGGTCGCGCCGAGGGCTTTGCGAATCCCGATCTCGCGGGTGCGTTCGGTGACGGAGACCAGCATGATGTTCATGATCCCGACTCCGCCGACGGTGAGTGAGATGGCGGCAATACCGGCCAGGAGAAGCGTGATGATGCCACCGATGGTCTGGATCACGCCGAGGATCTGCGTCTGGCTGATGAGGGTGAAGTCGTCGTCGAAGGGAAAGGGCGGCTGGAGGTGATGGCGACGGCGAAGGAGAGAGATGATCTGCTCCTGCGCCAGAGCGATCTTGTTCTCGGCGCGGCACTGCACTGAGATGAAATTGACGTTACGCTGGTTCAGCACCCGGTTCATGGCGGTGGCGAGGGGCATCACCACGACATCATCCTGATCCTGACCGAAGGCGCTCGCACCTTTGGAGCCGAGCAGGCCGATGACCTGGAAGCGCACGCGATTGATGGAGATCTCCTGCCCGATGCAGTGAGCATCCGCTCCGCCGAAGAGGTTCTTGGCCACGGTGACGCCGATGCAGACTACGCGGGCGCGGGCGTTTTCATCGTTCTCTTTGAGCAGGCGTCCACGCCCGAGGGTGTAGTTGTTGACGGAGGCGAAGGCGGGAGTCGCGCCGGTCAGCGTGGTGCGCCACGTCTTCGATCCGGCTTTGGCGACGATCGAACCCCGGACTTGAGGACAGACCGCGGATACGGTCGCGGCACAGCGCTCGAGAATCGCCTCGGCATCCGCGGGGACCAGGGTCTGGGGGATGCCTCCGGTTCCGGCCTGACCGGGGCCGACGCGCGAGTTGCCGGGCAGGACGGTCAGCAGATTGCTGCCCAACTGGCTGATGGAGTTGGTGATATTGGCGGAGGCGCCCTGGCCCACCGAGACAGCGATCACGACCGCCGCCACGCCGATGATGATGCCCAGCATCGTCAGAGAGGCGCGCATCTTGTTGTCTCCCAGAGCGCGCAGGGAGAAGCGAAAGGTGTCCAGAGGGGACATGGCGCTGCGTCCTTTCATAGTTGGAGCGGTCCTGTGGTGACGGCGTTTTCCGGTCGCGCCAGCCACTCGCTCGCCACGATACGCTCGGAGATCGGCTGATCCGCCAGGATCTTGCCGTCCTGTACCTGGACCAGGCGATGGGCGTGCCGCGCGATGTCGGGTTCGTGGGTGACGAGGACGACGGAGATGCCCTGATCGTTCAACTGTTGAAAGATCATCATGATCTCCTCTCCCTGATGGGTCGCGACGTTGCCGGTCGGCTCATCGGCCATCAAAACGCTCGGTTCGGTCGCGATGGCGCGGGCGATGGCGACACGCTGCTGCTGGCCGCCGGAGAGTTGATTGGGTTTGTGATCCATGCGATTGGAGAGGCCGACCCGCTCCAGGGCGACCTGCGCCTTTTTGCGGCGATTGCGCACGCCGCCATAGATCATCGGAAGCTCGACATTGTCGAGCGCGGTGAAGGAGGGCAGCAGATTGTAGCTCTGAAAGACGAAGCCGATCAACTGGTTGCGGACACGGGCGAGATCCCTGTCCTCCATCTTCGCGATCTCCTGACCGTTGAGTTTGTACGATCCGCGCGTCGGCGCGTCCAGACAGCCCAGGAGGTGCATCAGCGTGGATTTGCCGGAGCCGGACGGACCCATGATGGCGACAAACTCGCCTTTCTTCACCTGGAGGCTGACGCCGTTCAGGGCGCGCACCTCCTCATCGCCCATCTTATAGATCTTGTAAATGTCGGTGAGTTCGATGAGCAGCGGATCCGTCAGACGCTCTCTGGGAAGGTCTGTCGTCATCGCGAGGGTCCTCCCGGCGCGTCCGCGGCGCGCACGCCGAGCAGGGGCAGGCCGGTCAGCAGGACGGATTCTCCCGGCTTCAGTCCGGAGCGGATCTCGGTGTGCGCGCCGTCGTCGAAGCCGGCATCGACCTTACGGACCTCGGCGCGTTCGGCGCCTTTGCGCTCGGGATGCAGGACGTAGACGATCGAGCGGGTCGTCTCCTGGTGCACCGCTTCCGACGGCACCAGCAGCACCCCCTTGCGCTCGCCGAGAATGAACGAGACATTGGTGGTCATGTCCGGGCGAAGCAGTCTGTCGGGGTTGGCGACCGCGATGGTCGTCTCATAGGTCACGACGTTGTCTTTGACGGTGGAGGCGCTGGCGATCTTGGTCACTCTGCCGCTAAAGGTGCGGCCCGGTAGGGCTTCGACGCGCACCTCGGTTTTCATGTTGAGGCGGATGCGTCCGATGTCGGTTTCGTCCACATAGGCGCGCACTTCGAGGCGATTGAGATCCGCCACGGTGATCAGGGTGGAGACGTTGAGTCCGGCGGCGACGACCTCGCCCTGCTGGGCCGTGATCGAGAGCACGGTGCCATCGATCGGGGAGCGGATGATCGTCTTGTCCTTCTGTGCCAGTTGGTAGCGCAGTTGCGCGCGGGCTTGCAGCACATTCTCCTGGGCCTGGTGGAACGCGTCGCGGGCCTCTTCGACCGCCATCTGTCGGATCCTATCCTGACTGATATTGGTCTTTTGCAGATCCAGCGCCGCCGTGGACTGGCGCAAGGCTTCGCGGGCGCTGCGCAGATCCGCCTGCGCCACGGTGTCCTGCAGGCGACCTGCCTGCACGGCGGCCAGGGTCGCCTGCGCCTGATCGAGTTGGTCTTTGCTGGCCTGCATATCGGCGCGGGTCTTCTCCTTGACGATGTCGAGGTTCGCCTTCGCGCTCTCCAGATTGGAGGTCGCCTGACTGTAGTTCGTTTCGGCGGTATCGACGACCGATTGGGCGATAAAGCCTTTGTCCATCAGTTTCTGCTGGCGGTCCAGATTCTTTTTCGCATTGTCGGCGGCGGTCTGGGCGCTGTTCAGGCTCGACTGTGCCTGCTGTATCTGCTGGCGGATGGTCTGTTCCTGCTGCTTGACCGCCGACTGCGCGGTCGAAAGTGCGGCTTCGCTCTTTTTGATGTTGGCGCTGGTCTGCGTGGGCTGGTACTGGGCGGTGGCGGTCGAGGAGTCTACTCTCGCCTCGGCGGCTCGCAGCGCCGCATCCGCCTGCGCGATCTGGGCGGCAGTCTGCTTGCGGGTGAATCCGGCGGTCTCTTCGGCCTGCTCCAGGCGGGATTTCGCCTGCGCGAGAGTCGCTTCGGCGGCGGAGACGGCGAACTGCTGCTGGTCTACCTGCGCCTGAAGATCGGGCAGATCGAGCACCGCGACGATCTGATTGGCTTTGACATGGCTGCCGACGTCCGCCGGCAGTTTGAGAATGCGCCCGCTGACCTGAGAGCCGATCTTGACCTGTGTGCCTATTTGCGAGGCGATGACGCCGGTCGCATTGATCTTCTGCTTCTGGTCCCCGATCTCCGCTTTGGCGGTCTCCACGCCCGGTGGTATGCCGACGGCGGCGGTGGCCGATCGTTTCATCGCCGCGTAGCCCACGCCTCCGAGTACCAACAGTGCGGCGACGATCCATACGATCCGGCCTCGTCCTTGTCGCGGTTTACTTTCCGCCATCTTTCATCCTCCTGAGAACGGTCTGCCGCTCTCTTGCGCTTTTCCATTTATAGGGTCTGGAGCGATGCCGCTCCAGAGAAAGTCCAGGGTGCCGGTTGCGATCTTGTGGAGTTCGGCTGGGGTCAGGTCCTGGCGGATGATCATCGCGCTGAAGACGTAACTGCTCAGTGCCCCGAGGATCAGGCGGGCCAGGAGTTTCGCATCACTGGTGCGCAGGCGACCTGTCTCCATCTCTTTGTGCAGAAAATCTCCCAGTCGGTTATTATCGGTGACGATGGGGTGCTCCATGCCTTCAAAGGTTTTGTGCGCCATCGGTCCCAGGCTGCCCATGGTGGTGACGGTGCGTGGGAGCATCTCATGAAAAAAGAGCAGGATGTTGTAAAAGATCGCGAGGAGGTTCTCCCGGCAGTCTCCGGTTCCGGCGCACCGGTCGAGTTCGAGGTACCAGACCGGAGGGCGCTCGATGCGCAGGGCGGCAAAGAAGAGGGCCTCTTTGGTGGGAAAGCGTTTGAAGATGGAGCCTTCGGAGACCTGGGCGCGGCGCGCGATTTTGGCTGTTTGCGCGCCGAAGCCCTCTTCCAAAAACACCGCGCGCGCCGCTTCCAGGATCTGCTCTTCCGTGATTGTCGTATTTCGGGCCATACAAAGGTGGTCCTTCTGTCATTATAAAATGAGTGCTCACTCATAATACCATAAGGTCGGTGCAGAAGTTTCGCGAGTTTGCGTATTCTTATTGGGGCAGGATTTTTCACTGTCCAACCCGAAAAGAGGTTCTACCCTGAAAGCCCCTCACCTAACCTTCTGTAAGGATTTCGCCATGTCGCGCTCCTGCGTTCGATCTGCGCTGTTTGCGCTCTGCTATTGCCTTGTCTTATGCTGCGGTGTCTCTCGTCCTGCCGTCTGCGCGCCTGCGCCGCCTGTCTGGGCGTGGATCTGGACGGCGGATGGGACGCATCCGCCGGAGACGGTCTTCTTTCGCGCGCATTTCCGGCTGGGTCGGGCGGCGACGGCGGCGAAGCTTTTGATCACGGCGGACGACAACTTTCGCGCGTTTCTGAATGGGAATGCGAAGCCTGTGGCGACAGGCAACGACTGGACGACGGTGCAGGAGTTCGATCTGACGAAGCAGGTGAAGGTCGGCGAGAACCTCCTGGCGATCGAGTCCCAGAACACCGGCGGCGCAGGCGGGCTATTGTTTAAATTGATTTTGACGCTGCCGGGCGGCAAGACGCAGACCATCGTCTCGGATGCGGGCGTGCGCGCCAATCGACACCCGGTGCCCGGATGGACGGTCTTCAACTACGAGGATAAGAGTTGGCCTCTTGCGGCGGTCATCGCGCCGCTCGGCGGCGGCGTGTGGGGCTCGGTGCATGGTGCGCTGGTCGCGGACCCTTCGCGCCTGCTGCGCCTGTGGGATATTCGGGCGGGGGGCGAAGCGAATGCAGACCCCTACACGCGCCCACGTGCTCCCGGCGAACGGATGATCCTCTCCACCAGCGCCTCCAGTATCTCCGATATGCAGGTGCTGGCCTCACTGGGCTTCACGCTGTTTCAGACCGATTCCGATCACCTCTCCACCGAGGAGACGACCGCCGGGCAGTGGAACTGGCGGACGCAGGATGCGGCGCGGCAGGCGGTGCAGAGTCTGGGCCTCGACTGGAGCTACTTCCCGCACTACGCTTTTCCTCCTCCCTGGTATCGCAAGGGCGTGCCCTACACAGCGATCGAATGTCTGGAACACCATATGCCGGTGTCGGCGTTCTCGCCTTGGGATCCGACCTGGTCTGCCTTTGTCACGCGAGGGTACGACGCGCTGGCCCGTCAGTTTGCGCCCAAACCCGATCCGAAAGGCGATAAGCGCGGCCTCTCTGCGGTCTATGTCGGGATTCACGGCGATTTCGGCGAGGCGGGACTGCTCAACGGTGGGCGCGTTTCTCCGGCGATTCCGGCGCAGTTGGAAGACTGGAAACGTCGTTTCGGCAACGAGCACGACCATCTGGGCTGGTGGTGCAGCGATCCCAAAGCCCGCGCCGATTTCCGCGCGGTCATGCTGCACAAGTACGCCTCACTGGAGGCGCTTAATACCGCCTGGAAGCGCACCTTCAAGACGCCGGACGAGATCACCTTTCCGACCGCGCCTCGCATCGAGGCGAAGCGGGAGTGGCTCGATTTTGTGGACTGGTATCAGGAGAGCGTCGGGAAGGCGGTCGAACTCAACCTGAATGCGGCCCGCACCCATTTCCCCGACAGTCTGCTGATGCTCCCTGCCGGATTCTCCGACGAAAACCCACGAGGCGGAAACGATAACAGTCTGCTGCCCAAACTCGCGGCAAAATTCCATGCCGAAGTGCGCTCCACGCACGGCGGTCTCTATCCTTTTGCCGGGAACGCGGCGACGATGATGGGACGGCTTGGCAGCGCCAGCCGCTTCTATGGTGCGCCCTTCTGGACGGAAGGGCAGATCAATCTCACGTCCGAGCAGGAGACGGAGCGGATCTTCGAGGCGGTCTCACAGGGAGCGAAGGGCTATTTCGACTGGGCCAACAACGCGGTCACCAATCGCGACGTTTTCTATCGTTACAGCAAATACATGCGGGTCGATAAGCCTATCGTGGATGTCGCGATGTTCTATCCGGCGGAGGCACAGAAACTGCACCCCGATCAGCCCTATGCACCGCTCTTCGCCCAGGCGACGGCATACGTGCGGGATTTTGCCAACTTCGACATCGTGGACGATCGGATGGTGACGGACGGATGCCTGAGCAACTACCGGGTGCTGGTGCTGTGGGAGGGGACGCAGGCGGACCAGGCGACGCTGGATAAGATCAAGGCGTGGGTGCTGGACGGCGGAACGCTGCTCTGCTACGACTTCGGGAAAGTCTCCACCTTTGACGGGACTACTCCCTGGTACGACAAAACCGACCTGTTCGGCTATATTCAGGAGCTTGCCCCGGCGAAACTTACCGAGCGCTATGTCGGCACGGTGCCGACGCAGTACCGCATCCAGGTAGGAGATCCTCAGAATGCCAACTATTTGGCGGATGGCGGCGAAGGCTGGTATCCCCCGCAGAAAGAGGACAATCTAACGTGGCGCTGGACTAAGGAGAAGGCCAGCATCAATCTGCCCGTCAATTCGGATCGGAAATATACCCTGATTGTACGCGCCACTCTGCCCAAGGAGGCGGCCGATCTGAAACACACGGTCTATGTCAATGGCATCGCGGTGGGGGAGATGAACTCGCCGGGAGATTGGACCTACAAATTTCTGATCCCGCAGGAGGCGATCAGCGGCAAAATCGTGATGCTGCGGTTTCAGTCGGAGACGCTCAAGGCTTCGATGCCGATTCCCGGCAGCACGGAGGCGCATCCGGAGGTCGGCGTGCTGGTGCAGATGGTGCAGATGGTGGAGAGCGGGACCCAGGAGGCTGACCCTCTGCCGCTGCCCGGAACGATGCGGCGCGAACTGAATATTGGCCTGCTGAAAACCAGTTGGGCGCGCCAGGCGGGCAAGGGGCTGACGATCTACTTCCCGGCAACCAAGAATCTGCTCTACGGCTATTTCGAGGTGATCCGTCAGGCGATCTATCGTCTGAGTTCGATCGACCCTACTCATCGCGATGCGCTGACGGTCGATGATACCGACGATGGCATCTACGCCACGCTGTTCAAGGACAAGATCCTCTACTACAACTCCCGAAACGAGAAGGTGATCAAGACGGTCAAGATCTCCCCCACGGCCTTCACGGCCTGGAAAGGCGACGTCACGACTCCAGGCGACAACTCCTGGACGCTGACGCTCGAACCGCACAGCATCGGCGCGATCAACTTCGGGACGCCGACGCAGGAGCTGCTGTATGAGTGCGAAGAGTTCAAGGAGCCTGGCGACCTCAAACCGACCGAAGATCCGACCTGTAGTCCTGGCACAGGGCCGACCTGTATCATTATTCCCAAAGGCAAGTCGATCTTGACCCGGATCTCGGTGGATGTGGCGGGGCAGTATACGCTCTTTGCACGTACCCTGCGCGCGGGCAAACTCACGCCCGTCGATATCCTGATCGACGATCAACCGCTTCCGCCCGTCAACGCGAAAGCCGGGCAGACACTGCTCGCGGGCGTCGTCACCCTGACCAAAGGCAAGCACACCCTGACGCTGCGCCCTCCGCCCGGCCTGGACATCCGCGCCGACTTCGTCGTGCTCACCAACGACCCCACCGTCGGCGGCTACGACTTCTCTTCCCATGCCGTTCCCGTGGAGTAGCCTGAACCACACTTCTAAACCGTTGCACAGTTCAGGGGGGATGGTGCACTTTGGTAGCGTGGGCGCGTGTCGGAGAGACCGAGAGCTCTTGAGAATGTTTCACGAAAGGGGAGCGCAAGGGGTGATTGCAAAGGTCGTTCCTGAGAGAACGGTTTCGTAACAGGATGACAACTCCTCTGCCACCTCATGGAGGCAGTTCCCTTGTCGTATTTTCTATGGAATCCCGAGTACAGAAGGCTTACGCGGTTCTTGATTCTGCACTGCTTGAGAAGGACCTCCGCGAGATTGAGTTGTCGGTCGTCATGCCCTGTTTGAATGAGGCGGATACGCTTGCCACCTGTATCGAGAAGGCGCAGCGGGCGTTGCGCGATCACGATATTGTCGGCGAGATCGTCATTGCCGACAACGGCAGCACGGACGGCTCTCAGGAGATCGCGCGCAGCATGGGCGCGCGGGTGGTGCCGGTTCCCGACAAAGGCTACGGCAATGCGCTGATGGGCGGAATCGCGGCGGCACGGGGCCGTTACGTCATCATGGGCGATGCCGACGACAGCTACGACTTTCTGGAGATTCCGAAGTTCGTCTCGAAACTGCGCGAGGGCTATGATCTGGTGCAGGGCTGCCGCCTGCCCTGGGGCGGTGGAACCGTCAAGCCCGGCGCGATGCCCTTTCTGCACCGCTGGTGGGGCAATCCGATGTTCACTTTGATGGTGCGTTCCTGGTTCCACGCGCCTATTCATGATGTCTACTGCGGCCTGCGCGGATTCACCAAGGAACTCTATACGCGACTGGATCAACGGTGTACGGGCATGGAGTTCGCCACCGAGATGATCATCAAGTCGAGTCTGTACCATGAGAAGATCGCGGAGGTGCCGATCACGCTGCATCCCGATGGCCGCAAAGCCCACGCGCCGCACCTCAAGACATTTCGGGATGGCTGGCGCACCCTGCGCTTCTTCCTGATGTACAGTCCGCGCTGGCTCTTTTTCCTGCCGGGCGCGCTGTTGGTTCTTCTGGGGATGATCGGTTACGGCATCGCGATGCCGGGTATTTCGATCGGTGGGATCACCTTCGACGCGCACACGCTTCTCTTCGCCAGTCTGGCGATCCTCTGCGGCTACCAGTCCTGCCTGTTCGCCATATTCAGCAA
>Ga0070658_10005604_pt1 | contig 10184 bp, 8 predicted proteins | sample KBSC13metaG_FD_64664 | JGI IMG/M metagenome (GOLD analysis project Ga0070658, IMG submission 64664) | Corn rhizosphere microbial communities from Kellogg Biological Station, Michigan, USA - KBS C1-3 metaG | ecosystem: Host-associated > Plants > Roots > Rhizosphere > Soil ... | reverse complement strand
CACCGCACGCGCCAGGCGCTCGGTCGCGCGATCGAGGTCGAGCATCGACGTCGGCTCGTGCAGCTGGTCGAGCCGAGGGCGCAGATAGCGCTTCGCCTCCTCGGGCGCGACGTAGCCGCGCGCGACGAGGAGCCGGCAGATCATCGGCGGGAGCTTGAGCGCGTCGACCAGCGCCTCGACCGCCGCCGCGTCGGCCGGCGGTGGAGCAACCCAGCGCGGCCTCGGGCGCGACGCCGGTCGTGCAGACGAAATCGGAGCGGCGGGAGCGGTCACCGGCGAAAGTTACCGGCGGCCGCGCGGACCAACAACCATCACACCGCCGCTCGCATCATCAGACTTCCGACGCTTCCTTCTTCGCCGTCTTCCGGGCCGACTTCTTTGCCGGCTTCTCGGCGACGACCTCGTCCTGCGGCGCCTTCGGCGCGACGGGCTCGGGGTCCGGCGCGTAGATCATCACCCCGCACACCTCGCACATCTCGATCGCGCCGGTGCGCGCCATCTCGTGTCGGCGCTGTACCGGAAGCGTGGTGTCGCAGCTTCCGCAGGCACCGTGCACGAGCGGGAATACCGACTGGCCGCGCCGGCGCTTGCGGACCTTTTCGTAACGGCCGAGCAGCGGCTGGCTGACGCGCTTCGCCGAGCCTTCGCGCTTCATCCGCGCGTGCCGGAGATCGGCTTCGATCGTGTGTCGCTCGCCGGCGACCGCCGTCCGCTCGCTCTCCTGCGACGCTTCGATCTCGCTCATCGCCTGCTCTGCCTGCGCCAGGCGGGCCTTTGCCTCCTCGACCCGCGCCGAGATCCGCGCGGTCTCGCTGTCGGCATCGCTGGCGATCTTCCGCGACTGGTCGAGCTGCGCGCTGGCCGCGGTCGCTTCGCGCACGTTGGTGATGCCGTCGAGCTGCTTCTGGTTGCGCTCCTGCAGCGACCGGCTCGCCACCCCACGCGTCTTCGACTCGCGGAGCTTCTCCTCCTCCGATGCCAGCGCGCTCCTCGCCCGATCGAGCGCGGCCGCCGCGACCTCGCGCGTACGCTCCAGCTCCTGCAGCCGCGGCTCGAGTGAACGCAGCTTCGACTCCAGCGCTTCGACCGCGGAATCCTCGGTTTCCAGTGCCACCAACGCGATCACTTCCGGGTGCACACGACCTCCTCGTATCGGTCATTGCGTTCGAGCCTTGTCGTCACTGTCAGGCCCGTCGCTTTCGAAATCCCTGCGTCCTGAAACTCTTTCCGCCGAGTGCCCGCTTCTCGTCGCGGAGCTGCTTCGAGCGCGCATTGAGCGCGTCCTTCTCGCCTTCGCCGGCGATCGCACGCTGCCGCTCGAGCTCCTCCATCTCGTCGTCGATCTCGCGGATGCGCAGTCCGTTCAGCGCCTGCGCGATCGTTACGGTCGGATCGCCGACGGATTCGGGGTCGACGAGCACTTCTTCCTGCAGCACGCGGACCGCTTCGTCGTCGAGCGCACCGGCGATCGTTTCGATCGTCGCGTCCTCGCCGGCCTGCACGAGCACGTTGAAGATGCGTTCATACGCCGGGACGCGAAAGCCGTCGGCGCCAATCCGCTCGGCGACCGCCTCTACGCTGCCTCGCTGGTGCATGAGCGCGCGCAGCAGCTCTCGCTCGGTGAGCGCGCCGCGCTGCGACGTCCGTCCCCAGCCGCGGATCGACGGGCGCTCTTCGGGCTGGTTCCACCCCCGTCGCCGGTCGCCGCCCCGTGGCCGGAACGATCGACGCTGGTACTGCTCCTGAAACCCTGGCTCGTCCGGCGGCGGCGCGTCGTGGATCCCCGGCGGCGGACCATCCGCCCCGGGTGCCCGCTCATCGCGCGGATCCATCGGCCCTCGCCGGCCCTCGCCCGCTCGTCCGCGAGCCGTGCTCGTGCTCCGCGTCGCAGGGATGCGCTTCGCTTCCTCGGCAAGGAGCTCGCGGCTCACCCCCGATGCCTCGCTGGCGCGGGTGATGTAGATGTCGCGCATCAGCGGATCGGCGGTGGCGCGGATCGTTGGCAGCAGCCGGTCGAGCGCGCGGCGTTTCCCGGCGAGGTCGCCGAACCAGCCGGCGCGCTCGAGGATCTGCACCTTCCGCTCGAACAGGTCGACCGCCTCGCCGAGCCGCGCCCGGAGCGCATCGGCCCCGTGACGGGCGACGTAGCTGTCGGGATCCTCCCCGTCGGGGAGCGACACGACGTGCACCGCCGCACCCTGCCGCAGCAGTTCATCCCCGGAGCGGAAGGCGGCCTTCTGCCCGGCGGCGTCGGCGTCGTAGAGGAGATAGACCTTCTGCGCGTAGCGCGTCACCAGCTGCGCCTGCGCCTCGGTCAGCGCCGTGCCTAACGGCGCGACGACCTCCTCGATCCCGGCCGCCATCAGCCGCACGGCGTCGAAGTACCCCTCGACGACGAGCATCCGCTCCTCGCGCCGGGCCGCCAGCTTGGCCACCTGCAGCCCGTAGAGCAGCTTCCCCTTGGTGAAGACCGGCGTCTCCGGCGAGTTGAGGTACTTCGGCTCACCCTCCCCGATCACCCGTCCGCCGAACCCGACGTGCCTGCCTAACGCGTCGACGATCGGGAACATCAGCCGCCGCCGGAAGCGCGGCCGCGGCTCGCTCGCTTCCTCGGGTTTGACCATCAGCCCGCCCTCGAGCAGCGAGGTGTCGTCGTAACCGAGCGCATTGAGTGCGGCGCGCATCAGCCCGATCTCGCGCGGCGCGAAGCCGAGGCCGAAACGATCGGCGACCTCGCGCGAGATCCCGCGCTGGGCGAGGTAGTCCCGCGCCGGCTCGGCCGACGCGTCCTCCCAGAGGACGCGCGTGAAATACTCGGCCGCGGCGGCGTTCATCTCCCAGAACCGCGCCCGCGGGTCGGGCCCGTCGCGGTGCCCGCGCTCGACTTCGCGCACCTCGATCCCCGACTTGTCGGCGACCATGCGGACCGACGTCGGCCAGTCCACGCCTAACCGTTTCTGGAGGAAGGTGAACACGTCGCCCCCCTCGTGGCACACGAAGCAGTAGTAGATCTTCTTCTTCGGCGAGACGGAGAAGTTGCGGTTCGTCCCCTGGTGGAACGGGCACGGGCCGCGATAGTCGGCGCCGGTGCGCTTCAACTCGACATACTCGCCGATGACCCCGACGATGTCCGCGCTTTCGCGGATCTGCTCGATCTGCTCGTCGGGGATCATCGCCCGTTCAAGGGGTCAGAGTCGTTGAAATGACGCGCCCCCCCGATCAAGGGGTCAGAGTCGTTGAAACGCGATGACGCCGGCGGCGCGAGGATGACGCGTTCGCTCACAGCTCGGCCACGGTCACGCCCGTCCCCCCTTCGTTCCACGCCCCGTTGCGGAAGCTGCGCACTCGCGTGTCCTTGCCCAGCATCTCGGCGACCATCGCCCGCAGCGCGCCCGTTCCCTTGCCGTGGATGATCCGCAGCTCCTTGAGGTCGGCGCGAATGGCAGAATCGACGGCGTGCAGCACCGCCGTCTCCGCCTCGTCGGCGCGCATCCCGCGCAGGTCGATCTCGGTCGGCGCGTGGACTTCCGGCGCGTCGCCGACCAGCGTCACCGCGCGCTCGGCCGGCTGCCGCGTCATCCGCCGCAGCGTCGTCGCCGGGACGGCGAGCTTCATGACCCCGACGGCGACGACGACTTCGTCGGCGCGGACGTCGATCACCCGCCCGACCTTCCCGCCTAACGTCGTGACCTCGACGCTGTCGCCTTCGCGCAGCGGTTGGCCGCTGTCGCTCTCCCGTCTCTCCTCGCCGTGTTCAACCCGATCGAGGCGCGCCAGCGCCGCGCTCTGGTCGCCGGCCATCCGCTCGACCCGCTGCCGTGCGCTGCGCGCCGCCTCGTCGCTCTCGGCGGTCGCCGCGCGGCGCAGCTCGGCGATGGTCCGCTCGATCTCGGCGCGCGCATCGAGCAGGTAGCGGCGCGCTTCCTGGCGCGACGCGCGTTCCACCTCGCGCTCGCGCTCGCGCACGTGCAGCTCGCGCTCGGCGAGTCGCTGCGCGCGGGCGCGCGCGTCGCTCGCCATCGCCGCCGTTTCCCGCTCGCGCGCGGTCAGCTCGGTGTCGCGCTTCTCGAGCGATTCGATCAGCGCCGCCGCGTTGCGCTCGTCGATCGGGAGCCGCTCCTCGGCGCGCACGATCACCGCGTCGGGGAGGTTGAGGCGCCGGGCGATGCTGATCCCGTACGAGCGGCCGGGGATTCCCTTGATCAGCCGGTACGTCGGCGCCAGCGCGGCCGCGTCGAACTGGAGCGAGGCGTTGACCACCCCCGGGTTTTCCCCGGCCAGCTGCTTCAGCGCGCCGAGGTGAGTGGTCGCCAGCGTCAGGACACCGCGCGCCGTCAGCGCCTCGAGGATCGCCCCGCCTAACGCTGCGCCCTCGACCGGGTCGGTCCCCGACCCGAGCTCGTCGACCAGCGCCAGCGACCGGTCGGTGGACAGGCGCAGGATCTCGCCAAGGTTGCGGAGGTGCGCGCTGAAGGTCGACAGCGACGCCTCGATCGACTGCTCGTCGCCGATGTCGGCGTAGACGTCGTCGAACACCGCCAGCCGCGTCCCCGCCTCGACCGGAACGGGTACCCCGCACTGGGCGAGCATCGACAGCAGCCCGACCGCCTTGAGCAGCACGGTCTTGCCGCCGGTGTTCGGCCCGGAGATGAGGAGCGTCCGCTCGCCCGGCAGCATCGTCAGGTCGAAGGGGACGACCGCGACTCCCTGCGCGAGCAGCAAGGGATGCCGCCCGCCGACGATGGCGAAGCCGTCGCGGGGCGCGCCGAGCTCCGCGCTCGCGCAGCCGAACTCGATCGCGTAGCGGGCCCGCGCGTAGAGGGAGTCCAGTGCGACCAGCGCGCCTAACGCGTCGGCGAGCGGCTCGCGCAGCGGCCTCACGCGATCGGTGGCCTCGAGCAGGATCCGGTCGATCTCGCGCAGCTCCTCGGCCTCGAGCTCGCGGATCTTGTTGCCGAATTCGATCGCCGCCGGCGGCTCGACGAAGAGCGTACCTCCGGTCTGCGACGAGTCGTGCACGATCCCGCCGACCGCGACCTGGCCGCCGCGGCGCACCGGCATCACGTAGCGCCCGTTGCGGACGGTGACCGACGCGTCGGCGACCCGATGATGCTCCTCGAGCTTCGCCATCTCGCGTTCGATGATGCGGATCAGCGCGCCGTGCGCGGCGGCGAGCTCGCGGCGGATGCCACGCAGCGCCGGCGACGCATCGTCGCGAACGCGCCCCTCCTCGTCGACGATCTTCTCGATCGCGCTCTCCACCGCGCGGTCTTCGGCGAGCTGCTCGCGGAGCGCGGCCAGGACTGCCCTCCCCGCCGCGGGTCGCTGCGGGTTGGCGAGCGACTCGCGGCTCCGGCGCGATGACCGGAGCAGGATCCCGGCGCCGAGCAGCTCGACGCCATTCAGCCCCGCCCCTTCGACGCGCAGCCGGCGGAGCGCGGCGGCGACGTCGGGAATCGGCTCGGGACTCCACGGCTCGTCGGCCTGGACCAGCGCCCGCATCCCGGCAACGCGCGCGTGCTCTTCTTCGAGCCACCCGCGCTCGGTCACCGGCTCGAGCCCCCGCACCGCCGCCGCTCCCAGCACCGACGACGCACGCTCCGCGACGACCGCGAGCGCGCGCGGCAGGTCGAGAAGGTTCAGGGCATGGGGATTCATCTATGCTCGGCTGGCGGAGACGTAAGATAGCCAGCGGGGCCGCGACGCGGCACGCTCGGCGATGCACGAGACATCGGGGCGGCGGGCGGCGAAGCTGCGCGTCGGGCGGGGGGCGAAGCTCGGGGGGCGGGGTGGCGAAGAGACACGATTGGCGGTCTGGCGAAACGACACGGAGGTCGGGCCAGCGAAGCTGCCCACCGCAGTTGCCGGTGCGTCGTGGCCGGGCAGTTTCGATCCCCGCCTAACGCGCAGTGTCGTCCGCCGGGCTGTCTCCCGCTCCGCATCCCGTCATTTCGTCACCCCGCCCCCCCCCGCTCGGCGAGACACCGCCGACCCTGCGGCACAAACCGCGTCTACTGCGGCCGAATGGCGGCTTCGACAATCGTTCATCGTGCAGCTTCGCCACCCCGCCGCCCCGAGCTTCGCCCCCCGCCCGTCGTGCAGCTTCGCCGCCCGCCCGTCGTCCCGCCTAACGGCCCGCTCCCAGCTCCTCGCGCGCGATCGCGTTGATCGTTCCGCCGTCGGCTCGCCCCTTGTACTGCGGCAGCACCTTGCCCATCACCGCGCCGATCGTCGTCGCGCCCCCGGCGATCGCGGCCTTCACGGCGGCACGGAGCTCGGCGGGATCGACAGCGGCGGGAAGGAACTTCTCCAGCCCCGCGATCTCGGCCCGCTCCTTGTCCGCCAGCTCGGCCCGTCCGTGCTTGTCGTACATCTCCACCGATTCGCGGCGGCGCTTGATTCCTTTCCGCAAAACGTCGACGACGTCGTCGTCGGTGAGGTCCCGCATCAACTCGATCTTCCGGTTCTTCGCGTCGGCGATGATCGTCGAGAGCAGCAGCGTCTGCGGCTTGTCCTGCGCCTTGCGCGCGGCATTGAGCTCGGCCTGCAGGCGAGCGAAAAGTTGTGACATGACCTTGAAAGTACCGGCGCGGCGCGTCGAATCCAAGGTTTGTGGATTCCGGATCCTGCCCGCCGCTCGCGCATCGCTGTCGAGGGATGGCGGGGTGGCGAGAACCCGCGACCCCCGGATCACCCGTGCCGCAGTCGCTCCGCTGATGGCTGATCGCTGACGGCCGCCGTCGCCTAACGGCGCTACGGCGGTTCGCCGAACTCCCAGCGGATCGACCGGGCGACGCGACAGCCGCGGACCGTCGACGGCGTGAACCGCCAGCGCGGCAGCACGTTCACCACCGCGTTGGCGAAGTCGTCGTCGGTCGAGGCGACGATCTCGATCGACGACGCGTCGACGTTGCCGAGCGAGTCGACGGTGAACGCGGCGATCACCTGCTGCCCCTTCTGGCGCTCGCGTGGATAGTCGGGCTCTGGATTGCCGCGCCTCGGCTTCGGCGGACGGGCGACGCTGTACCACGTCTGCACCATCGCCCGCGTGAAGTCGGTCGACCCGAATCGCACCAGCAGCATCAGCGAATCGCCCTGATACCGGTCGGGATATCCGCGAGTCGAGTCGGTCAGCGCGGCGACGACGGCGCGCAGCGCCCGGTCGTCGAACATCGCCGACCCCGATGGACGCGTCACCCGCGGCTTCGAGGTCGAGCCGTCGCGGCGGACCGTGAACGCGATATCGAGCGCGCGCTTGGGGAGCGGGAGCGTCACCGGCCAGTGCTGGCCGATCTCGTTGAGCATGGGGCGCAGCCACGACGAGTCGCGGAACGTCGTGTCGTTGACGACGATCGTCACCGCGTAGTCGTCCGGCGTCGGGACGTAGCATTCGAGCGATGCGTGCGCCGGAAAGCTGGCCATCGGCGGCGAGTGGCTTGGCCGGTGGCAGGCGGCGGCGAGCGCGATCGCGCCGATCGCCGCGACCGTTAGGCGCCGCGTCGTTGTCATCCCGGCGGCCACGCCATCGGTCGTCCGCCGATCAGGTGCAGGTGCAGGTGGAACACCGTCTGTCCGGCGTCGGCGTTGGTATTCACCACCGTCCGATAGCCGCGTTCGGCGATCCCCTCGGTTCGCGCGATCGCGCTCGCCAGCAGCGCCAGCTCGCCGACCAGCGCCGCGTCCGTCGCCTCGTTGAGCGACGCGACGTGAGTGCGCGGGACGACGACGACATGGGTCGGCGCCTGCGGATTGATGTCGCGGAAGGCGACGCAGTGCGCGTTCTCGGCGACGATCTTCGCCGGAATCTCGCCGCGAACGATGCGGCAGAAGAGACAATCGTCGGCCACCGTGCTCCGGGGGGAAGGGTGGTGCCTGTTCCTACGTCCGGTCGAGCGCCGCGCGGGCGACCGCGAGCGCGGCGATCGCTGCGGTCTCGAAACGTAAGGTGCTTCGCCCGATCGCGACCGGCAACCACCCGGCCTTGACCAGAAGCTCACGTTCATCGGCGTCGATCCCGCCCTCCGGCCCGACGGCGATGCAGAGCGGCGCGATCATCTCGGTCGCCGGCATCGAGTCGCCGCCGGCGTCGAGCAGGCAGTGCGCGCCGCGCGGCGCCGACGCGATCGCGCGCTCGACGGTCGCCTCGGGATAGATCGTCGGCAGCCATGCGCTCCCGCTCTGCTCGAGCGCGCCGATCATCCGCGACCGCACCTTCGCCTGGAAGGTCATCCCTTCCCCGCGCGGCGACACGCTCTTCGACCGGCGCCAGAGCACCGGGCGCCAGCTCGCCGCGCCGAGCTCCGCGCACTTCTCCGCCAGCCAGAGCATGCGGTCGCGATCGGCGACCGGGACGAGCATGTGCACCGCCGGCGGCGGATCGACCGTCTCGCGGCTCTCGACCTCGACCTGCATCTGCGTCTTCGCCAGGCGGACGAGCGTTCCCCACGCGACGGTGCCGTTGCCGTCGAGCAGCCGCACCCGATGCCCGACGTCGAGCCGGCGCACGCGCGCGTGGTGGGCCGCGTCTTCGTCGAGGGGAACCGTCGCGCCGACGGCGATCTCGCCGCCGGCGAAGAACGTCGCGACCGGCCCCCGCGCCTCGGTCACGTCGGCGCTGCCTAACGGCGCACGATCGCGACGCTCCACCACTGCCCCTCGCGCGCTTCGGCATCGACCCGCCATTCGGCGGCGAGCACGTCGAGCATGTGCTCGCGCTCGTCGACGAGGATCCCGCTCAGCACCGCCTGGCCGTCGGCGGTCAGGGCGGCAGCGATCGCGGGAAGGAGCTCGACCAGCACCGACGATATGATGTTCGCCAGCACCACCCGCACGGGGGCGACCAGCGGCAGCAGGAGCCCGGCGTCGCCCTCGATCACAGTCACCCGCGACCCGACCCCGTTGCGGGCGACGTTCTCCTCGGCGTTCTCGATCGCGTCGGGATCCATCTCGATCGCCACCGCCCGGGCCGCGCCGAGCTTGACGGCCGCGATCGACAGCACGGCGCTCCCCGCGCCGAGGTCGGCGACGGTGTCGCCGGCACGGATGACACGCTGCATCAGCTCGAGCACGCGCCGCGTCGTCTGGTGCTCGCCGGTGCCGAACGCCATCCCCGGGTCGATCACGATCGTCGTCGCCGGGTCGCGCCCCGCCGCCAGCCACGGCGGGACCACCGTTAGGCTGCCGACCTCCTGGACCCCGACGCCATGCTTCCACGCCTCCGTCCAGTCGACATCTGGCGCCTCGTGGACGTCGATCGTCGCCGCGGCGTCGGCGGCCAGCACCGCCGCCCGCACGGGACCGAGATCGACGTCGGGCGGGAAGTGCGTCACCAGCGCCGGCCCGTCGTCGTGGACACCCTGCGACCCGGCCGCGAACAGCGCCGTCGCCACCGCGCCGCGGTCGCCGCTCGGCCGGACACGCATCGCCTGCCAGGGCGCGCGGCGACCCGCCCGCTCGCCGCCACCCGGCGTGGTTTCCCCGCCGCGATCGGTCACGCCCGCAGCGCTTCCTTCATCTTCGCCCAGAATCCCTTGTCGCGCTGCTCGACGGTCGGCAGTCGCTCGAAGCTCGCCAGCTGCTTGAGCAGCGCCTCCTCTTCGGGGGTGACCGAGTCCGGCGTCCACAGCTGCACGCGGACGTGCAGGTCGCCGACGCCGCCCGAGTTCACCCGCGGCATTCCCCGCCCGCGCAGGTGGAAGACCTGTCCGCTCTGCGTCCCCGCCGGCACGCGCAGGCTGATCGGGCCCGTCACGTTAGGCACCTCGATGTCGGCGCCGAGCACGAGCTGCGGGTACGACACCAGTGCCTCGGTGTAGAGGTCTTCGCCGTCGCGCTCGAACCGGGGATCCTCCTCGACGTCGAAGACGACGATCACGTCCCCCCGTTCCCCGCCGCGCGGACCGGCGTTGCCCACTCCGCGCAGCGTCATGTACTGCCCGGTCGCCACGCCGGCCGGGATCTTCACGTTGATCGTCTTGTCGCCGCGGACGCGCCCTTCGCCCTTGCACTTCCGGCACGGTGTGGCGATCGTCGTCCCCGCTCCGCTGCACGTCGGGCAGGGCGAGACGCTGACGAACTGTCCGAAGAACGAGCGCTGCGCGCGGCGAACTTCGCCGGTGCCGTTGCACGTCGTGCAGCGCTGCGGCGTCGTCCCCGGCTCGGCACCCGACGCCGCGCAACGATCG
>Ga0070658_10005600_pt1 | contig 10186 bp, 7 predicted proteins | sample KBSC13metaG_FD_64664 | JGI IMG/M metagenome (GOLD analysis project Ga0070658, IMG submission 64664) | Corn rhizosphere microbial communities from Kellogg Biological Station, Michigan, USA - KBS C1-3 metaG | ecosystem: Host-associated > Plants > Roots > Rhizosphere > Soil ... | reverse complement strand
CGAAGAACAAGCTCTGGAAGGTCATCTATTTCGCGGCAACAGGCCTCTTCATTGCGGCCAACATGGTGACGTATTCCCGTGGTGGTTTCCTCGGCCTGCTGGCGGTATCGGCAACTCTTGCATGGAAACTCGGCCGCAAGCACAAGATACAAACGCTGATCGGTTCGATCCTGATCGGCGGCGTAACGATCCTCGCCGCGCCCGGGAACTACGGTTTGCGAATGATCTCCATCTTCATCCCCTCACTAGATCCGGTAGGGTCCAGTGATGCACGGCAGGAGCTCCTGCAGCGTTCGCTGCTGGTGACTGCACGTAATCCGTGGGGGATCGGGATCGGCAACTTCCCTATCATCTCAACGCAGAATCACCAGACGCACAACGCGTTTACGCAGGTCTCGTCTGAGCTAGGCATAGCAGGATTCGTCGCTTACATGATATTTATGATCGCTCCCTTCAGGCGGCTGCGCGCAATAGAGCGGCGGCAGTTCGAGATGGACGATCTCAATTGGTTTTACTTTGTGTCGATAGGCCTGCAGGCGAGCATTATCGGCTATTGGGTATCGAGCTTTTTTGCGTCGGTTGCGTACAACTGGTTCATCTACTACCTGCTCGCATACGCTGTGGCGTTCCGCCGGGTCTACTCGATCGATCATACTGAGGCTCTCGACCAGCAACCTGTCGCTGCTGTGCCTGTCTCCTCTCCCGCAGCAGCATGAAGTTCACGACTGAACAGCTTGTATTTTGGGCGTGTATCGCACTGCTGGCGTATGTATACGTCGGTTATCCGGTACTCGTCTATCTCGCTAGTAAACTCTGGCCCCGAGCTGTGAAGCGTGGGGAGATCGAGCCGCGCGTGACCGTTCTCATCACGGCATTCAACGAGGAGAATGCAATCCGTCACAAGCTCGAGAACACACTCGCGATCGACTATCCAAAGGAGAAGCTTGAGGTCCTCGTTGCATCCGACGGATCAACTGATGGGACCGATGAGATCGTGCAGGAATTTGCCGCCCAAGGCGTCCGCCTCTTGAGGGTCGATGGCAGGCAGGGAAAGACCGCAACACAGAACGCTGCAGTAGAGGCGGCGAGCGGAGAGATCATTCTATTTTCGGATGCCACGACGGACTACTCACCGGACGTCTTTCGCAGGATACTGCCGCCCTTTGGTGACGATAGTGTCGGGTGCGTCGCAGGGCGTCTCGAATATATCGACCAGATCGGCACGACGGTTGGTCGCGGCGCTCGCAACTACTGGAGCTACGAGACCTTCATCAAAATGGCTGAGGCGTCAACGTGCTCGCTCATCGGAGCGTCGGGCTGTCTTTATGCGGTCCGCAGATCTGCCTACGAGCCCATGTACCCCGAGGCGTGTTCTGATTTCCTGATCTGCACAACGCTTTACCGAAAGGGGCTGAGGAGCGTCTTTGAGCCGGACGCGGTCTGCTTTGAACAGACTAACGATCATGCGCAAGACGAGATGCGAATGCGGATCCGAGTGATCTCGCAGACGTTCACCGATCTCTGGCGAAACCGAGACATGATGGACCCATTCAAAAGCGGGTTTTTCGCCGTGGAGCTCATTTCGCACAAGCTGTTGAGGTATGCGGTACCGCTGATCCTCGCCACGCTCCTCGTTTCGAGCATGCTGCTCGACCGCTCTTCATCGATCTACATGACAGCCCTCGCGGGACAAGCCGCGTTTTACGGAATGGCCGCCGCAGCATGGCTGCTGGAGCGTGCAGGCATGAGACTGTCGCTGCTGGCAATGCCGCTGTACTTCGTGCTCGCAAATCTTGCGTCGGTGATCGCCTTTTACAAGTTTCTGCGTGGTGAGCGGTATGCTCGCTGGGAGCCTATTCGGTAGGAAAAAGATGATCGAGGAAGCCTACTTCAAAAAACGCGTTGGCCGGAACGTCTTCGATACGTTGCCAAAGGTCTCCGTTGTGATCCCGGCGTACAACTGTGCAGACACGATCGAGGAAACTCTCAAGGGCGCTCTCACGCAAAAGTTTCGTGAGCACGAGATCATTCTCGTGAATGACGGCTCACCCGATACCGAGCGGCTGGAGCGAGTCATTCGTGGCTACCTCGAGGATATTGTCTACATACGACAACGCAACTCGGGAGCAGGTGTCGCACGCAACCTGGGCATCGAGCATGCCCGTGGAAACATCATCGCCTTTCTGGATGCGGACGATGTGTGGATGCCCGAATATCTCGCGGCACAGTTCGTGTTTATGCAGCGTCACGACTATGACATGGTCTATTGCGACGCACAGCTGTTTGGCATGAACTCGGCATATCGCCGCACGTTCATGGAGGATGCTCCATCAGAGGGCGAGGCGAACTTTGATTCAATACTCGATCTCCGCTGCAACGTTATCACCTCCGGGACGATCGCCAGGAAGAAGCTCATCCTTGAGAGCGGTATGTTTGAAAGCGAGCGCGTGAGGGCACATGACTTTCATCTGTGGCTCCGAATGGCCAAAGCCGGTGCGAAGATCGGATATCAGAAAAAGGTGCTGCTCAAGTACAGGGTCGGCAAGGACGGCATCTCCGGAGACTCGGTTAGCCGGGTAGAGCGAGAGATCGACGCTTTTGATCGGGTGCGTCGCACGATAGAGCTAAGCCAGGGGCAGCAGGAGATCGTAAGCCGCCGCATCGCGGGACTTGAGGCCGATCTTGCCGTAGAGAAGGGTAAATCCTATCTGCTAAGCGGCTCGTACCGTGAAGCCGCTCAAGCCTTTCGCACCGCAAATAAACATCGCAGATCGCCCAAGCTCGCGGCCATCTCCTGGCTCGCCCGGATCGCTCCGCATACGCTCATCAGGCACTTCAAAAGTCGTCGCTCAGCAGATATCGCCTTGGTTCCCAGGGCCTGATCATCGCCTTAGATCATCGAAGACACGAACCGCCGCAGCCATCCGCGATCCGACGCCCAATTTTTCAAGTACATGGCCGACATGCTTTTCGACGGTGCGCCTCGCGATACCTATGAGTATGGCGATCTCTGCGTCAGTCTTGCCTTGCGTCAACCAATAGAGAGTTTTCCTTTCGCGCGGAGTCAGGCCGGGGTAATCAAGGTCTTCCTAACGCAATGCACGCGTCTCCTCCAGTAGAAACAGGTATTCACGGCCGCCCGGATCTGCGACGAACCGGATCGCCAGCGTTCCGTCCGGACCGGTGATCAGGAGACGGGTGCTCGTCTCCCCGGCCGGGTCTCGATGATCGGCGCGGGCGGCACGGCGCATCCAGTCGGTCAGCCTTTCGCTGAGGACCTCTGCTCCGGCATAGGGCGGCGGGCAATAAGTTGCCAGGAGCTCTGCCGCGTGCTCACTAATGAACGTTGTTTTCCAACTGCCGCTCATCGCGATCACTCCGGTACCGCCCGCCTTGAGCGCAGTATTTATCCTTCGAAAGGCAAACCCATTTCTGATGGCATTGATGAAATGTGGTGCCGCGAAAGATGCGATGGCCTTCTCCGCGTCGGTGTAGTCCCGCCCATTCCTGCTGAACGCGCAGGTCATCGTGAGAGATCCCTCAGAAACAAGTGCGAGTCCCATCTGCCGGTTGGCTCCCATCTTCCTGTAGAACTCGTTGTACAGGTCCGTCGATTCGAACCGCTGCTGAGAGACCACATCCGTGATCTTGAGCGCTTGCCCGTCAGGATTCGCTAACGCGCGGCCGACCAGCGGATGTTGATGAAGGTATCTCGCAAAGGGCTCAAAGACCTCGGGCGTGAGGAGACCCGGATCATTGCTCCACGCAGTATTCTCGTAGCGCCTCCCGCCTGAGAAGAGATCAAATGTCAGCCAGTCACCATCGACGATCATTCCTGCTGCTTTGATCACGCGGTCGGCGAGTGTGGCTGGGTCGTGGTCGGAATTCAGCACCTCAAGTGCCGTCAGCAGGCGCTGTAGGGATGCATGGTCGAGATTGCAGCTCACCATAGTGTGTGGGTACGTATAAATACGTATTTCGAGGCTTCACGAACTCTATTACAGTTACCCAGTCGGCGCAAAGGGGTAGAAGAATGGAGCGGGATTATCGGCTGATGGCACTTTGATCCGGGGAGATCGCCATTCCCACAGCGAAGGCGAGCGCGGCGTCAGATACGCGCTCGCCGAAACTCTACGACGTCGGGCTGGACTGTACGTACTACTGCAATGGCTCGCACGGCCCAGTCCACACGTAGAGGCAATAAGCCCCGCATAAAGCCCGGCTCCGCACTCAGCTGCTGTCTATACGAGTGTCTCTGTAAGTGCCCTCCGAGCGGCGGCGATCGTGGCGTCTATGTCTTGATCCGTGTGAGAAGCCGATATGAAGCAAGCCTCGAATTGCGAGGGTGCAAGGTAGATCCCGCTCTCGAGCATTGAACCGAAGTACTGCGAAAACCTTGCCGTATCGCTGGTCTTTGCTGAGGTAAAGTCGGTGACCTCACTTGTCGTGAAGAACAGCGTGAACATCGAGCCCACGTGATTGATCATGATGGGCACACCTGCCTCGGCAGCCGCGTCACGCAGACCCGTCACGAGGCGTGCGCTTGTATTGGCCAGATGCAGATAAAAGTCCGGGTCGTCGTCAATAATACGGAGCGTCTCGATCCCCGCAGCCATGGCCAGCGGGTTACCTGACAGAGTGCCTGCCTGGTAGACCGGTCCGGCGGGCGCGATCATCTCCATGATCTCGCGGCGCCCGCCGTAAGCACCCACCGGCAGACCACCGCCTATGATCTTTCCGAAGGTTGTAAGGTCAGGAGTGACGCCGTAAAGCTCCTGGGCACCACCGCGCGCGACGCGAAACCCGCACATCACCTCATCAAAGATCAGCAGGATCTCCTCACGGGTACACAGCTCACGCAGTCCCTCCAGAAAACCGGGGTTGGGAGCCACGCAGCCCATATTCCCGGCAACGGGCTCGATGAAAACGGCCGCGATCTGACCTCTATTCTCGCCAACGAGGTTCTCTACCGATGCAAGATGGTTATAGATGGCGTTCAGCGTGTCAGCCGCGGTCGTTGGCGTCACTCCGGGACTGTCAGGCAGGCCGAAGGTCGCGACGCCGCTCCCGGCTTTGCTCAGGAATGAATCGCCGTGGCCATGGTAACAGCCCTCGAACTTTATGATCTTGTTGCGTCCGGTGAATCCGCGTGCGAGCCGCATCGCGCTCATCGTGGCCTCGGTGCCTGAGTTGACCATTCGCACCATCTCAAGCGAGGGGACGCGCTCCTGTACAAGCCGTGCCATCTCGATCTCAGGCTCCGAGCTGGTGCCAAAGCTGGTCCCCTTTTCAGCGGCCTTTTGTATGGCCTCCGTCACGCGGGGATGAGCGTGCCCGACTATCATCGGACCCCACGAGCCCACATAATCGATGAACTCGTTCCCATCGACGTCAAACATATGCGACCCGGACGCATGATCCATGTACACGGGTTCACGACCGACGGATCTGAACGCACGCACGGGCGAATTCACACCTCCCGGCATGAGCGTCTGAGCTTCGGAAAAGAGTTGTTGGCTGCGAGTGGTATTCATGATTTAAGAAAAATCAGCCACAGAAAACCCAGAGGTCACTGGCAGCTGTATCGATCATTCGATTGGTCAGGCGACCTTTCGTTCTAAGTGTTCGCTGTGGCTAGATCAGAGCCGCGGCTTCCTTGGCAAAGTAGGTGATGATCGTGTCCGCACCGGCGCGTTTGATCGATGTAAGGATCTCCATCATCGTACGTTCCCCGTCCAGCCAGCCGTTTGCGGCGGCGGCTTTGACCATCGAGAATTCCCCGCTCACGTTATATGCGGCGATGGGGATGTTGAAGTTAGTTTTGGTTCGGCTGATAACGTCAAGGTAAGAGAGGGCGGGCTTAACCATGACGATGTCAGCACCCTCTTTGATATCCAGAGCGATCTCGCGAATGGCCTCATCGGAATTGCCAAAGTCCATTTGGTACGAGCGCCTGTCGCCGAATTGCGGGGCAGATTCCGCCGCCTCTCGGAAGGGGCCGTAGAAAGCGGATGAGTACTTTGCGGAGTACGCCATGATCGGGATGTCGCTGAACCCTTTCGCGTCCAGGGCTTCTCTGATGGCACCGATGCGGCCGTCCATCATATCTGAGGGAGCGATGATGTCCGCGCCCGCCTCAGCGTGTGAAACTGCCTCGCGAACAAGCAGATCAAGCGTCTTATCGTTGTGCACGTACCCATCCTCAACGACGCCACAGTGACCGTGAGATGTATATTCGCAGAGGCACACGTCGGTAACGACGACCAGCTTGGGAAATTGCCGTTTGATCTCGCGGACAGCCTTCTGAATTATTCCGTTCGCATCGTATGCACCGGAGCCGAGCTCGTCCTTGTGCGCAGGAATGCCGAAGAGCAGGATCGAGGTGATACCAAGACGCTGCAGCTCGTCGCACTCACGCAGCATGTTGTCCACAGACATTTGGTACTGTCCGGGCATGGAGGAGATCTCTTTTTTCACGCCGCTCCCCTCGACGATGAAGAGCGGGTACATCAGGTCCGTTTTATTCAGCCGTGTCTCGCGAAACATATCGCGGAGCTGCTCGGTCCGCCTCAGCCGGCGGAGCCGTGTGGTTGGAAATCCCGGAAATAGATCGAAGTTGCTCATGACAATAGCCGCTCGGCGGCGGGGATGCTGTTCTTTATGCACTCGCCGACGGCGATGCCCTTGTAATAATTGCTGCAGACGACCAAACCGGGATTCCGGTCCTGCACCCGCTCGACAGCAGCCGTAACGCTCTCGTACCCGATGTTATATTGAGGGATGGATCGCTCCCAGCGCTTGATATCCGTGAAGACGGGTCCTCCGGTGATGCCCATTATCGACGTCAGTTCCCGGATCGCGATATCGATGATCGCCTCGTCCGTATTCTCGCAAAGGTCGGGACGGCGGCTGCCACCGGCAAATATTGTGAAGAGATGCTCATCATCGGGCGCCCGCCCGTCGAAAACCGATGAGCTGAATAACGCGCCGAGTATTTCACGCTTCTCGACGCCGGGTATAAGAATGCCGAACCCATCCGGATCACCCGCCACCTGACCCTTCTTAAAGGACGCATAAACAACGGCAATGGGCGGGTAGTACACCCCTGAGATCTCTGCGGCGGCATCAGCGTCAATTGACTCGATCAGCTTCGCTGCCGAGCGAGCGGGTGTGCAGAGAGCGACCGCATCATAATTTCTCCCATTTACCGTATAGCCGCCGTTCCGCTTAGCGAACTCCTCGACAGGTGTTGCCAACCGCGTGTTCCTCAGCCCCTCAGCAATGGCATCGGCGAGCGTCTGCATACCCTTCTTGAATGAGAAGGTCCGCGGAGCCCCGTCGGGGACGGGTTTAGCAGGCACCCGTTTGCCCCAGATCGCTCCGCGAATAAGGCTGCCGCTTGCGGTCTCGAGGTTGTGGAACTTCGGAAAGGCGTTCGTCAGGCTTAGCCGCTTCGGATCGCCGGCATAGATGCCGGAAACGAAGGGATCGATCGCATAATCCGCCATCTCGCGGCCCAAACGGCGCTCAATAAATGAGTAAACGGATTCCGAATTCGAGGTTTTTGAACGGATGAAGGGCTCCTTGAGGATGCGGAATCGCCCGGCCATCGAGAACGCCTTCGTCGTTACCCCCTGGACGGGGCTTCCGGGAAGGGCCACCGGCCGGCCATCGCGAAGAATGTAACGTTTGCTCGCGGCGGCTTTCGGCTCGAGGATCTCACCACTTATGCCAAGGTCAGCGATGAGTTCAAACATTTCCCCGTTAGCGAGCAGACTATTGGGACCGTGTTCGTACCGGTAGCTGCCGTTATTTACGGTGTGAATATTCCCGCCGACACGCGATGAGGAGTCGAAAAGAGTGACGTCGGCTCCCGCCCGTTGGGCGTGATGAGCAACGCACAGTCCGGAGATACCTGCCCCGATGACGGCGACCCTTTTCACGCAGAGGCTCCTTTGGAGTCCACTGAGATGCCGAGTTTTTCAAAAATGAGATCAGCCATCGCCTCGATGAAGATAGGAGAATCATTGAGCCCCTCGGTCACCTCGTACTGGTCGACGCCCGCTTCTCTGGCGACGCGGCGGTATTCGATGTTGAGCTCAAAGAGCGTCTCGAGGTGATCAGATGTAAAGGCGATAGGCACGATGAGCATGTGTTTCACGCCCTCTCCAGCCAGACGCTCGACCGTGTCGGGCGTCGATGGCTCCAGCCATTTCAGCGGACCAACCTTGGACTGATAGCAGAGTGTCGATGGCTGCGAATATCCGCCTTTTTCCATCACCGCCGCAACCGTGGCCTTAATGTGATCAGAGTATGGGTCGCCCTGACGCACAAGCTTCATCGGCGTCCCGTGGGCACTAAAGACGATAGTCACGTCATCACGTACCTCCGGAGCAAAACGCTCAAGCCCCTCGTTTATCCGTTCAACGATCGCCTGCACATACTTCTCGTCGGTGTAGTAATGATCTACAGAAGTAACATCGAGTTTGCCCGCGACCCCGCGCTCATTCGTACGTTTTTCCCACTCCTTGACGCTCGAAACGGTCGTAGCTTTTGAGAACTGGGGGTAGAGCGGCAGCAGAACGACCTTCTCGATGCCCTGCTCAAGTACAGCGTCGATCGCGTGGTCGGTCGAGGGATTCCAGTAACGCATGGCCACGAGGACCTTCGCCTCCAGCCGCTCGTTGAGACGCTCCTCGAGGAGCTCGGCCTGGCGGAGCGTGTAATCCTTAATGGGTGACTTGCCGCCGATCTCTGCGTACTGCTTTTGCACCATTGGCGCACGCCGGGTCGAGATGAGTTTCGCAAGCCTTTTTCGGAAAAGAAAGCTCCCTGGGAAGTCGATAATGTCGGGATCCGAGAACAGGTTGTAGAGAAACGGCTCGACAGCCTCGAGCGAGTCGGGCCCGCCGAGGTTTAGGAGTACTACTGCAACTTTCTCGCTCATTTAGACCGTCTTCGAAAACACCGGCTTTTCACGCATCATCTGCTCGAGGTAAGCGTCGAAAGCCATCGCGATATTGCGGATGACCAGGATTCCGGAACCGAGCACGCGAATATGCGTATCGTTCTCCTCTACTAGTCCGTCGGCTATGAAAGGGTCAAGCTTGGGAAGGTCCGCGGCAAAGTACTTGTCGAACTCAATACCGAATGCCCGCTCGATCCGCGGCTTATCTATCTCGAGATTGCACATCAGCTGCATGATCGTCTCTTTGCGGACGTGGTCGTCCTGCGTCATACGATAACCGACGTGCGTTGCGGCCTGACCCGCATCTATGCGTGCGTAGTACTTGCGGATCTCCTTTTGGTTTTGGGCGTAGATGTTTTCGAACTGGGATATGGCGGAGACGCCGAACGCATAAACATCAGCTCCAGCCTTTGTCGAATATCCCTGGAAGTTTCGGTATAGAGTGCCCTCTTTTTGTGCGATCGCGAGTTCGTCCGTCGGCTTGGCAAAGTGGTCCATGCCGATGTACTCGTAACCGGCGTCAACCAGCCGCTGAATGGTCATCTCGAGGATGGCGAGACGCTCGTCGGCAACCGGCATGGGCTGCTCACCGAGTATCTTTTGGTGACGCTTCATCCAGGGAACGTGCGCGTAGTTGAATACGGCAATACGGTCGGGCGAGATGTCGATGATCTTATCGACGGTGGTCCTAAACGTCTCGACCGTTTGATACGGCAGCCCGTATATTAAGTCAAGGTTTACGCTCTTGAAGCCGAACTCCCGAGCCCAATCTACCACCTGACGCGTGATCTCCTCGGACTGTACGCGATTGATCGCCTCCTGCACGCGAAGGTCAAAATCCTGAACACCAAAGCTCGTACGGTTAAACCCTATCTCGGCGAATGCGGCGATGTGATCGCGCCGCATATTCCGCGGGTCGATCTCTACGCTCTGCTCGACATCATGCGCAAACTTGAACCGGCTCAGAATGTACTTGCCGACGTCACGGATCTCGTCTGGTTCGAGATGAGATGGCGTGCCGCCGCCCCAGTGCATCTGCGTGACCTCACGAGATCCTGCGATCATCGGGGCGATCGAGTCGATCTCCCGTTTGAGGTAGCTGTTGTACTCGCTGATGACGTCCCGGTCATTCGAGACCTTCATGTTGCAGCCGCAGAAGTAGCAAAGCTTTGCGCAGAACGGGAAATGGAAGTAGAGCGAGAGCGGCCGCGTGGAGCC